>Ga0208879_1000049_pt1 | contig 123867 bp, 106 predicted proteins | sample Knorr_S15_td_Bot_FD_185605 | JGI IMG/M metagenome (GOLD analysis project Ga0208879, IMG submission 185605) | Marine microbial communities from Southern Atlantic Ocean transect - Knorr_S15_td_Bottom_ad_5009_LV_A (SPAdes) (version 2) | ecosystem: Environmental > Aquatic > Marine > Oceanic...
CAAATTTTGATTACCTGTTACATTCTGTAAATATCTATATATGGGTAGTTGGTGGGGTGGTTTGTTAAATTATGGCGGAAATTTTCGGCTATTGAGCCACTAATAAATAGAGGATTAGGAATGATAAACAGAATTAGAATTATATTCATTTTAAGTGTTGGGGTGGTGACTTTGTTTTCCCAACAAAGTTTAAGTGTTAGGCCCTATAGTTTTGAAAATGAACTTTTACTGCAAGAAATTCCCGTTGAGGTTCTTCCAGAATTAAATATTGATTTACTTCTTGAAGAAGATAAACAGCCAGGGGTAAAGCGTTTTAGATATGGCTATAGACATGAGGTCATTTTAAATACCACTAACTCAGGTGTGTGGGATGTTTTAGAAAATGGCGATGCAATTTGGAGGTTAAAAATAAAATCCCAAGATGCATATAATTTAAGTCTAATTTTTAGTAATTTGAATTTACCTGCTGGTTCAATGTTTCATATATATAAGGAAGTTGGAGGAGAATTTTTTGGTGGATATTCATCATTTAATAACTCAGATTATTTTTCTACACCTTTAGTAGAAGGAGATTATTGTATAATTGAGTATTTTGAGCCCTCTAATGCAGATTACAATGCAAATTTAGAGATTGTAAAAGTTGTTCATGATTATAGAAATTTCTATGATATGATATCAGATGACAGAGATGCATGTGGAATGAATGTAGTTTGTAATGAAGCAGATCCTTACGAAGATCAGATTAATGCTTCAGCTCACTTAGATATGGGCGGTTACATCTGTTCCGGAGCAATGATTAATAATACTGCTAATGATTTAACACCTTATTTTTTAACTGCCAATCATTGTACACAGGGGGAAAATACAAGTTCATTTAGATTCTATTTTAATTATCAAAGAACTACTTGTAGTTCAACTAATTGGGGAAATATGGGAAGTTATGCATATGGGTCTCAAATGAAATGGGCATCTAATGATAGTAATGGCAGTAATGGGATTTCGGAAAATGATGTATCTCTATTAGAAATAACTGGAACAATCTATGATTCGTGGGAGGTGTATTATGCTGGTTGGAATATTAGTACAAATAGTACACAATCTGCATCTGTGAGTGTTCATCATCCCAACGGAGAACCCAAACAGATTAGTTTTTCTAATCAGACTACATATACGAATGGATGGGATGCTTGGGGCACTCACTGGAAAGTATATTGGAATTGTGTAGATGGTCAAGGTTGTGGTACTGAAGGAGGCTCTTCAGGTTCGCCAATATTTGATGGAAATGGTAGAATTTTAGGACCTTTATCTGGCGGACCAGATGTTGCTTGTGGTGCTTCTAGCGATTATGCTTTATATGGGAAGCTTAATAATCAGTGGAGCAGTATTGATCAATTTTTAGATCCAACAAATTCTGGAGTAACTTTTTTAAATGGGACTTATAATTCAGTAGTTTCTGGGTGTACTGATCCGGTGGCTGATAATTTTGATTCTGATGCAACTCAAGATGATGGAAGTTGTGAATACACATCTGTTGGTGATGCTATTTTAACATTTGGTGCAGTTTCTGGCAATACTTTTGAGATAAATCTACAAAATTCAGTCCCTGTTGGAGGCTTCCAATTTGTCGTTTCCGATACACCAGATATTCTCTCTCTTCTTGGCGCAGAAGGTGGATCTGCAACATCTGCAGGTTTTATGCTATCTTCTAGCGAAGCAGGAACTATTTTAGGTTTTTCAATGGTAGGAGGAACTATTCCATCAGGCGCATCAATAATGTTAAGCATAACATTCAGTGGGTCAGGTGAAACAGAATTATGCCTTTCAGATGCAATCATCTCAGATGGTAATGGCGATGGACTAACTACTTCTTATGGTGACTGTATTACATATGCAGGTGGTATTTCTGGGGATATAAATGGTGATAATATGGTAAATATTTTGGATGTTGTTCAAATGGTAAATATCATTTTAGGCACTATGGAACCGACTCCTGCACAAAACGCCGCTGCCGATTTAAATGGTGACAATTCTGTAAATATTCTTGATATTGTTTTAGTAGTTAATATCATTCTTGGGGATTAATATAATCCATGAAAAATTATATATTTATGATGGGATTATTGTGGTCATTTTTACAAGCTATAGATGAACATATCCGACAAGATGCTATATTATTCTGCTTAAATCCTCAAATTTCTACATTAGAAATTACTAGATACAACAAGGGCTTTTCTGTAAATCATTCAGAGATAAATATATTACTCAATCAACTTAAAGTGATTGATATTCAAGAATGGATTCGTGGGACATCAGATATGGACCATGATGGTGATATCTACTTAAATCGGATTTACAGAGTTGTGTTGAATGTACAAAATCGAAATGAATTGGATTCCCAAAAGTCTCAATTTGATGCAATCGCAGATATTTTGTCCACTGAATATGAATTTATTCGAAAACCTTTTTTTACACCAAATGATAGTCAATATGGCCAACAGTGGTTTTTGCCTCAAATCAATTCCAATGATGCGTGGGATATTTGGGATATTTCTGGTGGTGACATTCCTGGGAATCCCTCAATTCTATTGGCATCAGTAGATACAGGGGTGGATTGGGACCACCCGGATTTACGAGATAATATTTGGAATAATTTGGGAGAGGATATTAATGGCAACGGTGTAACTATTATTCAACAAGGGAATACTTGGATATTTGATCCGGGTGATCAAAATTATATCGATGATGATGGAAACGGTTTTATTGATGATTTTATTGGGTGGGATTGTTCTGGTTTTAGTGGAGGGATAGATAATGATCCCGTACCACCTTCGGGCGTAAATAGTGGAGGAATATGGGCACATGGAACCCATGTGGCCGGACTACTTTCGGCCACCACTAATAATGGGATTGGTATTGCTTCCTCTGCATTCAATTGTAGTATCATGGCGGTAAAAGTATCTACAGGAGAACAAGATTATCCATATATAACGCATGGATATGACGGTATTCTTTATGCTGCCAAAGCGGGTTTTTTTGCGGGTCAAACGGCAATAATAAATAATAGCTGGGGTGGGAATGGCTATAGCCAATACGAACAAGCCACTATAAATATTGCTCATGAAGATTATAATGCAATAATTCTTGCTGCAGGAGGTAATGGAGATGATGATAGTTGGGGTGAAATTGAACAATCACATTATCCTTCCAGTTATGAAAATGTAATTTCAGTGTGTCCCATCGGTACAGGGGATTCGTGGAACCATTGGGCCACTTATCATTCTTCCATTGATTTAGCTTCTCCCGGAGAGGGTATTCGGAGCACAAAAATTGGGACTGGATATGCTACATGGAATGGTTCATCCATGGCGACACCAATTGTGGGGAGTGTAATTGGATTGATGAAATCATTTAATCCTCAGTGGAGCAATGATCAACTTATTACCATGGTTTTAGGAACTGCAGACCCAATTATTTACGATGTGAATCCTGAGGGATATTTACAAGAAAAATTGGGGAGAGGGCGTGTGGATGCCCTGGCTGCAATTTCAACAGAACTTTTCCCCAAATTAGAATTTATTGATGTCGATATTTCTATCTTGAATGATTCAAATGGGGAAATTAATCCAGGTGAGTCTATTGAACTCAAAATCATATTATTTAATGACCCTGAATGGGGGACGGGTTATAATATTGAGGGAGTACTTGTTTTATCTGATGATATTCAAAATGTAAATATTGTATCACCAACAGCAGAATTTGGAAATGCATTTCCCGGTGATGCAGTTATGAATGAAACAGAACCATTTATCATTGATTTTGGCCAAAATGCATCCATTGGATCGGTAGAGTTTTTGCTGAAGATAACATCCAATGAAAATGGTCATATTAAAAATCAACAAGTTTTGCCAATTGTATTAACCCTTACTGAGGATTCAGTATTAATGGGTGATTTAAATCAAGATGGTATTGTTAATATCCTTGATATTGTTCAATTAGTAAATATAATTTTAGGTAACACTCCAACTCCATACCAATGGATTGCAGGTGACTTGAATGGAGATGGATTAATTAATGTGCTAGATATTGTCAATATTGTAAATATGATATTTGATGATTTATAAATAATAGTAATAGATAAAAGAGAATATGAAAACAACATTTATCAACATAATTTACCTATTAGGAACAACATTTGTGTTTGCAATCCCTGCAACAAATATGCCCATAAAACTTACCCAAACTAATGGAATTGAATTTGATGCCCATATTCGTGGAGATGAATGGAATAATTGGTATGAAACGACAAACGGATTTACCATTGCAAGGGATTCCAAAAATAATTGGAAATATGTGGGTGCCGTTGATGATAAGGGATATATCCTTACCTCAAATGATGCCCATTTACCAAATCCGAATCAATCCTTACGCAAACATATACAACCAATTCCGCGAATTACGCCTCCGAATCATGGAGAAGAAAATCCGATAAATTTGTCTCAGCTGAACCGTGAAGAATTCGAAATTCCCCTATTATTAATTGATTATCCCAATATGGAGCATTCATATCCACAATCAAATTTTGAAGATTTAATGAATCAGGAGGAATATGTAGGTTCACAGGGTGCAACTGGAAGTTTTCGTGATTTGTATATTGAAAATTCATATGGTCAATTTATGCCCCATTCAACAATCCTTGGGTGGTTCACTGCAGCTGAAGATTATCAGACCTATGGAGATGGGGCCCCAAATGGGTATCAAATGGTGAAGCAAATGATTGGGCAAGCCATTGATGATGCAGAATCCATGGGTGTTGACTGGACTATGTATGATAATGATGGTGATGGGTATGTGGATGCATTAAATGTTTTACATGCAGGCCAAGGTGCAGAAGAAGGGAATTCCAATTATATTTGGTCGCATAAATGGAACCTGGGTAGTCAAGCTCGATATTATGATGGAGTTGTTATTAATAATTATACTATAAATCCAGAAAAACAAGCTGCAGGGAATGGTGCCAATCCAGGGATGGTACACATTGGCGTTTTATCCCATGAATTTGGACATGCCTTAGGGTTGCCAGATCTTTATGACACAGATTATACTTCATCTGGAATTGGTTCTTGGGGTCTCATGTCTGGTGGATCTTGGGGGGGGAATGGTTCATCTCCATGGTATCCGGCTCATTTTTGTGCATGGTCTAAAGTTCATTTAGGATGGGTAGATCCAATTATTGTTACAGAGGGTACACTTACCATCGATTTACCCAATGTGGAAGAAAATCCTATCATCTACAAAATGTTTGGTACGGGGAGTGGGTCAGAATATTTCTTATTCGAAAATCGGCAAGCTATTGGATTTGACCAGACAATAAAAAATACAGGATTACTCATTTGGCATATTGATGATGCAGTTGGCGGAAACTCAAATGAGTGGCATCGACGCGTTGATTTAGAACAGGCAGATGGATTGTTCCAGCTGAATTATGGCTCAAATAGTGGGGATGCTGCTGATGTGTGGCCAGGGACTTTTAACAAAACCTATTTCGGATTTGACACCACACCCAATTCTACTTATTACTCAGAAGAACCTTCAGGGATTAGTGTTGTTGATATTCAGGAAATGGATGTAATTGTGACGGCTACTTTCAGAAATATCCCCAATTTGGCAGTGCAGTCCACACAATACACTGAAATAAGTGGAGATATGGATAATGTACCAAATCCAGGTGAAAGCCATGGAATTACCATGGAATTTTATAATCCATCATCAAATACAATCTACGATCTTTACCTCATTGTTGCCTCAGATGATCCCAATATTGAATTATTGAATTCAGAATCAAATCTAAATGATGTGGGTGAATATGCCATAACATCAAATAATCAAGCAATTGAAATACAAATTAATTCAAACGCCCCCCTTGAACCCTCATTCCTAAATCTTTATTTTACAGGGGTATTAGAGGATGGTACTTTTTTTGATCAGAGTTTAATTTATGCCGTTGATATTCGTCTAGATCAATTTGGATTTCCACTAAATTTGGGTATCAATGTAGAGGCCTCCCCTGCGGTTTTAGATATCAATAATGATGGTCAAGATGAAATTATATTTGTGGATGATAATGGAATGGTTAAAGCCGTTTCAACTACCGGAGAATTGATTGATGATTGGGAAATAAATGTTGGTGATGAGGTGTGGGGAGCTCCAGCCGTTGCAGATTTAGATGGTGATGGTGATGATGAAATTATTATCGCATCTAAGAGTAAGCATTTATTCATAATCTCCAAAGATGGTGATGTGGAATTAGATTTTGAAGCGGACCAATTTTTGGTTGGTACCCCCGCAATTGGGAATTTAGATGATGATGATGATTTGGAAATTGTATTTGGAGGAATGGACAATTCGGGAAAACTTTTTGCCATTAATTACGACGGTTCATCTATCAATAATAATTTCCCCATTTTATTAGACCAAAAAATATACACTGGCGTTGCATTAGCAGATCTTGATAACGATAATTCTTTAGAGATTATTGTGACTACAAAATATGGTTTTTTGCATGTATTCGATAATGATGGTTATGCATTTGGTGGATTCCCGTTTGCTGCAAATGATGATATTAGGTCTGCACCTATTGTTGCAGATATTGATTTTGATGGTGAATTAGAAATTTTATTTGGTGATGATAGTGGCACATTCTATGCTATTGATTCTGATGCGAACATTAAATTTCAATATGAAAGTAATGGAACAATTCGAATGTCACCATCTTTACAAATGGGTTTTGGTGGAATGCATATATTTTTTGGTAATAGTACAGGCGAACTAATTTCTATTGATCATAATGGAGAATTACGTGAGGGGTGGCCGGTACAATTCGGTGCGAGCTTCGATACATCGCCTGTATTTTCTGATATTGATTCCGATGGTGAATATGAAATAATCATTATAAATTCTAATGATGATGTCATTGTATTAAATTCCAATGGTGAAATTTTACAATCATTTTCATCAGATGGAATTTCAAATTGTTCCCCTCTGGTGGTTGATATTGATAATGACAATGATTTGGAAATTATTTATGGATTTGCCTCTGGACTTTCTGTAATTGATATTAAAACAGAGGCAAATATCCTACCGTGGAATATGTTGCGTGGAAATCTACATCGAACTGGATATCTTGATATCATGGATGGTGTGAATTTTGGGGATGTAAATATTGATGGAAGTATTAATATTCTTGATATCGTGGCTCAAATTAATCATATTTTGGACTATTACCCATTATGGGGAAGTGCATTAATTGCAGCTGATTTAAATATGGATGGAGTAATTAATATCCAAGATATTATTTTAATTGTAGATATAATAATGAGTAGTTAAATTGATTGAAAATTTCATATTAGAATTGTGGAATCTGACGAAAGATATGTCACCATATCTTTTATTGGGGTTTTTAATTGCAGGTGTTTTATCTGTGGTAATATCTCCCGCATTAGTAGAAAAGAATTTGGGTGGTAAGGGCTTATTCCCCATTGTGAAAGCATCAATTTTTGGGATACCATTACCATTATGTTCATGTGGAGTTATCCCAGTTGCCACCTCCCTTTATAAACATGGCGCCAATCGAAGTGCCACCACTTCATTTTTAATTTCAACCCCCCAAACGGGCGTAGATAGCATCTTAGTTACCTATAGTTTATTGGGACCCATTTTCGCAATATTCAGACCCATCGCAGCATTACTAGCGGGTATTGTCGGTGGTTTAGCGGTTGAGCTTGCAGACAATGGAAGTGAGTCAATTCAAAAGCCATCACGAGAAATTGATCAAAGGCATAAGAGCATATTCAGAAGAATTTATGAATATGGTTTCGTTTCACTCCCTCAAGATATAGGTAAACCACTAATTTTGGGTATAATGGTAGCAGCACTGATTTCACTAGTAGTACCAGATGATTTTTTTGCCAGTTATTTTGGCAATGGATTTATGGGCCTAATCATTATGATGTTTGCAGGAATCCCCATTTATGTGTGTGCCACCGCTTCCGTTCCCATTGCATTGGCGTTGATGATAAAGGGATTGTCTCCTGGTGCCGCTTTTGTATTTCTCATGACAGGTCCAGCAACAAATGCAGCCACTATTTCTACTGTATGGAAAATTTTAGGTAAGAAGACTGCATTCATTTATTTGGCAGCCGTTTCCGGATGTTCGTTGGTTGCAGGTATTGCTATCAATTTATTTACATCTGAAATTGGGGTACACATACATGGCCATGATCATTGGATGATGCCGGTGTGGTTCCAAATTACTTCTAGTGTTTTACTAGTATCAATTTTATCAAATAGTTTAATGAGATTATATTTCCCTTCAATGTTTAAGAGAGAAGATGCTATTCAAGAAAAAGACGCCAAGCTTATTTTGGCAGTGGGTGGAATGACCTGTAACCATTGTGTAAATTCGGTTACAGTTGCCATATCAGAAGTTTCAAATGTTGATAATGTGGATGTGGATTTGACTTCTGGGGAAACTAAAATTAGTGGCGTTAATATAGATATCAATTCTGTTGTGGATGCCGTATCCTCTGCAGGATATTCTGCAGAATTAGTAGAATAAAAAAATCAAGGGATAAGCGACCACTAACTTATCCCCTGACGTTACTAACCTTGGCTTCTTAGCCATTGCCAGACACCACATCTGGCAACCAAAGATTACACTATTTTCAAAAAATATAATGTGGGTTAAGTCACATTGTATAATTCGATAGCTTCATTGGCCAATTCATCTGCACGTTCATTTTCAGGATGCCCTGAATGTCCTTTCACCCACTTCCATGTAATATCATGCCCTTGAGTGAGTTCATCAAGAGCAATCCATAATTCTTTATTTTTTACGGGCTTTCGAGCAGATGTTTTCCACCCTTTTAACTTCCAATTATGTATCCATTTTGTAATTCCATCCTTTACATAATTTGAATCGGTAGTAATTACGATTTGACAAGAACGTGAAAGGGCTTTCAACGCTTCAATTACAGCTGTGAGCTCCATAATATTGTTCGTCGTTTCATGAGCATAACCCTTCAACTCTTTTTCTGTATTGGAATATCGTAAGATTGCTCCCCAGCCACCCGGTCCAGGATTACCTTTGCATGCCCCATCGGTAAAGATTTGAACTAAATTTGAATTATTTATCATGATAGAATCTACATCCAATAAAAGTTATAGTAAAAAGAAAACCCAGCTAGCAACTGACACTGTTGCAGAATATTACCCTATGTGGACGCTATCAATAGATTATTTTCTGCAACTAAAATACCAGTTTCGTCAATGAAGAGGTAATTCCCCGGGTGAAAGGTGACACCAGCAAAACTAACAGTTACATTCAGTTTGTCCTTGCCCGCTTTCACTGTTTTACGCGGTATGGATGAAAATGCCATCACCACCAATTGCATGGGTGCGATAATCTCTACATCCCGGAGGCAACCATTGATTAAAATCGCTGACCAACTATTCTCTATTGCCGTTGCCGTGAGCTGGTCACCTAATAATGAGCAGCGAAATGTGCCCCACCATCCACCCCTAAGACACGGCCATGTCCAGGTGATTTAACTTGTTTTTCCACCAAAGAATTGTCTTCAAAACAAGCTATTATCGTAATCTGTCCTAATCCTTGTTTCAAACCACCATAATGTTTAAATAAAGGTTCAATAATATCAACTTGCTCATCGAATTGATCGGAAAAATCTGGTGTGGAAACAATGGCATCCATTAATATAAACTCCTTATAAGATTATAGAACTTAGAATAAGTATAACCATTAAAACCCAATAAAAAAAGGCCAGCAAAACATTATGTTCTGTTGACCTTGAAAACGACAACTTGAATGTTATTGAAGGCCACATTTAAACCTAGCTTTAGTCAAATTGGTTCATTGTATTATCATTACCAGATGCTTTAAGCGCAGCTTCGCCAGCAAAATATTCCTTGTGGTCATCACCCATGTCAGACCCAGCCATATTTTGGTGTTTAACACAAGCAATGCCTTGTCTAATTTCTTTTCGTTGAACCCCTTGAACATAGCCAAGCATTCCTTTATCACCAAAATACTCTTTCGCTAGGTTGTCAGTAGATAAAGCGGTAGTATGATACGTAGGTAAAGTGATTAAGTGATGGAAAATGCCCGCTTCTCTTGCTGCATCAGCTTGGAAAGTACGAATTTTTTCATCAGCGTCTCTTCCTAAATTAGTTTCATCATATTTTTCATCCATTAGGGCTTCTCGGACGTAGGCAGAAGTATCAGAACCACCTTCTGCCATTTTATCGAAAACTTGCTGACGGAAGCTTAAGGTCCAGTTAAATGAAGGACTATTATTGTAAACAAGTTTTGCATTGGGAACCACTTTCTTAATTTCATCCATCATTGCACCGATTTGTCCAATATGAGGTTTTTCAGTTTCAATCCAAATAAGGTCTGCACCATTTTGTAAACTGGTTATGGAATCAAGAATACACCTAGCTTCACCTGTCCCTTTTTTAAATTGGTATAGGTTGCTGGGTAAGCGTTTCGGGCGAACTAATTTACCATGATGATTTATAACTACATCTCCGTGATTCATGTTATCAGTGGTTACTTCATCAACATCTATGAAAGAATTATATTGGTCTCCTAAATCGCCAACGTCATGGGTTACTGCTATTTGTTTTGTTAAACCAGCACCCAAAGAATCTGTTCTTGCAACGATGACTCCATCATCAACCCCAAGTTCTAAAAATGCATAACGAACCGCATTTATTTTGGCTAAAAAGTCAGCATGAGGTACGGTTACTTTTCCATCCTGATGACCACATTGCTTCTCATCAGAAACTTGATTTTCGATTTGGATACAGCAAGCTCCGGCTTCAATCATTTGTTTAGCCATCAAGTATGTAGCTTCAGCATTACCGAAACCTGCATCTATATCTGCGATGATTGGAACAATATGAGTTTCAAAATTATCAATTTTTTCTTGAACTGCATTTTTTGTATCTCCTTCAGCAGCATCTAATTCTCTAAATAAACCACCTAATTCTCTAGCATCGGCTTGTCGTAAGAATGTATATAGTTCATTAATTAAACTGGCTACAGAAGTTTTTTCATGCATTGATTGGTCAGGAAGTGGGCCGAACTCAGACCGAAGCGCTGCTACCATCCAACCAGAGAGGTACAAATAATTTCTTTTATTCGTACCGAAATGCTTTTTGATAGAAATCATTTTTTGTTGTCCTATAAATCCATGCCAACATCCTAATGACTGAGTATATTTTGTAGGATCTTTATCATAAGCATCCATATCTGCTCTCATAATAGAAGCAGTATATTTAGCAATATCTATACCCGTTTGAAAACGATTTTGGGATCGCATTCTTGCCACAGATTCGGGGTTAATGGAATTCCATTTGCCTGAATATTTCTCTCGCAGTACTGAGATTTGTTCAATATTATTTGAGTATGACTTTGAATTCACGACCTCCTTAGCTGAGTTTAGCGGCTTAATTCTGTTCGATGGAGGATTAACACCCCACTCTTGTTCTACTGGTTTTGCTTGATTTTCACGTGTCATTTTGGTCTCCTTCTTTTAAATATATTGGTATGCAGGTAATGTTAAAAATTCATCAAATTCATCTTTTTGAACCATGTCTGTAAATAAGGTAATGGCCATTTCAAATTTCCCAGATTGAAAAAGTTTATCTCCTAATTGAGATTGGAGAATATTCATTTCATCCTCAAGTAGAGAGGTATAAAGTTCCACTGAAATTGTTTGGCCATCATCTAAAACAGCATTATGCTTTATCCACTGCCAAAGTTGTGCACGACCAATTTCTGCGGTAGCCGCATCTTCCATCAAATTATAGAGGGGTACGCAACCATTTCCTCTGAGCCATGATTCAACGTACTGAACACCAACTCTTATATTTTCACGAACACCTTCTTCGGTAATAACGCCAGTAGGTACTTTCAATAAATCTTCAGCAGTTACCGTTACATCGGTACGCTTTACATCTAATTGATTTGCATTAGGCATTACAGAATCAAATGCATTTAATGCAATTTGTGCTAATCCAGGATGTGCAACCCATGTACCATCATGACCGGCATTGGCTTCACGTTTTTTATCTGCCTTAACTTTATTTAATGCTTTCTGATTTGCAACATCATCATTTTTAATGGGGATTTGCGCAGCCATTCCACCCATTGCATGTGCGCCCCGTTTATGGCAGGTTTGAATTAGTAAATCCACGTATGATTTTAGAAAATGACGCCCCATTGTGATTTCAGCTCGATTCGGAAGTACAAAGTTAGAATGATTTCTAAATTTTTTTATAAAACTGAAAATATAATCCCAACGTCCACAATTAAGCCCAGCAGAATGTTCTTTTAATTCAAAAAGGATTTCATCCATTTCGAATGCAGCTAAAATAGTTTCAATAAGAACGGTTGCCTTAATTGAGCCTTGAGGAATACCTAATTCATCTTGGGCCATCACAAAAATATCATTCCAAAGTCGAGCTTCAAGATGGCTTTCTAATTTGGGTAAATAGAAATATGGTCCAGTTTCATTTTGAATAAGTGTTTGTGCATTATGGTAAAAATATAATCCAAAATCAAAAATTGATGCCGAAATAGATTTCCCATTTAAAAGAACATTTTTCTCTTCTAAATGCCAACCCCGTGGACGAACCATTAGTGTGGCAGTTTTTTCATTTAATGAATATTCTTTTTCTGTTACTGGATTTTTAAATGTAATAGATTGATTATTAGCATCAAGTAAATTGATTTGCCCATTTATAATATTATTCCAAGTTGGGGCATTTGAATCTTCAAAGTCAGCCATGAATACTTTAACGCCACTATTGAGTGCATTAATAATCATTTTCCGATCTACAGGGCCAGTAATTTCAACACGGCGATCTTGTAAATCATTTTTTACTCGATTAATCAACCAATCACCACTTCTTACATGTTTTGTCTCTGGAAGGAAATTAGGGAATCTTCCGCTATCTATTTCTTTTTGACGATGAACCCTTTTGTCTAATAGCTTTTTTCGTCGTGGACCAAACACAGATTCTAACTTTTCAAGAAATGCAAGGGCTCCTGGAGTAAGAATTTCTTCAAACGCCGGTGTTAAGGCACCGGTTACTTTAAGATTTGATTCTAATATGTTAGTTGTTTGCATATATCTCCAATAAAAGATTCTTTTATAATTCGTCGAAAAATTACTGGGTTTTGTTTGTATGAATATAGTAAATTTTACAAGAAAAATTTTACAATGTAAATTTTACAAATTATGTCAAATTCACTAAATTTATCTCGGAAAACACATTTTCTAGGGACCAAAATAAGGTCGCTTCGAAAAACTCATGGACTCACATTAGAAGATCTATCGGTTCGTTGTATTCAGGTTAATACTGTAGTTGCTCCCTCAGTTTCTTACTTGAGTTTGATTGAAACGGGGAGACGTGTTCCGTCTGAAAAATTATTAAAATTGATGGCAGAAGTGTTTCAAAAGGAAATCGAATGGTTTTTAGATGAGTCGATTCCCTCTGCACCTCTTCAAAAAATATCAGGATCATTGCCAGGAATTGATATGATGTCGTTACAGCCCAGTTTCCTTTTTTCTAAAGAAATTTTGGAATCTGCAATTCCCGCTATGCTAAATCAAAGTGGTACTTCTGGACGACAATTTGCGCATATTTTAATTAGATCATACCAAGAAAAGCATCAAAATCAATTCCCTGATTTAGAGAGAGCAGCTGAAGATGTGGGAAAAAAGAAATTACCGCTTTCCGTTCAAGATTTATTGAAATTATGTGTGCGACAAGGGTTAAAAATAAAGTGGTTTCAAAAGGAATCTTTTATTACGAGAGATGATTCGGGTCGTGATATAAATACATTTTTTCGATCATTTTATGATTCGCCCAAGACAATTTATCTTAATGAGTCTTTAAAAAAAGAACCAGTACGGTTGAAGTATGATTTAGCATCTATGTTAGGTCATAAAGTATTGCATAATGGAGATGGAATTCTTTCCAGCCATGCTACAGGTGGTGATTTAGGAGGCTCTCCCCGTCCCAAAAAACAAAAGTCTGGTCAAGTTCAACAAGAGGATATCTTATATGCATGGCGGGATTTTGAGTCAAGTTTTTTTGCAGGTGCATTACTATGTCCCAAATTACCATTCAGACACTTTTTAAATCGAGAATCATATAATATAAATTCATGTGAAAAATTAGGATTGACTCCAGCTGTGATTATGCGAAGAATGACTGCGGTTTCAACGTATAAACATTGGCATTATTTTGATGCATATCCTCCGGGTTATTTACGTGCAGTTTATCGAGGGAATGGTATTTCAATTCCATGGGGGAATATGAGATTGGTAACGGACCCTTGCAATCAATGGGATATTTTTAAATTAATTTCAAATTTGCGACTCCAAAAACCCATTACTCAAATTTCATTGATGAAAGATGGGAATTTATCTCGTTTATATGCATCTATTGCATTAAAAACGAGGGATGCAAATGGCGAACCTCATGTTGTGATGGTGGGGATTGACCTAATGCCAGCAATGGAATGGCAAGGCATTAATACCCAAGAATTTGTTGAAGAAATTAAAGATATCTGTCTCGGTACCGATGGTTCCTCCATCATGCCAAAAAACGTTAGGAATGAGTTAGAAAAGGTGGGAAGAGTTTTAAATATTTCGTGGGTGGTTGATGGTGCAAGTAAGCCTGTAAATATAATTTGTCCCCGCAGTAGTAGCTGCCCACGATTAGAATTATGTGGTAAGTCTCCAGAGAAAAGTAAGATTTCTTGGATGAATGAAATTAAAGATGAAATACTAAAGAATAAAGGGAAATGATGTCAAATTTACTTGAAAAATTAAATGAAATGCTGTTGATGGGACCAGGTCCCTCAACGGTCTCACCTACAATTTACGAAGCATTGCACCGTCCAACATTGGGACATCTTGACCCTCGTTTTATAGAAATTATGGATACCATCAAAATTCAGCTCCAAGCCATACTCAATACTAAAAATGATCTTACCGTACCCATGTCAGGTACGGGTTCAGCAGGAATGGAGACCTGTTTTGTTAATCTTATTGAATCTGGAGATAAAGTACTTATTTTGATTAATGGTGTTTTTGGAATTAGAATGCAAGATGTGGCAACCCGATTAGGTGCTAATGTGGATTCATTAGAATTTGATTGGGGAACACCAGTTATTTCAGAATCAGTTAAAATAAAATTATTTGAAAAAAAGTATGATTTGGTGGCTGTGGTACATGCCGAAACATCCACAGGAGTTGCAAATCCTATTGCAAGTATTGGAAATTTGGTTAAGGAAAATGGTGCGTTATTTTTGGTAGATGCCGTTACTTCGGTAGGGGGTATGCCTGTAGAAATGGATAATTGGGAGATTGATGCCCTTTATAGTGGCACACAAAAGTGTTTATCATGTCCGCCAGGGTTATCCCCCGTTTCTTTTTCGGAAAAAGCGGTGGAGAAGCTCACAAATAGAAAATCAAAAGTCCCTAATTGGTATTTAGATTTGAGTTTAATAGCAAATTATTGGTCCGGAAGTACACGGGTTTATCATCACACGGCTCCCATCAATATGTTATATGGTTTATATCAAGCATTATACGATGTAATAGATGAGGGTATTGAAAATGTTCATGCGCGACATAAAAAATATCATGAATATTTAGTGGACGGCTTGGAAAATTTAGATCTTGAAATGTTAGTAGACAAACCCCATCGCTTGCCAATGCTGAATGCGATAAAGATTCCAGATGGGGTTGATGATGTGAAAGTAAGATTAGCGCTATTGAATGATCACAATATTGAAATTGGGGGGGGATTGGGTGTATTTTCCGGAAAGGTATGGCGTATTGGATTAATGGGACATTCTGCTTATGAGAAAAATGTTGATAGATTTTTGGGAGCATTGAAACCGTTAATATAGGTTACTTATTTTTTTTAAATAAATTTTCAATTTTTCCCGTTGAAGTGGTTATCCCCTTGATCAAGGCAGAGCTAAATCCTTGATGTTCCATTTCATTGAGTCCTGCAATGGTTGCACCCTGAGGTGTGGTCACTTTATCAATTTCTGATTCAGGATGGCTATCGTGTTCTAAAAGTAAAGTCGCTGCTCCACGCGCAGTTTGGGCGGCAATGGTAAAGGCCTCATCAGAATGAAAACCGATCTCAATCCCCCCTTGTGATGCTGCCCTAATTGCTCTCAAAAAGAATGCAACTCCGCATGCACCCAATGCTGTTGCAGCGGCCATTTGAGATTCATCAATTCTTAGGGTATGACCAATAGTATTAAATAGTTTTTCTGCATGTGATAATCCTGAATCATTTTGTGATTTTGACGTGAGGCAGGTAATAGATTCACATAGTGCTGCAGCAGTTTTTGGCATGGCGCGAACAATCTGTACATCTGATTTAATATTCAATTTTATTTCATCAATGCTAACCCCAGAAACCACAGAAATTAACAAATGATTCTTGGTGAGTGATGAATTTATTTCTTTCAAAACATTTACAATTTGTGAGGGAGTTACCATTAAAATTATTACTTCAGATCGAGACACAGCAGCGCAATTATCAGTAGATACTACAAAACCCTGTTCTTGAAAATGATGTAGATGTTTTACATTTCGTCGAGTTAGAATAATTTTATCAGGTGAATAATGCCCAGATTTAATAAATCCATTTGCCACGGCTGTTCCGATATTTCCACAACCAATAATTGATATAGTTTTTTTCATTTCTCTGTCTTTTTCCATTTTGTGTAGGGATATTCTACCAGTTTGAAATTATAATATTTAGAATCATCTGAAACTTCTTTACCAATCCAAGATGGTTTGAAAAAAACAGCATTCTCTGAAGCTAATTCCACTTCTGCAACCACCAAATCCAAATTTTCACTCAAGAATTCATCCACTTCCCAAATCGTACCTTCAAGAGAGAAAATATATCTATTTTTCTCAATGAGAGAGGTTGAGCAAAATTTAGATAAAAGTGCATGGGCATCATCAATGGGAATCTCATATTCAAACTCAAGTCGACCAATACCTTGGTTTTCACTTTTTATAGTTAAATATGCTTTTCCTCCCATTATACGCACACGTACCAAATGTTCGTTTTGAGTATCTAAATACCCCTGTTTACAAAACAAAGGTTTACTCAATTTTCGATACTCATGGGAAATCACTTTAAATTTACGTTCTATTTCTATTGCCATTTCTCTATTTTCAAAACGGGGCTTAACTTAAGAAGAATTTAGGATAGATTAATATAATATGTGTAAACTTACAGCTATATTTTTGGAGATAATTAGTGAATAAAAAATACAATTGGCCAATGGTTGCAGTTTTAACGTTAATTCCACTAATTGGAATTTTTGGAACAGCAGTTTATGTTTATTTTAATGGTGTAATTTGGCAAGAACCTGTAATGATGATTTCTGGCTGGTGGATTGCAGGTATGGGCATCACTTTTGGATACCATAGACTTTTTGCACACCGTAGTTTTAAGGCACATCCAGCTGTGCAGTTTATAGCCATGCTTTGCGGCTCTGCTGCACTTCAGAATACCATCCTAAAATGGAGCTCTGACCACCGCTCACATCATAATAATTTAGATACAGAAGAAGATCCATATAGTATTACTAAAGGTTTTTTTCATGCGCATATCGGTTGGATTTTTGAAGATAAACCTGTTAAAATCAAAGGTGTTCATGACCTTGAGAAGAATCCAATTGTAATATTTCAACATAAATACTATTGGGCAATTGGTATTGGATTATCATTTGTGTTACCGATGGTGATTGGTGCATTTTATAGTCGTCCATTTGGTGGATTATTATGGGGTGGATTCTTACGCATTACTTTGGTTCATCATTTTACATTCTTTATTAATTCATTATGTCATTTTGTAGGGAAACGTCCCTTTGAACCTGAAAGTACTGCACGTGATGCGTGGTGGGTTGCATTTATTACATTTGGTGAAGGCTTCCATAACTTCCATCATAAATTTCAATGGGATTATCGAAATGGGATTAGATGGTATGATTTTGATCCGGGGAAATGGTCGATTAAATTTTTATCATTTTTCAAACTTACATCAGAAATTCGAAAAGTTGAAGAATATAAAATATTGAAAGCTCGATTTCAAGGACTCAAAGAAAGTGTGCAACTTCAATATCCTAAAGTTCCTGAATGTATTGAAAGTCTTTATAAAGAAAAAGTTCAAGATATTCAAGATCGTGCAAAGCAGGTTTATGATAAATGGCATGAAGTGGAAAAAGAATTTAAATTGATGAAATTAGAAGGATTTAAAGACAAATTTCAAAAAACAGCCATGAAACAAAAACGGAAGGTGCTCCGTTTAGAATATGCATTGGTATTGAATTCACTCTCTGTGATATTAGTGAGTATAAAAAGTGGAAATTATATCCAAGGATAAATTTAAAAGCCCAGTAAAAATCGGGCTTTTTTTATCCTAAAAAGGAGGTTTAATCATCAAGAATTAAATTGATGACCAGAACAATATCCAATACATTAATACTCTCATCTCCATTTAAATCTGCAATATAAAATTCACATTCATCTTCCGTATCATAGAGTATAATATTCACAATGAGGATTATGTCTAAAATATTCCATTCACCGTCTTCATTCAAATCACCCAATTCTGCCCCTGCACATGGAAATTCATCTACAGAGAGTGTAATGGGTATTTCAATATTGGGGAAATGAAAATCATTTGTTTTTAGAATGAGGGTGTAATCATATTCACCTGAGGAAATAAATGCAGTATCAAAGTTCAAGTCAATTTGCGATGCAGCTCCTGGCTCAAGGTTGAACGAGAGTGGAGAAACTGAAAGCCAAGATGGTCGCCCCTTTATTTTAACTGTCATCATATCTTCCACGAATCCTTGATTGATGGAAATATTTACGCCCGCATCACCACTACTATTTTGAATACCAATGGTGGCTGAATCAGTATCACCAGTCATGCTACGATAATTAAAATCAATGACCCCATCAGGATGGAGAACAACCTGAAAGTCAAAGTAGCCATCCATATTGCTACCACCTGTCCATCGTCTTACATTATCGTACCATACCACGATACGTTCGTTGTTAACATGATAGCGAACATATCCATCCATATCTCCACTATTGGCATCATTAATAGGATTTAAATCATCCCAATAAGGGAAGATGGCATTTTGGGGAGCCTGGGGATTAGGCAGCCCCATATTTTCCCATGCATTACTATCATCATCAAAACCAATCCACCCATTTGCATTTACAATGCACGATGAATAATTCTCTTCGTAAAATGGAAACTCAAATGGAAAGTTAATAAATTCAATTGCAGCTTCATCATTATGGGGGAATGTGAATGTAGTATTATCATCACTAATATCAATCCAGCCATAGTTTACTGATTCATCAGAGTTGTCTTTCCAATAGTAGCCAAAAGGATCAATGTCAACGGTAAGTTCCATTTGCCCAGAATTAGAAACGGTTATGCTTTGTTCACTGGTTTGGTCTGAAGAGAGTTCTTCAGTAATGGAATTTGCATTCAAATTAACTTCGGGACCACCTACAATGGTGGCCAATGCATTAAATGCATTCACACGACCATGCCCCGTTTCAACATCATATCCATCAATACCAATATCAACAGCACTTATTTGCATAATGGTCCGCACACCATCTGGAGAAAGTGACGAGTCGACCGAGAAAATTAACCCTGCAATACCTGCAGCATGGGGGCATGCGGAAGATGTACCATTAAAAGTTGAGGTATATCCTCCAGAGGAAGTTGTAGTATGAATTCTCACTCCTGGTGCAAGAAAGTCTAATCCAGTACCATAATTGCTACCCCAATAATTTTCACCATCACAGGAGCCAATATCTTTACGCTCATTACATGGAGAAAGTGCACCCACAGAAATACAATTTGCATATCCAGAAGGGTAACTAATCGAACTGGCATTATCATTTCCAGATGCAGCAAAAACGACGGTTCCGTTGTCAACGGCATAGTCTATGGCATTGTCAAAATAGGATACATATCCGCCACCGCCCAGACTCATACTGATTACATCTGCGCCATTATCAGATGCCCAAATAACACCATCTGCGATTTGAGAATCTTCTCCAAATCCATCATTCGACATTATTTTGATAGGGAGGATTAAGCAATCCCAGCAAATACCGGCAACTCCAACACCATTATTTCCCTTAGCAGCAGAGATTCCAGCACATGATGTACCATGACCATTCCCATCAGAGGGGTCCGTGTCATTATTTATGAAATCATATCCCTCTAGAAGTCTTCCATTAAATTCAGAATGATTATTTACGCCCGTATCCAAAATAGCAATAATTACATCTTCATCACCGGTAGTTACGTCCCAAGCTTGCTCAGAGCCTATATCACAATCGGGAGTACCCACACTTCCACCACCGTCTTGAGATGCTTGCCCCGTATTGTTATGGGCCCATTGATTAGAATAACTGGGGTCATTAGGTATGACATTTATAGAGAGCCGAAAGTCAAACTCAACAAAATTAATATCTGGAATAATTTCTAATTCTTTTTGTAGAGAAAATACGTTTACAGATTTGGTGAATTGAAGGTTATAGTATTGGTGTAAATTGTGATTTCGGTGCCGTGGTGTAAAATCATTATAGCTAGAGAATGTGGGTTGAAGTGTGGCATCACCATATTTGGAAATAATCTGTTGAATTACAGCCCTTGAATTTAGCATTAATGGGGGTTCAAGTCCCAGTTCTGGGGCATTCTGAAATTTAATTATTAGTTTTTCAGAAGAAATAAAATTATTTTCGTCTTGTATCCATTCCACGGCAAAAATTTGCGAAATAAAAATGGTTATAAAAGTAATAAGTGTTTTTGAAATTAACATTTTATCCCTTCTGATACAATAGAATTACTGTAAAATTAGTTAGAAGCTACAGAGTTGAATTACTTGTATAAAATTGATTATTTATTTCAACATGTAACAAGTTTGGAAGTGCATTTACAATTTCTGTAAATTAAGCTCTATATATATAAGGTAAGGACATGAAAAATATACATTTTTTAGCACTAATTTCAGTATTAACAATTTCGTTTTCACAGAATGAATTTTCTCAAGGCCCATATGGTATTGGATATTTTGATATTGCTGCTCCATTTTCATTAGTAGATTTAAATACCCAACCCCAAGGGGATATCAACAATGATGAGGTAACTAATATACAGGATATTATTCTCACTATTGGTCAGATAATGGGCACAATTAATTTAACGCCAGAACAAGTATTAATTGCCGATATAAACAGTGACGGTATTGTGGATATTCTTGATATTGTTCAGTTAGTGAATCTAATTTTAAACCCACAATCGCCTACATGGGATTTTGAACACATGTGGACGGGTGGAGATATTTATATATTTATCCATTATAATCCTAATGTGGCAGGTTCAACCGGATTATGGAATTCAAATACCAAAGAAACATTCTTGAATAATTCTCCTGATAATGTGCATTATTTCTTCTTATCGGGAAGAACCTATGCCAGCTCGGATGTGTCTAACATGAGAGAAGAATTTAATGAAGTGCTTGCTAATTTTTCACTAGAAGAACAAACCCATTGGGATGCGCATTTACACTTTGTACCTATTCGTACCTATGACATTGACAATTGGATTTCTGAAACAGTAAATGGGAAATACGCTTTTGCCATTGATGGATTTCAACAAATTAGAGAAATTGGATATCTAGGGAATCCTGCTACTTTCAGTGGTACGTATTTGAGCTACATTGCTCATGAGGCTGTGTATTTAAATTATGAATTAGAAACATTTATGACTACTGATGAAATTTTTGATGAAATAACAATTTTTGATGAGGAGATATATACTGGTGGATGGGCTTCCACAACAACTAAAATTGTTGATTTACCAAATGATATGAGCATACAGGAATATAATAAATTAGAAGTTGATTTTTTGAGAGGTTGTCCCGATGGATCTGGTGGTTATTCAGATGCAGGTTGTGATGATTATGATAGAATCGCCCATTTGTACATGTGTCATGGACAGTGTTTTGAAACACAATATTTTTGGGATGCCGATGAAGCAACCTGTCTTGAAAATGGTTCATCATGGGACTCTGTAGAAGGGGTCTGTTTTGCAATAAATTATATTGAAGGTGAATCTTTAGAATCATGTGGTGAAGAAAATTGGAATTATAATCGTGATTGTCAAGAAATAACTAGATGGATCACTCCGTTTGATAGACAGCCACGTCATTTGACGGATATTAGTCCTTTTATATCCTTCTTAAGACCTGGAGGCCCCAAAATGTTTAAGTATCAAGAATCGGGTTGGCCCAATAGTTTATTAACCATGAAACTAAGGCTCTCTACTGATTCAGAGACTACAGAATCACCTAAAGAACACAAACCTATGTGGGCAGGAACAGTACAGTTTAATCCAAGCTATGGAGATAATAGACCGCCCCAAATATTTAGTGTCCCTAATGAAGTAACAAAGGTTGAATTTGTAGCATATATTACAGGTCATGGCTGGGGAAGTGCTGGGTGCTATAATTGTGCTGAATTTTGTAATTCTAAACATTTATTCAGTTTAAATGGAGGAGTGTATGAGTTTGATACATCTTATCCAAATGCATCCGATAATGATTATTGTATGCAAATTGAAACTATTGCTGAAGGGGTCATCCCCAACCAATATGGTACATGGGGATATGGCCGTGCAGGCTGGTGTCCTGGCTTAGATGTCGATCCATATGTGGTGGATATTACAAGCTACGTGGAAGTTGGCGAAGAAAATGTGCTTGATTATAGTGCATGTCGAGTAAGCGGAAATTCTTGTCTCACTCCACCCACTTGTCAGGGGGATGGTTATTGCCCAGAGATTGCATTTTCCTCATATATAATTTATTACTATTAATCTAAAAGGCTCCTTCGGGGCCTTTTTTATGTGATACAGATTACATTATCATCTGGCTAATCACTGTAATTTTTACGCATAAATTTTGAGCTTAGTGAAGGAGGTTCAAAGGAGGAAGGGAATGATATATAAGTTACATATTAAAAAATTAGAAGAAACAAAAATTCAAGTCGATGCAGACACTAAAGGTTCAGCTATAGAATATTTCTCAGCCATGATGCATTTACGAAAGCGTGATTTGTTGCGGATTTATAAAGTAAATAGATAATAATATAAATTAACTATTCGATTCAAGAATGTATCTGAAACACCCTATTTCATGATCGTTTACCATCCCTACTGCCTGCATAAACGCATAGCAGATGGTAGTACCCACAAATTTAAATCCCTTTTTTTTTAATTCTTTACTCATGGCATCTGATTCGGTGGTATTCGCTGGTGGTTCAGATATGTTCTCGAATGATTTTTTTATCGTCTTCCCATTGGTGAATTGCCATATATATTTATCAAAACTCCCAAATTCATTTTGAATATCTAAAAATAAGTTTGCATTTATAATTGCAGAATTCACTTTCAGTTTATTCCGCACAATATTTGGATTTTGTAATAACTCAGTAATTTTAGATTCTGAGTATGTGGATATTTTTTTGGCATCAAAATTATCAAAGGCTTCTTTATATCCATTTCGTTTTTTTAAAATGGTTTCCCAACTAAGTCCAGCTTGTGCACCCTCCAGAATTAAGAATTCAAATAATGTAGTATCATCATGAACGGGTACACCCCATTCCTCATCATGGTATTGTTGATATAGAGGGCTTATATTCGCCCAAGAACATCGGGTCATCGGCCTATTTCCCCTTTCTCATAGTCAGCAAATGCCCTCAATATTTCTCCTCGAGTATTCATCACAAAGGGACCTCCACGTGCTACAGGTTCATTCAATGGTTCACCTGCTGCAAAATAAATGGTTGCACTTTTTGTATCAGTTCTAAATTGAATTTCCCCATTTTTTTCAAATACAATTAATTGACTTTTGGATATTAAATCATTTGAATGAACTTCACCTTCATATACTAATCCAAATGCGTTCCAACCATTTGGTATTGAGAGGGTTAATTTACTTTTAGGTGGCATACAAATATCCAGTATCAATACAGGGGTATGGGATTTCCCCGGACCAATTATACCATTATAATCACCTGAAATAATCTTCACCATATTTCCCTCTTCTTTTACTGTGGATATTTGTTTTGCATGGATATCCTGGTAGGAAGGTTGAATCATTTTTTTAGATTGGGGTAAATTCAGCCATAATTGAAACCCCCGTGCCAGTCCATTTGTTTGAATAGGCATTTCACTATGAATGATGCCTCGGCCAGCTGTCATCCATTGTACGGAGCCCTCCCCTAACAAGCCTTCATAGCCAGAAGAATCCTTGTGTTGCCATTTACCATTCAGCATATAGGTAATGGTCTCAAAACCACGATGGGGATGGGGCGGGAAACCAGCAATATAATCATCAGGATTTGCACTACCGAATTCATCCAATAAAAGAAAAGGATCTAACATATCTAATGTTGGACTTCCAATAAAACGAGTGAGTTTTACACCAGCACCATCAACTGTTTTAACGCCTTGAATAACCTGCTTTAATTGACGAATAGACACAAATTAGGATAGAGCAAAGAATTTATTGAAATAATTAGACTGCATATTTATCCCAATATCGGGTTAACCAATAAGACCACATCCATCACATTGATTGAGCCGTTGAAGTTTAAGTCGGCAGCCCAGGAAATATATTCAGTAGTATCCTCTAATAGTAAAATCACATTTACGATGACCACCACATCTAAAACATTTACATCATCATCACCGTTCACATCTCCAGGTTGAGTGTCGGTATATCCCGAATCACAAGCCCAGCCTGAATTACCACACACATTGATGGATTCAATGCAATATTCGTATGTTACACCAAAATCTACAAATTGATCTATATACTGCGTTTGCGTTGCATTATTGATACCCAGCCATAGGCCATCACGATAAATTTTATAGGTGTCTGTATCATCGTTCTCATCCCATGTCACCACAATTTGATTTTCATATAATCCGTTACTGGCCATGGTATTCTCTACTGGGTTTGGTAGTGTATGTAAACTGCCGGGATTACATATCTGTGGAGAATCGCCACATTCATTATAGGTTTCTATACAATAGATATGGGTGGTATTGGGGGTGGCCAACCAATCTTGATAGGTTGTCGCATCAACACCTAAACTAGCAATGAGTACATCATCACGATAAAGGCGTTGCCCCATTGCTTCAGATGGAGATAGCTCCCACGAAATATCAATATTGTTACATGAGCTGGCGTCTGATGCCAATAAATTTGCAGGACTATACTCGGCCCCATCACAGGAATAATAAAACTCCAATTTTACATTATCGATGACGTAATTATCTTCTGATCCTATTTGGGGCATGAGGAAGCCATTGCTCCACACGTCTGAGGGGACTATAAATTCATTTTCGGTATAGTCAATACTGAGTTGATAATCATGTGACCAAACACTCTCATTATTGCGCATACCCAAATACGATTCAGATGAGAGTGGAAAGGCATCACATTGAGCACCCAGTACCGTTATGCGAACCTCTTCAATCTCTTGATAAAATGGCGGATCAAAGGCATACCAGGCTTCACCCCAATAGTCTAAAGGATTATACCAAGCATAATAGCCTAATCGCACACAGTCAGTCGCACCACTTAAACAATCACAATCATATGAAATAGCCTCATCATTCGTCCATGTACCTTGCGTTTCACTACCCTCATGAACTTGCACCCAATATGAGCGACTATTGGGTAAATGGTAATTGTCTGAAATAAGTTGATAATAGAGGGAGGTAATAGTTTCTTCTAATCGATGGAACGTGGAGATATCCATTATACGTTGATAAGATGCTGGCCCGTGATTCAATTGTGCTAAAGGGAGGCTGTCCATCACGCGAGCCACCAGGCTATCAGATTTTAAATTTAATTGTACTAAGAGGTACATTACATCTGTAGAATAAATTTGAATTAAAGCATCCATATCTCCGGGTGGCGAGTACTCTCGAAGGAGGGGTTGTTCAGGTGGTTTTTCACCACTGGGTGCTGCCATTAGAAATGATATTAAGCACAGAATCAGTATTCGCATTGTATTACACCTTTCCAGAGCGACTGAATTTACCCATTCTTATCTAATTTTGAAATTTATTTAATTAGAATGAAAAGAATTATTCTTATTAATTTTGACTTTCATTAGGGTTTGGAATATAACTAAAAAGGATTACAACAATGTTAATAGATGTTTTTTTACCACTCTCATTAGTGTTTATAATGTTTACACTTGGGCTTGGACTGACGATTGAAGATTTTAAAAATGTAATTAAAGAACCAAAGGCATTTTCTATTGGACTTATAAATCAAATGATTGTCTTACCTCTTTTTGCATTTATTATTATTATATTATTTGGTTTAACAAATGAATTAGCAGTTGGTATGATGATACTTGCATGTTGTCCTGGTGGGGTAACTTCAAATGTAATAACTAAATTAGCTAAAGGAGATACGGCATTATCAATTTCTTATACCGCAGTTATTAGCATTGCAACTGTTTTGACATTACCATTAGTTGTAGGCATTTCAATGCAATACTTTATGGCTGAGAATACCCCTGAAATTAATATTTTAACTTTGGGATTAACAATGTTCTTGATAACAGCACTTCCAGTAGGGATTGGCTTGCTTACACATTCTAAATTTAGGAATTTTACACATTCATTTGAACCAATGGCGGGGAAAATTTCAACAATACTATTTGTAGTAATTTTAATTGGCGCATTAACTAGTGAATGGAACACCTTTATTACAAATCTCAGTATACTAGGCCCCGCAATCATAACATTAATTATGGTTATGATATTTATTGGTTATAACAGTTCACGTTTATTTAAATTGAATAAAAAACAAGCAATTACTGTTGCTATAGAATCAAGTATTCAAAATGCCACAGTGGGTATAACGATTGGGAATTTAATATTACGCCAAGAGTCAGAGATATCAATTCTAAGTCTTCCATCAGCAGTATATGGCATATTAATGTATTGTGTTTGCCTCCCCATTGTAATTTGGTTTTCAAAACAAAAGTAATAAAAAATCATTTTAACCTAATTGGCTCAACAACTTCTCCCTTTAAGACAAGAGCAAAAAAGCGGTAAACTTTCCCATTAATTCTATTTAAAATTTTTAAAAGATCACATGGAAAATATCGAATTAGCAAAAGTATATGATCCCTCGTTAGTTGAGGGGAAATGGTACACTGTTTGGGAGGATGCGGGAGCATTCTCACCAAAAGATGATGATGGTAGTGAAACCTTCACCCTTATGATTCCGCCTCCAAATGTGACCGGAATTTTACATATTGGTCATATTTTGAATAATACAGTTCAAGATGTATTAGTCCGTCGGGCCCGTATGCAAGGGAAACGCACATTATGGCTTCCCGGCATTGACCATGCATCCATCGCTACCGAAGCCAAAGTAACCAAAATGTTAAAAGACCAAGGTGTTGATAAACGTGAAATTGGTCGAGATGAATTTTTAAAACATGCATGGCAATGGAAAGACAATTATGGTGGCACCATACTCAAACAATTGAAGAAAATGGGAGCATCCTGTGATTGGTCTCGCACCACCTTTACCATGGATGAAGATTACTCCCATGCTGTGCTTACGGTATTTGTACAGCTATATAATGAAGGACTCATTTACCGTGGTGAGCGTATTATTAATTGGGATCCCGTTGGCTTGACCGCACTCTCTGATGAAGAGGTTATCCACAAAGAGAGTAATGGAAATCTCTGGCATTTTAAATATCCGGTAAAAGATTCTAATGAGTTTATCACCGTGGCCACTACTCGACCCGAGACTATGTTGGGCGATACAGGTGTGGCAGTGAATCCCAAAGATGAACGATATGCTCATTTAGTAGGTAAAAAAGTTTTACTTCCCATTGTGGATCGAGAAATTCCCATTTTTGCTGATGACTATATAGATATGGAATTCGGTACGGGTTGTGTGAAAGTAACCCCCGCCCATGACCCCAATGATTTTATGATGGGAGAACGACATAATTTAGAAGTGATAAATATTCTGCATCCCAATGCGTCATTAAATGAGAATACACCTGAAGATTACCGTGGGTTAGATAGATATGATGCCCGCAAAAAAGTGGTGGCAGATTTTGATTCTTTAGGGCTCCTTGAAAAAATTGAAGATTATGTGAATAAGGTGGGGCATTCAGAACGGACCGATGCAGTGGTTGAACCCTATATGTCGAAACAGTGGTTTGTTAAAATGGAAGAACTGGCCAAGCCTGCGTTGAAAGCGGTGAATGAGGGTGAGGTGAATTTTCACCCAGAACGATGGACAAAAACCTACAATCATTGGTTAGAAAATATTAAAGATTGGTGTATTTCACGACAACTTTGGTGGGGGCAACACATACCCGTTTTTTATTGTGATGATTGTAATCATGAATGGGCCGCACTTGAAACATCATCATGTAGCAAATGTGAAAGTACAAATATTCGCCAGGATGAGGATGTGTTAGATACATGGTTCTCGTCATGGTTATGGCCTTTTGCCACTTTGGGTTGGCCTGAAGATGAAACCGATGTGAATAAATTTTACCCCACCCAAGATCTGGTGACGGGGCCTGATATTATTTTCTTTTGGGTGGCGCGGATGATTATGGCAGGACTCCATTTTAAAAATGAGGTTCCATTTTCAAATGTGTATTTTACCGGATTAGTTCGAGATGAGCAGGGCCGTAAGATGAGTAAGTCATTGGGGAATTCTCCAGATCCTTTAGACTTAATGGCAACATATGGTGCAGATGCACTACGTGTAGGACTGCTTATGATTGCCCCTCAAGGATTAGACCTCCTATTCTCAGAAGATCGAATTGAACAAGGTCGAAATTTCATGAATAAATTGTGGAATTCTGCCCGTTTTGTTCAGATGAATGTGGGAGATAAAAATACAGCGGATTTATCAGAGATTGACACATCGCGATTAGACGCCACCGATAAGTGGATTCTCTCAAAATTGAATCGAACCATTCAAGATGTGGACAATGCCTATACCAATTATCGCATGAACGATGCAGTGAAATTAGTTTACGATTTTGTATATAATAATTTCTGCGATTGGTATATTGAGTTTGCAAAAGCACGCTTCTATGGAAAAGATGAACTTGATCGTCAAACTGCGAAAGTGGTGTCGGTTCACGTATTGAAATCCATATTAAAACTATTACATCCTTACACACCGTACATCACAGAAGAATTATGGTCACAATTTAAGTCAGACGATGAGTCTTTGCTTATTATCAGTGCGTGGCCAACGGCAGATGATTCACTCATAAATGACGAGGTAGAGGGTGAAGTTCAATTACTCACGAAGGTGATTTCACAAATCCGAAATGTGCGGGCTAGTCTAAATATATCTCCTGGTAAGCGTGCCAATTTGGTGGCACGTGGAGATGATGTGTTGACCCAAATTTTACAAACCCACCGCGTATATTTAGATCGATTGGTGAAAATTGACGATTTGCAATGCGGAATCAATGTTGAAAAGCCATCTCAATCCGCAACGGCGGTGGTGCAGGGAATGGAATTATTTATTCCGTTAGCAGGTCTCATTGATATTGATGATGAAGTTAAGCGATTAGAAAAGCAAATATCTGATATGAAGGGTCGCTTGGGTGCGGTGAATGGCAAGCTGGGGAATTCCAATTTTGTAGATCGTGCACCAGAAGATGTGGTGGCCAATGAGCAACGCAAACAGGCAGAATATAAATGTAGTTTAGAAAAGCTTCAAGAGAATTTGGCGTCGTTAATAATTTGAATAGAACAAGATAAAGAAATTTTTATGAATGCACAATTTTAATATTGGCTTACTCTTTCTATTTTAATTTCCATATGTGTGATTTTATCTATTGTAATTTCTAAATATATTTTTGGAAATGATGAATCTAATTTGGGTATGATTGTAGGAATAGTAATTGCAGTGTTTGTTCCCCAAATTATGTTCAGTAAAAAGAATTAAATTCTTTCTTTGCCCTTTTGTCTTGAAACAAAAGTGTTACCTATGTATTTGTTTTATATAATTCCCCTAACCCCTGCCCCTGATTTAGTTAAACCAAACGCCGAATCGTTTTTTGCGTAAATTATGGGCCACATATTCTTCTAATTCTTCAGCATCTTTACGAGTGGGTATGGGATTATATTTTTCATAAAATTCGGGTATTAGTTGAAAGCCAAAACGGCGGGCATAGGTATTTGATTTATAGCCCTCTTTGTGTTGTTTAAATCTTACCTCTGGCTTCTTGGCAGACTGCCCCACATAGAAGCATCGATTCCCCAATAAAAAATGGGGGCTCTGTTTCCTAAACTTTACAATTTTGCCCACTGCTTTATCTAATTCGATGACGTAAATGTAATATTTCAATTTAAATTGGCTGTTACTTCACACCATCTATTTTATTTTTTTTGCTCATGAATTAATTTACATCTTCACATCCAGAATTAATCATTAAATTTTCTCTCCATGTCAGACCATAATTCACCACAATACGAGACTTCATTAAATACGGAAATTACTTATCTAAAAGGGGTGGGTCCTCATCGGGCTGAAGCCCTAAGTGAGGTGGGCATAAAAACGGTGGGCGATTTACTTCACCATTTTCCTCGTCGATATTTAGATCGTACCACCGTAAAACAAATTGGTGAACTCCGCGTGAGCGATGAGGCTGTGGTTGTGGGGAAGGTGAAATCGCACAGTGTAAAATCGGCCCGAAAGCGTAAGTTTTTCAATTTGGTAGTGATGGATGCATCTGGCCAAATCAATTGTGTGTGGTTTCGTGGCATCTCCTGGATTTCTGATAAATTTGAAGTAGGTGATTCCATTGCCATTTTTGGTAAAGTTGAATTCTATAATGGATTCAAAATGGTACACCCCGAATTCGATTTATTAGAGGAAGAAGACCCCATCAATACAGGAAAGATTATTCCACTATACCCTTCAACGGCACGCCTGAAGTCAGTGGGACTGGATAGTCGAGGCATCCGTAAAATTGTACTCACCGCATTCGAAAACCTCCATTATAATATTCAAGATTTTTATCCGAAGGCTACTCGAAGTGAAGATGGATTAGTTCCATTACATGAGGCCATGATGAATATTCATGAGCCCAGAGATGAACGCGCGTTGAAGAATGCCATATTTCGCCTAAAATTTGATGAGCATTTCTTTCTACAATTATTGATGGCATTGCGTCGCCAAATGGTGATTGAACGTAAGGGGCAAGCCTATGCACAGGTGGGGCCATATACAAAACGGATATATGATAGTTTAGAATATGAATTGACCGGTGCACAAATTCGGGTACTGAAAGAAATCCGTCAAGATTTGGCATCAGCTTCACCCATGAATCGACTCATTCAAGGGGATGTGGGATCAGGAAAAACCATTGTTGCAATGTTGGCAGCATCCATTGTGATTGGGGGTGAGGGACAAGTGGCAGTGATGGCGCCCACTGAAATTTTAGCGGAGCAACACTACCGTAGTTTTAAGGCATGGTGTGATAAAGTAAAAATTGTTTGCACTTTACTTACGGGGAGTAAATCAAAAAAAGATCGAGCACCCATTTATTCTGGATTAAAAGAAGGAAGCATCCAATTAGTGGTGGGTACGCATGCCCTCATCCAAGAGAATGTGGAATTCAAAAATTTGGGTATGATAATTGTGGATGAACAACATCGATTCGGGGTGGATCATCGTAAACGACTCATCGAAAAGGGATTGAATCCACAAGTATTGGCTATGACGGCTACACCGATTCCCCGAACTTTAGCGTTTACTATACATGGCGATATGGAGATTTCAATTATTGACGAATTGCCAAAATCACGCATCCCCATTATCACAAAAGTGGTGGAACCACCACGCATGGAGAGAGTTTATGCATTCATCCGGAAAGAGATGGAGGCAGGCCGACAATGCTTTGTAGTATATCCCCTCATTGAAGAATCAGAAAAAATGGATTTGAAGGCTGCCGAAACGGGATTTGAACAATTACGAGATGGGGTATTTTCTGATTTTAAATTGGGACATATTCATGGTCGCATGAAAAAAGAAGAACGAGATGCCCAAATGGAGGCCATGACTCGAAATGAAATTCAATGTTTGATTTCTACCACAGTGATAGAAGTGGGAATTGACATACCCAATGCCACGGTGATAGTCATAGAAAATGCAGAACGGTTTGGGCTTACTCAACTTCATCAACTACGGGGTCGAATTGGTCGCGGTAAAGATCAAGGATATTGTGTATTAGTTCAGCATAAACATTCTCCCGATTCTGACCATCGATTAAAGGTGATGGAATCCACATCAAACGGTTTTAAAATCTCTGACGAAGACCTTAAATTAAGGGGTCCGGGAGAGTTCTTTGGAACGCGACAACATGGATATATTCAATCAAAATTAGCCAACTTTGTGGAAGACGGTCCAATTATTCGATTGGCACGAACCCGTGCCCTTCAATTGGTTTCAAAAGATCCACATTTGCAACAATCAGGGCATAAGGCTATACGGGCACAGTTTATAAAGCATTATCAACATATGTTAGAATTTACAAATATTAGTTAGCGAGAATATGAAAAGAACACATGAAATATTAGCCGGATTATCATTTTTAATTTCCGTCATCATTTATGTGATGACCATGGCACCCACCACATCCTTTTGGGATTGTGGTGAATTTATTGCCACCTCAGTAACAATGGGTGTACCTCATCCTCCAGGGACACCGTTATATTTAATATTGGGAAATTTCTTTTCACAACTTCCATTTTTTAATGATGTGGGTGCCCGTGTGAATTTGCTTTCACCAATAACCTCTGCATTTGCCGTCATGTTTTTGTATCTCATTAGCGTACAGCTCATAGAAGAATGGCGAGGTAAATCTGAATCAATTTCTGATCAACTCATTACTTATGGAAGTGCATTTATTGGCGCAATGACTTTTGCCATGACAGATTCACATTGGTTTAATGCGGTGGAGGCAGAGGTGTATTCAATGTCCACATTTTTCACTGGAATTTGTGTGTGGCTCATTTTGGCGTGGAGCAAACATTCAGGTGAATCAGGAAATGTTCGATACATCCTAATCATTGCCTATATGTTGGGATTAGCAACGGGAATTCATCTGTTGAATTTATTGACCGTTCCATTTATTGCCCTCATTGTTTTTTATAAAAAGTATGACTATTCTCATCAAGGTTTTTTGGTTACGGTTGGGCTCACCCTATTATCATTCATGGTTATATATTTGGGCATCATAAAGGGGCTACCTAATTTGGCCAATGACTATGGTTTGTACGCGCCTATTCTTGCCGTATTGGGCGTATTTTCCGCCATGATATATGCTATTAAAACAGATAATAATACATGGTCGGTGGCCCTCACTTGTTTGGTATTAGTGTTTGTGGGATTCTCAACCTATGCCACTATTTTCATTCGTGCGTCTCAACATCCCAGTATTAATGAAAATAATCCCGATACTATTAAAGGTGCGTTGGCATATATGAATCGTGATCAGTATGGAGATTGGTCTATCCTAGATCGAAAGTCCACATTGATGCGTCCTGAAAATGCTCATTGGAATCGTTATGTGAAGAATAAAAATAATCCCACCGATGCAGAAGTAAGAAATTTTGTGTGGAATTACCAATTTAAAGAAATGTATCTTCGGTATTTTTTATGGCAGTTTGCGGGGAAGGAAGATTACACAAGCCGTTCGTGGGATTTAACCACTGTGGATGGAAAACTAATTAAGAAACTCCAGGGTATAAATTGGGTACGCTATGGTTTTCCATTGGCATTGTTATTTGGATTTGCCGGGATGGGGCATCATTTTTACCGCGATCCCAAACGGGCATTGGCATTATTGTCATTATTCTTAGCCACCGGTTTAATGATTATTATTTATTTAAATCAATATGACCCCCAACCCCGTGAGCGAGATTATTCTTATGTGGGCAGTTTCTTTGCATTCTCCATTTGGATAAGCATTGGTGTAGCGGGATTATTAGAGCGAATTAAAGAATTTATTTCTGATAAATCCACATCCAAACTAGTCACTTCGGGTGCATTGGCTATGATACTGTTTGCTATGCCATTTACCATGGGATATACCGATTATCATGAGCATGATCGTACCGGTAATTATGTGGCGTGGGATTATGCCTACAATATGCTCAATTCATGCGAGCCTGATGGTATTATATTTACTAATGGGGATAATGATACATTTCCATTATGGTATATTCAGGAGGTAGAGGGTGTTCGGAAAGATGTACGGGTGGTTAATTTAAGTTTGCTCAATACGCCATGGTATATTGAACAATTGAAAAATCAAGTGCCCAAACTTCCATTAAATTTAAAAGATTCACATATTGCCCAGATGGATCCCATTGTGGGCACAGGGCTTGCATTGGGTAAATGGACAGAAGAATGGACATCCATGAAGCAACAGTTATCTTCGTATTTTAGCAAAGAAGGGATACGATACAATATTAGAGAGCATGGTATCCCCATGGAATGGGCTAATCTTAATGCAAAAATTCACCTCTACGGAAAGCCTTTAGATATTAATATTAAACCGACCATCAGTAATTATTTACGGGTTCAAGATATTATGGTCTTGGAGATTTTAGATGACATTGAAGATGGTCGTCCTGTTTATTTTGCGGTTACTGTTTCACCCAGCAATCGAATGGGATTAGATAAATATCTAGAAATGGAAGGCTTGGTCTATCGCGTTACTACAAAGGCAACACCAGATGGTAAAATGTCACCCCGCTTGAATTATGAGAGGATGAAAGTCAATATTACGGAAACCAACAATTCTGATTTTGTAATTCATACCTCGACTGATTATGAAAAACATTTCGCCGAAAATCAGGGACTATATCGCTATACCAATCTGAATAGTGAAGATGTTTATTTTAGCAGTAATATTCAACGATTGATACAGAATTATCGATCAGGGTTTCTACAATTAGCCCTTGATGATTTGTACTCTCCTGATAAAGATGGAAAGTCTCGCTCTCTTTCATTACTCCATAATATGGATGCCTACTTCCCCCCGCATATTATTCCAGTTTCTGAACCTGAATTAGATATTCAAATTGGTCGTATATATACTCAAGCAGGTGAACCTGAAGAATTACGGAAACGACTGAAGGAATTAGAATCTCGACAAGGAATGGATTTAGAAACCTATTTCTATATAGCCCAAGTATATGTGAATGAATTAAATTCAACTGAAGATGCCATTCGGTTATACTCAAATATGAAAGTTGATTACCCCTACATCAGTGATATCAGACTAGCATTGGTCCAAATTTATTCTCAGTCCGAAGAATACGAGAAAGCGATTCAAGAATTGGAAGAATGGTTAATTGTTAGCCCCAATGAAGAGCAGGCGAAGGAACTCTTGAAATATTTGAGGACTCAGGCGTAATCTATTAGTAACTAAACGAAGGGAATTGTAATGATAAAAACATGCAAATACTGTGCAGAAGAAATTAAAGAAGTCGCATTGGTTTGTAAACATTGCGGTAAAGATCAAAATATTGCCAATGATATGCAAAAGCATGTAACAATTTTATCAGTAATTCATTTTGGGATTGGGGCTATATTTTTATTAGCAGCTTTGATTGTATCTTTGGCATTTCCTACAATTGGTAATTTTGTACCTGAAGATGCATTGCCCTTTGATTTATTTTCAGTTTTAGGCGCAGGAATAGGCGGATTTTTATTTTTGTTCGCAGCTATAAAATTACTTTGTGGGTACGGACTTTATAAAAGAAAATCATGGGCTCGTATTTATACATTAGTACTGTGTGCATTAGGACTTATCAACATACCGATTGGAACATTGATTGGTATTTACGGTATTTGGGTATTAGTAAAATCTGAAACTGCCCAATTATTTATAAACTAATATAGAATACTATTTTTAAACTCTCCATCATCATTCCCCATTTTAATGGAACCAAAATTCTCACTGAATGTCTTGAGTCATTACGAAAATGTACATATAAAGATATAGAAATTTTGGTGGTTGATAATGGCTCTACAGATGATAGTCTTGATGTGGTTAAAAAGAAATTCCCCACCGTTGAAATCATAACCTCGGATATAAATCGTGGGTATGCAGGCGGTTGTAATTTTGGTGCTGAATCTGCAAATGGGGAATATTTATTATTTTTAAATAATGACACCATCCACCACAAGGATTGGTTGGAACCACTCATCCAAAAACTCGACGATGATGAAAATATCTCATCGGTCCAGCCCAAAATTCTTAATTATCATGAACGACAAAACTTTGACTATGCGGGGGCATCAGGTGGCTATATGGATATTTTCACCTATCCATTTTCACGGGGGAGAGTTTTTGATACCATAGAAGAAGATAGTGGTCAGTACGATGATTCTATTGAAATATTTTGGGCCAGTGGAACTGGATTCATCACCCGAAAATCCAATTTCGAAACAGTGGGTGGTTTTGATGAAACCCTTTTCACCCACATGGAAGAAATTGATTACCACTGGAGATGCCATTTAATGGGCTATTCTGTATGGGTCGAACCCAAGTCGGTAATCCATCACATGGGTGGCGAAACACTTGCCTATGGATCTCCAGAAAAAACCTATTTGAATCACAGAAACAGCATCCTTCTCATGCTTACTAATTATTCTTTTTTTGTATCCATCTATTTATTTTTCCCCCGATTGATGATGGAGTTTATATCCCTACTCAAATATACATTTTCAGGGAAATTGAATCATGCCTGGGCACAGCTACGGGCATTTTGGTGGATATTGGTACACCCCCATATTATCGGTCCCCGTCGATGGAAATCGTGGAAACTTCGAAAGGTGAAAGATTCAGAAATTTTGAAAAAATTGCACCCCCAATCAATTGTATGGCAATATTTTGCCCAACAATTAAAAACCTATGATCAACTAATGGGAAGAAAATAATGGATTGGCTCACTGATCCCAATGCATGGGTGGCACTATTAACCCTTACCTCACTTGAAATTATTTTAGGAATCGATAATATTATTTTCATCTCGGTGTTGGTGGGTCGTTTACCTGAAAATAATCGTAAACGTGGCCGAACGTTTGGGTTGGCTTTGGCTATGATTTCTAGAATTTTATTGCTACTATCCATTACGTGGGTGATGAAGTTGAATGATACATTATTTACCATATTGAGTAATGATATATCGGGAAGAGATTTGATTCTTCTTTGTGGAGGCCTATTCTTGCTTGCGAAAAGTACACATGAAATCCATCATACTATGGAGGACAATGAGTCTTCAGAAAATTATGCTAATAAGACTGTGGTCACTTTTGGAAGTGTGCTGCTTCAGGTGGCCGTAATTGATTTAGTATTTTCTTTGGACTCCGTAATTACGGCAGTGGGTTTAGTGGATGAAGTCCAAATTATGATATTAGCCATTGTTATTTCTGTGGGAATAATGATCCTTTCGGCTACATCTATAGGGAATTTTGTTGACGAGCATCCCACTGTAAAAATGTTGGCACTCAGTTTTTTAATTTTGGTGGCGGTAACATTGGTGGCAGAGGGGTTAGACTTTCATTTCCCTAAAGGATATATCTACTTCGCCATGGCATTTTCATTTTTTGTAGAAATGTTAAATTTGAGAGTTCGTAAAACATCACATCCAATTAAATGATGATAGGGGATTAAGAATGACAAAGATAAAGACATATTGGAATAATATTTTTAAAGCAGATTCCACTTCATCATCCCTACCGATAATGACACTAAAACAAGTTCCCATTTTTGATGGTCTTTCAAATCGAGAATTCAATGCCATCTCTAAAATTGTTCATCATCGAGAATATGATACAGATGAATTTGTATTTCAATCGGGTACCCCAGGATTGGGTATGTATATTATTCTTCAAGGTGAGGTGGTGTTAAATGGCGTTAATACTGAGGGTAAAAATATTGAATTTTCCCAATTATCTTCAGGTGATTCTTTTGGAGAAATTGCACTCATCAGTGAAGATAATCGTAGTGCCAATGCGGTAGTAAATTCACAATGTCAATTGGTGGCATTCTTTCGCTCAGATTTATTAGATATTATTATACGCTCACCCAAATTAGGAAATAAAATTTTACTTAATTTAGCAACTGTGTTAGGAAATCGTCTAAAGCATAGCAACAAATTATTAACCAATGGAGAAGATGTATAATGAAAAGTTCTCCACTCAGTACCGTCATTCGTAATTTATTTTGGATAGTTCCATTAGCAGTTACGATTGGTCTTTGGGAGTTCACATCTCCCATTTTATTTCAGGTAGTATTGGCCTTCATTGGTATGATTATTTTGAATCCAGCCGTAAACTGGATTGAGAGTATTGTTCAAAAGCGAGGCTTGTCTGTATTCATTGTGTTAGCATCTATAATTATTGTATTCATTTTTATACTAAATTTAATTGGACCTATATTGAGTCGGCAAGCAGTGGATATTCAGGCCATGCTTTCTATGGATACATTTTCAAACCTCATTGTAAAGTTAGAAGTTATCTCGAAAGATTTATTACCAGAGTATTTATTTTTAAAAGTTCAGGCTTTACTGGTTTTTATGGATTCTGCATTGGGTGATATTTGGCGAATTATTATGACCGACATTCAAGGAATGATTAGCAAGGCTGGGAATTTAGTATTTGCGGTTGGCTCATTCGTTATGTCACTCATTTTTATATTGGTATTTTTGGTATTTTTATTATTGGATGGGCAAAATTTCAAACGAACATTCATCCATGCCATCCCCAATCAATATTTTGAAATGACCATGAAAATTTTAGATAAAATTAGTGATTCGATTAGTGCATATATCAGAGGTCAATTATTAGCGGCCCTATCGGTGGGAATCACATCTGTCATTGGTTTATATATTCTTCAATGGATTACGGGTATCAATATTCCCTATACATACATCATTGGATGTGTAGCTGGACTAAGTAATTTAATTCCATTTATTGGACCTATAATTGGTATGCTAACGGCTGTAATTGTATATTTGGTGAGTGAGCAAGTGGTGCCCGTACAATTCATTTATGTGTTTAGCATTATGGGTATTTTTGGGATTGTCCAACTCATCGATAATCTGATTGTTTCACCATTAATCATGTCAGGAAGTGTGGGGCTTCACCCCATGTTTGTTATTATTTTTGTATTGGTGGGAGGTGTCATGGCAGGTCCACTGGGAATGCTATTTGCCGTGCCAATGGCGGCAATTATAAAAGTGATTGTTGTAGAATTACGATGGGGATTTAAGCATTATAAGTTTTTATAACTAAGCATCTGACTTACTCTCGCTCCATACAACCGCCACAACCACTAAAAGACCGCCGACCCATCCCCAGAATCCTAATAGTTCTCCAATTAATATCCATGAAAAAAGTGCTGCAAATACGGGTTCAAGACTAAAAATTAGAGCAGTTTGACTGGGACTTAAAATTTGTTGTGCCCAGACCATCATGAGAATTGCAAAGGTGGTGGCAACAATACCCGTCATCAATAATGCATTAATGAGTTCAGGCGACCATGTTGGAGGTTGAGTATCGAAAAAGAAACTGCAAATAAATGATAGTGAAGTTACTACAGCTACTTGAATAAAGAAAAAACGAGTAATATGAATTCCATCTTTTGCATATCGGTTCTGAATAATGATATGAATGGCAAAACAAGTTGCACATCCAATCGTATAAATATCGCCCATACTTATTCCAGAACCCTTTGGATCCAAAAGTAAATAGAGCCCAAATGTGGCAAGGATGATAGCCGTCCAAATTCTGGGTGATACTTTTTGTAATCCTACCAGAACCAACATGATTGGTACCATTATTATACTTATGCTGGTGATGAATGCTGATTTACTGGGTGTAGTTGAGATATAAAATTCATTTTCCCAAAGACCAAAATTTTGAAAGGCATAGCCGGCAAAGAGGAAGAATCCACAAATAACGGCACCCCAAAATTCTTGTTTATTGAGCTCAAGTATTTTAGATCGAACCAGAAGTGAAGTGCATACGGTTGCAATGAGAAAACGATAAGCACCAAATGTAAATGGCTGTGCGTGATTTAGTCCTTCTTTCACCAATACAAAAGTTGCGCCCCATGCCAATGTAGTAAATACTAACCCAATTTGAGCAAGGCGAACTCTATTTGAAATCAAAGAAGTGAACATCAATTATAGCCTACAAAAATACTGCATACACCAAAGGTGAAATCATAGTATTCAGCTTTTTCAAAACCGCAGTCAATCATGAGATGGCAAATTTCATCCCGCGGCGGGAAGTGTTCAACCGATTCAGGTAGGTAGCGATATGCATCAGCCCTCGATAAGAGTGCCCCCAAACGAGGCAAGATATGTTTGAAATAAAATTGATAGAACCCATTAAATATTTTAGATTTTGGTTCAGAAAACTCAAGAATAAGTAATTGTCCACCGGGTTTCAATACACGCTTAAATTCTTTGAGGGCTGTATCATAATGACCAATATTCCTAAATCCAAAAGAGATGGTTAATCGGTCAAATGAATCATCGCGGAAGGGAAGCGATTCTCCATCACCTTGAACGAAAAGTGTTTTATCTGAATGACCAAACTTTTCAGATTTTGATTTAGCAATTTTCACCATATTAAAAGCGTAGTCTAAGCCTATAACTTCTACATCATGTTTTTTGAGGAATGCAAAAGCCACATCACCCGTACCGGTAGCCACATCCAATATCTTATATCCAGACTCAACCTCTGCATATTGGACTAATTTTTTCCGCCAATAATAGTCCAGCCCAAAACTCAAAAAATGATTTAAGAAATCATATTTATGAGAAACATCGTCAAACATCTTTTGAACAAATTTTTTCTTCTTATTTCCTGAGTGAATAAATTCTGGCATGGTATTTAATGACATCCTTTTCGACGAGGAAAATTTACACAATTTCACAGACATACCCTTTGTCAATTCGTTGGTCAGTGAACAAATATGACGTAAATTATCGTCTCTTTCAAGAAAAATAATGACATTAAACACACAAACACATACTGATCTCAGTTCAGGATTAACCCATGCAATTACACGAGCGAAAGCAGAAGATTTATCCATTCTATTCTCATTTACCTTTCAATTTGAAGCGCGGGATTTATTGCCACTACTCTCCCATCCTGCAGATAAAAATGGGTGCCGCATTTATTGGGAGCAACCCCTTGAAGGTTTTGCATTGGCCGGTTTGGGCAAAATTTTAGAGATAAATTCTAATTCTAATCTATCCATGGATAGTATAAATGAGGATATTAATACTTATTTTCAGCATGCGATTCATGTATCAAACCACCCTTCCGCTGGTCCTCGTTTTTTAGGTGGTCATTCGTTTAATCCCAATGCAAATTCTGATGAAACATGGGGTGAATTTCCGCGGGCATCTTTCATCCTCCCCGAATGTTTGGCCACATTAAACCCGGATGGATGTTGGCTAACAATCTCAAAGATGGTAACGAAAAATGATAATCCTAAAACCTTATTCAGAGAGTTTACTCGAAATTGTACTCATTATGAAAAACGATTGCCAGTAACATTACCGCCACTTCGTCATGTGCCAGTTGACAAGTATAAAGATATTCCAAATCGTAAAGAATATGATGAAATTATTTACTCTGTATTGGAAGAAATTAGACCTGAAAAATTAGAGAAAGTGGTGATTTCACGATCACATCAAGTGAAAGTGGGTGAGGGGTTTTCAGTAGTATCGGCGGTACAAGTCCTTCGGAATATGTATCCCAAATGCACTAATTTTTTCTTTAGTTTTCCCAAAGTAGGGGTTTTCTTTGGTGCGACTCCAGAGCGACTAATTAAAAAAAATGGGCAGCAAATAAAAACAGAGGCATTAGCAGGAACCATTGACCGTGGACGGAATATGGAAGAAGATCGACTCCTTTCAGAAACCCTATTTGATAGTCACAAAGAGCGGGAAGAGCATCGGTTTGTGATTGAACAAATTAAGTGCCGATTGGAAACCATTATTCCAGAACTGGATATCCCCTATGCGCCTCAAATTTTAAAATTGAAGAATGTTCAACATTTAAAAACACCCATTTCTGGTGTATTAGAAAATGGTGAAAAAATATTGGATTTGGTAAAATTATTACATCCAACACCTGCTGTGGCAGGCACCCCAATGAAACGGGCCATGGAAGTTATTGAAAAATTGGAGCCTCATGATCGAGGATGGTATTCTGGCCCAGTGGGGTGGATTGATCCCAACGGAAATGGTGATTTTTTTGTGGCGCTACGTTCAGCGTTAGTAAAAAATGAGGAAGCCCATATCTTTGTGGGTGGGGGTATTGTTTCAGAATCATTGCCTGAAAATGAATGGCATGAAACGGAGCTAAAACTTCAACCCATCATATCTGCACTTTCGGGTGGTCAGATATAAATATGCCAGAATTTGACAATCTAAATTATAGCTGGAGTTGTAGAATAGTAAATCAACTCTATAATTTTGGGGTGAGAACCGTTTGTATTTCCCCCGGTTCTCGAAACACCCCCTTAACTTTGGCCTTTCTTGAACATGGTCAATATAATTGTGTAAGTCATATTGATGAACGGTCAGGTGCATTTTTTGCATTGGGTGTTTCAATGCAAACACAAAACCCAGTTGCAATATTAAGCACCTCGGGTACAGCAACGGCTAATATTTTATCGGCGGTAATTGAGGCGAGCCAAAGTAGAATTCCTCTTATTGTATTAACGGCGGATAGACCTTCATATTTAATTGGTACGGGGGCAAATCAAACCATCGTTCAGAAAGATATTTATGGTTACTATGTGCGGAGTTTCAAAGATTTAGGATTACCTTTGGATGAGATGAATAGTTTAGATTCATCAATTCATAATGCTTTACAAATGGCTACCGGTATAAATTGGAATAATGATTTGGTGAGTCCGCAAGGACCGGTTCATTTAAATATTCCATTTGAAGAACCATTATATTCATCTGATAGAACTAAAGATAATCTTGAAATTGAGATAACAAAACAGTTTCCCCTATCTGTAGCTGTTGAGGCAGAGATTGAAATCCCAGTTTCAAACTTCCCCATTATTGTTTGTGGAAGGCTCGCTGTCGGTTTTAATACCGCAGCCATAATTGAGTTATCATCCTATTTGAATGCACCTATTTTTGCAGACCCATTATCACAATTAAGATATGGAGAAAAACATCCAAACATTGTGAGCACATATGACCATTTTTTGAAGTTACAAAATATTTCTCCTGATTTGGTTATTCGATTTGGATTAAAGCCGGTTTCAAAAATTCTCTGTGAAAAGTTAGATAAGTGGAATGAATTCTCTATTTTGGTAGATCAATGTGGACGTTTTAATGATGATTGTAATTTGGTGCTGAGTGAGAAAATTGAAACAGCCGTTGAATTTATAAAATCTAAAACAAAATCCAGCAATGTAGCATGGCGAGATACAATTTTGAATATAGATTCTCAAACCAGGAATGAAATAAACAATAAGCATTTGAATTGTTGGTTTGAGGGTTCAATTGCGAAGACGTGTTTTGAAAGCCTTGATGATAGGGATAGTTTTTTCATCGGGAATTCCATGCCCATTCGTGATGTAGATATGTTCGTCATGGCCTTCCCCAAAAAGGTTCAAACCTATTCAAATCGTGGCGCAAGTGGGATTGATGGAATTGTATCATCTGCATTGGGTGTGGCATCCAAATCTAATGGAAACATCTTGCTTCTCATTGGAGATTTAAGCTTTTATCATGATATGAATGGCTTATTGGCAGCATCAAGATATAACTTAAATTTAACTATTGTGGTGGTGAATAATAGTGGTGGTGGAATATTTTCATTTCTTCCTATATCTAACGAGAAGGGAAGTAGTTTTGATGAATTTTGGTCAACTTCACATAATTTAGATTTTTCACACACTGCAAAATTGTATGGCTGTAATTATATAAAAGTAGATTCATTACCATCATTGCAAGAGGCATTGTCTGAATCCAAAAAGTCTAAAGGTATTAATATTATTGAGGCTGTTATTGATATCAATGAGAATGTAAAACAACATAGGGTCATCTCAAATGCGTTAAAGCAATTCAATCAATCGTGATTATTTCTACGCCAAACGTAGAATTTAATATCAAAAATTTAGGGAATATTGACAAAGGCATTCCACTTGTTTTTCTTCATGGGTTTATGGGAAGTATGGAAAGCTGGAGTGAAGTAGTGCCCCATTTTAATATACCTATTATCCTAATTGACCTTCCCGGCCATGCACAAAGCCATTTTAAAAATATAGAGGATTATACCTTTTCAGATTGGTGTTCTGATTTTAAGTTGATTTTAGATGAACTGAGTGTTAGGCGAATTAATCTATGTGGTTATTCCATGGGCGGACGACTGGCACTCTCTTTTGCCTGTGAATATCCACAAATGGTAAACAGACTAATTTTAGAGAGTTCCACTCCCGGAATTAGAGATGAAGAGGAGTGTAATAATAGAGCTGAGGAAGACAAATCAAACTGTGCCAAAATTATGAATGACTATCCGGCTTTAGTAAAGGGTTGGTCTGATAATCAATTATTTAAGAATCAGCGAAAAAGAAATTCAAGTGGTTGGGAAGTACAAAATAGAATTCGGTTAGGTCAAAATTCTGAACAATTATCATTTTCATTACAGTCTTTAGGTACGGGACAGATGACATCACTTTGGGGTGAAATTAAAAATTTACAATCATCAACTATGCTCTTAACTGGTAGTGAAGATTCTAAATATTGCAGAATTGCGACTGAATGCTTTCAGAAAATTCCAGATTGCAAATGGGTGAATATTTCAAATTGTGGACATAATATTCATTTGGAGCATCCAAACCAATTCATAGAATCCATTAAATCGTTTCTAAATACTTAAGTATTGTAGAGTTTTTCACCTTCCGAGTGAGCAATGACGGCAGCTCCAATACTATCACTGGTAATATTTACCATGGTTCTAAACATATCTAGCGGACGATCTACCGCCAACATGGTACCGATAATTATGGCGACATCCGCATCATTAAATCCCACTGCTTGAGTCACAATAAATATCATCACCAACCCTGCACTGGGGATTCCAGCCGCACCAATGGATGCTAACAATGCGGTAATAACGATGGTAAATTGTTGGGTCATGGTTAAGTCCACACCCAAAACTTGACTAATAAAAATTACGCCTGCACATTCGTATAGGGCCGTGCCATCCATATTAACGGTGGCGCCCATTGGCAGAACAAAGCTGGAGGTCTCATTGGATACACCTGCATTTTCCCGCACACATCTCATGGTTACGGGCAATGTTGCACTAGATGATGAGGTGGAAAAAGCAGTGGCCATTGCGGATGCCATGGCTTTAAAATGTATAATGGGATTAATTCGGGTAAGCAAGAAAAAGATGAACGGAAGTACAACAAGGATGTGAATACTTAATCCCGTTGCAATGGTTAGCATGTAAAGACCCACCGCAGCAAACATTTCAAAGCCTGAAGTAGCCACCGTTTTGGTAATGAGTCCCAGTACACCAATGGGTGCAAATTTGATAATAATTTCAGTCATTCGCATAATGGCCTGGAAAAGGGATTCAAAAAATGAAGTTAACTGTGATTTATGGTTTCCCTTAAGCTGGGTAATAGCCGCACCTAAAAAGATTGCGAAAAATATGAGCCCCAACATATCGCCATTGGCAGCCGCAGAAATGGGATTCAGGGGTATCATACGAATTAAAATTTCTGCGGGTGAACCAGGGGTATTTAGTTTGGATGCATCAAAAGAGTCGGCTGTGGGTAAATTAACGCCTACCCCAGGTTGGACTAGATTTGTAAGGGTGAGTCCAATGACAATGGCAAATAGACTTGTGGTAATATAGTATAAGAGTGTTTTAACGCCCAATCTGCCCAGTTTACTGCCGTCACCAATACCAGCTACTCCCGTGATGATGGATGTAAAAATAAGGGGTACAATAATCATTTTGAGTAATCGAACAAAGATGGTACCTAATGAGGTAATAATTGCATAAGCATTACTTTGTGAAAGGTCAGTATCTGTATATTGAAATAAACCTCCAATTACAATGCCAATAGCCATTGCAATGAGAATTTGCCAGTGTAGTTTGAGTGAAGTCATACGTTGTATTTACCTTATGTTGAGTGGTGTAAATTAAATGCGATGGGTGGGGGTGACCAATAAAAAAACAGCCCCGGTTTCCCGAGGCTATTTTAATCACTTGAAAATTGGTATCAGTTATTGATTACCAAGCGTAGCTAATGGTCCAACCAGCACCTAAGTCATTGCCATTTCTACCAGTTACATAATTAACAGGATTATTAAATAAAGCATCATAATCAGCAATTATCATATCTAGATTAAATGAACCATAGTTAAAGCCAAGGCCCATTGAAACTGCACCTGCATCATTGGCACCACCACCAAAGTCATATGACTTTATATAACCGACACGTAATGTGGCCCAGTCTGTCATTGCAGATTCAACTGCAAAATTCCAAACAAGATTCATGGTTGCATCAGCATCACCCACGGTTCCATAATCAAAACCAAGAGCAAATAGACCATTGGTTCCACTGTCATATGACGTATTTGAATAGCAATGAACACCAAAATTCATTTCAGCGTCTGTCATTGCTTCAGTATCTTCAGGTGTTGTGTCAAAATTAATGAGCATCGTATCCCATAGCCATACATCTTGTGCACGTCTTAAGTTTACACCCACCATTGAACCATCATAGGTGAAACCAAAATCCATGCCTGCTAATGGCATACCAAATCCAACATTAAAATTAGTTTCAGAATCAGTACCTGCATTTGTATCTTCAGGGACCATATTCAGACCAAAACTAGCACCCATGGTACCATTGCCCCACATCATGTTTACCACATCATTTGCATCTGTTCCGCCAGAAAAACCCCATGTTGTTCCGTCTGCGTTGAAAATTGATGTGAAGTTACTACCATTTGTCCAAGCCACATTATGGTTATTTACGTCTGCAGGAAATGCACCAACATTTGCATAATCCTCAGCCCAGAAGCCAGCACCACCTAATGCTGATACTCTATCAGCACTTGCAAAAAGTGACGCACCCATAAGTGCAACTACGATTAGTGTTTTAACATTCTTCATGTTATTAACTCCTTCTTGTTGTTGTGTTTACAATTATGACTGACTCTCAAATTTCTGACAGCCATAAATTTTTAACTCCGATGATTAACTTACAAAATATACTGCCCAAGAAACGCTTTGCAAGCCAATATTATTAGCTAACTTAAGGACTTTAGCGAAAAATATACAAGTGTTTAATGTAATACTTTAAGTCATTTTTGTATAGAATTCATATAAGTCTATTAAAAATAACAATTTATATAAGTAAATTAGTTCATAATTAAACGTCTTACACATAAACCAGTTTCAAAAGTGTGATACAGCTCCCAAATTATTTTTCATCTCCGGTTATGTGATGCAGAATGCAAATTATTCTCTTCTGTCAGTTTAGTATAATACAGTTACTGAATGGAGGATAATTATTATTTTGAGGGAGATTAAGAAAGATGAGCGAGACCATATTAATTGCATTAATTGCCTTTAGTGTAGGATTTTTAAATGACGCAAATAAACCGAAGCAATATTCATTAGAATTGGTTGGGGGAAGATCAGAAAATATTTTAATTGAAACAAATGGAAAGTATGCATGCCCCACTTATTGTGCTACAGAACATTTACATACTGCACTAATGTGCAAACCAGAATGTAATCATGACCATGATGCCTATCAGGTTCATACATCACTTTTACCACAGAAGAAAATATCGTTCAACGGTGAGACTGTCCTTGCCATGGAACGAGTGCAAACTTCTAAGTCAAAGGTGAAAAGAGTTAAGCAAACTATGGCATCGAAGTAATCATATCCTTCATCCTTCTGAGGAATGTGATTCCGATTTTATGATTACCAGTATAAGTGAGGAGCTCAACTTGAGCTCCTTTTCTTTTTAAATGAGAATATGCTAATTGAGAAGATTTATATTTTACCACATCATCTTCAGTACCATGTCCAATTAGAATAGGCGTTTCTTTCTGATTGGGGTGAAACCTAAGTTTACCTTTATTCGTAGGGTCAGTCATAAAACCAGCGATGGGGAAAATGCCTCCCCAAGGGTGAGGAGTGTGCAGTACATATTCATAGCACATGAGTCCACCTTGAGAAAACCCTACAAAAAATACATTTTTGGAGTCATATTTTGTGAGTACATGAGAGAATAAAAAATCATCTAACAAAATTTTAGGTTCAGCTCGTTCCCATACCCCAGGTTCTATTTCGTAAGACCAAGATCGTTCCTTTTCATCATTCTCAACCAAGTAAGGCGCTTCTGGGAAGAACCACTCCGTATTCGGAATACGTAATGAGATAGCAACTTGTTTAAAGCTAAATCGGTTACCCTTCCATCCATGAATGCCTACGATTGCACGTTTAGGTGAGTTCCCCGTAACATATGTTTCAAAATCTAAATTTTTCATCTACCTCAATTTATTCTGTTTTTATACACTTAATGAACAGAATTGAGATTTTATTCACCATGCAAGTCATTGTAAATTTCTCGCTCATTTTCTACGTATATATTTTGAATAAAAGGAGTTTGGTATGGTTGTAGGAATTCCTACAGAAATTACCCCCAGTGAAACGCGTGTGGCGGCTATACCCGCAACGGTGAAAGAATTGGTGAAAAAAGGATTTACTGTAAAAATCCAAGCAGGTGCAGGTGAAGGTTCATTTATTTCAGATAATGAATATATGGAAGCTGGAGCTAGCATTATATCAACGGCATCAGAATTGTATGCTTCATCTGATTTGGTATTAAAGGTAAATCTACCTGAGATGAATGAGCAAGAAGGTATACATGAAGTTGAGTTGATGAAATCAGGTTCGGCCTTTATTTCTTTTATTCAAACCACAAAAGATTTGGATGAAGTTAAAAGGCTTCAAAATAAAAAAATTACTGCATTTTCAATGCATTTGGTTCCCCGAAGTACCTTGGCCCAAAAAATGGATGCCCTTAGTTCTCAGAGTAATATTGCTGGATATAAGGCGGTCCTTATAGGGGCATCTCATATTGCCAAATATATGCCACTTTTAATGACGGCAGCGGGCACCATTAAACCCTCTAAAACATTGGTAATTGGTGCAGGTGTTGCAGGACTTCAAGCTATTGCTACGGCTAAACGTTTGGGTGCGCAAGTGAGTGCATTTGATGTTCGACCCGTTGTAAAAGAACAAGTAGAAAGTTTAGGTGCAAAATTTGTGGAAGTGGCTTCAGACAGTGAGGATGGTGTGGGTGAAGGTGGCTATGCAAAAGAAACCTCTGATGAATACAAACAAAAGCAGGCTGAATTATTAAAAGAACATATTGGGAATTCTGATTTAGTCATTACAACTGCATTGATTCCGGGGCGACCCGCCCCAAAAATTATCACCAAAGAAATGGTAGATGGAATGAAAGGTGGTTCTGCTATCATGGATTTAGCATCTGAAAATGGTGGTAATTGTGAATACACTGAACCAGGAAAAATTATTGACCACAATGGCATAACCATTGATGGATCCTTTAATATTCCTGGAACCATGCCAATTCACGCTAGCCAAGTATATGCCAAAAATATCAGTTCATTGGTTATGTATCTTTGTCCGGATGGTGAATTAAAATTAGATATGGATGATGAAATTGTATCGGGAGCACTATTTACGCACAAGGGTGAAATTACAGATGAACGAACGAAAGACGCATTAGGAGGCGTGAAATGATAGATATTTTTACTGTATTCATACTGGCAATTTTTGTGGGGAATGAAATTATCAATAAAGTTCCCCCAACATTGCATACGCCATTAATGTCCGGTTCAAATGCAATTTCAGGAATTGCCATAGTGGGTGCCATTATTGCCACCGAAGTTGGGGGTGAGTTGGGGTCATGGCTTGGATTTATCGCCGTAATTTTTGCCACTATCAATGTGGTAGGTGGATTTTTGGTGACGGATAGAATGTTAAAAATGTTTAAGAAAAGATAGAGGATTAAATGGAATTTACAAATATTGCATATGTAGTGGGTGCGGTCTGTTTTATTTTAGGTATTAAAATGTTGAGTCATCCCCGAACGGCACGTAAAGGGAATGGTATTGCAGCACTTGGTATGCTTATTGCCATTGTGGCCACATTAACAGCGGGTGAAGTTCTGGATTTTAAGATGATAGGAATCGCCGTGCTTATTGGTAGTATTATTGGTGGATTTATAGCGCAAAAAATTGAAATGACCCAAATGCCCCAAATGGTGGCTATTTTTAATGGTTTGGGTGGGGGTGCATCAGCACTGGTTGCCAGTGCTGAATTTTTTAGCCAACACAATCAATCTCCCAGTACTTTTTTATTAGTTACAATTATTCTGTCAGTATTTATTGGCACCTTAACATTTACGGGAAGTTTTGTTGCCTTTGGGAAATTACAAGGATTCATCAGCGGAAAACCTATTGTGTTCCCTTCGCAACAACTTTTTAATGCACTGGTACTAATCTCTATTATTGCGTTGGGGTATTCCATTGTGGGGAATCCATTAGATTTGAACCTTTTCTATGGGGTACTGATTGCAGCTGCTATTTTAGGTATTACCCTCACCATGCCTATTGGGGGTGCAGATATGCCAGTAGTAATTTCACTTCTTAATTCTTATTCTGGCGTTGCTGCAGCTGCTACGGGATTTGTACTCATGAACAATGCCCTTATTATTAGTGGTGCATTGGTTGGCGCATCTGGACTCATTCTAACTCAAATCATGTGCAAAGGCATGAATCGCTCATTGCAGAATGTGATTTTTGGCGCAGTGGGAGGTGATGTAGCTGGGGGTCCCTCAGGTGAAGTCCAAGAATTAAATATTAAGAGTTATTCTACTGAAGAAGCAGCCATGATATTTGATGCGGCGGAAAAAGTGGTGATTGTTCCTGGATATGGTTTAGCCGTGGCACAGGCCCAACATGCCGCAAGAGAAGTGGGAGAATGGTTAGAGGCACAGGGCAAAACGGTATTGTATGCAATTCACCCAGTGGCAGGTCGTATGCCAGGGCATATGAATGTTCTCTTGGCTGAGGCCAATATTCCCTATGAACAATTGAAAGATTTGGATGAGATTAATCCTGAATTTGAAGATTGCGATGTGGCATTAATTTTAGGGGCCAATGATGTGGTAAACCCTGCGGCTCGTCATGACAAGTCCAGTCCTATTTTCGGTATGCCCATTCTAAATGTAGATAAGGCCCGAACGGTGATTGTAAACAAACGATCTATGAATCCTGGTTTTGCTGGCATCCAAAACGAACTTTTTGGATATGATAATACCATTATGGTATTTGGGGACGCGAAAGATATGTTGAATCAGCTATTGAGTGATTTTAAGGAATTGTAAAAATATTAATAAGGGAATAATCATTTAATCCTTACCCAATGTCCGGTTCCTATTAATGCAGACAATGGGTCATTTTCATTTAATAATTTGGCTGTTATTATTTTATCATTTGAATTAAAAATTTCTAAATCGATATTTAATAAATTAATTGATACACCTGGCTTTCTTATCCCCCACTTTTTCATAGAGTGCTGTGTAACCTACAATATCAGAGAATACAATGGCAAGAACTGCTGAGTTATGACTTTGAATAAAATCATTTACTTCAGTAAGTTCAGTATTATTGAATTGGAAATTTTTCAGTTCGTACACGGCTGGATTTACAATATGTTATAGATTAATTGTAGCCCTGTTTTGTTTTTGATATGATTCAATTATTGCTGTATATTTTTCTCCTATTCTAGGGAATCCATGCATAAAACTCTGGCGAAAAAAGCACCAGTTAAGACTGCAAAAAATACTTCTGAAATTATTTTACTTGTAAGCACAAGTAAGGGTGGATTCATTTATTACTCCGATGAAAAACGTAGATTTTGGGAAGTAAACGGTCCCTATCTACTGGGCTCCATAGTGCATCATATGATACTGGATCCCCGAGACAGTAAAACCATACTTATGGCTGCTCAAACCAAAACCCATGGCCCCATGATTTTCAAATCTACTGATTTTGGAATGAATTGGGTCCCCGTTAAAACACCACCTCAATTTTCCGTTAATAAAAAAGTGGCCCATATTTATCGCCTCACACCAGGTCATGAAAGTGAACCCAATGTGTGGTACGCAGGTACATCCCCACAGGGTTTATTTAGGTCAGAAGATTTTGGAGATACGTGGCAAGAAGTGAGTGGATTCAATAATCATCCTCAAATAAATAAGTGGTGTGGAACTCCAGCTACTTCAACCCTCAAATATGAGAAAATCCATTCAATTATGATACATCCACAAAATGCACGGTCAATAATAATTGGAATGGCATCGGGAGGAGTATTTGAAAGTATGGATGGTGGTGAGTCTTGGACATCCATGAATGAAGGATTAACGAGCTCAGATATAAAAGATTCATTAGGGAGAGACCCCCATTTGGTGGTGCGACATCCTATGGATCCAAGTCGAATTTATCAACAAAATCAAGGCGGTATTTTTCGGTTGGATGTAGGCAGTCGAATCTGGAAACATATTGGTGCAGGAATTGATAGGGGTGATATTGGATTTTCACTTTGTGTGCATCCACAAGACCCCGATACATTGTGGGTGTTTCCTATGGAGGGAACCGATATTTGGTCGCGAGTGTGTACGGGTGGCCAACCAGCGGTGTATTGTTCACAAGATGGAGGTGATTCATGGTTTCGTCAAGATATTGGATTCCCCATGTGGCATGCCTGGTTTACGGTGATGAGTAAGGCTATGATTACGGATCATTTTGATTCAGTGGGATTATACATTGGTACCACTAATGGGTCCATTTGGCATAGTGATAATGAAGGTAATAGTTGGCGGCAAATTGTGAGACATTTACCAAAAATTTATTCTTTAGAAGTGGGGTATACTAAAAAATAATGTTCAGATTATCACATGGAGAGAAGTGAGATAAGTCCGTAAATTTTAGGGTTCACCCACACAATTAATAGGATGTAATGTCAGATTTAAAATTAGGAACCAAAACCGTTGGGAGTGCATATCCCACATTTATCATTGCTGAGATTGGTATTAATCATCAAGGTGATGTAGAAATTGCAAAGAAGCTTATTACTAAAGCTAAGGAATGTGGTGCAGATGCGGTAAAATTTCAGAAGCGTACCATTTCGCGAATCTTGACCAAAGAAGGCTTAGAAATGCCTTATGATAATCGCAATAGTTTTGGTAAAACTTATGGTGAGCATAAGTATGCCTTAGAACTTTCCAAGGATGATTATAGAACGCTCTTGGCATTTTCTCAAAATTTAAATGTAGAATTTTCTGCGTCTGGTTGGGATGAGGAAAGTATTGATTTTCTTGATGAATTAGGGGTGGCATTTTTCAAAATGGCATCGGCTGATTTGACCAACTTCCCGTTATTAGAACATGCGGCAAAGAAGGGTAAATCCATGATTTTGTCTACGGGTATGGCAACTATGGAAATCGTGAAAGCGGCTGTTGAGTTGGTGAGTAAATTCAACAGTCAAATTGGAATTTTACAATGTACCTCAACTTACCCTGCACAATTTTCAGAAATTAATTTGAATGTAATACATACTTATAAAAAGGAATTTCCAGATGCAATAATTGGGTATTCTGGTCATGAGCATGGAATTGCAATTCCAGTGGCTGCAGTGGCTTTAGGGGCTCGAATTGTGGAGCGTCATTTTACCCTAGACCGTACCTTGAAAGGTGGCGATCACGCCGCGTCACTTGAACCGCAAGGCTTTGCAAAAATGGTTCGTGATATTCACCATGTTGAAAATGCAATGGGAATTTTTGATAAGGAAGTACAAGATTCTGAACTGCCTGTATTTAAAAAATTAGCAAAAAGTATTGTGTCCAATGTAGATATTGAAGTTGGAGTACCCATCACACGAGAAATGCTTACCACGAAAGGTCCTGGAACTGGGATAAATCCCATGAAAATGGCATCGGTAATTGGGAAGACAGTAAAGGCTTCTATCCCTATGGATTCTGTCATCAAGGAAGAAGATATTCTCTGGTAGTATGAGTGTTTCGGTAAAAAATATTAAATTAGTGGGTACGGATATTGATGGTGTTTGGACCGATGCCCGAATGTATTATACTGCTGATGGTGATGTGATGAAGTCTTTTTCAACCTATGATGGAATGGGCGTAAAACTATTGAGAAAAGCGGGGATTCCCCTTGTTATTATGACCGGTGAAGATACTAAAATTGTTGCCCAACGTGCAAAAAAATTAGGCATTGACCGTGTATTTCAAGGTGAAGATAAAAAATTAGAACGCCTTAATGAAGTCTGCACTGAGATGGGTATTAGTCTGGATGAAGTGGCCTATATTGGTGATGATGTAAATGATCTTGAAGTATTACAAGCCGTTGGACTTTCTGCAATGCCACCCAACAGTCCTATCTTAGATCAATTCACACCTGATTATCTTTCCTTGCGTTCTGGTGGTGATGGGGCGTTTCGGGATTTTGTTGATTTCATCCTTTCTCAACAGTAATCAGAGGCAATAACCCGTGTTCATTTTTCTTTGCTATATCATTTTCTCCCCCCTAATTTGGGTATTTCTTTTATTCAGTTCACTAATTAATGAGAAAATTCGAAAACGATTTCTGAATGGTTGTGCTAGTTTTAGGAATGCAAAATTAAAAATTGATAGATTCGCAATGGGGAAGGAAGTTGTGCTTTTTCATGCAGCGTCAGCGGGGGAGTATGAACAGCTGAAATCCATTCTAAAAGAAGTAGATAGAACCAAGTATTTTATACTCTTAACTTTTTTTTCACCAACCATATTTGAAAAAGAAGAAAATACAGTATTAGCTGATGCGGTCTGCTATCATCCCTTTGATTTACCGTGGTCAGCAATGTTATTTTTCATATCACTCAAGCCTAAAAAGTATATTATTACGCGTCATGATATATGGCCTCTTCACCTTTATATTGCTCGTTTATTAGGAATCCATACTATATTAATCAATGCCAATTTATACTCTAATTCAACTCGATTTACATTTGGATTGAAATCATTTAATCGATGGCTTTTTCATCAATTCGATTTGATACTTACCGGTTCAGAACATTTAAGAAATACGATTTTAAGTTTATCGCCCAAAAGCAATGTGAAAATTACCGGTGATTCTCGATTTGATCAAGTGATACAACGCTCTCGGAATAGCAAAAAAGATTTACTCCCCCAAATATTTGAGAATTCACAAAATATAATTTTGGGCAGTATTATAGATTCAGATCTTCTAATACTTTCCCAAACATTAGATGCATTGGGTGAAAATTTCTTTGGGGATGATGTACGCCTGATTATTGTTCCTCATGAAGTGGGAGACAGTGATTTACTGCCATTAGAAAATTTACTTACGGAGAAAGGTTTATCTCATCAGCGAATAACTAAATTTAAAGAATTGAATCCTCCACAAGTTTTGATTGTAAACAAAGTGGGAATTTTGGCAGATTTATATACGAATGCAAAAATAGCCTATATTGGCGCCGGATTTTCCACAGGGGTACATTCCGTTATTGAGCCTGCCATACACAAATGTGCAGTGGTTTATGGCCCTCGCGTAGATATTTTAGATGAAGCGATAGAAATGACTCAAACCAGCGCAGGTGTGATTGTTCATGATGGGATTGAATTGGCAAAAATGTTTGAAAAAATAAAGTATCCTACCAAAATTGAAGAATTAGGGAATCGCGCCCATCAATTCGTCATTGAAAAAGAACATGCATCCACACGAATCATCAATGAAATATTCAAATAAAATATTAACTTTTTTAGCGGTGTTATCCATCTCCATTCTCTGTGGAGAAAAATTAGTTTATTCGGCAGGATTTCGACTATTTAATGCAGGTGAGGCCATACTTACTTCAGAATTTATTTCCCTACATGAAAATCCAGCATTTCTCATTACCTCCACTATAAAAACAAATTCATTTCTGTCACGATTTTACCGTGTACGCGATGTGGTAAAAATATGGTCGGATGTGGATGATTTAACCCTTATTAAAATTGAAAAAGAAGTAAATGAGGGAAATTATCATTTAGACTATTCTGCCTATATTACGGATGATTTGAAATTGGTTTCTGCCAATAAGACCATTCAATTAGATTCTAAAGTATATGATCCTATTGCTGCAATATTTATGCTACGAAAACAACCACTTGAGGAAGGAGATTCCTATAAATTTACCACGGTGGATAATGGAAAAATTAAAAAAGTGAATGTGAGGGTAGGTGGAATCGAAAAAGTAAAGGTCCCTGCAGGAACGTATAACACCCGGCAAATTATTCCAGTCTCAGACGATGGGAAAACCCTTTTTAAGCATGGGGGAAAGATGAAAGTATGGTATTCTGATGATGACCGTCACCTTCCTGTAAAAATTGAGCAGAAAACCAATGTGGGTACTCTTATTTTAAAATTGAAGAAATTTACCCCTTAGCTATTTCCCTTTTTCCCCTGCCTGAATTAGTCCTAAAATTCACCCGTTCAAGTGACATAAAAATGAAAAAATTCTATCTCACATTAAATCCACATGGGGGTCAGCAAAAAGGTCCCAAATTACTCAAGCAAATTTTACCTGTATTTGAGGCTGCCAAATTAGATCTTTACATCATTGAAACAACATTTGCGGGGCATGCTAGTGAACTGGCCCATCAGTTAGATTTTGATGGATATGATGGAATGATTGTGATTGGTGGTGATGGTACCATGCATGAAGTGGTAAATGGAATGCTTACCCGCCCCGATAAAAAACAATTACCCATTGGGCTCATTCCTGGCGGGACTGGTAATTCATTCCTGCATGATTTAGAATTAATAAATCCAGTGGATGCAGCCAAAGCTATTATTGAGGGTAACATCCGCAAGATTGATGTAGCAGAGGTAAAAATTAATCATGTTACCAAATATGCCTTTAATATTATTGGTTGGGGGTTGGTTACTGATATTGGTAATAATGCAGAAAAATGGCGATGGTTAGGTGAGGCTCGTTATACATTATTGAGCATTTTTGAAGTAATGCGATATAAGCCGCGCACCGCATCTTTAATTTTGAATGACAAAAAAATTATTGATGATTTCACGTTCGTTATTGCTTGCAATACCATGTACACGGGCAAGGGGATGAAAATGGCTCCCAAGGCTAAATTAGATGATGGCCTCATGGATATTGTAGTGGTTCGCCATGGTCCCAGCCGAATGAAACTTTTATCAATGTTACCCCAAGTATATGATGGCTCCCATATAAATAGCCCACTATTAGAATATTATCAAGTATCTGAATTTTCTCTTATACCGGAACGAGATGAAATATTAAATATTGATGGCGAAATCTTGGGATCAACCCCCATTCATGTGAAGATGATACCCGCAGCATTTCAGGTGTTTAGCTAGGGAATAATAATTAATAAACTTTCCCTCACCAAAATAAGCGGAAGGAAAACTTAGGGTAGAAACAAAAAGGGCTCCAATCGGAGCCCTTTTAAATTTAAACGAAAATACGTTTATTCAAACTCGGGCCATAGTTCTGAGCGAACTTTGATTTTCATTCCGGGGTGAAGATTACCATCATTTTCATTGAGCATTTCTTCATTGTCCCAAAATAGAACTACCCATGCCAACTCATCATTGTATTCTGTTTTGGCGATTGACCAAAGCGATTCACCTTCAGTTACCATGTGAATAATAAATTCGTATGCCCATTCAATGGCATTTTCAACCGGCTTTTTTAGGTCCAATTCTTTATAGGGGTAAATAAAATTTGGATTTTCTTTATTGGGTCCAATTTTGCGTTCTTCCCAATGCTTCTTATTCCAATTATAAATACGTCGCCATTCATTGGCATTTCCATATTCATTATAGGCGATTAGAGAGAGGTAGTCCCCTCGTTTGGTCATATAGTTTGTCCAAATACTATCGGGGAAAACTTGATCAAAATCGAATGAGGGTTTAATCTCCTTTTGTGGTGTGGGTGAAGTGTCAACCACTTCTTCAACGAGAGGTGCTTCTTCAGCGTTCTCCTGAGTGGATGTTATAATTCCAATGGCAACTTCAGGGGTAGAAATAATTTCTACAGTTGGCATTGTTTCTACCACCACGGTTTCAGTAGTTGGTTGGGATTCCACAGCTTCTGGGGTTGGGGTTACTTTTTTAGCACAGCCCACCATTAGCATTAGGCTAATGAGTAATAGATTTATTTTTTTCATAATTATTTCCATTCAAATTTATAAGGATATTTTACGAGTTGTATTGGAATGAGTTCCAATAAAGTATAAAATTCGCCCCGAAGGGGCGATTCAAAACATTATATTTTTTCAGCCACTCTCAGTCGGTTCTTTGCACGATTCAATGCAGCCTGGGCACGTTCTAAATCATTTGAAGCATCCTTCAAGAACGAATTAGCACGTTCACTCGACTCAGAGGCCCGATCTTTATCGATAGTGTTAGCATCCTCTACTGTTTCTACCAGTAATAGTACACCTTCAGCATTGATATCTGCGAATCCGCCATTGGTGGCATAGAATAATACTTTTCCATCCTGAGTCACTTTGATTTCACCAATACCCATGGTAATGGTTGCAGGGGCATGACCTGCTTGAACGCCAAAGAGACCTTCAGTAGCAGGGGCACGTAGATAGTCTATTTGCCCCACACTGATAACTTTTGAAGGGGTTATAATGTCAAGTTGAAATGTCTTAGACATTACATGCTTTTCGCTTTTTCAAAGGCTTCATCGATTGAACCCACGTAAGAAAATGCATTTTCAGGTAGTTCATCAGTATCACCATTAATGATGGCTTCGAATCCAGAAATTGAATCTTCCATTGAAACATAACGACCTTTAACACCAGTGAATTGTTCAGCAACGAAGAAAGGTTGTGACATGAATTTTTGAATTCTACGGGCACGACCTACCACTTGCTTATCTTCATCCGAAAGTTCGTCCATACCTAAAATCGCAATAATATCTTGAAGATCTTTATACTTCTGAAGGACGGTTTGAACATTACGTGCAACACCATAATGGCGATCACCAATCACACGAGGATCTAAAATACGAGATGTAGAGGCCAATGGATCTACCGCAGGATAAATACCTAATTCAGCAATCTTTCTTTCAAGTACAGAGGTGGCATCCAAGTGAGCAAATGCTGTGGCTGGCGCAGGGTCAGTCAAGTCATCGGCAGGTACATACACCGCTTGGATAGATGTAATTGAACCTTTTTTAGTGGATGTAATTCGTTCTTGCAAGGCACCCATTTCAGTTGAAAGGGTGGGTTGATAACCAACCGCTGAGGGCATACGACCCAATAAAGCAGATACTTCTGAACCGGCTTGAGTAAAACGGAAGATATTATCAATAAATAAAAGTACATCCTTACCTTCTTCATCACGGAAATATTCAGCCATTGTTAATCCAGAAAGTGCTACCCTAAGACGCGCACCAGGAGGTTCGTTCATTTGACCAAAGACCATGGTTGTTTTATCAATCACACCAGACTCAGTCATTTCATTATATAAATCATTACCTTCACGAGTACGTTCACCCACACCTGCAAATACAGAGAAACCACCATGTTCAGTAGCAATATTTCGAATTAATTCTTGAATCAATACAGTTTTACCAACACCAGCACCACCAAATAATCCTGTTTTACCACCACGAGTGTAAGGCTCCATCAAATCAACGACCTTAATACCAGTAACCAGTACTTCTTTTGATGTTGCTAAATCTTCATGCTTTGGTGGAGAGCGGTGAATAGGGAGTCGTTTTTCTGTACCCACATCACCTTTTTGATCAATGGGATTACCCAAAACATCAAATAATCTACCCAATGTTTCTGGGCCAACGGGGACCATAATAGGGGTTCCAGAATCTGATACTTTTGTACCACGCACTAGACCATCAGTGGTATCCATGGCAACGGTTCTAACCACACTGTCTCCCAAGTGTTGTGCAACTTCAAGAACTAGTTTGCTTTCACCTTCACGCTCAATTTCTAATGCGTTCATAATTTGAGGAAGTTGACCGTCTTCAAACGCAACGTCAACTACCGCACCCATTATCTGTGAAACTTTTCCAAATCCAGACATAAAATATCCTCTTTTAGCTTAAGGCTTCTGCACCACTCACAATTTCTAGCATTTCTGTGGTAATTGCGGTTTGGCGAGCCTTGTTGAATTGTAACTTCAAATCTTTAATCATATCTTGAGCATTTGTAGTGGCATTTTCCATAGCGACCATTCGGGCAGCTTGTTCTGCAGCAAATGATTCAAGTAGATATTGCCATACTTTCGTATTTAAATATCGAGGTACTAATGCTTTTACTACATCATCTTTAGATGGTTCAAAAATTCGGTCTGATGCAACTGTTGTCGCATCTTCACGGGGTTCATATGCTAAGGGTAAGAAAGTTTCATTTTGAACTTCTTGTTTACCCACATTAATGAACTTATTATAAATTACCTGTACTTGATCAACATCACCATTCACAAATCGGGTAATAATATTTTTACCCATGTTAATAGCATGTTGATAGTTCAAACTACTCCAAAAATCAAGATAATCAGTAACAATGTTGTAATTTCTATTTTTAAAAAAACTGATTCCCTTTTTACCAATACAGATGAGATCGGCGTTATCTTTTCCGAATTCATCAATGGCTTTTTGTGCTACTTTCGTCACGTTAGTGTTGAATGCAGCGGCCATTCCACGATCAGCAGTAATAACCACAAATAATTTTCGTTTTACCATTACACTTTTTTGTAATTCAGGAAGCATATTGCGATTGATCTCAAGAATCAGTGAATCCAACATTTCAGATAATCGGTGAGTATATGGGCGTGCGTGCTCCATGTTTTCTTGTGCCCGACGCATCTTCGCAGCCGCTACCATTTTCATGGCTTTTGTAACTTGCTGAATACTGGTTACAGATTTGATTCTATTGCGAATATCCTTAAGATTAGCCATGAATTATGCCGCCGTAAAGCCTTTTTTGAAGTCTGCAACGGCAGTTTCAAGTTTTTCAGCAACATCATCAGCTAATTGACCTGAATCTTTAATAGATGCAAGTAAGTTACTGTGGCTTGTCATTAGATGCTCAAGTACAGCAGATTCGAATTCTCTAACCTTGTTTACAGCGATATCATCTAATAGGCCTTTACTGGCAGAAAAGATAATTGCCACTTGATTTTCAACAGGCATTGGCACATATTGGTTTTGCTTTAATATTTCAACCATTCGTTCACCACGAGTAAGTTGAGCTTGCGTACTTTTATCAAGATCAGAACCAAATTTAGCAAAGGCTTCAAGTTCACGGTATTGCGCTAAATCTAAACGAAGTGTACCTGCAACTTTTTTCATTCCCTTAATTTGAGCAGCACCACCCACACGAGAAACAGAAAGACCTACATCAATAGCTGGACGAATACCAGAGTTGAATAGATTTGTTTCAAGATAGATTTGACCATCAGTAATTGAAATTACATTGGTAGGGATGTATGCAGATACGTCACCTTCTTGAGTTTCAATAATCGGAAGGGCCGTCAGTGAACCACCACCTTCAGCATCCGATAATTTAGAGGAACGCTCTAACAAACGACTGTGTAAATAGAATACATCACCTGGGAAAGCTTCACGACCAGGAGGCCTACGAAGTACAAGTGACATTTCACGATAAGCCGTGGCTTGTTTTGATAAATCATCATAAACAATTAGTGCATGCTGCCCACTATCACGGAAGAATTCACCCATTGCACAACCAGAATATGGTGCAATAAATTGTAATGGAGCTGCGTCTGATGCATTGGCTGTAACTATAGTCGTGTATTCCATGGCGCCATTTTCCTCAAGCTCAGCTACAATGGTAGCAACTGTTGATGCTTTTTGACCAATGGCAACATAGATACAATATACAGGAGCATCTGAATCTTGAGTTATTTTTTGGTTAATAATTGCATCAATAGCAATGGCGGTTTTACCGGTTTGTCGATCGCCAATAATAAGTTCACGTTGTCCACGTCCAACTGGAATCATACTATCAACGGCTTTAATTCCAGTTTGTAGTGGTTGAGTAACGGGTTGACGTTGCATCACGCCTAAGGCTTTACGTTCAATTGGCAATGAAGTAGATGCGTTAATTGGACCCCTACCATCAAGGGGTTGTCCTAACGGATTCACAACACGACCTAGAAGTTCTTTACCTACGGGTACTTCAACTACTTTACCGGTTCTCTTTGCAAGGTCACCTTCTTTAACAAGGCGAGTATCACCAAAAAGTACGATACCCACATTGTCTTCTTCCAGATTAAGCGCCATACCATATACACCATTTGGCAATTTAACCAATTCAGAAGACATTACATTTTTTAGTCCACTAATACGGGCAACACCATCACCCACACTGATTACTTCTCCAACTTCAGAAACGTCAATATCAACTTTAAATGCAGCCAGTTGCTGCTTCAGTAATGACGTGATTTCGTCTGTTTTAATTTCCATTTTTACTCCAAAAATTACTTAAGCTTGTGTCAAGGTATGTTTCAGCATATCTAACCGTCTTGAAATTGTATTATCAATGAGAATATTTCCCACCCTCAAGCGTACACCACCTATCAAACTTTTGTCTGTTTCGGTGCGTACATCTACTTTTTTATTTAATTGAGATTCAATATTTGATTTTATGTGCTGAACTTCTTCATCTGACAAATCAGTTGCAGAAGTAATAGTCATGTTCACCAAATTAGAATCTGTTTCAACTAAATACTCAAAATGTTTTGCAATGTTAGCCAAAATTAAAATGTTGTTATGTTCTAATATATCAGAAATTAATTCCACTTCCAACAATGAGACATTTTCTTGTAAAACATTTTTAAGTATAGTGATTTTATTTTCAGTAGAGACTTGATGCGTTTGCAGAAGTTGACTAAACTCAGGGACGGCCTTCATTACATTAACAATATAGTTAATACGATTGCTCACCTCTTTCACGTCTTCCTGCTGAACAGCCACGTTGTATAATGCTCTGGCGTATTTTTTTGTCATTCCTTTATTACTCATTAGGCTTGACCAATACTTTCTAAAGCTTCATTTACAAGTTTACGGTTGTCATCTGAATCCAGATTTTTTTCAATCACTTTAGCTGCAGCAGAAAGTGAAATTTCTACAGCAACAGTTTTGATTTCGCTGATTACTTTGATACGTTCAGCATTAATCTGAGCTTTTGCCTTTTTAATAATTTCATCCGCTTTTTCACTAGCAATAGTTTCAAGGTCTAATTTCACCTTTTCACCTGCAGTTTTTGCGTCAGCAATTATCTGTTGTGCTTGTGCTTGAGCTTTCTGGATAGAATCTTCATAGTCACTAGACACCCGTTTTGCTTCTTCACGTGCTTTTTCAGCTGCGCTTAATGCATCTTTAATCTCATTTTCACGAGCATCAAGTGCATCAAGAATGGGTCCCCAGGCAACCTTTTTTAATACTACAAGAAGTAGTAAAAAAGTAAGAACTGTCCATGCAAGCAAGCCACCATGTACTTCTAACATGCGTTACTCCAGGTTAATTTTTACCTTGTAGCAAAAAGCAAGTTGCAGCAGAAAATAGCGCAACACCTTCAATCAATGCAGACATGATCAAAGCAGTTGTTCTAATATCAGCTGCAGCTTCAGGTTGACGGCCAGTTGCTTCAGTTGCAGCCGCAGTCAATTTTCCAATACCTAAACCCGCTCCGATTGTTACTAATCCAGCACCAATACCAGCGGCAAGATAAGCGTATCCAATTGCTTCCATTATTGTTTAACTCCTATTGTTATTTAGTGATGTTCGTGTTCTACCACTGCCATCCCAATGAAGATTGATGACAGCAATGCAAAAATATAACCCTGTAATAATGCAACAAACAGTTCCAGCATGTTGATTGCAAGCGCCATGGGTACTGACCCTAATGCCACATAATAACTTTTCAGATTGATGATAATTCCTAAAAATGCCAATATAATAATATGACCAGCATTCATATTAGCCAACAATCTAACTGACAGCGCAAAGGGTTTGGTGATTAAACCAATTAATTCAACTGGAATCATAATGGGTAGCAGCCATAATGGTACACCTGGTGTAGCAAAAATATGCTTCCAGAAATCTTTGTTTCCAAATAATATGTATGTGAAAAAAGTAATGAGTGCAAGTCCAACCGTTACGCTAAAAGATGCGGTGGCAGTGGCGCTTCCAGGAACAAGTCCCAGAAGATTTAACAATACGATAAAGAAAAAGAAAGTAAGGATGAGGGGGAGAAATCGACGGCCCTGTTTTTCACCCATATTGGGGTAAACCACCTCATCTCTAATAAATACCACAAAAACTTCTAATAGATTTCCAAACCCAGTTTGAACTTTTCGATTCTTTTTATATCCAAATACAAAGAATAAAATGATAAGTACAGATGCAAGAAGCATCATAATAGATTGTTTGGTAAAAATTAACTGATCTGGCTCATCTGCATAACCTTTACCAGAAAGCATCCAACCAAAGTACTTACCTAATGTGGGGTGAATATCATTCCAGGTTGTGGTTAATTTATATTCAAGTGGCTGTGTTGGATGGAGAGGATTGAATAATTCAAAAACGGCCGCATCCTGAATATGATGCATTATTACTTCACCGGTTACACCAGCATCATGATGTTCTTCCTTATATTCATTACTATGGGTGTCACTTATGGCATGAGAATCTACAGGTTTAACTTTATGTGAGCCGTGGTCATTATTCCCATGACCCTCATATTGTGGGAAAGCAAGGGTTAATAATAAACCAAGAAATATAAGGGCAATACTATTTCTCATCCCTTTGTTTGTACCTTTCGAAGTGGAAGCTCTTTTAACCAACCTGAAATTTCTGTCCATTGATGAATGGTGTAAAACAACATGAGTGATAAAAAGAAGGGAATCGACTGTACGTATTCGAAAGAGATCATGAAAATTGTGAATCCCAAAACAAAAGCCATTCTTACTAACATCCCCCCATAAACCTTCTTATAAAAGTCTGAATGTGTATCTGAGAAAGAAGATATGACCAAGAAATAACCAACGATGGCATTCACAAGACTAATAGAATAGGCACATATAAATTCAAACCAGTAGGCCTTACCCCATGCAAGAAGTGGAAATATCCCAACCATAATTATTATAATTGTTTCAATTGCTAAAATTTTAAAAAAATGTTTCATTTACTGATTGATTTAATCAAGTTATACATTGCTGTAAATACACCGACGAATAATCCACCTAATTGTCCGTATGGTTGGGGAATTGAAAAGTGTTCTTCTAGTTTGCCGCCAATCCATAAACAAATCATCATTGTGGCTGCCATTTGAATTCCAACACCGGAGTATTGCATCCAATTCGTTGGGTTTTTAGCCATTATTCAGGCTTTGAAGTTGGGGAGGATTTTCCAGATTGCATATTGCATATACCTTCAAATTTTGCTCCCTCTTCAATTGTCAAAATAGCAGCTTTAAGATTTCCCGTTAAGAGAGAAGTATCGCCCAATGTAACTTTAGATTTTACTATAAGATCGCCTTCAACTTCACCACTAATATCAGCATTTTTGGCTTTAATGTTTCCTTTTACCACAGATCCTTTGGCCGTTCTTACCGTACCATTGGAATCAATATTCCCAAACACCTTTCCATATATGAGTAAGCTTCCAGCAACTTTAACATCGCCTTTAATTTCCAATTCTGGTCCCAGAATGGAGCTCATCCTACTATCAGGTTTATCGGATTGAAACATCTTTTTTCTTATATTCTTCGATTAAATCCCGAGGGTCTAATACTCGGCTGTTCTTCCAAATTTCAAAATGTAAATGTGGTCCGTCACTTTTACCCGTGTCACCTACTTTTGCAATCACTTGCCCTATTACAACTATATCACGTTCACGGACAAAATTTGTATCATTGTGACCATATACAGTATAAAAGCCAAAGTCATGAGAAATAATAATAGTATTTCCAGTATCCGTTCTATTTCCAGAAAAGACCACCATCCCATTAGCGGGAGATTTTATATCTGCCCCAAAGGCTGCCGCAACATCTATCCCATTATGACTTTCAGATTTTGAATTAAGGCTTACGCCTTGAGTCACATACCCATCCACTGGTGGGGACGTTGGCAAAGTGCTATCCTGTTTTGCAAATAATATGGATAGCATTTCTTCATATTGGCCTGTACTGTCAGAAATTAAATATACATCTTTTATTAGTTGCTTAGCTTGATACTTAAAAGAGCGAAGCTCGCTCAACTCTCGTGTTAATTCATCATTTCTGGTCAGTCGTAATAGACCAATGACAGATAAAATAATAATCACAATTCCAAAAAACGCTAGCGCCTTAAAAAATCCCGACGAAACCCGAAAGGATTTCCCATAATCATCTTTTTCAGATGCGATAAAAACTGTGTAAAACTTGGATTTCATGGTGCTGTATAGACTCTAAATTTAAGGATTGTTTAAACCTGTCAGCAAATCTTTTTTAGTGTTTAATGATTGGATAAAAGAATGGGGCTAGGATTCAGAAATAATCTGGATGATTCTTTCTAAATCATCCTCGGAATAAAACTCAATATTGATTCGTCCCTTGCCTTTTGTATTTTTTTGAATCATAACTTTTGTGCCTAGATGAGACATCAATTCACCTTCAACTTTCGCCAATTGAGGGCTGGTTTTTTTTGGTTTTATTTTCCTACTTAGGCGTGGTTTTTCTGTATATTTTTTCACTAAGGCTTCAGTTTGGCGAACAGATAGTCCTTCATTTACTATTTTTTGGAATAAAGTATTCATTTTTGTGGATTCACGTAAAGCCAATATTGCCCGTGCATGGCCTTTTGAAATTCCACCATCATCACGAGATAATTTTAAACTATTTCGGATTACGGGTGGTAATTTCATGAGTCGTAATGTGTTGGCAATTTCAGGCCGACTTTTCCCCACTTTTTTTGAAATTTCTTCTTGGGATAGACCATGTTTCCCTCTGAGGATTGCATACCCTTCTGCTTCTTCTAGAGGGTTTAAATCTTCTCGTTGAACATTTTCAATAATGGAAAATTCCATCATTTCAACATCTGTATCAACACTTAGAATATATGCCGGAACCGATTCTAATTTGAGTGCAGTCGCTGCGCGGAATCGACGTTCACCTGCAATAATTTCATATTGCCCTTTTTTAATGGGTCTAACCGTTATGGGCTGCAGAATACCGTTTTCTCTGACAGAGTTTATCAAGTCTTCCATTGCACTTTCATCAAACGCTTTTCGTGGTTGATTTTTATTAGGGATAATATTATTTAGTGGAATTGCCCCATCAATATATCGATCATTTTCTTCTGTACTATATGAAGAAATGAGTGCTTCAATTCCTTTTCCCAGTCGTTTATTCATTGGCCGCCAATATTTCTGATACAAGATTCATATAATTTTGTGCACCCGTTGAAGATGCGTCATATAATAAAATAGGTTTACCATGACTGGGTGCTTCACCCAATCTTACATTCCGTTTGATATATGATGTATATACTTTTTCATCAAAGTATTCTTTTAACTCATTCACCACTTGTCGTGATAGATTTAAGCGATTGTCGTACATGGTAACTAAAATACCTTCAATACTCAAATCAGTATTTAAATGTTTTTGTACCAAACGGATACTATTTAATAACTGTGATAATCCCTCTAAGGCATAGTATTCGCATTGGATTGGTATAATAATTGAATCTGCAGCGGTAAGTACATTTACCGTTAATAATCCTAATGAAGGAGGACTATCAATAATGACGAATTTATATTTACCGTCAATTTCTTCCAATGCTTCTTTCAGCATCTTTTCTCGAGAGAACATGCTCACCAATTCAATTTCTGCTCCAACCAGTTGTGCGCTTGATGGAATAACATCCAGAAATTCTAATTCAGTTTTTTGGATGCAGTCCTTCACTTTGGCATTTCCGATTATGAGATCATAAACAGATTTTTTATAGCTACCAATCTCTACACCAATTCCTGATGTGGCATTGGCTTGAGGGTCCATGTCAATAAGGAGGGTTGGCGTTTCTGTAACGGCAAGATATGCGGCAACATTTACAGCCGTTGTGGTTTTACCCACTCCCCCTTTTTGGTTTGATATTGCAATTCTTTTTGTTTTAAATAATTTCATATTGGTGTAAAATCAAGGGCTGAAATTTAGGATGAGTGGAAGTCTTATGCAATACAGTGTTATGTAGATTTTGCCTTTTGATATAGAAAATTTAATACCGTAAATTGGCGTGCATTTTTTTGCATCATTTTTTACACTTATAATAAAAATTTAATCTAAGGAAACGTAATGTTCAAGGATTTAAAAGTGCGTGGATTTATCATTTCTCTTGTTGTTCTAGCAGCAGCATATAAAATATATCCAACGTATCAATATTATACCATGTCTGACGAGAATAAGGCAAAAATGGCACATTCAGACTTGAAAAAACTTCGGGGTGAAGCTATCAATTTAGGATTAGACCTTCAAGGTGGAATGTATGTTCTGTTAGAGGCAGAAATTCCCACGCTGGTTCGTAAACTTGCTACCAAAAAACCAGATGACCTTCTCAAAACGATTAAAGATGCAGAGCAAAGATCCATAGATTTGCAAACAGATTTTTTTGATGAGTTCGAAATATTGTCCAATAATCGTGAATTGAGATTAATTCGTTATTATACTAATTTATCATCATCACGAGATAATGGCAGTGTTATTAGTGCATTAAAATCACAGCGAGATGATGCTATTAGTAGTGCATTGGAGATTATCAGAAATCGAGTAGATGAATTTGGGGTGTCCGAACCCAATATCCAAAAGTATGGGAGTAATCGTATTATTGTTGAATTGGCAGGAATCGATGACGCAGACCGTGCACGAAAATTGATTCAACGGACAGCATCACTTGAGTTTACATTAGTGATGAATGAAAAACTTCAATCCACATTAGATAGTATTGATAAGGTTTTATTGACTGCAGATGATTTTGTAGTTCCTGCAGATGCAGAGCCAGTTGATTATGAACCCATTGATGAATTTGATGATATTTTTTCTGAAGTGGATAATACCACTGATGTATCAGATCTATTAACAACACCTGCAGAAATATTAAAAAAAAACCCATTTTCTGGGTACTTACGTAGTCTACCAGGAGGTGTGGGTGTACTCTCCAATGAATTTAAAAAAGTGAAATTGTTACTGGAGCGGGAGGATGTTCAAAGTATAATTCCCCGAGAGGGGCGATTTTTATGGGCCAGTCGATTTGAAAAGGTATCTATTGATGAATCCAATTTTATTGAATATCGCCTCATTTATTTTGTAAGGAATAATCCTGAAATTTCTGGGGGAATGGTTAAAAATCCCCAAGCAACCATTGCATCTGCTGGAACGGAATTGAGTGGTCAATGGGTGGTAAATTTAGAAATGACGCCTGAAGGTGCACGTAAATGGAGCCGTTTTACGGGTGCTAATATTGATAAGCAAGTGGCCATTGTATTGGATGAGAAGATATTTATGGCGCCATTTATCAGAGGAAAAATTCCTGGTGGACGTACACAAATTAGTGGGTTTGCAGATGCCAATGAAGCCAAAGATATTTCAAATGTACTGAGAGCTGGAGAATTACCAGCCCCTGTGTATATCATTGAAGAACGCACGATTGGGGCATCTTTAGGTAGCGATTCAATTAAATCTGGACGACAAGCAATGTTGATTGGTTTTGTTATTGTATTGGCATTTATGATATTTTATTATAGAGGTTCAGGATTACTAGCCAATATTGCCCTCATATTAAATCTTGTTATGGTCATTGCTATATTAGCGGGAATAAATGCCACTTTAACCCTTCCGGGTATTGCAGGGTTGATTCTCACCATAGGTATGGCGGTAGATGCTAATGTGATTATATTTGAACGGATTCGTGAAGAATTAGATTTAGGTAAAACTGTAAAGGCAGCCATAGATGCAGGTTATAAACGTGCATTTATTACCATTTTGGATGCAAACATCACCACGCTAATTGCAGCTTTTGTATTGGCATGGATTGGTTCTGGACCCATTAAAGGATTTGCCATCACATTAAGTGCAGGTATTATTTGTTCTATGTTCACGGCAGTGTTCGTTACTCGAACCATTTTCATGATGATGACTGCCAATAAACCCCTTGAAAAATTGAGTATATAAATGAGACTATTTAATCATACAAATATTGACTTTGTTGGAAAAAGTGAAATTGCAAAATTTTTATCAATGGCATTAATAATCGCAGGCTTTGCCTCATTGGTAATGAAAGGTGGACCAGATTTGTCCATTGATTTTACAGGGGGCACCATTGCCCAATTACAATTTGAAAAAGCGGTGGAAGTGAGTGAATTAAGAACGCTACTGGCCTCTACTGGATTTGAGAGCTCTGAGATTATTACATTTGGTAGCCCCAATGAAATATTGATAAAAACGCAGTTTTCTGGTGCTAATACAGAGTTAGAATTCAACTTAAGATCCGCCATCAAATCAGAATTTCAGGTTCGAAGGGTTGAATCTGTAGGTCCGAAGATTGGTAAAGAATTACAATCTGATGCGTTGAGTGCAATTTTACTTTCATTGCTATTGATTCTAATGTACATTTCATTCAGATTCGATCGATTTTATGCCTATGGATCAGTGGTGGCATTAATTCATGATGTACTTATTACCTTGGGTGTATTTTCATTATTGAATATTGAAATTGACCTCACCATAGTGGCGGCATTTTTAACCATTGTTGGGTATTCACTCAACGATACCATTGTGGTATTTGACCGCATTCGTGAGAACATGGTTAAGCATGCCCGCGAGCCATTGGATACTATCGTGAATATTTCATTAAACAGCACCTTGGGACGTACCATTGTAACCTCCCTTACAACATTAGTGGTGGTATTATCATTATTTTTATTTGGTGGTGAAGTAATCAAGAACTTTGCATTTGCATTGATTGTGGGTGTGATTGTGGGTACCTATTCATCAATTTATGTGGCTAGCCCAGTAATGATGTATTTTGAAAAGAAAGTTGTAGCTAAAAAGTAAGGAGAAATATGATTAAGGTTTTTATTCTACCCATACTATTGTTGAATTTAGTGTATGCACATTGCCAAATTCCATGTGGAATATATGATGATGTGTTACGAGTAGTGAGTTTGGAAGAAGATATTCGCACAATCCAAAAATCAATTAATAAAATTCAAGAATTAGGTGATTCTGTGAAGAACATTCAAACTCAAAACCAATTGATTCGGTGGGTGAATAATAAAGAATCCCATGCTCAAAAAATACAGGATGTAATTTCTGAATACTTTTTAGCGCAACGGATTAAACCTAAATCCCAAAATGATAAAGATTATGATACGTATGTAATGCTTTCCACATCATGCCAAAAAATTATTTTTTATGCCATGAAATGTAAGCAAAATGTTGATGTTCAATATGTTGAAAAGCTTTCAGCAGAATTAGATTCTTTAGTAGATGTGTATTTAGATAAACATGGTAAAGAGCATCTACGAGACATGAGAAAATAAATAATCACGTGACCTGTTAATTATCACAATGTTACTTGATGAAAACTAAAATTTGTAAAGAAGCTCCCATGGTGTCGGAGTTTTTTTATGCAAATAATTTTTAAGGAACAGTTATGGCCATTAGTGCAATTATTGGTGGACAATGGGGAGACGAAGGCAAGGGAAAGATTGTTGACCTCCTCAGTAAAGATGCAAAAATTGTTGCCCGTTATCAAGGTGGTGCAAATGCAGGGCACACCGTTTATCATGGTGATCTAAAAGTGGTTCTTCATCAAATTCCATCAGGGATTTTTCGCAGTGATTGCCATTGTATTTTGGGAAATGGAATGGTAGTTGACCCCATTGGCCTCATGGAAGAAATTGAAATGGTGGAATCTCATGGTTTTGATACCACCGGTCAAATTCACTTGGCCATGAATGCCCATATTGTAACGCCTGTTCATAAGGCGGTGGATGTAGCCACGGAAGCGGCTACTAATAATCGTATTGGTACCACCGGTCGTGGCATCGGCCCCACTTATGTGGACAAATATAATCGCGTGGGAATCCGCGGTGTAGATTTATTGGATGCAAAAAGTTTGCGTAAAAATTTAGATGCAAAATTAAAGTCAGCCATTCAATCTGGCCACTTATCAAGTGATGCCAAAACACAACTTCACACTCAGTTTGAAGAATTTATGGACTGTGCTGCAAAGGTATCACTACTGGTTTCAGATACCTTTTCATTGATTCACAAATTCGCAGAGCGAGGTGAAAATATTCTTATTGAAGGCGCGCAGGGCACACTCTTAGATGTTGATCACGGAACCTACCCATTTGTTACCTCATCATCTGCATCTTCTGCAGGTATCGCTACTGGCTTGGGTTTACCCACCACAAAAGTTGGAACCATTATCGGAATTTTAAAGGCATATGCCACGCGTGTTGGCACTGGCCCTTTCCCCACTGAATTATTTGATGATGATGGTCAAAAACTTCGTGACTTAGGTCATGAGCATGGTGCCACCACGGGTCGACCTCGACGATGCGGGTGGTTTGATGGTGTGGCGGGTTTATATTCTGCACGAGTAAATGGACTCACCGATGTTGCCCTCACCAAATTAGATATTTTAGATCATTTTGAAGAAATTAATGTATGTGTAGCATACAAAGTGGATGGCAAAGAAATCAAGAATATGTCAGAAGTATTACATCGTTTAGAAGATGTTGAGCCTGTGTATGAATCTCAAAAAGGGTGGATGAGTACCACCACCGGTATCAAAAAATTTGAAGATTTACCTCAAGCAGCTCAAGATTATATATTCTATTTAGAAGGATTAATGAATACCCGAATTTCAATTATTTCTACCGGCCCCGGTCGAGATGAAATTTTAAAAAGATAAAATTCAATATAGTTAGTTAAATAGGAATAGTACTTTTTAATTTAGGGAACTAATAAATTTGGAGAATCTTTAATCTTCTATAAAATTAATTGTAATATTAAATAAGTATTTAATTTACACCGAGAGAAACAGAAAGGGAAACTATGAAAAAGAATATAATTTTACTCATTACACTATTTATAGCATCAACCGTTTTGGTTGCTGCTGAAGGAATCACAAAAGATAAAAAGGCGCCACTGAAAAAGGCGAAAAAGGAAGAAATTTCTCCTGCAAAAGAAGTGAGACCCACAAAGGATGTAGTACAGCTAAAAATTAAGAAACGAAAAAGGTCTATTGACAAACAGGCCCATTTTGAAAAATTGAGAAAGGAATATGAGAAAGAAAAGTTTGAGATCAACGACTATTATAAAGCTGAGATGAGCAAGCTTAAAACAAAAAAGAATGATGAACTGAAGCAATTGAAAGATACATTTAAACGAAGAAGAGAAGAAATTAAAAAGAGTTAACTCACTCCTTTAAAAACATATTATAAAAGCCTCACTATATAGCGGGGCTTTTTTTGTATTTAAAATAGGCATCAAGTTCCTAATTTCTCCCATTAAATTTTAAACCTAATTTGAGATATAAATGAAATTATCAGCTTTAGATTGGAGTATTGTTGGGGCATATTTTTTATTATCGTTAGCAGTAGGCCTGTGGGCATCTCGTAAAGCGGGGAAAGATACTACATCCTTCTTTTTAGCGGGGCGAAATATGCCATGGTGGTTATTGGGAGTATCTATGGTGGCCACCACATTTTCTACAGATACACCCAATTTGGTAACTGATTTAGTTCGCCAAAATGGTGTTTCAGGAAACTGGGGGTGGTGGGCATTTCTTCTCACGGGAATGTTAACGGTATTTGTATATGCCAAATTATGGCGTCGGTCTGGTGTACTCACCGATATTGAATTTTATGAACTTCGGTATAGCGGTAAAGCGGCTACATTCCTCCGTGGGTTTCGTGCATTGTATTTGGGTTTAGTCTTCAATGTATTGGTCATGGGGGCAGTCAGTTTGGCTGCCATAAAGTTTGGTGAAATTGTCCTTGATTTACCTGGTTGGCTTACCTTGTTGGTGGCATGTTCAATAACATTGGCCTATTCTACATTAGGGGGACTAAAGGCTGTCATAATTACCGATTTTGTACAATTTACATTGGCCATGATTGGTTCCATTTGGGGATGTATTTATATTCTCGGTTTAGAAAAAGTGGGTGGACTATCCAACCTCATTACGCATCCTAATGTGGTAGATAAGTTATCGTTAATTCCAGATACATCTGATCCCAATGTGTGGGTGCCTGTTTTACTGGTACCATTGGCGGTGCAATGGTGGGCCAGTTATTATCCCGGAGCAGAACCTGGCGGCGGTGGTTATATAGCCCAGCGCATGTTCTCTGCAAAAGATGAATCAAATGCGGTGGGTGCCACATTATTATTTAATATTGCCCATTATGCCCTCCGGCCCTGGCCATGGATTTTAATTGCATTAGCATCATTGGTAGTATTCCCAGAATTAACAGATATTCAACAGGCATTCCCCAACCTCCCTGCAGATAAATTAGGGCATGACGTGGCATATCCAGCCATGCTTACGCTATTACCTTCTGGCTTATTGGGTTTAGTTGCCGCATCCCTAATTGCTGCATTTATGAGCACCATGTCCACTCAAGTAAATTTGGGTGCCAGCTATTTGGTAAATGATTTCTATCGCAGATTTATTAATCCAAATGCCAGTGAAAAACAGCTCATCAAAATGGCACGATTGTTTACGGTAATTTCACTCATCATGGGGGCAGGATTAGGATTGGTTCTCACCAACGCGGGACAGGCATTTTCACTACTCTTATTATTGGGTGCAGGAACGGGCCTTATTTATATTCTGAGATGGTTTTGGTGGCGAATCAATGCATACACAGAAATTGTGGCCATGATTAGTTCTTTGATTATTTCTATCTATTTTAGTTTTATCCATGATGGCCTGGGTATTTGCATATTAGAAGGATGGAAGAAGTTAGTCATAGGTGCACTACTCACCACCGTCATTTGGATAATTGCCACATTTGTAACTCCACCAGATGATGATGCTACATTGCAAAAATTTGTAAATAAGGTGAATCCAGGTGGACCAGGATGGTCACGGTTTACCTCACCATTATCATCTGAACCTTGGCCCGTACCCAAAGGGATTCTATCCATGGTCTTGGGTTGTATTGCGGTATATGGGGCATTGTTGGGAACAGGTCAGTTTATTTACGGCCACACCAATTCATCATTAATTTTATTTTCAGTGGCATTGTTATCATCCATTTCATTATTTAAACTCCAGAAAAATTAATCTGTGGAAAAAATTAGCGTATTTGAAATTTTTAAAATTGGCATTGGGCCATCTAGCTCACATGCAATGGGTCCGTGGAATGCAGCCAAAGACTTCTTAACCGTAATTAAAAATGATATAGGCAGTTTAACGAGTGCTCGTAGAATGGATGTAGAATTATTTGGGTCGTTGGCTAAAACAGGTGTGGGACATGGCACGGACAAGGCCATTATGATGGGGCTCATGGGGTTTGAGATTAAAACGTTTCAAACGCATCAATTGATTGATAATTTGAATTTAATCGCCAATGAGAAGAAAATCAATTTATTGAGTGAGGTGGCAATTCCATTTGACCCAGTTGAAAATATCAGATTCAATTTTACAGATGTGAAAATAGATCATGCCAATACCATGACGTTTACCCTAACTTTTGAAAATGGACATTCAGAATCTGCCACTTATTTTTCGCTTGGGGGCGGATTTGTTCAGCGTAAAGGTGTGAATCCCCAAAGTTATGAAAAGTCAGGGATTCCATATCCCATTCAAACGGCCAGTGAAATGCTTCAATGGTGTGAAACCAAAAATAAAACATTAGTAGAAATCTCCATGGAGAATGAATTGTGTTGGCGAAATCAATCAGAAGTTGAACATGAACTTGATGAGTTATGGCAAGTGATGCTCACCTCCATGTATGATGGGTGCATTACAAAGGGGCAACTTCCCGGTGGGCTGAATGTTAAGCGACGCGCATTTCAGTTATGTGAGAGTTTATTGGGAGAAGCCAAATTTGAGAATCTCCATGAGTGGATGAATTTGGTCATAGCACAACCCAATGAAATGGATATTGTAACCAATTGGGTCAGCTGTTTTGCCTTGGCGGTGAATGAAGTAAATGCATCATATGGTCGTATTGTGACGGCGCCAACCAACGGGGCCTCGGGAGTGATTCCTGCTGTGCTCATGTATAACTTGGCTTTCCGAAAAAAAAATTCAGTCGCAGAAATTCGAGATTTTCTGTTGATTGCAGGTGAAATTGGTATGCTCTTCAAGAAGGGTGCTACTATTTCGGCGGCGGCTGGTGGATGTCAAGCTGAAATTGGGGTTTCCAGTGCCATGGCGGCCGGGGCATTGGCCAACTCGATGGGGGGTAGTATTCATCAAATTTTAATGGCTGCTGAGATTGCCATGGAACATCACCTTGGACTTTCATGTGACCCTGTGGGTGGGTTAGTTCAGATTCCCTGTATTGAACGAAACACTATGGGAGCCATGAAAGCCATTACGGCTGCACAATTAGCCATGCACAGTGATCCTGAAGATGCCAAAGTTTCGTTGGATGATGTAATTAAAACTATGTGGGAAACGGCTCAAGATATGAATAGCAAATATAAAGAAACAGCCGAAGGTGGATTGGCCCTACAAATTTCTATCAATCAACCTGAATGTTAAATGGGTTGAGTTGCATTTTCTAACCACGTAAATGTATCGCCAGATACAAGTGGATTGATTTTCTCAAAGACTTCTTTATGGTAATTATTTAACCAGTTTAACTCAATATCTGTCATGAGTGATTTATCAATGAGTCGTGTATCAAAGGGAACAAAGGTTAAATTTTCAAATTCATAGAGTCCATCTTTTATAGATTCTTTAACGAAGACTAAATTTTCGCAACGGATTCCAAATTTATCATCTTCATAATAACCAGGCTCATTTGATACCACCATCCCAGGAATAAGGGGAACATTATTAGAACCCTTCCCAATACGATGAGGACCTTCATGAACATTGAGATAACAGCCCACACCATGACCGGTTCCGTGGTCAAAATCATAACCATGATGCCATAAAAATTGTCGTGCTAAAGTATCTACATGTTGCCCCCCAATTCCATTTGGGAATCTTGCAGACCCCAAAGAAATATGACCTTTTAGAACAAGTGTAAACATTTTTTTAATAAAGTCAGATGGATTTCCCACGGCAATAGTTCGGGTAATATCAGTGGTTCCATCTAAATATTGACCCCCACTATCCACAAGATAGACAGAGTCCATTTCTAAACTCCCCGGCACTTCTTGATTAAGGTGACTATAATGACACATGGCAGCATTACCAGCCGCTGCAGAGATAGTCCCAAAACTCAAGCCTTTGTACATATCTTGCTCCGCACGTAAGCCATCTAATTTGTCTGCAAGGGTGGCTTCATCAAGCATATTCCCTTGGTTTACTTGGTCATCAAACCAAGCCAAAAATTCACATTCTGCCACGGCATCTCTAATATGGCAATCTTTCATGCCTTGTAATTCCACATCATTTTTACATGCTTTTGGAAGTACACAAGGGTCATCACCATTTACAATTTTTGCACCAACTTCGGATAAAAGTTGAAAACAATAGGCATTACTTCCAGTAGAATTATAAAGGACTTTTTTACTATTTAATTTAGAAATTTGATTTTTAATTTCATGGGATGCAAATGCTTTCACACCAGTTCCCACATGATTATTAAATCCATCCGGAATTTTATCAAGATTAATAAATAAATCCACAGAGGCATCTGCATATACAATGGCATGACATAATAGAACCGGATTACACGGCACATCTGTGCCTCGAATATTGAGAAGCCATGCAATAGAATCTAATTGGGTGAGGAAGGCTGCATCTACATTTAGTTTTTTTAAAGTAGATGCAATATCTTGTCGCTTATCAGTGCTGGACTTTCCTGAAAATTTGTCATCTAAAAGGATGGCCTTTTCACACTTTTCAGCAGGTTTATCATCCCAATTGAGGTCGATAGGATTTTCATAAATTGAAATTAATTCTAGTTTTTTGCCTAATGATTTTTTGGCAGTTTTTACCCAATTTGCACGATGCAATCGTGCATCATATCCAACTTTTGTACCGCTTTTCGTATTTGCTTGAATCCATTTCAAATAGGGGTCTGAAACTAAATGTTTATATTCTAATAATGATTCATCCACTTGATTTCTAACTTGAACAGTGTATCGACCATCTACAAAAATAGCAGCTTTATTATTTAAAATTACAGCCACTCCAGCAGATCCAGTAAATCCTGTAGCCCATGCAAGTCGTTCACATTCTGGAGGAATGTACTCAGATAAGTATTCATCTTCATGGGGGATGATGAGTGCATCAATATTATTTTCTGACATCCAATTTCTGATGGATGCTAAGCGATTTTCAATCTGTGACATATTGCCCCATAGTTGAGAATTTATTGGAGAGGAAGTAAATAAATTTAAGGATACTAATGAATAACATCCAATGATAGCTACAATCTGTTACGAAAGGATGAGATTAATGGTAAGAATAATGTCTTGAATATTGATATTACCATCGCTATTTAAGTCGGCGGCATAGGTTTGGGTCATGGTAAGTTCAGTTGTTCCCATAATTGCATTCACTAAAATAACAATATCAAGTATATCAATGATTCCATCATCGTTGATGTCTCCAGAAGTAAATGAAAATAGGTCTAGATAGCTAATAATTTCACGAATTGAAATTTCTGCTGCTTGTCGAGCAGTATCCCAATCAATGAGTCCCCCCACATGAATATGTCCTGCAATTATACAGGGTGCATCTCCGAATGAATGGGTATCTTTATACCACACTCCATGATAGCCCATAAATTCAGATATAAATCGACCTGGATTTCCTTCCCAATCCACATAGGGGTCAAGGCCAAAATTTGCATCATTGATTGCATTTACTACATCATTCACAGGGAGAGTTGAATTCCGTACAAAATAGTTGACAACACTATCATCCGGGGGGTTGGGAGTGGGCAAATTAGGGGGTTGATAATCAGGGAACCAATTGGTTCGATTATAGAAATTAAATTCCATCTCCCAACTATAGTCAATATTTCCTCGACTAAAAGTAATAATGGCAATGGGTTCATGGGTATTGACTATGGGCCAATAATCACTAGAGGTATCCTGATAATCTACTTCAAAATCTCCAGAGCCAATACCACAATCATCGCAGTCAGGCTGAGAGAATTCAGGGAAATACGAAACCACATCGTATCCACGACCCTCCCAATCATTGCCCTGCCACCCATTTGGATTTAAATTAGAATTTTGGCTGAAATGGCGAATCATTTCATTGGTGGGGGGCCAGAATCCAGTCACTAAGATGGTGGGATTTTCACGATTATTGATTGAGTATTGGTGTGGTTCAATAATTTGATTACCAAATTCTGGAATAAACTTAATAATATCTTCAACAAATAAAGTTGATGATTCAATTATCGGATTCGTGAATTCAGCGGTAATGACAAAATCTTTACCGTGGATAATTGGTGAGAAGAAAATTTCATCTTCAGCCTGAAATGGTCCCCACATGGCATTTGTTTGTAGCTCCTCAATAAACAAATCTACATGACCTAAATATCTGGATGTAAATAATAGTTGAACTGAAATTCGTTGATCAAGATGGATTTCGTTTTTACTTATTAAATATTGTGGTGAAATAGGGAGTGAATTTTCGATTAAGTCTAATTCTATCGGCATAATCCCCCAATAATCTAAATCATGTATTTCAATATTTTGGCCGATGGGGATATTAGAATTCATTGGTACTTGATATGGAACCAATTGGCACCATGAAAAAGTTAAAACAATGAAATATAAGATGCCTTGTTTAGGCAATGTCATATTGGATATCCCAATGTTCAGCGGTGGTACAAATCATTTCTCTTTCAGCAGTTACAAATTTATTATTTACCTTGCCGATTTCTACTAAATCATCTAAAAAATTTAATTTTTGTTCGACGGTAAGCATATCCTTTAATCGGTCACACATTTCAATGCATTGTTCATTTCGTTGTTCACTACTGAGTGACATATACCAGTTCATGGTTTCTTGTACGGTTTGCCATACCACTACTTCTATATTACGATTTGAAGGTATGAGTTTGACTTTTTCTTCCACTTTTTCCATAATTTTGAATATCTCAGACACCTCTAGTCCATTTTCAGACTCACCTACATAATTGATAAAAAAGAAAGCAAAAACATGGGCATCTGTAATTCTTTCTGGTTTTAGCATAATGTTCCCTTTAATTTTGTATTTAACTTACATAAATATTGGTAAATAATCAAATTTTATGAAATAAAAAAAGGGGTAGGATTACAGATATTTTTTTGTGTTTTATCAATCGAATGACAAGTAAATTGTGCCGTCAATTTAGTCAATAAGACTATTTATCGAGGATAAAAATGTAGCAAAAATAAACTACATTATGATTATGGTTTCAGACATGAATACATCTATTGAGTTTTATAGAGATAAATTGGGATTCTCAATGAAGTTTTCCAGTGATTTTTGGACAGAACTTGAAGTGGGTGAAACCACTATCTCCCTTCATGGTGGTGCCACAGAAAAAGAAGGCATTGAAACCGGAGATGCTGGGAATTGCAGCTTTGGGTTTTACGTGGACGAAGTGAATAGTGTATATGAAATTCTGAGTGAAAGGGGGTTGACATTTATTTCAATCGCCTGAACGAATAGAAAATGAAGGCATCATTTTATCCACTTGTGTAGATCCAGACGGATTGAAGATTTCTATAACACAACAAAAAATATAGGAAACAAAAAAACCCCGAAAAAACGAGGTTTTTTTTACATTCTGTAGCCCGTAGGAGAATCGAACTCCTGTTACAGAGATGAAAACCCTGGGTCCTAACCACTAGACGAACGGGCCAATCAAGGCGGTAAATTTAGCGTTTATTCTAAATCTACAACAACTGTTTTTCCACTAATTTATAAGCAGTACGGGACAGTTGGCCTTTTGTGCCACGTGAATAGGTTTACTCCCCCAAATATATTTTAAGAATTCATTCCCTTTAGCTTTACCCATAATAATAATATGGTCATCACTGGCTTCGCTCACAATAATATCAACAGGGCTACCACTAATGAGGAGTGAATCGCTGGTCACATTGCTTCGCTTCAAATATTTTTGTGCCCATCGATGAGCATTTTGATATCCTGATTTGAATAAATTTGTTTTACTCACGGTGAGAAGTTTCACTTCTTTTTCATAGTGATTGGCAATTCTGGCACCGAAAACCACGGCCCGCTTTGTGGCACGAGAATCATCTACACAGAGTTGAATATTATAATCCCAGTTTTTCCTGAAATTTTTAACAATGAGAACACTGGTATTAAAAAATTGGACCACCTGATGTGTATTTCGTTTCTTCTGGGGACATCCAATAATGACCAGATTATATTTGAACCCATCAATATCTTTTGACACTTCCTCAATCAGTTCACCTTCTCGTAAAATTAATTCTACAATTTTTCCTGAAGATTGGGGGAGGCTAAGTATAATTCGTTTGGTATGATTCATATAGTCTTCAGGTTTTAAGGCTATATCTGAATCAATTTTAATCGTATCAAATTTCCTTAAGGTTTCGTATGCCCAATTAAGCACTTCAATCCCAGGATGAAGAATATTCCACTCGCCCATTGTAATGCGTGCAAGGTTTACTTCTCCTTCAATAAGTGCCTTCGATTTTTTACCCACATGAATAATGGATAAGTTTGCAGAAAAAGCATTGGCAATCTTTGCGCCGATTTGGAGAATATTTTTTGATTGCTCACTGGTATCTTTAATGATGATTAGAAAGTTCATAATGGTCTCTATTGAATATTAAAAAATTTAACGATAAATGGCCAATAAAATGCCTGAACCAATAAAAGGGTCAAAATTGACATAAGTCCCATACGCCACCCTGCTCTTAGAAAATCAGTTACTTTTACTAATCCAGATGAATAAATAATCATACAAGCAGGCGCTGCTACGGCAGAAAAATAACCAAAGGAAGATGAGATGGCAGTGGTCATTCCCATAAATAAGGGATCCCCCCCCATGTTGAGTGTGATAGGTCCAATCACCGCGACGGTTCCGCTGGAACTCATAATATTTGATAATGTGGTGGTGAGTAATATATTGATGATGTAGGGGAGGAAGGTTAAACCGGCCATGGCATCCCCTGAATAGCCAATAATTGAATTCCCTATCCATTGGGCCGCACCGGTATTTTTCATTTGGATGCCCAGTGAAATGACACCAGAAAATAAAAGTATTACGCCCCAGTTGGTATTTTTACTAATGTCTTTCCATTCTACTAATCCCGTTGCCATATATAAAAAGGCGCCCGCTAAGGCAATTATACCCATGCCGAATTCTTCACTCAATAAAATCCATGCCAAGAATATAATACAGAAAATTACAATGGAAAGTAATTCCTTACCTGAAATTTTACCGCGATGCGCCACTTGTATTTTTAATTTTCGGATGGCTGTATCAAGATGAACATACTCAGGTTTGAATGCCATTTTCAGCATGATGGATGTGGTGAACATCCCAATGAGAACCATGGGATATGCCATTAAAATCCATTCAGAATAACTTAAATAAATGGGATTGGGTAAGTTTTTGAGATACTCAATAAGGATGGCATTTCTGGCGCCACCAGAGGGTGTACCCACACTTCCTACCGTTGATCCATAGGCAATTGAAAATAGAATGAGCAGGGTGAGATTGGTAATATCACGATGTCCTTTACTGTTACGAACCAATGATAACCCCACTGGTAACATCAAGGCCACTACCGTATGTTCACCAATAAATGAGGAGAGGAGGGCTGAAATTAGTGAAAATCCAAATACAATATTGTACACCTTATTCCCAGTAAATTTGATGATTACCAATGCCAAACGCGTATCTAAACCCTGATGCACAATGGCTACCGCCATCATGAGTGAACCCATGATGAAGAATACAGAATCATTCATGTATGATTGAGACACCTCAGCAGCTGGCGCAATATGGAATGATACTTCTAACACGGCAATTAGTAAAGCGGTGGCAGGCAGAGGCACGGGCTCAGTAATTATTAAAATGATGACCATGATGGCCAAAATCAACGTTCGGTATCCAGCTACACTGATGGATTCAGGGTAAGGAAGCCAATACATGAGGGTACCCAGTAAAAATGAAAATAACAACCAACGTTTTTGCTGCGCCCAAAATATGAGTGATCTAATTATATCATTATTCAAGAAGGTAAATTTATTGGTAAGTAGGGTTGTAAATCAAGATTCTACTTTTATAAATGCATTTTTATATGAAGAATCATTGGCATAGATACCATCAATTACTTCAATGATATGAGAAACTGAGTATTTATTTTCTACATAGAGGTCAGCCCCTTTTTGGAGTTGAATTTGGCAACCCGGATTTGCTGTAATAATGAGTCCACCATCAGATTGATGTTGAATGTCATCCATTTTTCTTTTGAGGATTTCATTCGACATTTTTGATTTATCTAGAGTATAACTCCCCGCCGCACCACAACATAAATTGGATTGGGGGAAGTCCACCAATTCAATTCCAAATTTTTCTAAAATTTGACGGGGCTGTGCATCAATTTTTTGAGCATGTACCAAATGACAAGGGGCATCATAGAGGGCTTTTTGAGGGGGAATATTTTCAGGGAGTTTCAATTTTATACTGATTAAAAATTCACTCATATCCTTTACTTTTGATGCAAATGCTTCAGGATAATTTTTCAGCTCAGCACCACATCCCGCTGAATTTAAGATAATGGTATCTGCTGATTTAAATGCCTGAATATTCTTGTTTTGCATAGCATCTAATTCGTTGGTTTTCCCTACATGATGATGAAGGGCACCACAACATCCTTGCGATTTGGGGATGTACACCTCATAACCATTCCATTGTAAAATTCTGATAGTGGCTTCATGAATATTTGGGTAGAGGCTATCCATAACACATCCGGTGAAGAATGCAACAGTTCCAACTATTCCTCCAATCGCAGGGTAAACGTCAAGGGCTGAATTTTTGAACCCCCGGAAAGGAAGGTGGGGGAATCCCCAAAACTGATGAGAAATTTTCTTCAGTAATACATCAATTTTTAATCGTTGAGTGAATGCGCCAAAAAATCCAATTAATTGAAGTAACCATGGACGATTTACAATCTTCAGTAGAATTGATGTTTTAAAAGAATAACTGGGTTTGAGTAATGTGGATTGACAATGGGATAATAAACCCCCGTATTCAATCCCCGATGGGCATACCGTTTCACAGGTGTAACATCCCAAACAAGTAGACACATGTTCATTAAAACTATCCTGTGATTTCAACTCCCCTTTTAGTGCTGCGTCCATCATCATGATTCGTCCGCGGGGACTTTCAGCCTCTAAACCCGTTTCACGATAGGTGGGACATGTGGGGAGACAGAGTCCACAATGGATGCAATCGTTTAATATGGATTCTAAATTAGCGTTTGGATTCATTTGTATTAAAAATATGTTGAATTTGTTTAATCATTTCTGGATGTTTACTTTTTTCTGCCAGGGGGATTCCATTTATTAATTGAATATATTTGGCTCCAAATATATTCGCTTTAATATTTAAAACAGTATTATCCACATTAGTATCTAATACACCCAATCCCTCGTAGTGATAATGTGACCCTGCCTCTGTTTTTATGTCTTTAATAAAATCTTCAACTTGTGATAATTTGAGCACAATACGAGACCCATTTAATATTCCGGATGGCTCATGATCTACCTGAAATTGATTGGGTAATACTTTGAATATGACCTGTTTCACTACTCCCAATTTTCCATATGTACCAATAAATAACTTGGTCATATCATATCCCGCCACATTCTTCATCACCTGTGAGCCAAATTCCACATCCTCACCATTCACGTGGGCAGTGAGCCCCAATACCCAATTACGTAATATGCCATGTTCAATGGCATGAGGCCCCAGTAAATTGTAATCGATAATTTCCTTCAGAGTTACCTCATTCATAAATGGACCCACTGGCAAAAACTGATTAGATTTTTTCAACTTATTTTGTAGTTGGCCAAGTGTCAAATTGGCATCCACTGATACGGTAAGATTTTCAGGTTGGTGATTAATTAGCATAATTTCGTACCTCTCCACATCCTGCATGAGTGGGTAATATTTTATGGGGATTGCATAGATTCTGTGAATCAAATAATTCCCGAAGATTCATCATCAAATTCAGTTGGGTGGAAGTAAACATAGTATCCATCAGATTTACTTTTTCTATGCCAATGCCATGCTCTCCCGTAAGTGAACCACCATATTCTAGGCAACATTTCAAAATATCGGTGGAGCACGAAAAGGCGCGATCCTTATCTCCTGATTTTTGTGGATCATATAAAATAATGGGATGAATATTACCATCACCGGCATGACAAAGATTGGCAACCTTCAGTTTATGGTCTTGACCAATTCGATAAATGTCATTCAAAATATGGGTGAGTTGGTGGCGGGGAACCACACCATCATTGGTATAAAATGCAGGGGCTAAAAATCCCATGGCACCAATGGCCAGTTTACGACCTCTCCACAATCGTTGGCGATGCGCCTCATCTTTTGCCTCCTCTATGGGGTGGCAAGTAAACGGGGCCGTAATATTATTTAATTGTTCCGCTTCCCATTGGGTGGTTGATGCTTCTCCGTCTAATTCAACCAGAAGTATGGCTGCCGCATCCACAGGAAAACCAGCTTTCAATTTACCCTCTACTGCCTGAATACATAAATTATCAATCATCTCCAATGCAGCGGGAATTACACCGCCTTTAATAATGGCAGACACACAGTCAGTGGCATGAGAGACGGCATCAAATGTGATGAGGAATGTGCGTCGGGTTTTTGGATTGGCTACCAAATTTACAATAATTTCAGTTACAATGCCCAGCGTACCTTCTGAACCAGTGATAAATCCCACCAGATCAAAGTCGGTGCTGTAGCGATGTTTACTTCCAAATTTTTCAATCTCTCCATCTGGCATAACCATGGTAAAACCCAGGATGTGATTGGTGGTTACGCCATATTTAAGGGTATGTGGTCCGCCAGAGTTTTCAGCTAAATTACCACCAATGGTACTAGCCGTTTGACTGGATGGATCCGGTGCAAAATGAAGCCCATCTGCCAATGTTTCTAACGATAAATGGGTGTTAATAACCCCAGGTTGAATAATGGCCAAACGATTGGGAATATCAATTTCTAAAATTTGATTCAACCGGCTCAGCTGAATAATAACCCCACCACTTGAGGTGGCACCGCCACTTAATCCCGTACCAGAGCCTCGTGCAACAAAGGGTACATTATTTGACGCACAACATTTTACGATGGCACTCACCTCTTCGGTATGGTTGGGAATCACCACGCACCCCGGTTGAGATGATTGCAAGCGTAATCCGTCACACGAATATAAATTAAGCACATCTGCATCTGTGAGTACATTTTTTTTACCCACGATTTGTTGGAGCGCATGAATAATGGTTGGGTTGAGCATATTCAAAATTCGGAATATTTGGCATAATTTTTAGTCATTATTTTATTAATTAAGCACATTGCTTGAGAATATCTTATATTTATTACTCACTTAATTCAATTTAATTTTTTATGCAATGAGCAATGTAAATTTTCATATGCCCATTGAAAGAAAACTTGCTGCAATTATGTTTACGGATATTGTTGGGTATACTGCTCAGATGCCCAAAGATGAAGCGGTTGCAATTAGTCTTCTAAATAAGCAGGAATCCATCCTAAAACCCCTTATACTTGAGCATAACGGCACTTATGTTAAAAGCACGGGTGATGGAACACTTTCCCACTTCAGCTCCGCTGTAGATGCCGCTACCTGTGCCAAAAGATTCCAAGAATCCATATATGATGATAAAGACTTAAATGTACGTGTGGGTGTTCATCTTGGTGATACCATATTTGAAAAGGGAGATATACGGGGTGATGGTGTAAATATAGCATCACGCTTAGAGAGTATGGCAGTTGAGGGTGGTGTGTTTGTATCTAAAGAAGTCCACGACCAACTAACTAATCAGAAAGAGTTTGAGGTTGTTTCACTTGGTCTACAGAGTATGAAGGGAGTTGGAAGGCTAATAGAGGTTTATGGGCTAAAGGGTGATAAACTAAATGAACCTAATCCAAGTGAGTATCAAGATAATAAAATTAAAGTACATAGTGAAGATGAAGTGCCTTCCATTGCCATTATTCCTTTTAATAATAAAGGAGCTGATGAGGATGTTTTCTATGCTTATGGCATATCAGCTGATTTAATATCTGATTGTAGTGGGGCAGGTTTAATAAGAGTTGCAGGACTTAAAGATATTGAAAAGCTTGATTATGCTAATCTGCAATATGAAGAATTATCTGAAAAACTTTTAGTAAGATATATTGTTCAAGGCACGCTATGGAAGAGGGGAGATATGTTCCAGCTATCTATAGAGCTGTATGATACCAAAGATAAGAAGGTGGTATGGTCAGATAGATGGCAGGAAAAATGGGATAATCTTCCAAAAATTAAGAGCAGTCTATCGGATGGACTTCTTAAAGCCTTAGATACCACATCCAAAATAGAAAAGAAGGTAGAGACTACAAACCCAGAAGCCTATGAATTTTATCTAAAAGCCAAACATAAATACGATAAGCGTGAGAATACAGATGATACAGAAATAACAAGAGCTTTACTAAATAAAGCCATAGAGCTGGATAATAATCTCATATCAGCTAAAGTTCTACTTGCTTGTACTTACTCAGACATGGGTGATTATGATAAAGCGATGGAGATTTATATTCCAACCCTTGCACAGGCTGAGGAGCTTAATGATAAGAAAGAAATTGCTTGGAATTTAAATGGACTAGGTGCTGTTTATTACAAAAAGGCGGACTATGACACAGCTTAAGACTACTACGAAAGGTCACTTGCAATAAATGAGGAGTTTGGTGATAAACGTGGGATAGGATATAGCCTAATTCACATCGGGGATGTGTACTCTAGTAAAGGTGACTATGAAAAAGCAATTAACTTTTATAAAAGGACGCTTATAATACGTGAGGAGCTTGGTGATAAGTATGGTAAGGGAAACACCCTTGCTAACATCGGGGCTGTGTACTCTAGTAAAGGTGACTATGAAAAAGCGATTGGCTACTATGAAAGAGCACTTGCAATAGATGATGGGGTTGGTGGAAAGCGTTTGAAGGGATATATTCTAAATAACATCGGGATTGTGTCTGTTGATAAAGGTGACTATAACAAAGCGCTAGATTACTACAAAAGGTCACTTGCAATAAGGAAGGAGATTGGAGATAAGCGTGGGATGGTATATATCCTACACAGCATCGGGATTGTGTACGTTTATAAAAATGACAATGAGAAGGCACAAGAATACTTAGAAAAATCTCTTATCACACAAAAAGAGATTGAACTAAAAATAATGGAATTGGATACTACTACTAACCTCTACCTATCCTACAAACATATAGGGGAAAAATATGATGCAATGAAAATTTACAGTCTTATCAAAGAAACTGACAATATTGATTTTGAACTCAACCTACGATTATATGAGATTTTAGAAGATAAATCTTACCTTAAAACTACTTACAACCAAGTCCAAGAAAAAGCATCAGCAATGGATGATAAATTATCAAAGAAATTCCTCAGCTATCCAATCCCTAAAGCAATTGTAGAAGAGTGGGAGAAAGTTAATCGGTGAGAAACCTAAAAATAATTTTATTAATTCTTTTTTGCATGAATGCCTGTGTGGAACACAAATACCATATTGTGGTGTCGCCAGATGGTAGTTATTCTTATGAATATAAGGGTCATGGTGACCGGCAAGATCTAACAGATGCAGATATGCCATTACCAGAAGGATTGGGGTGGCTGGTGCATTCTACATTAAATGAAGATGTGGAGTCCTATGATTATACAGCCCTAAAAATATTGAATGCGAACGAATCGTTGCCATCTTCTTTTTATATGGGGGATAGTCTATATTTACCCTCTCTCCTATCACATCCCATACGGGTTCAATATTCAAACTGGTTTGTGAAGAAGACTTATACTTTAAATGCCCGATTTGTGAGCCGCCATGTGAGTGAGAAATACCCCATGGTGGCGTCAATGGTAGCAGACCCTGAAAATCCACATGCGGGCTGGGCGGCGCAGGTATTTAATTATTTATTTACAGAGACATTGGGTCGAACGCCACTAGAGTTTAATCAGCAGGGGATGGTGGCCATCGAATTGAATCGCTGGTTGAATGAAGATATTGCAAGTATACCTGACTCGGTATTGATTGATGAATTTGATGAGCTGAAAGAGGTGGGTTTAGATATTATGATGCAGCCTGTGTCGCCCATTCATTATGATGCTATGGACTCACTTTTTAAACAGTTGGAGGATGAAGTTCGCATCACCCTTGATCTAATGGATGATGAATTTGAGTTCTCTATTGTATTGCCTGGAAAGTTGGTCAGTACCAATGCAGAAACTACCAAAGGTGATACTTTGTTTTGGGTGTATTCGGTTGAAGATTTTTTGAGTGAAGATTTTGTGCTCTTGGCCCAGAGTGAACAGACCTACCCCAATAGGGTGAAGGTGGTGATTTTATTATTGGCAGCCCTCATATTAGGGCTATTTATTTGGCGACGAAACCGTTAATTGGATGCGTTAAATTCCCCCACCGTTAATGTCTTCATAGAAAAGGCATGAATCTCTTTTTCCATCATATCTCCCAATGCGTCATACACCAGTCGATGTCGTTGAATTAGTGACTTTCCTTCAAACGAATCTGAAATAATAAAGGCATTGTAGTGACCACCCCCAGAATTTTGTTTGTGGTCCGCATGTTTGGCAGAATCATCAATAATTTCAATATGGTGGATGTCTAAACATGTCCGTAATGCGGATTCAATTTTAGTTACCATGTTTAATTTCCTTTAGATAAAATCCACAGAATCCAGCCAGTGCCCCCAGTAATGCCACTAAAATTCCGCTACCCAAAATAAGTAGAAATGGGTAGGGTAGTCCCATCATGGTACTGACTCGATTAAAGAGAATATGACCCCCACTAAAATATATATAAATCAATAAGGGTACCCACGATAGTAGGGATGCTCGGACTGAGATCAACATTGAATCTTTTAAACTATTGCATAGCCATGCACTACTTACTGCCAAGAGCGTGAATCCCCACCAGGGAAAAACCAAGTTAACTAAAACCATGGCAATTGCTAGAGGAATAATTTTACGAATCATTTGTATAGTAAATGACTCCCTTCAATGTCATTAGCAGTATTGCCAAAAGGGAGTTCATAGAATTTTTCATTTACCCAATCATTTACATAATCATCATAATGAACACTGCCCGGATAGCCGGATTGTCCGCCAGGGTAAATTCCAAATGGTTGGAGGTTATCATCCATTTCGATGACCAATCGCCATGATGGTCCTTCACGCAGTCGGGTGGCATTTATAATATCTACACCACCAGAGGTTTGCAGATCAACACGCCCCATCCCTGGAATTTTGGCAATATGTAGAATATCCGTACCCTGAAAATTCTGCCATTCCATTTGGGTTGAATCTAATTTATTTATTTCAGTTACGGTTTGATTGAATGCGGTATAGCAAATATCAACCAAGGTTTCTTTTTTGGCGGTTGTGGTATTATCAAACCATTTTGATGCGGGCTGAAATCGAATCATTTCATCTAATTGATTAAAATAGGGCCATAAATATTGATCATCGCCATGACCAAATTCATCTGCCCAGGTTTCATATTCTAATTGCTTTCGCCATGTATTAAAAAAACTGGCTTCTTTAGATAGCTTAGAATTCTGATAATCCCATGCTTTCATGGTGGAAAGCCATTGGTTGGCATCATCACTCAATTTTTCTGGAAATAGGATGTTTAATAATACAGGGAGCACGTTGCGGGCCTTCCCATTAGTAATATCAAATTGGAGTTGTTTCATATCATCCACATTTGCAGATTTCAGTTTATCTAATTGTCTATTGATTTGAGCGCCCCGATATGACATCCAGAAAAATGATGAGAGGAAGTAGGGGTAGTCCTCATCCGTCACATGTTGATTGGCTGAACTTACAAATCCACGTTTTGGATTTAAAATGTGGGGCTTTTGCTCATGGGGGATAGTGGCCTGCCAATCATATACGGGGTCATTCCCATCCATAATGAGCATACCTTGCCCATCCCATTTTGCCGGTTGATTTCCAGAATGCCAAATGGCAATATTTCCATTCACATCCGCGTATACAAAATTTTGCCCAGGACAGGTATAGGTCTCTAATGCATCAACAAATTGAAAATAATTTTCAGCTTTATTTACAAAGTATAATGATCGCAATTCATTGGACGCATCATGGGCTAACCATCGCAATGCACGGCCCTCAGCCGTTTGCCGTACACCATGACGAACTTGAGACTTACCCAATGCGGGGGTTTGATTTAGATGATCCCACACAACTGGTCCGTGATGGGTGTAGGTAACCGTATCATAAATTGTGGGTTGCCCCTTAATCTTGATTTCTTCAATAACTTTTCGGGTGGAATGCCATTTGTTTTTATATCGGTATTCAGATTGAGTACTATCTTTAAAGGTGATGTCATACCAGTCCATAACATCATCATAACCGTTGGTGGCACCCCAAGAAATATTATCATTGAATCCCAAAATAATGCCAGGCGACCCGGCAATAGTTACCCCCATTACATTCAGATTTGGGCAGTTGAGGTGCATCATATACCAAATTGAGGGTAGATTTAATCCCAAATGAGGGTCGTTGGACAAAATAGGATTCCCCGATTTACTTCGATTTCCACTAATAGCCCAATTGTTACTGCCAATGGCTTCAGGGGGTTGGGGTAAATATTGTGATGCATCCGTCGTGGATTGATATAAATTCCGAGGTGATTTCAATTCTATGGGCTCAAAATTAAAGGGAGTATTTCTGGGGATGATAGGGTCATACTCCTTAGGGAAAATGGGGAAGAGCTCTTCCAATGTGTCCATGCCAAAGTCATTGGCTATTCGAGTGTAGGCCAAATCCGTACTTCTGCCCGTGAGCATCCATGCCATTGATTTTAAGAGGATGCAGGTTTTGAGAGGTGTCCATGCCTCTGGCGAATAGTCTAAAATTTTATATTCTAATGGATATTGAGTGGGTGAAAGTGAATTGATATAGGCATTGATTCCCGCTGTAAATGCCAATAAATTGGGATATAACTCTGTATCTTTTTCCAATACGGCTAATGTATTTTTTGCTCCATAGACCATACCAATACGTCGTTGAAATTGATCATACCCTATTGCCTTTTCACCTACAATTTCACTGAGACGTCCACCTGCCGCATGGGCTTGGAACTCCATTTGCCAGAGCCGATCAAAAGCCATAACATATCCCTGCACAAAAAATAAATCATGTTCATTATTTGCAAAGATATGGGGGATTCTCAATGTATCCCACACCACTTCTACTGGCTCAGTAAGGGCGTCAAAATTTAGTTCACCCGTGGGTAATTCATCGCTATTGAGTAAGGCGGCATAGCCCGTAAATGGACTTAAAAATTTCCCTAAAGGGGGAATATTCCCTATAGGTTTATTCAGTACAAGAATAAGGGATATTAATGTAACCAGCCCTACGCCAGCTTTTATAATTGGATGCATTTAGATATTTGGTTGTTTCCTCACAGAGCCCATATTTTGCTCCATTTGGGTTACATTAATGGCATGACGTATGAGATTATCATCAGAAATAATCCCCTTTTGGAATAATGCCAGGAGAGAATCATCCATGAGAACCATTCCATCTTTCCCGCCACTTTTAATATAATTATCAAGTTGGTGCACATTATTTTCACGAATCAGTGCACGAATGGCTTGGGTGGCCACCATTACTTCGCAGGCCAGAATTCGTCCACCGTCATTTGTAGGCACTAATTGTTGTGCCACAACAGCCAATAATGACATGGACATATTCATACGAATTACTTCCTGTTTATCTGGCGGGAAGGCATCTACCATTCGAGTGATTGCCCCTGCTGCAGTATTGGTATGCATGGTAGCCAAAACTAAATGACCCGTTTCTGCAATACTCAATGCGGCTCCCATAGATTCTGGGTCACGGAGTTCTCCTACCACCACCACATCCGGATCTTGGCGTAATGCACTCTTTAGCCCAGAGGCAAAAGAGTATGTGTCCACGCCAACCTCACGTTGGTTCACTTGTGCCTTACTATGGGGGAATAAGTATTCTATTGGGTCTTCAATAGTGAGCACATGGCCTTCTAATTCTTGGGTGATTTTATGTACCAACGCCGCCATGGTTGTGGATTTACCACTTCCTGTTGCACCGGTAATAAGGATGAGGCCCTTACGTCGTGTGGATAATTCAATGACAGATTCAGGTAAACCCAGTTTATCTAATCCTGGTGGATTGATTGGCAAGCGTCTATATGCGGCAGCAATATTACCCCGTTGACTAAATACATTTACCCGAAACCGACTCAGTCCTGGAATACCAATTGAATAATCAATTTCTTCACCATTATTAAATCGTTTTAATTGCTCAGGATTCATTTTAGATTCAACCATGGACTTCACCACATCTGGCATTAATTTTTCATTTCCCATGGGAATGAGGGCCCCATTTTTTCGAACACGAGGAGGTGTGCCAACGGTAATGTGCAAGTCACTTCCATCAACTTCTACAATTTTTTTCAACAGATCTTCTAAGGTCATAACTATCCCTGATTTATTAATTTATAGTCAATTGTTTTCGTTTAGATTTCGCCCAGAAATATGCCCCAATTCCAAAGATAAATTCAAATAGAATAAAGAGTCCTAAGTTGATGGCAATTCCGCTGGCAAATCCGTAACTATGAAGGCCTACACTGAGTAGATTTACGCCAAACCAAGCCAATACAACAATGATATTATTTAATACCATGCCTAGGGCAAATCCGTGTGCTTTAACCATTCCTGATAGGCGCATGTGAATCATCATCAAATGCCACATACAAATAAGCATGGCACCGTTTTCTTTTGGATCCCATCCCCAAAAACGACCCCATGATTGATCTGCCCAAATTCCACCGAGAATGGTTCCAAATAAGGCAAAGAAAAGGGCCATAAGCGTAATGCCAAATGTATTATTATAAATTTCTTTAAGTCGATTTGTTCTTTCTGGATATAGTATTGCCATACCCAAATAAATATGCCCCATAAAACCCGCCATTAGGGATGCACCATAGCCAATAGTAATGGTAGTCACATGTGTGGCTAACCAGAAATTAGAATTGAGTACAGCCACTAACATCCCCATGGTATCGCCATCAACAGAATATTTGAAACCAATATAATGGAAGATTGACCCAGACACTGCCCCAATGAAAATACCTAAACCATCTTTACGAATGTATTCTAAAATAACTGCACAGAGGTTGGCAATGAATGATACAAAAATGATAGACTCATAAAGGGTAGTGACTGGTGGGCGTTGCATAATGTACATGCGTAAACAAATTCCCCCACCATGAAACAAGAATCCAATTATAAGTGAGATATAAGCAAATTTTCTGATGATGGTAGGGCTGGTAATCCAACTGAATCCCAATAATAAAAAGGCCAGAATATAGAAGGCCACACTCATGTAAAACATATTGGCTTGATTGTACCAGGTTTCCAGTTTTAATCGATGAGAATCTACCAATGTGCTGTAATTATCATTCAGTTCACTATAATAATTTGACATGGCCTCCCCCATGCCCACGGTATCATTTTGCAGTCGTTTATTCAGATATTCTAGGAAATTAAAAAGTAAATTTCGTTGATTCTCAGAAAGGGCCTGTTCGCTCTCTACCTCCCATGGAGAAATCCATGAGTCCTCAGGATTATCTGATACAGGGGGAATAATCTTAAGATGCCACCACATATTTGCAAATTTTTGAAAATTGATATGCAGTTCTTTAAGCTGACTTTCAATAATAGATAACTCATCCTCAGATTTTTCATGGATTTGGTTGAGTAGATCTTTTTGGTTTTCTAAACCACCTAGAATTTCATGATAAGTATAGGTATGTATGTTATCCCATTCTAGTCCTAAACTTTGAACCACTTCAGGATTACGGAGTTTGAATACTTTTTGATTAAACCCATTATGTGGGTCAGCAAGGAGGTCAATCAACCAATCAATGGCAGGGATATTTTCTAATTTTAAAGACCTTTTCCCATAAATAGAGAGGAGTTGATTGCGTGCAAAAGAATCTAATGGTTTGATTCTACCACCATTTTGAACGGGAATATCTCGGTAATCAAAATCACGTGAAAAGAGTAAAAATGTTGAAAGAAAAACGAATAATAGTAAGATTATTTTTTTCATATATCTTTCTTCTCTTTTGATGAGAGAAGTTTTGGGAGTTGCAAAAGCAGATGAATGAGTAATCCGAAGCTCATAATAAGGCTGGAAATATAGGGGAATAATCGTCCATAATTTTTTACGACTGCCAAGATAGATATTTCTCCGCTTGCACTCTGACTAAAGGATGCTTGAAAAAAAGTATAGCTTTCATGTCGTAATGGTTCATTCATTTTAATCATGACTCGGCGAGGAATATTATTTTCGATGAGGTTTACTTCAGAGCTAAAACTTTTAGGAATAGTCGTTCCTGGGTGAAGTACCCTTTTAAAGTCTAATAATTCAATGGAGAAGGGGAGATAAATTCTCTCACGTCTTAATACCAGTGTAAACGATTCGTCTTTTACTTGAAGGGTTTGGGGGATTGATTGGCCCAAAAAGAGACTATAGATTCCATCAGCATCAGAGTTTGTGTCTGAAATTTTAAATAGGATTCCGGAACGATTCATTTCCGCTTCTTTTTCATTTTCTTTGGGCACCAGTAAAAAGTTTTTTGCCAGCCCGTGATAGAAATTACCATTGGGTTGATCGCGTCTGATGGGTTCAGCGTTGGAATGAAATTGAATAATTTCTATGGAAAATGGAAGTTCTGTTGGTGAGAGTAGATTCCCAATTGATAATATTTTTTCGGGTAAAGAAATAATATCATCAAAATCATTATTTGAAGTATTAATTATAGCTAATTCTGACTGCTGAGAATTTACGATAAAATTGGATTGGCTCCCTTCATCAAGGACCATATTTCCCTCAAAACTAAACCAAGCAGTGATACCCCCACCAATGAGGAGTAACAGCGCCCCCAAATGAACAATTATGATTCCCACTTTTTTCAACTGCCATAGTGTATGTCGAAAAAGGAGAGATGTCATATTGAGGAACATGACCAGCATGGTAAGTCGTCCACCTGGTACTGGAATAGGGCCAAACCAGGCTAGCCAATTTGAAAAATATTTCTGTTGGGCATAGTATAAACCCATGTCTCTTTGTGCGATTGTGCCCACAAACACCAATATCATCATCCACATAATGGTGAAGACAAATATTTTAGGATTACCCAATTTTCTGATTATAGCTCTCATTGGCTAGTGTCCAAAGTAAAGGATTTACAAAAGTCTAAAAATTGGAATTCTAATTCAGAAATACCATCAATACTGGCACTTAGCTTTACGAAAATAGTATGAGTTTTCGTTTGAAAAATTGAAGCCAAGAAAGCGGTTTCATTATTTTCAGGATTGATAATTTTAAACCACTGAAATCTCCCCAGTGTACTTTTTTCATTTTGAATATAGTCTTGGATTTCAATTTCAGTATGAGAGTCTAAATTTAGTTGACCTCTCCATCGATTTATATTCGAAGCAAGTCCCCCCGCAGTTCCACCAAGTTTTATTATGGATAAATCTCCAGTTCCATTAGAAAAGGGAATATCATAACTCCCAATTCGCATAGATGAGCCTTTGGTAGTAATCCAATGACTGGGGGTATCCCAATGTATAGAAGATGTGGCAGATGATTGAGAAATAATGGTAGGTTTAATATTTTTTTGTACACGATAATAACGAATATGGCGGTTATCATCACAGGATAGACATATAAAAAATATAAAAAGTGGAAAAATTATTTTATTTTGGTTCACTACTTAATTCCGTTGGTTATTATACGGATAATTTACAGTGAGTTTTATGAGGGGTGCGAATCCTTAAACGGAGAAATTACTCGTATGATTTCCAGTGAATATCACGAGTGATATATTGAACTTTAGCATTTGAAGGTAAACTAATTTCAAGAAAAAATTCTGCTGTTTCACCGGGTCGTAGTGCAGTATCGGTGATAATTCCTGATCGGTATACCATTTGAGAGCCTTCAATAAAGGTAGAATCGGATGAGATTAAATCTGTATCACTGCCCCAAAGTTGATATAAAACTCTGACGAAATCACCTCGATGCAAACCTATATTTGTGAGAGTACCAGAGTACATTCTACTATCTGAAAGAATTTTTTCATCTGCATCACCATCAAATGTAATTTTTGCGGAAGCAGGTGCAATTTCCTTAATAGCCTCTACTGTCCCTTTATCAATGGTCAATTGTCCAATATGGGTTTGAACGATGATGTGATCCATATTTTCCTGAATGATGGTTCCCTGAATCAGAGTACCATTGGTTAAATTAATTTCATGTTTGAGCTGTGGAATTTTAATCATTTTTAACACTTCAGTATTAAAACTAGGCGTTGAAACGCGAGTTTCATATTCAATAACTCGTGCGTGCAAATCATTCAGCTGGGCTTGAATATCTTCAACCGTTTCTTTTAAAGGATAAAATGGTTCAGCAGTTTCTAGAAAGGATGTAGATTCTACCTTATTATCTGTCGTTTTATCCTTCCCATTTACATCTGGTGAAACTTTTTCAGCTTTTTTTGAACATCCTGCTAATAATAGAAGGACTAAAATAAAATGGATATATTTGGAAACAATCATGAGCCATCCCCTTGAATGTCATTCAACATGGCTTCATATGCAGCATCACGGAGTTTAGTACTGTATTTATCATATTGACCTAAATCTTTTATCATGGCTACAATTTCATTATAGTAAATATAGTTTTGTGAATGATATAAAATAGCGATTACATCATCCACCACACCTGGATCGTCAAAATTGGCTAATGCCCGGATGGCTTTAATTCGTAACGTTTTTGGGAATCCATCGGTTACGGCAATGTCCATGAACACTGGCTTAATGGCAGGGTTTTTAAAGTCACTTAAACTTTTTATTAACGTGTTCATTAAGGCATAATATTCATGTTTTCCCGTTTGATAGGCTTCAAGGAGGGCAAATACCATACGATTATCTTTTTGTTCCCCCAGAACATTTAATGCATATTCGTTCACCTTATCCCGACTGCTAGGATTGCCCAACATCTTAATAAAAAAGTCCACCAGTTCGGGGGATTCCTTTCGTGCCAAAACTTCAACGGCACGGTTTCTAATATGTACATCCATTTCTATATTATTGGCAATGTCCATGAGGATGGGAATGACCCTATCATCATCCATCCCACCTAGGGTAAGCGTCAATAATTTATTCATCCGAGCGTGATTTGATCGACTCACTTCATATAATTGCAGTAGGGTGAAAATTTCGTCTTCTGAGCCGTTTTCTCCAATAGCATTCACGATATCTTCTCGGATTTCCATCACCTTCATTTCAGTATTTTTTAATCCGATAACCATAGAATCAGCAGAAGATTCTACGCCATATTTTGTTAAAATATTTATGGATTGATGCATGAGCTCCATCTCAATAAGACTTGCATTTTTTACAGAACTTTGAATGGCACTAATTGTCATGGGATGTCGGCTTTCTGCAAGAGCATGCAAGGCTACGATTCTGACTTCCAGAGTTTGGTTTGGGTCTTTGTATATATCAATGAGGGTTTGGAGTGATTTCCGTTTCCCCTTTTTGAACATTAGTCGATGTTTTTCCACATCCTCTAACGAATAGGGGGTTTGGCGAATGGCACATCCCATTAAGAATATGCCTACCAAAAATATTGTAAATAACTGTTTTATTGGAATTCTCATAAAAATTATAGTGAAAAATTAGTTGTGAATTTCATTTCTTTTACTGTCCTAAATCAAGATAATTCTTTAATTAATTCCATTTATTCTGCCGCCATCCATCTTCATCCAAACAGGTAACCGTAAAATGTTTTATCCAATCACCCATAAAAATGAGTGATTTCTCCTCAGAAGTTTCAATTTCAGTTTGATGATAGTGACCAATTAAAACCACATCATAGCCTTCATTCCACTTCATTTTTGCAAACAATCGCATTTCATCTCTGATTTCAATCGACTTATCATCATGATGGTGATAGTGGCTACTGGTATTTGATACTTTACGTGCCAATGCACATCCCCAATCTGGATGAAACAACCTGAACAAGAAGATGCATAAGCGACTGCGTATAATCCATTTCATGAATCGATAACCCACATCATTTTTAAGGAGTCCATCCCCATGAGTAACTAAAATTTTTTGACCATTATTATCAAATTCAAGATCCCCATCATGGACTATGGCTCCGAATTTTTGGGTGAAACTACCAAAATCCCAAAAATCATGATTTCCTAAAATATAATGTATTTTGATACCTGATTTGTGAAGTTGCTCTAATCGGAATAGAATATCATTATAGCCTTTTGGAACAACATATTTATAATCAAACCAAAAATCAAAGAAATCTCCTCCGATGATTAATGTGCCTTTAGTAAATTCAATTTTGTCAAAGAGCCTGAACAATTTTTCCCGGCGAATAGTCTCATTTTCCGATCGCTTCATGGAGAAGTGATTGTCAGATATAAAATAAATGGGGAGTTCTAACACGGCGTAAAATTAGAGAGTTGTCCCCTTGAATTCATAGTTGAAAATCTTCCTTTTAATAATGGGGAACAATTCATAGCTTATCACCCTCTCAAAAGTAATGAAAACTATAGCAAATATAATAATTAGCACGTTACTCCTTTCAACAGGAGTTTTTGCTCAATTTGGTCAGAATATTGTTCAATATGAAGATTTTGATTGGAGCTATATTCAGTCTCGACATTTCGATATTTATTATTCCTCTAATGGAAAAACCCATGCTGAATTTGTAGCAAATGAGGCAGAATTGGCTTATGATCATATTTCGACCCATTTAAGTTGGGAGCTAAAGCATCGTGTTTCAATAATAATTTATAATTCTCATAATGATTTTCAACAAACAAATGTTATTGCGACCTATATGCGAGAAGGTATTGGAGGGGTGACAGAGCTCTATAAGAACAGAGTGGTTATCCCCTTTGATGGCTCAAATATTGAGTTTAAACATGTGATTCATCATGAGTTGGTCCATGCCATCATCAATGATTATATTTATGGCGGTAGTGTGAAAAATATGATTAGCAGTTCTATAAAAGTTAGAATTCCGGGGTGGATGAATGAAGGATTAGCTGAATATCTTGCCAGTGACTGGGATGCCAAATCAGATATGTGGGTCCGAGATTTAGCCATCAATGGTGGAGATTTACCCATCATCAGAATGTTAAATGGCTATTGGGCATATCGAGGGGGACAGTCCGTCTGGAAGTTTATTACGGATAAGTGGGGAAATGAGGCAATAGCAGAGATTTTTTACCAAATAAAATCTAATAATAATGTAGAAAAAGGCTTGAGTGAAGCATTGGGTGTAAATTTCAAGGAGTTAAATAGTCAATGGCATGAATTTTTAAAACGAGAGTATTGGCCTGATATTACTAAAAGATCCAATTTGCCTGATATTGCCCGTCAATTGACCGATCACGAGAAGTGGGGGAATACGTATAATGTTGCCCCAGCCATTTCTCCCGATGGAAGCCGAATTGCAATTCTCTCTAATAAGTCAGGTCCCATGGCTTTATATATGCTGTCAGCATCTGATGGGAAAGTAATTAAAAAAATTGTCCAGGGTGAAAGAAATGCAGAATTTGAAGAATTGCATATTTTGAAACCTGGTATTACCTGGTCTCCTGATAGTAAAAAATTGGCATTTTCAGCTAAATCGGGTCGTTCGGATGCACTATTTATTTTGGATGCAACTACATATAAATCTCAAAAATATCGATTTGATATGGAGGGTGTTTTTAGACCATCATGGTCGCCAAATGGAGATAAGATTGCCTTTGTGGGTAACAATGGTAAACAAGGGGATTTATATCTTTTTGATGTTGAAACCGGGGAAATAAAAAATCTCACAAATGATTGGTACACTGAAGACCATGTATCATGGGATCCTAATGGTGAAATGTTATATTTCATTTCAGATCGCGGGGAAGATTTGAGTATAGGGTACACTGATATTCCCTATAATTATAATATTGATCAAAGTGATATTTATACAATTGATCTTAGATCATTTACCATCCACCGATTAACCAATACTAGGTGGAATGAAACCTATCCCACTATTTCGGGCGATGGTAAATTCTTGGCCTATATTTCTGATGAAAGTGGGATTTCTAATATAATGCTCCTTGTAGATGAACATTCTGTTCCCATTACAAATGTGGCCACAGGGATTACTCAATTATCGTGGAATGGAGATGATACTCAACTCATTTTTACCGGATTTCACTCTAGTGGTTATGATATTTTCACATTGGCAAACCCGAAGGAAATACAAAACGATAATCTCAAAATTCCATTTGCATCATGGCGAAAAATTAATAAAAATGATCGATTATTAAGACGGAGTGAGGCGGGGGGTAGAATTCGTATAAATGACAATGAATATATGAATTATGTATTCTCAGGTTTAGATGCCAGTGAAAATGTGGGAGATACCGATAAAGTAGAATTAGACGATCATCTGACACAGGATGAAACGGGCCACTATAAAACAAAGGAATATCGAACTCGTTTTACATTGGACAATGCACAAGCAATTTACTCTTTTGATTCCCGTTTCGGTTCACAGGGAATGGCATATTTTGTGTTTTCAGATATTTTAGGTGATCATCAAATTTATATGGCATCTGAAATGGAAGTAAGTCTAAAAAATTCTGATTATTACCTCCAATATAGATACTTGAAAAATAAAGTAGATTGGAATTTCATCCTATATCATAATGCTATTAAGTATGGCTATTCATACAACCCATTGGATGAAATCCAAGAATATTCACGGTATAGAATTTTAGGTTCATATATTTCCGGGATGAGGCCATTTTCACGATTCATGCGGCTTGAGGGAAGTTTGGATTTGAATTATACTGAATCTGCAACAATTCAGGAAGAAGTCTCAGGTTATAACATTGATATTAGTGAAACTATTAATGATTCATTTACCACTTTAATTCCAGGAATTAAGTACGTTTGGGATAATACCTTGTGGTCGCATACATATCCCATTGATGGAATGAGAACATATTTTAGATATCGCATGAGTCCCAAGATAAATCAGCGTTCATTGGAATTTCATCGATTAACTACAGATGTGAGGAAATATATACCCATCACAAAGGGTATTAGTTTTTTTACGCGGATTTTTGCAGGAACCAATTGGGGGCGTGATACACAAAATTTCCGCATGGGTGGTGTGCCATGGCTATTTTCAAAAGATGCGGAAAGGGTTCGTTCTACTGATAGCTTAAGTATTGGAGAATTATATTTTTCTGAATATTTAATGCCCTTGCGTGGTTCTATGATATCCGAACGTATTGGGGAGAATGCATTGCTTTTTAATGCAGAATTGCGATTACCATTTCTCCTTTATTATTTCCCCACTATTCGTTATTTTGGACAAATCAATGGTGTCCTCTTTATTGATGCAGGTGTTGTCTGGGATAATCAATATCCTGAATTCTGGGACGAAGAAAGCTGGGAAAGTGGATATACGGGCTGGCTCATGTCATATGGATTTGGACCACGGTTTATTTTCTTGGGAATGCCTTGGCAACTTGACTATGCCTGGGAGTATAATCCACACAAAGGTACTATTTCAGGGCGTAAATGGTACCTTTCTATCGGCTTAGACTACTAACCTCCTTCAATTAAATCAATTTTATGTGATGATTATCACAAATTTGCGTGTATTGATTATACTTATCTTATACCCCGAGTGAATGAGGCAATAGTCTCATGCTGAAATATGGAAGAAGTGTGGATATATATATAAAAAACAGAACAGAAAAGATTATTAATAGAAAAACGGGCAAACTGAAGCTCGTTAAGAATTATTTAAATAATTTACTCCATGGAGAATATATCTATTTTTGGGACAATGGTGAAATTCGATTTAGAGGGAATTATGAAAAAAGCTACCGTACCGGTATCTGGACAAACTTTGATAAGAATGGAAATGTTATTCTTAAAGAAAATTGTAACCCCATCTATTTATTTCCCACACGGATTAAGATTAATTATTCGTATCCTGAGCAACAGGTCTATAGTGAATTTTCCCACAATTAGGATTATCACATTTGTAGGCTTCCATAACAGGGCGATCTTCCCCATAAAATTCCATAACGCCATATACTGTTAATCCCGTCACCAGTAAAATAGCACTCATAATTAATGAACGTATGAGTTTATTTCCATCATTCCTAGATGATTTAACCCCACAACAATGTTTATATTTTTTCTCGCTGCCACATGGGCAAGCATCATTTCTATTGATTTTCATAGTAAAAATTACGTTAATGATTGGATTTAGTGAAATAAAAAAGGGGTTCAAATACAGGAACCCCTTTTTTATGATCGTGAATTGATCGAACTTAACTTATTTTACAAGCATTAACTTCTGAGTGCTTGTGTAGGTACCTGCAGTCATGAGTACAAAGTATGCACCACTTGCTTGATCAGCAGCATTCCATGAAATATGATTAGAACCTTCAGGTTGAACATCATTTACAAGTTCAGTTACCAAACGACCCAATGCATCATAAACAGAAATATTAACTAGGCTTTCAGAAGAAAGATCATAGTTAATGGTAGTTGAAGGATTGAATGGATTTGGATAACTTGTATTCAATGAAGTCTTCACTGGAAAAAATTCACTGGTGTTAACAGACATAGATACTGCAACCGTTTCAAGTTTAGCACCATTTTCACCAGCAAGAATTACATTTGAGAAATCAACAGTACTAATACCATTAAAGCCATCAGCTGGGCTGAAGTCAAATGCGATAAGTGATGAAATATCACTGGCATTTAATTTTGCACCAGTCATACTAAACATAAGGCCACGGACAGTACCGTCATTTTTTTGAGAATATTCAAACATAAACCCATCCAAATTAGCTTCAGCACCATTAAGGTTTAACTCAGACGGATTATACTTTAAATCGAATTGGATGCCATAAACATCCTTATCAGATTCTACAACAAGATCAACCTTACCCTTTGAGGATACAAGGGTTGTCTTTTCCATGCTTACTTTTGCAGTTCCAGCAAAAATCATACTTACAGACAGTGCAAGAATCATTAATTTGGTTTTCATTTTACTTTCTCCTTTTAGTTCTATCACAAAAACTTTTAATTAAGTTGCCCGTGTGCGCAAAAAGTTAACGGCAACAACATACTCTCGTTCTTCTCAGGCCACAGTAACTTACAACTTTATTTTATCAATTACAATAAATGTACATATTGTAACAATTTTAATACTACTCCTTCTTACAAATTACCAAAATTGATGTAGATAAAATAGGTATTTTTGTAGTATTCCCCCTAAAAATTGTTTTGCGAAGTAAAGATTTTAGCCATTTCCATTTGATAACATCCATGGGAGCAGTCACATAGTGAGCCTCTAAAATTTTGAATTCCTTCTTTTGAAGGAGTTGACATACCTCCCTCTTTGTATAGATTCGGGCCTTGGCAAATCGACTGTGTATTTTTTTTGGTAACCAGGAAAAAAAGGGGACTCGGTTCCATGGTAGAAAGGGTAAATGGGCGCTATGTGTTTCAAATATCCACCATTTATTGGGAACGGATATGGCAAATATTGCGCCACGATTCAAAGACTTATAAATATTTTCTAATGTTGAAATTTCATCTTTTACATGCTCTAAGACTTCAAATGATATGGCACGGTCGTAATACGAATCCTTTACAATGGCATTATCAATATCATGTATTGATGCAGTACAATTATTGATATTTTCTGATTCAATAGAATTTTGAAGGGTTATAATATTTTCATCTACAATATCGATACCATGACAAGATTTAAAATGGGGGTATATTCTGAATAGACTCCCACCATTTCCACATCCAATATCTAAAAGTGATTTTGTATTATCAAAGAATCCATTATGAGATCGAACTATATTTATTCGACGAGTAATAATAAAATCATCTAGTTCAGCAGGTTTGCCTAGTGCATATTCCATAAATAAATATATTAACAAAATATACACAGTTAATAAACATCATTAGTTAGGTAGAACTTTTATTTATTTATATTATGCATTTATTTTCGTAATATTTCTACCATATATTAATAATATGTATTTTATATACGAAAGGTAGTTATGTCTGATAAGTTAAAAGGCAAGGTAAAGTGGTTTAATCAATCAAAGGGGTATGGATTCATTTCTCATGATGGAGGTGACGACTTGTTTGTACACTTTAGTGAAATTCAAGGTGATGGATTTAAAACCCTTGCAGAGAACCAAGATGTTGAATTTGAAATGGGTGAAGGTGAAAAAGGCCCGGTGGCAAAAGCCGTAACTCCCCTTTAGATTTAATATAAAATAGTTGAGCCCAACATACTCCCCATTAAGTTGGGTAAGTGCTGTATCGAATGATTGAATAAGATTTGAAAATTTTGGGTTACGGAAAACCCCCCTGATAGAGGGTTTTTTTGATGGAGGGTAAATTGATTAAAGTAGATCAAGTTTATTGCATAAAGAATATCTCAATTATGCAGAGAAATCCTCCCCGCACGAATCATACCACTATACGCCAACTCGTTGGCAACTTATTCGGGAATCATAATCACAAGTATTCCCACAAAAAGTGTTCCCACAATAGCCATATATTTGACTTTATTTGAATACTTCTGAAAACCAAAAACCCCTCGTATTATCGAAGGGTTTACTGGTGGCCAGAGGCGGAATCGAACCACCGACACGAGGATTTTCAGTCCTCTGCTCTACCCCTGAGCTACCTGGCCAGAGGTAAAACAGTCAGGTTTCCCCTGACTGCAGATTCACAAACTTACAGACCTTTTGAAATATCAAACATAAAAAAAATAGTCTATTTTACATTTATATGAAGTGTTAGCCATGTCTGTAAATTACACACCGATTATGAAGATCATTTTAGCCACACATAATGTTGATAAGCGAATAGAGATGATGGTTGCATTGGCAGACTTGAATATAGAGATTCTCTCATTAGATGATTTCCCTCAGGTGGGTGAAATTATTGAAGATGGGGAGACACTTACTGAGAATGCAATTATCAAAGCCAAAACGGTTTTTGAAATTACGGGTATTCCTGCAATTTCAGATGATACGGGGCTATCGGTAGATGCGTTGAATGGTGCGCCTGGCGTATATTCTGCCCGATATGCTGGAGAAAATGCCACTTATACGGACAATGTAGAAAAATTATTAGATGAGATGGAGGATATACCAAGTCAACATCGGGGAGCTCAATTTGAAACCGTTATAGCATTTATAGATAATGACACGGAACTCATGGCTTATGGAGTCGTAAAAGGACAGATTATCCACACCTCAAAAGGTGTTGGAGGGTTTGGATATGACCCTGTATTTTACATACCTGAACAAGAGAAGACTTTTGCTGAAATGACAATAGAACAAAAAAACCAGATTTCTCACCGTGGGATTGCCCTCCGCAATCTCAAGGGGATTCTGTATTCCTATTTAACCCAATCCAAAATCCAGGAGAACGCCTAGCGAATTATTGCTACCGTTGTGTCGAAAATCGATAAACGGATGAGAACTGGATTTTTCCAGTTCGCTGTGTGGTATATTCTATTTTTCGTAGTTGGATGTTCTATTCTATCTGCGAACCAGGATGCTTACGTCTATTTTGAACGGACAATCCAATATTGGGATTTCTTTCCTGAAGTAAAGGATGTTGTCCATATTCGCCCCAAGACATTATCTCTAAAAACATCAGATGAAACTTGGAATCATCATTTCTGGGATGCCACTAAACGGGTTACAAAATTAAAAACGGGGAAAGAAGCGGGGCTTATTGAGGGTACATTTGTCATGTTTCAACGATATAGTGGGCAAGATGTACTTATACCTATGGTGGCACGTATTGAGTGGTATAAAAAACGACAATTGCAAAAAAATTACATTTCTGAATTTCAGAAAAAAATTAAAAAAACACTGACCAAGAAAAATAGAAGCCGTAATACAGGTAAGTCAATTGATCTTGTAAATGCCAGTGTTGCGGGTATGAATGTAGCCTTAAAAATTAAGGGTAATATTTCGGTAGATGGCCAGATAATTTTTGAAGATAAAGAACAAGTTAATACCAATATGAACCAAAATAAATCCTGGGATTTGGATATTGAACAAACCCAACGGTTTGATATTGAGGGTACCATTGGAGAACGTTGGACCATTGAAGTAGAGCAAGATTCAGAGGCTGATTTTGATTGGGAAAATAATATGTTCCTCAAATACAAGGGGGAGAAGAATGATATTTTCCAAAAAGCGGAAGCGGGGAATATTAGCCTAAATCTTCCATCAACAAAATTTGTAAGTGTAGGAAGCGGGAAGAGTGAAGGTCTATTTGGACTAAAAGCAGAGTATCAATTGGGACCATTAGCAATTCAGACCATTCTTTCTCGTGAGCAAGTGAGAAAAGCATCTAAGAGTATGTCTGGTGGAGAAACATCAAATAGCTTCAATATTAATGATTATAATTTTATCAAAGACAGATACTTTTTTATAGAAGAAAAATTTAAGAATCAATTTTATCCATTAAACGAACAAAATCGACATGTATTTGATAACAATTATGTAATTGGTGAATACAAAGTGTATAAAAAAGTATTCTCAATTGAAGAGGGGGTAGTAGCTGGGGGAATCGCCTATGTAGACCCTGTTGACCCAGAAAGTTATAGTGTTTCTGGTAGTTGGAAGCTCCTTACCCAAGGTCAGGATTACGTAATTGACGCATTGGTGGGGACAATTCGATTAAACTCAATCAGCAGTATTGATGCTGTCGGAATTGCCTACACCATTGCTGAGTATGACTCGGACTCATTAACATTTTCACCAACAGCAGATTTAACATTTACCGATGTAAATTATTCCTATGATATTTGTAATCCGGAAACTGAATGTAATGAAGATAGTCCCATTGAAGATTATATTGAAGGAAATGAGATTGAGGGATTTCAATTGTCTCAAATGAGTTTAAAATTGATAAAAGATGGCAGTACCACCACGCCCAATTCAAAAACATGGCCCCTCATGTTTAAAAATGTCTATTCATTGGGTGCATCAAATATTGATCCATCAGGTTTGGAAATTTCAATTGTACATGACCGGGGGGGAAGTCAGGAAGATACACACAGTCAAACTACAGGGAAATCTTATATAAATGCATTTAAATTAGATTCAGAAAATGAGAATAATCAATTCGTTGAAGATGGAGATGGGAAAATAGACCTCTATGGTAGTTTGTTGAGTTTAAAATATGGTGAACTCTTTTTACCCACGCACCTTCCCTTTGCATATGATGAAACTCCTCGAGAAAATAGTGATGGGGCAGTGTATGATCAGTTTGGTAATCTGGAATCTGCAGGAAATTATAGTGGTCCCGATTATTGGGGAAATAATGCGCAAGAAGTGAAGGCTATTTTGAATCCACATTTGAATGATGCAGACAATAATTTTATTGATGAATTGGATGATGGACCTGCCATGTATTATTCAACTAATCAGTCAGAAATTACGAGTGAACATCAATTTCTTATTAAGGTTAATCACTCATCACGAGGCTCTTCAATGAGTTTGGGATTCATGATTGTGGAGGGCAGTGAAACGGTTACACTAAATGGGCGACAATTAGAAAAGGGTATTGACTATAATATTGATTATTTTTCCGGAACCCTTAATTTTTTAATTCCTGAGGCAACTGATCCCACTGCAAGAATTGAAGTATCATACGAAGAGAATGAACTTATTTCATTTGATCAAAAACTGTTGACCGGAACTCACTTAAAATATGAATTTGGAGAACGGAATTTCCTCAGTGGCGGTGCATTTTTCTACAAGCAGTCTATATCAGAGAAAAAAGTGGATATTGGATATGAGCCTATGCAGAATTTCATCTGGAATATTAATGGAAAAATTGAGAAGGATATGGACTTTTTAACGGCAGCTGTAGATCGTCTCCCCTTTATTGAAACCAGTAAACTGTCTAAATTTAGAATAGAAGGTGAATATGCTGAAGTTTATCCAAATCCAAATCCACTGGGACAAGCATTTTTAGATGATTTTGAATCATCCAAACGAACTACTTCCCCCAGTATTATGCAGCGGCAATGGAAAATGTCATCACCACCAGTAAATGATGATCTTAGTTTTACCCCGGATAATGAAAATCGGGGAAGCTTTGCATGGTTTAATCCATATTATGATATAAATACGAAAGAAATTTGGCCAAATCAGTCCACTTCATCACAGGCAAATAATACAACTACAAAGACACTATCTCTCCAAACACAGTTCAATAACATAGGTGAAAATGGAAAGGGGTGGAATGGAATTACCACCATTATGTACTCCAGTGATTTTGACCAATCCCAAAGTAAATATCTTGATATTTGGTTAAATGCAGATTCGGTTCACGTGAATGATAATTTGATATTGCATATTGACATTGGGAGCATTAGTGAAGATTTAGATAATGATGGTTTTTTAGATACGGAAGATGATGATATTTATGGTGGTGGTATGGGCGATAACATCCTAAATGATGAAGAAGATACTGGATTAGATGGATGCTTCGACGAACAAGAAGATGGTTTTGGAGGATGTTTACCATTTGGATACACCTATGAAAATCCACCCACCCCAGAAGATATTAACTCGTCAGATTATATAGATGTGAATGACCCAAATGGTGATAATTGGAGTTACACGGAGGGTTCAAATGATTATAGCCATATTAATGGTTTAGAAGGAAATGGAAAGGCCATGGGTTCACGGTATCCCGATACTGAAGATTTAGATAAAGATTACAGTTTAGATTCTGTTAATGATTATTTCACTATGTCGATTCAACCCAAAGATAATACCTCAAGTAGTTTTGTTACAGAAACTGAAAATAGTGAAGGTTTAACCGGTTGGAAATTGTTTAGACTCCCATTGTCAAAGTTTGAAGAACAAGGTGAAAAATTAGTTGAGTGGACAGATGTGAGGAATATGAGATTATGGGTGGAAAGTGAAATTTTTGAATCTTCAGATGAGAATAGCATACTCAAAATAGCAAAATTAGAAATTGTGGGAAACCAATGGGAAGAGCTTGGAGAAATTAATTCTGACTCCCTGTTCATATCTGAATTTACTATTGATCCAACATTCACAATTGAGGTCATCAATACAGATGAAAATCCTGAATATTCCATGCCTACAGGCGTAATTCAAGAAACGGATAGTTATAGTGGAATAACACTAAAAGAGCAATCATTGGTTATGTCATTTATTGAGAATCAAGATTGTGATATAGCTGATGATTCAGACTGTAATCTGGGGGGTATTAATAAGGATAATATTTTTGCCATTGAGAAAAATTTAACTTTACTAACAGGAGATAAAAAAAATAGTTTCTTTGTATATGAAAATTTAGAAATGTATGTTTTTGGCGGAGATCCATCCCCTGGAGAAAGTTGGCCAAGCAATGGGGATGTTGACATATTGTTTAGAATTGGACGGGATGATAATTTCTATGAAATTCGACAACCTATATACCCAGAATGGGATTCACGAAATCATATCAAATTAAATTTAGATAAGCTGTCATTTAAAAAATTAGTTATTCATCAGATTGAAGATTATGAAGATACAGGCATAGATTCTGTTTTTAGTGTAATGGAAAATGGTTGTGGAGGAGGCTTACCCGAATTTATTCGACCATATTATACATTTAGCCAGATTATTAGTGAATTAACTATTGATTATGAAAATTTAGATTCACAATTAATAATTCTCGATAGCTTACAAGTGTTAGATGAGTTATTTCAAATAAAGGATGAAAACGAGAATTTTGTTATTTGTGGTGGAAATACAATTGAAGACCCCAATGGAGATGATTTTAGTTGTGGTCTAGATTTGTTGTGTGATGGAGATGAAGGATATAGTGGATCTGATGAAGGTGAATATTTGGAGGGAACTGAGGGAAATGATTCGTATGATGTTGGTGAAGAATTTATTGATGATAATTTAGATGGCGAGTATGATGATTTATCAGAAGAAGCCCAAGAAAATCTTTATGATCCATTAAATGAATTATGGACGTGGAAGAAAAGTGATGGATTTGATATTGAGGCAGTTTGCAATAATTGTTCAGAATTGAGAGTGAAGGGTGAGCCTGCCATCGATAATTTGAAGTATATCGTGGTTGGTGTTGTAAACCGAAGTGATGAGAGTTTATTTGGTAAAGTTCTCATAGATGAGCTACGTATGACCGGAGTGAAAAGTGAAAAGGGTAAAGCTTTTCGTCTTGAAAGCTCTATTGATTTTGCAGATTTCCTCTCTATAAATGCATCTTATGAAAAGAAAGATGCAGATTTCCACATGCTTCAACAACGATTGGGGACCGGTAATAATTCTGAATCCTACAATGTGACGGCAAAGCTGAATCCCAATTTATTTTTGCCTTCAAAGTGGGGAATAAAAACCCCTATGAATATGACGTATAGCCATAGCATTTCATCTCCAAAGTTTAGACCCGGTAGTGATATTTTAGCTGGCAGTATAGAGGAAGCAGATTCTTCAATTCAAACCATTAATGATAAGTTGACATTTAGTACATCGTTTAATAAATCAGCCCGAAGTAAAAATTGGTGGGTAAAATCAACGGTTGATAATATCACCATTAATTTTTCAGCCATTGGCAAACGTAGATCTACTTCAACCATTGAAAAAGAAGAATCCCTAGACTTGAGTTCATCGGCAAAGTATTCGTATAATTTTGGAAAGGAAAATTATTATCATATTTTCAAATGGATGAAGAAAGTGCCCATTATTGGTGACTTTTTATCTGAATCAAGATTTTATTATACCCCAGATAAACTGAGTGCAAATATTTCACTAAATGAAAACGACAAAATAAGTAAACAACGGAATCCATTTTCAATCCCAACCCCCACATATAGTTTAAAAATGCAACGAGATTTCACCCTTAATTATAAATTTACCAAAAGTTTTCAGGTGAATTATACGAAAAATATATCCAGTAATTTGGATGACTATAAAGAACATAAATATGACATTGTTAAGAACTTATCTCCGGGGTTAATAAAGAATGTGAAAGAAAAATTCACCACTACTTTTTCACCAGATTTTCTAGGTTGGTTAGATCCTAAAATCACCTATAATCCATCATATACATGGGATTATAAAAGTCAAGGTGAAATTCAGGATACTTTAGGTAATATTTATAGTGTTTCATTGGCCAATATAAATGTTTCCGCACCCTTTAAAACCACCATGAATATAACACCCAAAGAAATTGTAGAATTATTTTATACACCTGAAAGTAAATCGGGGTCATCTTCTAGATCCCGCTCTCGAAGTCGGGGTAGAAAATCGTCTTCTAAAAAATCTACAAAAATATATGAATTTAAAAATCCAGTTATGAAATATTTTTTGGGAAAATCACATTCATTATTTTCCATCGCCACAAAATTAAAACTAAACTACGAGCACTCTGAAACGCATAAATTGAACAATATATTAGCATCCGATTCACCTGATTATTTATATAAATTTGGCTTTATTTCAACGCCATCAAATCTTACCTATAATAATGATGCGGGTACATACAGTTTTACGCATAAACGGGATGATAAGTTTACTGCCTCCACCAGCTTGAATATCACATCAAAGTTTCAAATTTCTAAAATTGAATACAAAAACAATATTTCCAGAACCACTTCTTCCACATCCACACCTCAATTAACGGTTAATACATCAAGGTCATTTTTACCCTTAGGTATGAATGGCGATGATGGTTTCCCATTTGTAAATTGGAATGTAAATTGGTCTGGATTTGAAAAATGGTGGATACTTGACAATTATTTCAAAACCATAAGTTTATCGCATTCTTATAGCAATGACAGATCAACAACTGAGAATGGGGGTGATTGGATAACCAAAACCTATACTCAATCCCTTTCACCACTTATTGGTATATCCATGAAAACAAAGGGGAAAAATAAATGGTCATTAAATTTCACAGTTTCTCATAATGAAACTATAAATAGATCCCGTACAGGCACACCAACAACGCGAATCTATAAAAATAAAATAAATGGTTCAATTTCGCATAATCGTACAGGCGGATTAAATATTCCCCTCTTTTTCTTTAGAGATTTTTATATTTCAAATGATATGAATTTTGATTTGAATGTTTCATGGAATCAAGATTATAAACTTATTGATCCAGGAAATGCCGCTTCCATTGATGACTTTAATGAAGATGAGCGTTCATTCAGTCTGGATATAAAACCCAATGTTACTTATAGTTTCACTCGGTGGGTAAATGGTAATTTTTACTTCGTTTATAAAGTATCAGAAAACAAAAATACAGGTCGAACGGAAGAAAAAGATTTTGGATTCAAAGTCAATATTCGGATTCAGGGTTAGTTCTAAAATGAAAAAAATAATCGCTATTATATTATGGGTTCAATTTATTTTTCCTCAAAATGTTCAGTATTTTGATGGAGATAGAGCCATGGCATATCTAATTCAGCAATGTGAATTTGGTCCACGATATCCGGGTAGCGTGGGGCATGATAAATCTATTCAATACTTTACCCATTTTTTTAAGGGACACGGAGATGACTTCCTTTCTATGAATGAAACAATTCTGCATCCCTATGATACGCCCGATTCGCTTCGATTAACAAACTTCATGGTACGGCATAATATGGATGCGCAAAAACGAATTATGTTAATGGCCCATTGGGATACGCGAAAAATGGCGGATATGGATAAGAATGTGGAAAATCAAAATACACCTATTATCGGTGCCAATGATGGGGCCAGTGGGGTGGCTGTTTTAATGGTGATCTCTGAGATGCTTCAACGGTTACCGCTAATAAATTTAGGTGTGGATATCCTCCTTGTAGATGGAGAAGATGTGGGCCATTCTGGGGATTCACAGAATTTTGGAATTGGTACGCGATTGTTTTCAAGCCATATTCCAGAACCCAAACCCGAAGTGGCCATTTGTATAGATATGGTGGGCGATAAAGAACTGACGCTTCCCATTGAACAATTTTCATACATCCAAGCCCCTGATCTTGTTATGGATATTTGGAATTTTGCAAACCAATTGGGATATACTCAATTTCAAAAAACAATGGGCATACCCATTACGGATGATCATAGAGTTTTGTTTGTTCACTCAGGAATTCCGGCAATTGATATTATTGATTTTAACTATCCCAATACAAAAACGAATTATTGGCATACGATAGAAGATACTCCAGACAAATGTTCAGCAGAGAGTTTAGCAGTTGTGGGAACGGTAGTGTTGAATTATTTGTATCAACTTGATGGAGCCATGAAATGACCAATTATTGGGACGTTTTATCATTAATGGGTGATAGAGTAGCCATGGAAATTATCTCATCTTTAATTCAAGAGCAATCATTGGGGTGTATCGATACGGATCAAAAACTATCTATATATTTTCCACCTGAAAAAAAGATTGAAATTGATAAACTCATCAACAGTTTAGGCCATTTGCATAAATTTGAATATGATTGGTCCACCCAAGAAATTGAGCCTTGGCATTTATCGTGGAAAGATAATTTTACCCCCATTTATGTTCATGATAAAATTGCAGTCATCCCCGATTGGGAAGAAGAAATTCCCGATTATGAACATGTAATTAAAATCAAACCGGGCATGGCATTTGGCACGGGCCACCATGAAACCACCTTTTTAATGTTGGAGGCATTACTCAAATATAATCTTTCAGATAAGTCGATATTAGATTTGGGTACAGGAAGTGGCATCCTTGCTATTGCTGCAAAATCGTTGGGAGCCAATCAAATCATTGGCGTTGAATATGATTCTATTTGTGAAGAAAATTTCATGGAAAATTTGGAATTAAATAATGTATCCGATATTGATTTTATTCAAGGGGATGCCTCCACGTGGATGAACTTCAATTTTGATGTGGTTCTGGCCAATATAAACCGAAATATTTTGTTAGAAATTATCCCGAATATGAAAAATGCCACGGGAATAATATTTTTATCTGGCCTACTCACTTCCGATGAAGAAATGATGCGACAAGTATGTGATAAAAATGGATTGAATGTAAATTCGGTAAATACAAAAGGTGAATGGATTTCAATGGAGTTATCCATTGCATAAGATCTTTTTAACCTTCATTGCAATTATTGTAATGGGCTGTGTGAATGAGGTGAGTTTACAATCGTCTAGTCATTTTAGTATTGAGAACATTCAAGTGGAAGTAGATAAATTTGAGAATGAATTATTTCTTCAAGCGGAGATTGGTTATTGGAATGGGCTTGAAAATATAGTATCCGTACATGCTGAAATGAGCGTTTATCAGAATGGAGGTTATCAATCATTAGGAAATTTTGATTTATATGATAATGGCGAAAATGGTGATATTATTCCAGAAAACGGAATTTATTCATTATTAACCACAGCTGAAGAACTTATAATTGTTGATGTTGTTCCAGAGATTAAATCTATTAATATGGCAAGCCATTATCAATTGGCTCAGTCTGAAAGTGATAGTTTAGATATAGAGTTGATAGTAAGTGGAAAGTTATTAAAAGTCATTTTTACCGCTGAAGATATAGAAGGTGTTTCAGCACAATATTCAGATTATACCAACCTGTCAAATACCTATATTGAAATTCAAATTAATTCAGATGAAATGTTTAAGGATGTAGATTCAAACGATGATTGCGATCGTCAATGGAATCAAACAAATAATGACTTTCTTTACTATTTTAATATTGTAAATAATTCTCAATTAGGTAGCAGTAATAATTTTAGTTATTCTACCAAAATTCCATTTCGTCCATTGGATGAATGTGGAGGTACAGGTGAGGCATTATTTAAATTTAATATACATGATATGGATTTTTCTAACTGTCTTTCAACGGAGACAAATGCATGCTTGGGAAATCTCACCTCAACCATTGATCGTTCCTTAATAATAACAGGATGTGGAGATGATTATTGTACACCCATATATGAAAGTAGTTCATCTTGCTCTGAGGATTGTGAATGAAATACATTCTTTTAATTCTTGTCTCATTCGGATTTTCATTTCCTCCATCATTCAATTTAGATAGACAAAATGAAATAGCGAATGAAAGTTTGCCCGATAATGGGATCATTGACATTGAAGCCATTTCTGATACTCTAATTTATTTTGGTACATCTTCAGGTTTGGGTCGTGTAGATATCGATGGAGAAGAATTAATTTTTTCGACAGTCATGAGTAATGCCATGCCAGAAGGGGGTAATCCTGCACTTGCCATAGAGGGGAATGTAATCGCCGCTTCAGGGGTAACAACTTATTATTCAGCAGCTACAGATTCTAATGAACCCAAGGGAACGGGTGTGGCATATTCAGTAGATTCTGGGGATACATGGAAGTTTATAGAACAACCCATTGTTGAGAATCCAGAAGACGGTTTATTTCACCAAATTGAATGGGGTGGGCAGACTATTCAAGTATTAGCAGTAACCACGGCTGTAAATAATGTATCCTATGATTTAGCAATTGGTGGATATTATATTTATTCAACCAGTTGGGCAGGTGGATTACAGCGATTTGATTATAGAAATGAAGAGCCTGAGTGGGAGATAATCCCCCTACCTATGGATGATCAATCTCAATTAATCTGTGGTGATATTGATATAGATGTATATGAGTTAAATCCCAAAGATCCAGGTGATGGCGGTAATCACAATCATAAGGGGTTTTCTGTATTTTATGAAGATAATACATTATGGGTGGGGACGGCCAATGGCTTGAATAAAGGTGTAATTGTTGATGATTGCATAAACTGGACTCATTATAACACGGCTGAAGGTTTATCAGGGAATTGGGTCATTGGAATTAAATCAGGGTTAAGCAGATTCTGGGCAATTTCATGGGCAACAGTTAGTACTGAAAGTACAGGCTTATCTTATTCATTTGACAATGGTGTATCATGGCAATTTGTAAATTTTTTTACAGATACAGGAATTAAAGCATATAATTTAGAAATTTCAGAAGATCGAATTTATGCGTCCACAATTGTGGGGCTTTATGTTTCAGTAGATGGTGAACATTGGGAGTTAATCCCCAATTTTATTGATAGTACTACGGGTGAAATGATATTGGATGATGCTGTCTATACTGCTCATGTACTTAATGGTGGAGATGAAGTATGGGTTGGAGCGGGTGATGGTTTAGCTATTCGAGAATCAAATGGATTTGTAGATATCCATCGATTTTGGGAATCTACCGTTAATCCTCAGTATGGCGATTTTAATTTTAGTGTTTATCCAAATCCATTCTATGCGAAAGACCATAATGTATTGGACGGTTCTGGGCATGTCCGTTTTATTTATAATTTTGAGTCAGGTTGGGTGATTAACATTTATGATTTTTCTATGGATCATGTAGTTAGGTTAAATAATAGTCATTCTGCAGGACTCAATGGTGAAAGTGAAATGATTTGGGATGGTAGAAATTCAAGAGGGAGCGTAGTGGCAAATGGTGTTTACTTTTGTAAACTAACGGCAAGTGGTCAAGATTATTGGACAAAATTAGTGGTGGTGAATTGATGAATTATTTCATATTTGCACTACTCACAATTAGTGTTCTTTCCGCTGATTATGGTGGTGGGTATGCTGGTTCAGAATTTAGATATGCTTCTAATGCACGAGATATGGCGTTGGCGGGCGCAAATGTAGCCGATGGAAGTGAAGGATATTTCCAGTTTTCAAATCCTGCACAATTACCCCAATTAAAAAGTTTGGGCATTTCTTCATCCTTCATGTCATTGCCTTTAGATAGATCAATTCAGACATTGTCTATCTCAAAACCGTTGCCTCCAATTGCAGGGATTGCTCTATCAATTTATCGTTCTGCTACCAGTAATATCCAAGGGCGAGATTTAATGAATCAGTTTACAGAAAATTTGAATGTATCAAATTACATGGGCATGCTCTCATTCGGACTTGCTCCATCAAAAAAAGTGGCTTTGGGATTAAATATAAAAACATATCTCATTCAATTTGTGGATGACCATTCTGCAAATGGAATCGGAATTGATCTTGGTTTTCGGATTACCCCAATTGATAAATTGGTATTTGCGTTAAAATTAGAAAATATGTCCGCAGAAATAAATTGGAAAGTGGATGTGGGTGATGAACAACACCAAAGTGTGGAGAGTTTTCCATTAAATTTAGCAGTAGGATGTGCATACCAATTTTCTAAGGCGAGGGTGTATTTTCACCAAGATATAATGAATGCAGTAGGTGGCGAAAAACTCTTTCGCACACGTATGGGGTCAGAAACTGATTTTGGGCCAATTAATTTTTACTTGGGATTGTATCAAAATAGAGGCGAGTTGACTAATGAAATATCTAACGATTTTAATTTTGTATCCACGGGGGGATTTGGTTTGACAATGAAGAATAATTGGAATATTCCACTTCAATTAAATTATGCATTTGATACGGGTCGTGCTGGCGAGGGGATAGGCCATATGTTCACCATGAATTTTAGGTTCAATGAAACACATTAAAATTATTATTATACTCTTCAATTTCTCATGGACCATTGGACTTAAAGGTCTATTGATTCCCGTAGATGCTATTTCTATGGCATCATCAAGTTCTGGAATCGCACTGAGTGAATCTATAAAAATTAATCCAGCCATAATAGTATCTCAAAAATCAAATGTGCTTTCCGTTTCGCTTAACAATTGGTTCGGTGGAGTGAAGGGGAGTGCCCTCTCTCATTATTGGAAGAATCAGTACGTGTATATAAATTCATATCAAGTTGAAGATATTGAACTCTGGGGGTTTACACCTGATGATGAAGCCATTGGAAATTTTAGTGTGAGGTGGTTGAGCCTTGCCTATGGTCATGGATTTAGACTAAGTGATAAATTTCATGTAGGTGTAGAAGCACAGGGGATTTATTCTCGACTTTACACTCAATCCACAAAGGGGTTTGTTGGGAATTTAGGAGTAATTTATTCAGCCAATGATAAATGTAAATTTGGAGTAATCGCAAAGAATTTTGGTTATGTAGATTCTGATTTAAATGAAGAGTATCCCCTTGAAATAGGTGCGGGTATTGCATGGAATATTAACCAACCTATTTGGTTGAAATTTGATGTAATTAAAAATGAATCTTTGGGTACAATAATAAGATCTGCCATTGATCTACGTTTAAACTATTTTACGTTTACGGGTGGATTCAGCCACTATGAATCGAATCAATATTTTTCGGGTGGAATTAAACTTGATTATCGTCATTGGTCTATTACATATGGAATTCTGTCCCAAGAAATATCCGCATTAGGGACCCCCTATTCAATCCAACTTACCATTCACTATTAATTAGTGAAAAAATATGGTATTATTTTTGCTATTCTCTTTTTTGGAATTATCTTATCTGAAACAATTGTAAACCATAAAGGAACTATTTGCTTAATTATAGATGATTTTGGATATGCCCACAATGAAACCATCGACGGCTATTTTTCCATGGAAAAAGACTTTACGGTGGCTATTATTCCAGGTCATTTGTATTCTCAATCTTTAGGTAAAATTGCCGATAGTCTTGGCTTTGAAACCATAATCCATATGCCCATGGAACCATATAATTACGATAGCCTTAGTGAAAAGGGATTTATTCTATCAGAGTCCCTGAATGCCAGTGAAGTTGAAGAAAGAATAGATTTGGCTTTTTTAGAAATCCCCACTGCTGTAGGGATGAATAATCATCAAGGTTCAAAGGCTACTGCAAGCCTTCAACTCATGAAAAATGTGGCACGTAGTTTAAAGAAACGAGATAAGTTTTTCTTAGATTCCTTTACCAATCCTGAAAGTCGCGGATTTATTACTATGCGCCGTTTTGGCGTTAAAACTGAGCTCCGCCAAGTTTTTCTTGACCATGTTGAAGACTCAATCCATATCTACAATCAACTTGATAGTTTGGTTCAATTATCTCATTTTATGGATGTGGCAATAGGCATTGGTCATGTAAAACCTATCACCTTAGAAATCCTCAAAAAAGAAATTCCACGGTTAAAATCAGAAGGTTATCAGTTTGTCAACCTTAGCAAAATAGTGAGATAATCTAGCAATTTGGACTAAATATCCTGCGGTTTTGAATATTTCGTTAATTAATATAATTTTAGATATTACGCTCTATTCTAAACGAAAAGGAGTGGATGTTGAAACCGTATTAAGATGGGCTGATGAATATTAATTCAGTTAATTTTGAGAGTCTGCTATAATTTTGTAATTGGTTTCATTTATTGTAAATTCATTTAAAACTATGCATATACTATATAATCATTGAGCATGAGATGTGGTCACTTTTTAAACCATTTTTGGGATAATGTGATTGACGTCACAATTTAAATTAAGAATTTCACTTGCTCAATTAGTTACTTTCATTTTATTATATTTACGCATTAATTTGATTTAATTTAAGTTTATGCGTTACAACATAAATAATTCATGAGTTAACGGAGGTAAATCTTATGGTAAGCAAAATCCATGTTAGTCTAACTTTAATCTTATTTTCTGCATTCTCTTTTGCAGATGTATTCATAACTGAAATAACAGATCCGCAGAATTCTTCAGATGCAGGTAGATATGTAGAACTTTATAACAACAGTGACTCAGATGTTGATTTTTCAACAGGCTGGTTAATACAACGTTGGACCAATGGAAACGCTGATCCTTCTACTCCAAAGGAATTAACAGGTATAATTTCTGCGGGAGGATTTTATATCGTTTGTAATGATGAAGACAAATTTAGTGCAACTTATGGATTAACTTGTGACCAAGATATTGGCACAGGTGGTCCTGCAGATAGTAATGGTGATGATAATATGGCATTATTAGATGCCAGTGGTGTAATTGCTGATATGTTTGGAGTTGCAGGAGAAGATGGCACCGGAACCGATCATGAATTTGAAGATGGACGTGCTGAAAGAGCAGCATCTAATATTTCAGCTTCTGCAACATGGGACGTGTCTGGCTGGAATATTGATAATGATTCAGGTGGTGGAGATGGAAATCAATATGCCCCAGAAGGATTTGATCCCGGTGCATGGATTGGCGCCACTGGTGGCACTGATGATATTGCTGGTTGTACAGATGATGCAGCATGTAACTATAACTCAGAAGCTACATTAAATGATGGAAGCTGTCAATATAATGATTGCGCTGGTGAATGTGGCGGACCATTAGAGTTTGATGATTGTGGTGAATGTGGTGGTGATAATTCAACATGTTCTAGTAATGTAGCATTTTCAGTTGATATGTCAATTGAAGGTGTTGTGGGAGATATTAAATTAAGAACATCTACTATGAATGGTGAATATAGTCCAAGCGATTGGTATGTAATGGATGATAATGGAGATGGAACATACACATATACCTTATCACTTCTTACTGGTGTTGAATATGGATATAATTTTAGCGATGGAGGTGGGTACGAATCCGGGGATGGACTTGGAGATTGTGCTGGTGGAAATTATGGTAATGATAGATTTGTAACTCCAAGTGATTCTGATATAGTGTTGGGTACAGTATGCTGGGAATCATGTGATGCATGCCCTGCTGTTGTTGAAGGATGCACAGATGAAATAGCTACAAACTATGATTCAGATGCAACCGTTGATGATGGTACGTGTGAATATGAAGCATTTGAAGCTGCAAATCTATTTATATCAGAAGCGGCAGAGGGTTCTTCAAATAATAAATATTTCGAAGTATATAATGCTTCTGATGAAACAGTAGATCTTTCTAATTATGCATATCCTACTGTGGGGAATGCTCCAGATGTACCAGGAGAGCATGAATACTGGAACACATTTGATGATGGTGCATCAGTAGCAGCTGGTGATGTATATGTTGTATGTCACGGTAGTGCTGATGTTTTTATACAAGCTGAATGTGATGAATTTTATACATATTTGAGTAATGGTGATGACGGTCTTTGTCTTGTTGCTGGATCTGATGCAAACTTCACAGTTTTAGATTGTGTAGGTGATTGGTGGGGTGACCCAGGATCTGGATGGGATGTTGCTGGTGTTAGTGCAGGAACAAAGGATCACACTATAGTTAGAAAAGAATCAGTTGCTTCAGGTAATGCTGGTAATTGGGCTGCATCTGCAGGAACAGATGCGGATGATTCTGAATGGATTGTATTTGATCAAAACACATGGGATTATCTAGGATCTCATCCACATGATTTCTCATCTGATGTTCCAGGTTGTACAGATGCTGATGCATGTAATTTTAATCCAGATGCAACGTTAGATGATAATTCATGTTTATATAATGATTGTGCTGGTGAATGTGGTGGTTCTGCTACAGCGGATGCATGCGGTGTTTGTGAAGGTGATGGTTCTTCTTGTGCTGTTGCAAACCTATTTTTCTCTGAAGCAGCTGAAGGTTCAAGTAGTAATAAATATTTAGAAATCTACAATGCATCTGATGCCACTGTTTCTTTAAATGGATATGCATTTCCAAGTTCTTCTAATGGTTCTGATGGAAATTATGAATATTGGAATTCATTTTCTGAAGGTGCAGAGGTAGCAGCTGGTGATGTATATGTTGTATGTCACGGTAGTGCTGATGATTTTATACAAGCTGAATGTGATGGTTATCATACATACCTAAGTAATGGTGATGATGGATATTGTCTAGTATTTGGT
>Ga0208879_1000050_pt1 | contig 122873 bp, 119 predicted proteins | sample Knorr_S15_td_Bot_FD_185605 | JGI IMG/M metagenome (GOLD analysis project Ga0208879, IMG submission 185605) | Marine microbial communities from Southern Atlantic Ocean transect - Knorr_S15_td_Bottom_ad_5009_LV_A (SPAdes) (version 2) | ecosystem: Environmental > Aquatic > Marine > Oceanic...
TGGTCCAAAATAAGTGATGATCCTAAAGTTATAATTGATGTAGCTCACAATAATTCTGGGTTTGAGCAATTAGCTTATCAAATTGAAAGAGAAGATTACAAAAAGCTATATATAATTCTTGGTTTTATTAAAGGGAAAAAGGTAAAAGAACTAATAAAGTATCTTCCTATAGATGCAAATTTATATTACACTTCTCCAAAAATAGCTAGAGGGATGAAAAAGGAAGAATTATTAAAAAATATAGGAAAAACGTTTAACTTTGATGTAAACCCAAGGAGTCAATTTTTAAAAGTAAAAAACATTGCTTCAAAAGATGATTTGATAATTATCACGGGGAGTAATTTTTTAATTAAGGACATTTTAAATGAATAAAAAGTTTCTAGGGTTTTTCCTTTTTCTTTCAATTCTGTTATCGAATAACGTTTATTCTCAAATTAACACTGATAGGCCTGATCAAACTGAATCATCTTTAGTTTTGAATGAAGGACATCTTCAGATTGAGACTGGAATTTCTATTGAAAAAAAAAAGTCAAATATAAATTCATTGTTTAGACTAGGAATTATTGATGGTGTTGAGCTTAGAATAAATTCAAACTATCTAATGGATGATCAAATTTCAAAATTGAAAAATTCTTCTTTTACAGATTTTGAAATAGGAGCAAAATTTAGAATTCAAGATAATATTGATAAAAAAACAAAAATTGGATTTCTTACGCATATTTCAATTCCAACAGCTCCAGAAGTATTTTCTTATAATGAGTATGGTTTTTTAAATAGATTACTTGTTTCTTATGAAATAAATGAAACTGATCAGCTAGGTTACAATATTGGATATAATAAATTCAAAAATTATAATGGAGAGTTTATATATACAATAGCATATTCAAAAGGTTTTAATTCCTTCGGAGTGTTTTTGGAGTTATTTGGAAAGGAATCGACTGATATTTCTTTAATAAATTTTGATTCTGGAATTACTTATCAATTAGATAATAATAATCAATTTGATTTGTCTTTTGTAAGGGGACTAAATAATGATTTATTTTATTTTTCAATAGGATACAGTATTGATATAAATTAATTTAAATTCATTCTAAATGTTATTCTAATTATCTTTAATAAAAAGAAGATGATAAAATCTGTAGATATATGTCTAACATGTGAGAATTTAGTTGACTCATTAAAATGTATAAAACATAATGTCTCAGTACAAATAGACAATGTTTGCGACGATCATAAGATTAAAGAAGCATTTTCTAAAATGTCAGATTGTTTGAATTGTTCTAATTATCAAACAGAATCTTGTCCAAATTCTGAGAAGTCTGCCCCTGGCATGTTGTGCTTTTCTTGGACTTCATCTTAAACCTAATATTATTGAATTTTAAAACTTGACTTTAAATTCAATCTCTTTTCCATTTCTTAAGATAACAAGGATAATTTCATCTCCATCCTTGAAATTTGATAGAGCATTCATGTATGCATATATATCTTTTATATAATATTCGCCAACTTTAATAATTACATCTCCATCAATTAATCCAGCCTTGTCTGCAGGTCCACCTTTTATTATTTGGTCAGCCCTCATTCCTTCTTTTTCATAAACATAATCTGGCATAACTCTAAGAGATACCTTAAATCTAGAAACTGTAGGTTGTTCAGAAACTGTTTCTCTAAAATTCAATTTTCCAAAATTGTTTAATTCATGAATTATATTAATCACATATTCAGATATCTCTCCTATTCCACTAAAATTTATAAGTTCAAAATCATCTGATGATTTATGATAATCTTGGTGAGATCCTGAATTAAAAAAAAGTACAGGAATTCCTTTATTATAGAAAGATGTATGATCTGATGGGCCAGTTCCGTCATCAATTATCTTTAGTGAAAAATTATTATTTGTAGAATTTATAACCTGTTTAAGAATTGGTGATGTTCCGGCACCAAAAATAGATAATTCTTTCTCTTTATTGAGCCTCCCAACCATATCAAGATTTATCATATAATTTGCATTTTTCAGATCAATTAGAGGGTTTTCAACAAAATATTTTGAACCTAATAAACCTAATTCTTCTGCTGAAAAAGCAATAAATAAATAATTATTATTTGAATTGTTTTCTTTTATAAGTTGCTCAGCAAGATTAAGAAGTAATGCAACTCCACTAGCATTATCATCAGCACCATTATGAATTGTGTTTTTATCCATTCCCTTTGAATCTAAGGAGTATATACCTCCGTATCCTATATGATCATAATGAGCTCCAATTATAATTGTATTTTCTTTATTATTATTTAAGTATCCAATTACATTGATTGCATTAATTTGATTCTTTCCTCTTTTATCAAATTCTAATTCATCATGTGGATTATTCGGTTGTTTAAAACTGAAATTTTGTAAATAATTATTACTAAGGCTAGTTAGTTTTAGATCTTTAAACCTTTTTGCAATGTATTGAGCAGCAGCCTTTTCACCTTTTGTCCCCGCAAACCTTCCCTCAAGTTGATTACTAGATAAATATTCTATATCAGCTATTAATTTATTAGAATTAAACTCTTGAGAATAAAGTGTTGAATTAATTACAAGGGCTAAAAGTAAACTTGTGTAAAAACTTTTCATTTTCATATATCAATATTGTAATTTAGCCGCAAAAATAAATCAATTATGCATAAAAATGTCAATTATATACGATTTATATCATTTTCAACAATATTTTTTTTATTTAGTACACTAAAATCTAATTCACAGTCAAAGGATTTAGTCTATCCAGAAGAAGTTTATTTTAAATCTATTGAGCAAATAACATTTGGTGGAGATAATGCTGAAGCATATTGGAATTATAATGATTCGCAATTGGTATTCCAATCAAATAATGAAAATTGGGGTCTAGAATGCGACCAAATTTTTTTGATCGATAAATCTAATAAGATATCTGATACACCTCCAAAAATGATTAGTACAGGAATGGGAAGAACTACGTGTGCATATTTTATGCCTGATGGGAAACATATACTTTATGCATCTACTCATTTAGGTGACACAATGTGTCCTGAAGCACCTTTAAGACTTGATGGAAAATATATTTGGCCTATATATGATTCTTATGACATATTTGTTTCAGATCTTGATGGGAATATAGTAAATCAATTAACTAATGAATTAGGCTATGATGCTGAAGCAACAGTCTCCCCTAAAGGAGATAAAATAGTTTTTACTTCTACAAGAACTGGAGATCTTGAATTATTTACTATGAACATTGATGGCTCTGATGTAAAGCAGATAACAAATGAAATTGGATATGATGGAGGTGCATTTTTCTCACCTGATGGAACCAAAATTATATTTAGAGCATCAAGACCAAAAACAGAAGATGAAATTACTCTATACAAAAAGTTATTAAAAGACGGATTTGTAGTTCCAACAGAATTAGAAATATTTATTTGTGATGCTGATGGATCTAATCTGAGACAATTAACTTATCTAGGAAATGCAAACTGGAGTCCATTTTGGCATCCTTCTGGAGAAAAAATACTTTTTTCTTCTAACTTTCAAGCAAAAGCTGGTTTCCCATTTAATATATATATGATAGATCTTGATGGCAAGAACTTAAAACAAGTTTCTTTCGATAAAATGTTTGATTCATTTCCTGTTTTTTCAAATGACGGAAAATATTTGATCTTTTCTTCAAACAGGAATAATGGAGGAAATAGAGATACAAATATTTTTATTGCTGAATGGCAAGACTAAAATAAAAGAGTAGGGGTGCTCTTAATATACTCTTGATAACTATCTAAGTGTCCCCATTTTTTTCTACCTCTTGCCTCTAGGATTCTAATACCACTTATATATACTAATAAGACATATGTGAAAATGGGAGAGGTTAATGTTATTAATTGCCAACCTGTCAGAGAAGAGAGAGAAATTATAGAAATACCCAACCATAAAATTATTTCTCCTAAATAATTTGGATGCCTTGAATAAGACCATAGACCAGAATTAATAAACTTATCTTTATTAGCAGGGTCTTTTCTAAATTTTGTTTTTTGATTATCTGCTATGATTTCAACTATAAAACCTAAAACAAAAATAAATACTCCTAAATAAAATAAAGAGTTTAATACAATCCCGTTAGCCATTCCAGTTAAAGCACATGCGGAACATATTGACACCCACATTCCCTGAAGAGACCATGTCATAAAAAATCTAGTAGGAGATGGTTTAATAGATCGAAATCTTTTGTCTTCTCCATCTTTTTTAATTCTAAAAAATAAAAAGCTGCCAAGTCGAATAGCCCATATAATAATAAATGATGACAATAAAATATTACCATAATTAATACCACTGGAGGTATAATTTGAACAAAGGATATAGGAAACCACAAAGATATATGTGAAGCTTCCAGAAATATCAAAAAACATTTCAGTTTGAAATATATATGCTGGAACAAACAATACCCATTGTATAATGAAAGCATACAAAATAGCATCCATAACAGAATCTATACCAGTTAAATAACCTATGGAATAGGATAATAAAAAAGCTATAGCTGATGATAAAATATTAAAAAAGTGAACTTTCATTCTACTAATTTATAAAAAATTAATTTCTTCTCTCATATTCTTAATATCTTCAAAACCGACTCTACAGCATCCTCCAATAATATCTGGTGATAGTGCAAGCCATTTCTTAATCATAGAGCTATCAAAATATTTTTCACCATACCAATCTTTATCTTTATTATTATAAATCTCACCAGAGTTTGGATATATCAAGATCTTCTTATTTGAATGTTCTTTTAATTTTTTTATTGCTCTTTCTGCTAATAATGGAGAAAAACAATTCACGCCTATGGTAGAAACATTTTCTAAAGAAGATAAAATTTCACATGCTTTTATAATAGATGAGCCATCTCTAAATTCTAGATCTTTATTACACGTAAATGAAACCCAAACTTCTTTTTTATATTCTTCTACTAATTTTGAAAGTATTTCAATTTCTCTTAAACAAGGAATTGTTTCATAAAGAATAGTATCTATATCTAATTCTTTAATAATATTCATATTTTCTTTATGATAATTCATTATTATGTTATCTGAAGTATTGTATTTTCCAGAATATTCAGAACCATCAGATAGAGATGCTGCAAAAGGGCCATAACTTCCAACTATTTTAATTTCCCTTTTATTATTAGTCTCTTTTATCGCCTGTTTTACAAGATATACAGACCTTTTAAAAATATCTTTTATTTCATTAAGATTATAACCCATTTCGTTTAGAATCTTATAACTTATCTGATAAGTTGAAGTAGATATATAGTCAACACCTGCAGAAAGATAATCTTTATGTATTTTTTTTATGACATTAGGATTATTAATTAGTGCATCCCCAGTCCATAACTTTTTGTTCAGATTATACCCTTGTTTTTCAAGAGGATAAGAGAGGCTGCCATCAAGTAGTTTAATCTCTGTTTTCATAAAAATTATGGTTAAAAATTACAAAATATATATCTAAACCCTATTAGGTAATTTATATTATCTTTGCCATCTTAAGGGCGCTTAGCTCAGTTGGTTTAGAGCACTTGGTTTACACCAAATAAATTGCATATAATTTGCTTTATTAAATAACAAGCTAGTTCATATAGATATAGACTCTAAGTTTATTAAATACTTTAAAGCACCTAAGGAAGTTGAAGTTGATTTAGAAGATGACAGATATAAAAGAACAATAAAACATTTAGCTAAGTTGAATGTCGATGAGGTACTGATTAAATCTCTACAAAAGGATATGAAAGACCTTGAGAAGTCAAGGAGTGTTAGGAATATAAGAGACTATGATAGTCTAGTTGCTACCAAATAAGAAAGCCCTTAAATTAGTTTCATTTTCTCAAGTGATAATAAAAGGAGCCTAATAAAAGAGCTTTCTATTCTCAAATATAAGGAATAAAATATCATTACTATTCTTTCCAAATCAAGCTTATTCAAGTTTCTCCCCCCTTAATTAAAAGAGGGAATTTTTTTTACATTCAAAATATTTAACAACTTCTCTACTAAATTTGAAATTTATGTATATTGACAAAAAAATATGCGCTATTCAATCCTATTACTAATCAGTTTATTTCAGTTTAGCTTTGCTCAAAATTCCTTGGAAAGACTTGAGACTTCACCTCGTCATCATGAATGGGTTAAAATTAATACAAATACAAATGAAATTAATAGTTTTTTGGTATACCCAGAAGTGTCTGAAAAAGTTCCCGTAGTTGTACTTATCCATGAAAATAGGGGACTCAACGACTGGGCACGAAGTATGGCAGATCAAATTGCAGAAATGGGATACATTGCAATTGCACCCGACTTTCTTTCAGGTACAGCACCAAATGGAGGTGGAACAATTGATTATGAAAATTCAGATGATGCACGAACGGGGATATATAATCTTGACCCCGCTGTCATTAATGACATCTTAAATAAGACTGTGGATTATTCCAAAAAGATTGCTTCTAGTAATGGAAAGGTAGTTGTTATTGGGTTTTGTTGGGGTGGAAGCCAATCATTTCAATTTGCAACTCAATCTTCCGAAATTGAAGCAGCAATTGTTTGCTATGGAACTGGTCCTAGGGATATGGCCTCTTATTCTAATATTAAGGCACCTGTGTATGGGTTTTACGGAGGAAATGATAATAGAGTAAATGCAACAATTGCAGCTAGTGCATCTGCTATGGAAGCATCTGGAAACCCATTTGAACCAATTATTTATGATGGGGCAGGGCATGGTTTTTTTAGAGCTGGAGAGAATGAAAACGCAACTGAAGCAAATCGTTTAGCAAGAGAACAAGGAATTCAACGTTTAAAAGAAATTTTAAAAGGACTTTAGATAGTCAAATTTTTATATTTGATTATCAGTTTTAAATGTAGCAATAATATCATAGTTTTTGGCAATGCTGTAACAGTTAATTTTACGTAAAATGGATGTTTAAGGGATTGAGTTCTCTATTTAGAAAAAAAAAATCAATCAGGATTGCATTAGGAAAAATATAAGTATATTTAATAAAAAATATGTCATATTTAAAAGAGTTCATAAAAAACAAAAGTGTAGGTGCAGTATCTTCAAGTAGTAAGTCTTTAGGAAAAAAAATATATGAGAATCTTGACTTACTAAATGCAGATACTGTAGTTGAATTTGGAGCAGGAGAAGGAGTGTTTACAACTGAAATTTTAAAACTTATTGGACCCGAATGTAAGTTTTTTATTTTTGAAACTAATAAAACTTTTTACGATATATTAAAAGATAAAATAAAGGATAAAAGAGCTATTATAATTAACGATAGTGCAGAAAAAATTGGTGATTATTTAGTGAAATTTAAAATTGAAAAGGTAAATTATATTATCTCATCTTTACCCCTATCTCTTATTCCTGTTCAAACAAAAAATACAATAATTCAAAACTCAATTAAATTTATCAGAAAAAGTGGTCAATACATTCAGTTTCAATATACACTATATGATTATAAAAGATTGAGAAGATATTTTAAAAAAGTTAAATTGATTTTTACATTCTTCAATTTTCCACCTGTTTTTGTCTATAGATGTTATATCTAATTTATAAAAAACCAACTAAAAAAAACATTATATTTAAAATATGAAAAAACTACTGTTGATTGTTCTTGTAATAACTGGTTTTGATGCACATTCACAAGCTCATATTGGGGTAATGGGGGGATATGACTTAGAGAATAATCATTCTCAAATTGGGGTAGGTCTAAACTATATGTTACTTCCAAAAGTTTCTCTTGGAGGAATGATAATGGTATCTGACCTTGAATCAAAAGGTAAGGAAATGTTTATGTTGAACGGGAAATATCATTTTGGAAGACTCTCTTTAGTTGCAGGAATTATGAACATGGAAATGGAAATGAACATGAAAATGAACATGAACATGAAAATGGAAAGAGAGAACAAACCATATTATGGCGTTGAGTATAAACCTTTCAAAAACAAAAAACTTAAAGTTTATTATACTCACTCTGATATGATGAAATCAATTGGGGTTATGTCACCTGTTTTTAACTTAGGTAAGAAGATGCATATGAATCATTAACTCTAATCTATTCTAACCTTTTCATATCTCTAATTTAGTAATTATTAACGCAAAATGGATGTTTAGGCGGAATTTTTGCTTCTCTTCCAAGTGAAACATTTATTCAAAAGGAGGAAGTTTAATTGATTATTTTGAACGATTTTTATAAGAAATAACAATACCTTTTTCAATATAATTTTTTAATGCATTCAACAACAATGCCCAACAATAAGATGTGTGTCTAAAATGATGATTTTGGTGAAGCCAATTCTTATGCCAAAACTTTAATATCACGCCACCAGAAACAGCTTCAAAATCAAATCCAAAAGATGTAGGATTCCAATCTTCATCAGAATTTGTCATCTTTAGATGAAATCCTTTTAAAGTATCAGAAAAAATTACCTTAGCATACCAATTATAATTTTCAGAAAAATAAAAGTTATATACACTTCCAACTAATGGAAATCCTTTAGATTTCAATGTCCACCAATTGTTTAAATGCTTTGGAAGAGTAAGTGCATTAAAAATTTTTTCTTTTTTTGCTTGTATTATTATGTCGTGATATATTGAATATTTCATTTTTTGAATTTTTTAATAAAATAACATTAAAAACCACCAACATCAAAACAAAATTCAAAATAGGGGCTTTTTGCTTAGTTTAGAATAAATTCATAAATAATAATGGTAACTATTGCAACCATAATAACTACTAAAAGAGTATACCCATTAAGTCCTAATTTTTTTAACAACCAATATCTTATATTGGTAAGGAAGAGGTCCCGATTTCGACTATCGGTATCGGCTCATAATCAAATCAATACTTCCCAGATTTGATAATTGTATCAACAAATAGGAGTTTGAATATTTAGCTCTTTTTTTTTGCTTATATTAGAGAATAGAAAGCTCTTTTATTAACCCATTTTTGTCATCACTCCGGAAAATGAACTAATTAAAGGGCTTTTTCTTTGTTAATTAAATATGAATAAACTTGATTACTTAGAGATATTATGATTATCTAGTAGCAAAGGGTATGGAAAAGAACCTTGCAGGTATGTGAACCTATAAAGAAACATACCCTTCCCTAGAACTTATGAAAGCTTATCGCAAGTTATGATTCCATCCATATTTCAATTAAGTAAACAAATTGCTTGAATATAATGTACATAGATACATCACACTAATTGTGCTTATTAAAACCTATTAAAAAATAGAGTTGTTTTATATTTGGAGAGTAAAAACTTAGAGTTTGTTCAATAGCTTAAGCTAACTTAACGTTAGTAGCTTGAACACCTCTTTGCCCTTCTTCTTCTTCAAATTCTACTTTATCACCTTCTTTAATCTCAACTCCATTTAAAGAGTTAACGTGAACGAAACAATCTTTACCTGTTTCATCATTGTTGATAAATCCGTAGCCTTTTGAATTGTTGAAAAACTTAACAGTACCTTGCATAATTAAAATTTATATTTATAATTGTGCAAATATAGCTTAATATTTCAAAAGAGTGCTCTTTTTAATATTTTCTTTCCTCCTCTTTAGGTTTGATTTACCAAAAAATAGCATATAAAAAGCTTGTAATCATTAAGATCGAAAAAGCAGATATATTGAAAGCAGGACTTGTAGCAAATAGCTTTTTTGAAAGATGAATACCTTTTGAATCAATTTTGTTTCCTTCAAAGTAACTAATACCAGCAATGATTAATATGGTAGCAATACAGGTTACCATCATTTGGTTCAAAAAAGGTAGATCAATAAAAATAGGTATATCACTCCAGCCTTTTGGAGCTACCTTTAAATACATTGCTATAGGAATAGATAATATCGCTCCCCAAATAGCAGCATTATTAGTAGCCTTTTTATAAAATAGACCCATTAAAAATACAGCTAAAATGCCAGGGCTTACAACACCTGTGTATTCTTGTATAAATTGAAATACTTGACCTAAACTTCCTAATTGTGGAGCAATTAACATTGCTATTAGTAAAGCTACAATAACAGTAATTCTTCCAACTTTAACCATTGTTTTATCATCAGCACTTTTATTAAAGTGTGATTTATATATATCCATTGTAAAGATTGTAGATGTAGAATTTAACATTGATGCTAATGAAGAGACAATTGCAGCAGCTAGTGCAGCTAGAATTAATCCTTTAACCCCAACAGGAATAAAGTTTTTTATAAGCCAAGGAGCAGCATTATCATTTGCAAAGTTCCCAGCAGTACCAATAAATCCAGGATCAACTGAAGCAACAGTTAAAGCTCCTGAGTCATCTAGATTCATTACATATGCAATAATTCCCGGCAGTACCACTATAATTGGAATAATAAGTTTTAAAAATGCTGCGAAAGCAATTCCTTTTTGACCTTCAGCTAGACTCTTTGCAGCAAGTGTTCTTTGGATGATATACTGATTAAACCCCCAATAATATAAATTAGCCACCCACATACCTCCAATTAAAACAGCCAATCCTGGCAGATCTAACCATGCATCACGACCGTTAGGAGTGATAATTTCTCCCTTTGAAAGAATCATTGAAAATCGTTCAGGAGCTTTTTTATAAACATAACTTAGACCATCTATAAAACTTCCTGAGTCCGTTACATTTGATAAGGCAAAATATGTCATTAATAAACCTCCAAAAATTAGAATTATAACTTGAACAACATCTGTCCATGCCACAGCAGCTAGGCCACCCCATAATGAGTAAGCAGCTGCAAATAAACCTAGCCCTATTATACTGTTAAGAAGTATACCACCATCACCAACTCCAATTATTGTATCCATTGCTTTACCACCTAAATAGAGAACTGTTGTTAAATTAACAAATACAAATAAAGCAATCCAAAAAACTGCTAGTATAGTTTTAAGGTTAGCACTATATCTTTTTTCAATAAACTCAGGAATAGTATAAAGCCCTTTCTCAATAAATATTGGTAAGAAATATTTACCAACTATCAATAGAGTAATTGCCGCCATCCATTCATATGAAGCAATAGCTAATCCTAAAGCAAAACCAGATCCAGACATACCAATAAATTGTTCTGCTGATATATTTGCTGCGATTAATGAAGCACCTACAGCCCACCAAGGCAATGATTTGCTAGCAAGAAAGTAATCTTCGGCACTTTTTTGACGACCTCCTTTATCTCTAGAAACCCAAAGACCAATACCTAATATTGTGATTGCATAAAGTCCAAAAATTAAATAATCTAATAATTCAAAATTTCCTGTCATAATTAATTTTATTGTGTAAAAAACAAAACCATGTAAAAAGTCTTATAAACATATTCATTTTTTATTAAATTTTCTATAAAATATGTAACTTTAAATATGAATAGGTTACTTCTCTTTATTTCTATTTTTATTATTTCTATATCCAAATCTTTTTCCCAAGATGCTAATCAAATTTTAAAATACTCTGAAGAAAAAATAAGGGGAATTACATCATCTTATACGGAGATGGCGATAACAATTATAAGACCAAAGTGGAAAAAAGAAATGGTAATGAAGGGATGGTCAATTGGAGATGAATATTTCGTTTCTCTAGTTCTATCACCTGCCAAAGAAAAGGGAATTGTTTTTTTAAAGAGAGGGAATGAGGTATGGAATTATATTCCTTCGATAGAAAGAACAATTAAATTACCTCCATCAATGATGATGCAGAATTGGATGGGAACAGACTTTACAAATGATGATCTTGTTCAAAGATCATCGGTAACCAATGATTATTCCAATTCTATAATCGGTGAACAAACTATAGATGGATTAGATTGCTGGATTATTGAGTTAATTCCAAAAGAAGATGCTGCTGTAGTATGGGGTAAGCTAATAATGTGGATAGACAAGAATGATTATATGCAGTTAAAAACAGAATTTTATGATGAATATGATGAATTAGTAAGCAGAATGACTGGCAAATTAATAAAGAATTTTGATGGAAAAAAGCTTCCTGCAATTATTGAATTTATTCCTCTAGATAAAGATGGCAACAAAACTATTATAGAAAGGATAGTTTGGAAATTTGATATTGTTATAAATAAGCGGCTATTTATGCCAAATTATATGAGAAACCTTAAATGATAATTAAGATTGCTTGGAGAAATATCTGGAGAAATAAGACAAGAACTTTAATATCTACTCTTTCAATTTCTGGAGCATTGTTTCTCATAATTGTTATGCGCAGTATGCAATTGGGCTTCTATGACAACCTTATAAAGACGGTTGTTGAGTCATACTCGGGTTATGTACAGATTCACGCTAATGGTTATTGGGAAACACAAAGTCTTGATAATTCTATGGAAGTGGATGATAAGTTAATTAATACAATAACTTCTATTCCAGGTGTTGAAAATGTTGTTCAGCGTGTTCAAACGTTTTCCCTTGTATCAAAAGATGAAAAATCCAAAGGAGCAATTATCAATGGTATTGACATTAATCAGGAACAACTAATAACAGATTGGAACAAAAGGATTGTAAAAGGATCGTTATCTCTAAGCCATAATGATGAAGTCCTTGTAGCGGAGGGTCTGGCAAGGTATTTTAATGCTGAATTAGGAGATACTTTAATTCTTTTTGGACAAGGTTACCAGGGAATGATGGCAGCAGGAAAATATAAAATTACCGGGATAGTTGATTTAAAAAACCCTAAGTTAAATAATCTGGCGATATTCATGGATATAAAGTCACTAAACGACTATATATCGTCAGAGAATATTGTTACACATTTAGTTATAGATAAAGCTGAGTACTATGACGAAAAAAAGATTGCAAAAGAAATAGATAATGTTCTTTCCAATGATTATGAGGTTATGACTTGGAAGCAAATCCTCCCGGAGATAGACCAAACAATTACAGCTGATAATGTAGGAGGTCTAATCATGGCATTTATTTTATATATAGTTGTATGCTTTGGTATGTTTGGAACAGTACTTATGATGACTGAAGAAAGAAAATATGAATTTGGAGTATTAGTATCTATAGGCATGAGTAAAATTAAACTCTTTCTTATAATTTTTTTAGAAACAATCATGCTTTCTTCCATAGGCGTTGCAATTGGAATTATTTTGTCAAGGCCTATTGCATACTATTTCAACAAAAATCCAATTAACTTAGCAGAATTAGGTGAAGGAATGGATGAGGCTATGGCTAAATTTGGTTTTGATCCTATAGTTCCATTTTCTATTAGTTGGGATATACCTCTATCACATGCCCTTATTATATTTTTTGTTTCAGTGTTTATTTCTATCTATCCTGCAATAAAAATTTTTATGTTAAACCCTGTAAATGCAATGAGAAAATGAATTTATTAACTATAATAAAAATTGGTTGGAGAAATGTCTGGAGAAATAGGAGCAGGAGCACAGTAGTTGTGTTATCAGTAATAATGGGATTATCTGGAGGACTATTAATCCTATCATTAATGTTTGCGCTTAATGATCAAAGGATGGATAATGCTATTAATACTTATCTAGCAAATATTCAAGTCCATGACTCAAGATTTGCAGAGGAATATTCTCTAGATCGATTTATTGATGATCATGAGTCTATAGATGAAATGCTGAGTAAAGACAAAAGAGTAAAAGCTTATTCTAAAAGGGTTATTATAAATGGGATGTTATCAAATTCTACAGGTTCCCACGGTGTGAACGTATTAGGTGTTAATCCTGACACAGATATTAATGTTTCTAATGTAAATTCAAAAATTATTGAAGGAAACTATTTTAAATCGACTAAGAATAACACAATGTTAATTGGCGAGAAATTAGCAGATAAATTGAATTTAAGGCTTCGATCTAAAGTAGTAATAACTTTTCAAGACTTGAATGGAGATATAACATCTTTACTATTTAGGGTAGAAGGTATTTTTAAATCTGGAAATTCAATCTTTGATAATAATAATATTATTGTAAACCAGAAGTCTCTTTATTATAATATTCCAGATTTAAAAGGGTTTCATGAGATTGCAATCATAACAATAGAAGATGGATTAACAGATTCCTTGAAAAAAGATTTGCAGGTTCTTAACAGTAACTATAAAGTTGAGAGTTGGGATGAAATTGCTGTAGAACTAGCCTATGCAAATAAAATGATGAGTTCTTTTTTATATATATTCATGCTAATAGTGCTTTTTGGTTTATCTTTTGGGATTATCAATACAATGCTTATGTCAATTTTTGAAAGAAAAAAAGAGCTAGGAATGCTTATGTCAATTGGAATGACAAGATATTATATTTTTCTAATGATTTGTTCTGAAACCATTTTTTTATCATTAATTGCCATTCCATTTGGTGTATTAATTTCTTACATAACTATTAATTATTTTGGTATAGAAGGAATAGACCTTAGCGTTGTTCAGTCTGGTCTTGAAAATTTTGGTGTTGGATCTGTAATTTATTTAAAACTTCCCAGTGAATATTATTTTAATATTAGCGTTATGGTAATATTGATATCATTTTTATCATCAATTTTTCCAGCAATAAGAGCCTTAAAAATCAACCCTGTAGAAGCAACAAAATAAATATAAATTATTAATTATGATACAAGTAAAAAATTTAAGTAAGATATATAAGCAAGGAGAATTAGAAGTTAAAGCGGTAAATAATATTAGTATGAAAGTTTATGATGGAGAATTCACAGCTGTAGTTGGACCTTCTGGTTCTGGAAAAACTACTTTACTTAATTGTATGGGAGGCCTGGATAGTTGTACTTCAGGAGGGGTTATTGTTGATGGAGAATCCATTTCTTCATATTCATCCAATCAAATAATCAAGTTTAGATTAAATAATATAGGATTTGTATTCCAATCATATAATCTCATACCTGTCCTTTCTGCAAAAGAGAATATAGAAATGGTTATGTTAATGCTAGGTTATAAGGAAGAAGAAAGGACAAAAAGATCAATTGAATTATTAGAAAAGGTGGAGATGCTAGATATGTCAGACAGAAGACCAAATCAGATGTCTGGTGGTCAACAACAGAGAGTAGCAGTTGCAAGAGCGTTAGCATCAAAGCCAAAGTTTATATTAGCAGATGAGCCAACAGCAAACTTAGATTCCAAGTCTACAGCTAATTTAATTGATATTATGTCTAGATTAAATAGGGAAGAGAATATTACATTTATTTTTTCCACTCATGACCAAAGGGTTATTGATAGAGCAAGAAGAGTAGTAACTTTAGTAGATGGAAAAATTATTAATGATAGGAATGAATAAATTTTTTTTACTTTCCATATTCTTAGTAAATTTTTTTCTTTTAGAGGGTCAAGAAATAAGAAAAGACTTCTCCTTTCAAGGGTATGTAAAATACCTGCCTTCCTATATATATTATAGTGATAATGAATCTGAAGTTAATCATCTAATCCACAATAGGATTAATATGAGAGGATATATTGGAAATAATTTTTCTGTGGGGTTAGATTTAAGAAATAGAGTATTATTTGGTGAAACTCAGGTTATCTTTGAGGATAAAGGTATTATTGATTTATCTAATTTTATTATTGATAGTCAAGATTTTAAAATACATTCAGTTATTGATAGAATTTGGTTGAAATACCAAATTGATAAAATTGAAATAAGCATTGGACGTCAAAGGGTTAATTGGGGTATTAATACAATTTGGAATCCAAATGATCTATTTAATGCTTACAATTTTATTGACTTTGATTATATAGAAAGACCTGGTTCAGATGTCTTGCGATTTCAATACACTGGTGATGACCTATCAAGTTTAGATATTGTATATAAACCCTCTAAATACAATGGTTCAGTAATTTCAGCTCTCTATAGGATCAATAAGGGAGGTTATGATTTTCAATTTTTAGCAGCAAATTATTATGATGATTTAGCTTTAGGAGGAGGGTGGGCTGGTAACATAAAGAATGCTGGATTTAAAGGTGAAATCACACATTTTATTTCGAAAAAAAAATCTCAAGATAATTCAACCAGTTTTTCAACATCAATAGATTATTCTTTCAGAAATGGACTCTATATTTTAGCGACACACCTTTATAACTCAAATGGAATTTCCGATCCTGATAAATTTAATCTTGAGAACTTAACAGACAATATTTTATCTCCAAAAAATTTGATGCCTTCCAAAAATTCATATTTAATTCAAGCCTCTAAGCAAATAAGTCCAGCGATTAATTCTTCATTAGCTATTATGCATGGTCAAGGAGTTAAATTCTTGTTTATTTCACCTAATATATCATATGAAATTGATTCCTCATACGACGCAAGTATAATTGGGCAATTTTTTTATATGGATCAAGACAAAATATATAAGAACCTATTAAAAGGAATATATTTCCAATTTAAATATAGTTTCTAACTCAACTTTATTATTATTTAGATTAACTTTAAAAACTATGAATTTAACTGATGTTAAATCAAAAGAGATTATGCCTGGTTTCCATGGTAAAATTATTCATGGTGAAAATGTAACATGGGTATACTGGAATATAGATAAAGGATCAAGTTTAAATGAGCACCATCATGTTCATGAACAGATTATGCATGTTTTGGAAGGTGAGTTTGAATTTATATTAAATGGAAAAAAGAATATTTGCATGCCTGGTTCCTATTTTGTTATTCCTTCAAACATTCCTCACTCTGGAAAAGCAATAACAGCATGTAAAATAATGGATATTTTTTGTCCAGTAAGAGAAGATTTATAGTTATGGAGGTTTCGTTAGTTGGGAAAAAAGCATTAGTAGGAGGTAGTAGTAAAGGAATTGGTTATGGAATTGCTAAACAATTAGCTGAATCTGGAGCTTCTGTTTGTTTGATGGCAAGAGATGTAAAAAAAATGAAAGAGATAGTTCAGACTCTTCCATCAACTAATTCTCAAGAACATTCTTATTTAGTAGTTGACTTTTCAGATTTCAATTCATTTAAAAATATTATTGAAGACTACTTAAATGAAAACCAAATTGATATTCTAATAAATAATACTCAAGGTGTTCCTGCTGGAAATTCTCTTTCTAAATCTATTGATGATTATCAAAAAGCTTTTGATGTTTTATTTAAATGTGTTGTTCATACTTCATCTCTAGCGATTAACAAAATGAAAGAAAAAGGATGGGGTAGAATTATAAATCTAACCTCTATTTCTGTTAAAGAGCCTTTAAATTACTTAGTTCTATCAAATAGCATAAGAGCAGCTGTTGTAACTTGGGGGAAGAGCCTTTCAGTTGATCTTGCACCTTTCGGTGTTACAGTTAATAGTATTATAACTGGATTTATTGATACGGAACACTTAGCACATTTAAATGAGCAAAAGTCAAAGAATATGAATATCCCTGTTTCTGAAATTCTCGATGGCATCAAAAAATCAATACCATCAAATCGTTTAGGAAAGCCATCCGAAATGGGAGAGTTAGCAACATTTCTAGCCTCAGACAAAGCTTCTTATATTACTGGAACTGCGATCCCAATTGATGGTGGGTTTTTAAGATCTTATTAGACATCATTATATCTGCCAGGTGCAAAAAAATCACTTATCAATCCAAACAACCCTTTGGGAAGTATAGATAATAGAAACACAATGATTTTCCATGTTTTTGTCGGAACACAAACTTTTTTACCTTTTAGCATAGCCTCAACTCCTTCTTCTGCAATTCTTTTAGCACTTTTCTTTAAAAAACTTGGAACACTATCCATTTCTTTTTGAACACCACTTGCGGTATGAAAGTTAGTGACTGTATACCCTGGACAAACTGCAGTAGAGGTAATACCCTTATTATTGTAAAAATTCAAAGACTCACTAAATCTATTCATAAAAGTTTTGACAGGTCCATAAAGAGATTGAAGAGATGAAGCTGGTGCAAAAGCTGCAACAGATGAAACTATCATTATTTTACCACCACCATTTGATATCATATCATTGATGTATTTTTTTGTAAGTGCAATAACAGATATTCCAAGAACTCTCAGACATTTTTCTTCTTCTTCCATAGAATTTTTATGAAATGCATTTGGTAATGCATACCCAGCATTATTTACCAGGATATTAATATTATAATGATTTTCTTTAGTAAAATTATAAATATCATCGGGAGATTTAATCTCACTGAGGTCAGATGGAAAATAATCACATTCCACATTATATTTTTGAGATAAGTCTTTAGAAATATAATTTAATTTATCTTTTGTTCGTGCCACTAAAATTAAATTGTATCCCTTTTTAGCAAGATATTTTGATATTTCAAGTCCTATTCCAGAGGTTGCGCCTGTAACTAAAGCATAAGAATTTTTCATATCTCGCAAATCTAACGAATTAGTTTAAATTTACCATCGAAATGAAAATTGATATAAGAAGTTTAACTGAAGATCAAATAATTGAATTTTTTATAGACAAAGGATTTGATTCTTACAGAGGTCGACAGGTATATGAATGGATTTGGAAAAAATCTACATATTCTTTTGATGATATGACAAACTTATCAAAGGATTTAAGACTTATGTTAGATACTAACTTTGTCATTAATCATATTGAAGTTGATAAAATTCAAAAAAGTTCTGATGGAACAATTAAAAATGCCGTAAAACTTTTTGATGACTACACAGTTGAATCAGTATTAATTCCAACAGAAGATAGGACTACTGCATGTGTATCTTCTCAAGTTGGATGTAGCCTTGATTGTAAGTTTTGTGCTACATCAAAATTAAAAAGGATGAGAAACCTTAATCCCGATGAAATTTATGATCAAGTAGTAACAATTAATAATCAAAGTTTAAAGTATTTTAATAGATCACTATCAAACATTGTTTTTATGGGAATGGGTGAACCCTTAATGAATTATAATAACCTTATAAAATCTATAGATTTAATTTGCTCAAAAAAAGGACTTGGGATTTCTCAGAAAAGGATAGTAGTTTCTACATCAGGGATTCCAAAAATGATTAAAAAATTATCAGATGAATCATTAAAAGTTAATTTAGCCGTATCACTTCACTCAGCAATAGAATCAGTCAGAAACAAAATCATGCCATTTACAAAAGATTTTCCGTTAATTGAATTAAAAGAATCTCTCATCTACTGGTATAAAAAAACTAATAGAAGAATAACTTATGAATATATAGTTTTGAAAGGTATAAATGATTCCAGAAGTGATATTAATGCATTAATTGACTTTTGTAAAATTGTACCTTCAAAAGTAAATCTTATTCAATATAACAGTATTGGTAATGATGATTTTAAAACAGCTGATACCAAAACTATTAAGCTTTATGAAGATGAATTAGAAAAGAAAAAGATTATAGTCACCGTTCGAAGATCTAGAGGTCAGGATATTGATGCAGCTTGTGGTCAGTTAGCAAATAAAGAAGTTAGCTTAAATTGAAGTAATTATTTTCTTTTACTTCTAGAAGCTAATATTAATGCATTGTAGGCATTTACTATTTTTCCAGATTTAGATAGATTTTTAAATGAAACTTTGACATCATTTTTTATTCCATCAATTTCAAAATCTATATTTATCCCAGATTCTATTATTATTTCTTTTACTTTTTTTGCAGAAAGATTAGGGAAATATGAAAAAATTAATGAAGCAACTCCTGCTGTTGATGGAGCTGCCATTGAAGTTCCACTTCGGAACTCATATTTATTTTCTGGCAGAGCAGAATAAATGCTAACTCCAGGAGCAAAGACATCTACATTTTGTTTACCATAGTTAGAAAAGGATCCAATAATATTTTTATCATAGTTGATTGATGATGCGCCAACATTAATAAATGTATCAGAGAACTCATTATTTCCAAAATACTGATCATTAGGATAATTGTCATTCTTAATTTTGTCTAAATCTTTTGATTCATTCCCTGAAGCATGAACAATCAAAACATCTTTTTGTGAAGCATATCTAATAGCATCAATTACCCATTCTGGATTTGAAGAATAGTATTTTCCAAAACTACCATTAATTATTTTTGCTCCATTATCAACTGCATAAATTATTGCCCTAGCAATATCTTTATCATACTCATCTCCATTAGGAACAGCCCTAAGTGCCATGATCTTTACATGATTATTTATGCCACTATTTCCTAAAGAATTATTTCTTAGTCCAGCTATAATTCCTGATACATGAGTCCCATGACTCTCAGCGGATTTGATATTATTTACTTTGTAGTCTCCATAGTTTATATCATTAATATCATATATGTTATCATCACTTTTTCTTCCATTAAAGTTTACATTATAATTATACTTTGATTGTTCTTCAAAATAATTCTTCCCTTCAATTAAATAATCTAAAGAAAGGTCTATTGACATAAAATAAGTAAGAAATTCCTTTGCATTTAAAATATCTTCTGACAGAGAGTCATCAACAATTGTTTTTAAGTCATCTAAGGAGAAATCATCATTGGTTAAATATTTAGATATAATTTTTTTAGATTTTTCATACCCTTCTATATAACCTTTATATTGACTGAGATTATCATTCGATTCGTTAATATTAGCATTAATTTCAGACTTTGCATCATTGTATTTTCTGTTGTTTTTGATCCCATCTCTTAATAATCTTGTCATCTCTAGGGTCTCATGATATGCGTCTTCCAAATAATTCCAGCCATGAATATCATCAACATATCCATTATTATCATCATCCTTACCATTATTAGGAATTTCATCTACATTTACCCAAATTAATCCTTGTAAATTTTCATGATATATATCAATTCCAGTATCAATAACAGCTACAATAACGGTGTCAGCTTTAAGCCCTTTTAATAATTCATTATATGCCTTATCTACACTCATTCCTGGAATTGAATCATCTGATATATCAAGATTATACCAGTTTTGTCTTTCTAATAAAGAAGGCTCAGTAGTCTTTTTCAAAGAAGTTGATGTAATATAATCATTAGTAAATTTTATAGATCCACATGAATAGAAGAGACCCAATAGAATAAGTAGGAAGAAATAGTTATTAAAATTTTTCAAATAATTATTTTTTTGACCTTCTGTTATCTATAAAACTTTTTATAAAATATAAAACAGCAATGGATGATGTAGCAATCATTCCAATAACCCTGTAAAGACCAATACCTCCTTGATCAATTGATTTAGGTAGTCTCATTCCAATAAGAGCAACAAGAATAACTATTGTTAAAATAACAGAAAGATGGGATATAAGTTTATTCCCTTCTTTAATTTTATTTGTGCTAGCTAATAGTATACCTCCTGCTATTACAGGTATTAAAGCTGTTGTTGAAGAACTGTCTATATAACCCCATAATCCAAGGAGTATAAGAGAAATTGAATTAATTAAATTGGCTTTTGATGCATTCATAATTAAATATTCTTTTGTTTAAGATTCTAAATATATGAAATATATTATTTTTTATAAAAAAAAACCTTAAGAAGTTCTAGTTATACAAAAAAAGTTTATAAATTTGCAGTCGTAAAAAAACAAGAAAAATATACTGTTATGGCTAAAGAAAAATTTGATAGATCAAAACCCCACTTGAATATTGGTACTATCGGACACGTTGACCACGGAAAAACTACTTTAACTGCTGCAATAACAAAGGTTTTAGCTGATGCTGGATTAGGATCATCAGAAGCTAGAAGTTTTGATTCAATTGATAATGCTCCAGAAGAGAAAGAACGTGGTATTACAATTAACACATCTCACGTAGAGTATGAAACTGCTAACCGTCACTATGCTCATGTTGACTGTCCAGGTCACGCCGATTATGTTAAGAACATGGTTACTGGTGCTGCCCAAATGGATGGTGCAATACTTGTTGTTGCAGCTACTGATGGACCAATGCCTCAAACTAGAGAACATATACTTCTTGGAAGACAAGTTGGTGTTCCTAGAATTGTAGCATTTCTAAATAAAGCTGATATGGTCGATGATGCTGAATTACTAGAGCTTGTTGAAATGGAAGTAAGAGATTTACTTTCTTTCTATGAATATGATGGGGATAATACTCCAGTTATTCTTGGATCAGCATTAGGAGCTTTAAATGGAGAAGCTAAATGGGTAGAAAGTGTTATGAAACTTATGGAAGAAGTTGATAATTATATTAAACTTCCTAAAAGAGATACTGAAAAAGACTTTTTAATGCCGGTAGAGGATGTGTTCTCTATTACAGGTAGAGGAACAGTTGCAACTGGTCGAATTGAGACTGGTATTGCTAATACTGGTGATGAAATTGATATCATTGGTATGGGTGCTGAAAAACTTAAATCTACTGTTACTGGTGTTGAAATGTTTAGGAAAATTCTTGATAGAGGTGAAGCTGGAGATAATGTTGGTATTCTATTAAGAGGTATTGAAAAAACAGATATTAGTAGGGGAATGGTTATTTGTAAACCAGGTTCTGTTACACCTCATTCTAAATTTAAGGCTGAGGTATATATCTTGAAAAAAGAAGAAGGTGGTCGTCATACTCCATTCCACGACAATTATCGCCCTCAGTTCTATGTTAGAACTACAGATGTTACAGGTAATATTGTGCTTCCTGATGGTGTTGAGATGGTGATGCCTGGTGATAATTTGACTATTACTGTTGAGTTAATATCACCTATTGCGTTAAATTTAGGTCTAAGATTTGCTATTAGAGAAGGTGGTAGAACTGTTGGAGCAGGTCAGGTGACTGAAATTTTGGATTAATAAAAACAAAGTTTAATTAACTCTAAGGTGTCATTCAATTTGATTGACGCCTTTTGTGTCAAATATAAACGGGTTTAGCTCAGTTGGTAGAGCACTGGTCTCCAAAACCAGGTGTCGGGAGTTCGAGTCTCTCAACCCGTGCACAAAAACAGGATGGGATCGATTATAAACTTTATTAAAATGTCATTAACTGAACTGAGGGACAATGTTAAGTGGACTCCTCGTTCAGAACTTTTGAATTTATCAGGATTGGTAATTGTTTTTTCTGTGATTTTTGCTTTAGCCATATGGGCAGCAGATTCTATTTTATCAAGAGTAATAAAAGTGTATTTTGATTTAATAAGTTAACTATGGTAAGCGTAACAGATAAAAAGTGGTATGTGATTAGGGCTGTAACAGGTCAAGAGGCTAAGGTTAAGAAATACATTACGACTGAGTTAGCTCGAGTAGGTCTTGATAGTCAAGTTGAAGATATACTAGTTCCCACTGAAAAGGTTATTCAAATTAGAAAAGGTAAAAAAGTTCAAAAAGAGAAAACATATTTTCCTGGTTATATTATGATTAAAGCTGATATTTCTGGTGAGATTCTTCATATTATCAGATCCATAACAAATGTTTTAGGGTTTTTAGGAGAGACTAAAGGTGGCGAACCGATCCCTCTTAGAACTTATGAAGTTAATAGAATGCTTGGAAAAGTTGATGAGCTTGCAATATCTGGTGAACAGGTTTCTATTCCTTTCAATATTGGAGAAAGTGTTAAAGTTATCGATGGTCCATTTAATGGTTTTACAGGATCAATTGATAACGTTAATGAAGAAAAAAGAAAACTTGAAATCATGGTAAAAATATTTGGTAGAAAAACACCACTTGAATTAAGCTATATGCAAGTTGAAAAAATATAATTAAATATGGCAAAACAAATAGAAAGGGTATTAAAACTTCAAATTCGTGGAGGAGCAGCAAACCCAGCGCCTCCAGTTGGACCAGCTCTTGGAGCTGCTGGAGTTAACATTATGGAGTTCTGTAAACAATTCAATGCTAGAAGTCAGGATAAGCCTGGTAAAATATTACCTGTTGTAATTAGTGTTTTTAAAGATAAAAGTTTTGATTTTGTTATTAAGACGCCTCCAGCTGCAGTTCAACTTTTAGAAGCAACAAAAATTAAAAAGGGTTCTGGTGAACCAAACAGAGAGAAAGTTGCTTCTGTTTCATGGGACCAAATTAAGAAAATAGCAGAAGATAAGATGGTAGATTTAAATGCATTTACAGTTGACTCAGCCATGAGAATGGTTGCAGGAACTGCTAGATCAATGGGTATTAAAGTAAATGGAGAACAACCTCCGGTTAGTAAATAATGAAAAAGGCAACTAAAAACAGAAAACTCTCTTTAGAGAAAATAGATCTAGATAAATTTTATAGCTTGGATGAGGCTTCTGAATTGGTCAAAGAAATTACTACAACAAAATTTGATTCATCAATTGATTTGGCAATAAGATTAGGAGTCGATCCTAAAAATGCTAATGAAATGATTCGTGGAGTAGTTTCTCTTCCTCATGGAACTGGTAAATCTCTAAAGGTATTAGCATTAGTTAGTCCAGATAAAGAAGATGAAGCAAAAAAAGCAGGAGCTGATTATATTGGACTTGATGAATTTATTGACAAAATAAAAAACGGATGGGTTGATGTAGATGTAATTGTTACTATGCCAAGTGTTATGCCAAAACTTGGCCCCTTAGGGAAAGTTTTAGGTCCTAGAGGTCTAATGCCTAATCCAAAAACAGGAACAGTAACAATGGATATTGGAAAAGCAATTACGGATATAAAAGGTGGTAAAATTGATTTTAAAGTTGATAAAACGGGTATAATTCATGCTTCAGTAGGTAAAGTTTCATTTACAGCTGATAAAATAAAAGACAATGCAAATGAGTTAATAAACACAATAGTAAAATTAAAACCATCATCCTTAAAGGGTACATATGTAAAAAGTATTTCTATATCTAGTACTATGAGTCCTGGGATTGCAATAGAAACAAAAGTAGAATAAGAAATAATGAAGAAGGAAGAAAAAATTAAAGTTGTTGAAGACTTGAAAAATGATCTTGTAGAGTGTAAGACACTTTATTTGACTGATATTGCTGGTCTTGATTCTATTCAAACAAATAAGTTAAGAAGAGAGTGCTTTAACTCGAATGTAAAGTTATCGGTTGTTAAGAATACATTTCTACATCGTGCAATGGAAGAGTCTGGTGTTGATTTTGGCGAACTTAAAGAACACCTCAAAGGTAATACATCTATAATGTTTTCTGATTATGGAAATGCACCTGCAAAAGTTATCAAAAAGTTTAGAAAAGATGGAGATAAGCCTATTTTAAAGGGTGCTTTTATTAATGAGGATATATATATAGGAGATGAACAGATAGATTTTCTGTCTACACTTAAATCTAAGGAAGAAATAATTGGTGAGATTATCAGTTTGCTTCAGTCTCCAGCAAAAAATGTTATATCAGCTCTTAAATCAGGTGGTGGTAAAATTGCAGGGTTAGTAAAGACACTAAAAGAAAAACCAGCAATTGAAGAGCCAGCAAAGGAAGAACTGAAAGCTGAAGAGCCAGCAAAGGAAGAACCGAAAGCTGAAGATTCTTAGTAAAAAAAATCAAGTGAAAAATAAATAAATTAATAATTAAAAACTCTAATAATGGCAGATCTAAAAAAAGTCGCAGACCAGCTTGTTAGCCTTACAGTAAAGGAGGTTAATGAACTAGCTGATATTCTAAAAGAAGATCATGGTATTGAACCAGCTGCAGCTGCAGCTGTCGCAGTATCAGAAGGTCCAGCAGCAGGTGGAGACTCTGTAGCTGAAACAAAAACTGAATTTGATGTAATTCTTAAATCAGCTGGAGGTTCAAAACTTGCAGTTGTTAAATTGGTTAAGGAATTAACAGGATTAGGTTTAAAAGAAGCTAAAGATCTTGTAGATAATATTCCTAGTAACATTAAGGAAGCAGTATCTAAAGATGACGCTGAAGGACTGAAGAAATCTCTTGAAGAAGCTGGAGCTGAAGTTGAACTTAAGTAAATTAAAATAAATCAATTTTAGGCCTTTAGGATTTATCATCCTAAAGTAAAGGCCTAGCCTTGTATTATCTAATTTGAAATAATAAAAGATGACAAAAAAAAATAATGAAAGAATAAATTTTGCTAATTCTAAAAGTGCTAATGTAGCAACAGATTTTTTAGATATACAGATAAAATCATTTAAAGACTTTTTTCAATTAGAAACAAGATCTGATGAAAGAGTTGAAGAGGGATTATTTAATACTTTTAAAGAAAACTTCCCTATTACTGATGCAAGAAGTCAATTTGTATTAGAATTTATTGATTATTTTATTGATCCTCCAAGATATTCAATACAAGAGTGTATTGAGAGAGGATTAACTTATTCAGTTCCATTAAAAGCTAGACTTAAACTTTATTGTACAGATCCTGAACATGAAGATTTTGAAACAATTGTTCAAGATGTTTTCTTAGGAGCTATACCATATATGACTCCAAGTGGTACATTTATTATAAATGGTGCAGAGAGAGTAGTTGTTTCTCAATTACATAGATCTCCTGGTGTTTTCTTCGGTCAATCTTTCCATGCAAATGGAACAAAATTATATTCTGCTAGAGTAATTCCTTTCAAGGGTTCATGGATTGAATTTGCAACTGATATTAATAATGTAATGTACGCTTATATTGACAGGAAAAAGAAACTTCCCGTTACAACTCTATTCAGAGCTATTGGTTACCAGGGAGACAAGGAGATACTTGAAATATTTGATCTAGCTGAAGAAATTAAAGTTACTAAAGCAGCAATAAAAAAAGTAATTAATAGAAAGCTTGCTGCTAGAGTTTTAAAAACTTGGCATGAAGATTTTGTTGATGAAGATACTGGAGAGGTTATCTCAATTGAAAGAAATGAAATAATAATAGATAGAGATACAGTAATTGAGAAGGAACATATTGAACAAATTATAGATGCTGATGTAAAGACTATTTTAGTTCATAAAGAAGATTCTCATCTTTCAGATTATGCTATCATATATAATACACTTCAAAAGGACCAAACAAATACTGAAAAAGAAGCAGTAGAATATATTTATAGGCAACTTAGAAATGCTGAGCCGCCAGATGAAGAGACAGCAAGGGGTATTATAGATAAACTTTTCTTTTCTGATCAAAGATATAACTTGGGAGAAGTTGGAAGATATAGAATGAATAAAAAGCTTAATCTAGATGTTGATATAGAGGAGAGGACTCTTACTAGACTAGATATAACTACTATTATTAAGTATCTAATAGAATTGATTAATTCTAAAGCTGAAATAGATGATATTGATCATTTATCTAATAGAAGAGTTAGAACTGTTGGGGAACAACTTTCAACTCAATTTGGAGTTGGTCTTGCAAGAATGGCAAGAACAATAAGGGAAAGAATGAATGTTAGAGATAATGAAGTTTTCACTCCAATTGATCTAATTAATGCAAAGACTTTATCATCAGTTATAAATACTTTTTTTGGTACTAATCAATTATCTCAGTTTATGGATCAAACAAATCCTCTTGCTGAGTTAACTCATAAAAGAAGACTTTCAGCTCTTGGTCCTGGTGGTCTATCAAGGGAAAGAGCAGGTTTTGAGGTTAGAGATGTTCATTATACCCATTATGGGAGACTATGTCCAATTGAAACTCCTGAAGGACCAAATATTGGTCTAATATCATCTTTGGCAGTATATGCAAGAGTTAACGATTTAGGATTTATTGAGACGCCATATCGAGAAGTTAAAGATGGAAAAATTAATCTATCTAAGATTAAGTATTTAACAGCAGAAGAAGAAGAGAATAATTTAATAGCTCAAGCAAATATTGATATAGATAAAAATGGAAAGATTACTTCAAAAAAAGTTATTGCAAGAGATCAGGCAGACTTTCCAGTTGTATCTCCTGATAAGATAAACTATACAGATGTGGCACCAAATCAGATTGCATCGATTTCAGCTTCTTTGATACCTTTCTTGGAGCATGATGATGCCAATAGAGCATTGATGGGATCTAATATGATGAGACAAGCTGTCCCTCTATTAAAACCTGAGTCTCCTATTGTAGGAACAGGGCTGGAGAGAGCTGTTGCATCTGATTCAAGAGTTTTAATTAATGCAGAGAGGGCAGGTAATGTTGAATTTGTTGATGCTAATAAGATTATAATTAATCATAATTTAATGTTTGAGGAGGAATTACTATCATTTGAGGAACATAAAAAAACATATAATCTTATTAAATTTAAAAAGACAAATCAAGGTACTTGTGTTAATTTAAGGCCTATTGTTAAGAAGGGAGATACAGTTATTAAAGGACAAGTTCTATGTGAAGGGTATGCTACTCAAAATGGTGAATTAGCATTAGGAAGAAATCTTAAGGTAGCTTTTATGCCTTGGAAAGGTTATAATTTTGAAGATGCAATTGTAATTTCAGAGAGTGTTGTTAGACAAGACATATTTACCTCAATTCATATTGATGAGTATTCTCTTGATGTAAGAGATACTAAATTAGGGACTGAAGAACTTACAGATGATATTCCAAATGTTAGTGAAGAAGCGACTAAGGAACTAGATGAAAATGGAATGATTAGAGTTGGTGCTGAAGTTAACCCTGGAGATATATTAATTGGTAAGATTACTCCTAAAGGTGAATCAGATCCTACTCCTGAAGAAAAACTTTTGAGAGCGATTTTTGGTGATAAGGCAGGTGATGTTAAGGATGCATCTTTAAAAGCTCCTCCATCTCTTAATGGGATTGTTATTGATAAAAAATTATTTGTAAGGTCCTTTAAAGATAAAAGTAGAAGAGGTCAAGATAAAGTTGATTTAGAAAATTTGAACTCTAAATATGAAGAAATTCTAAATGATATAAAGGAAGTTCTAATTGAGAAGTTATTTAGTGTAGTAAATGGAAAGACATGTCAGGGAGTATATAATGATTTAGGGGAAGAAATATTACAAAAAGGGAAAAAATATACTCAAAAAATACTTCAAAATATTGATGATTATACACATTTAACAAAAGGTGCATGGACTACAAATGACAGTACTAATAGTCTTATTAATAATTTATTACATAATTATAGGATTAAAGAAAATGATATTCAAGGATCTAAAAGAAGAGAGAATTTTACTATAGTTGTAGGTGATGAGCTTTCACCAGGAGTTAAACAGTTAGCAAAGATTTATGTTGCAAAAAAGAGAAAACTTAAAGTAGGTGATAAAATGGCTGGAAGACATGGAAATAAAGGAATTGTTGCAAGAATTGTAAGAGAAGAAGACATGCCTTTTCTAGAGGATGGTACTCCAGTTGATATAGTTCTGAATCCACTTGGTGTTCCTTCAAGGATGAACATAGGTCAAATTTATGAAACTGTCTTAGGTTGGGCTGGTAAAAAATTAAATAAGAAATTTTCAACACCAATTTTTGATGGTGCTACTCTTGATCAAATAAATGAATTAACAGATAAAGCAGAACTGCCAAGATTTGGTCATACCTACCTCTACGATGGAGGAACTGGTAAAAGGTTTGACCAAGCTGCTACAGTTGGAATTATTTATATGCTAAAACTTGGCCATATGGTTGATGATAAAATGCATTCGAGATCAATTGGTCCTTATAGTTTAATTACACAACAGCCACTTGGAGGTAAGGCTCAATTTGGTGGTCAACGTTTTGGAGAAATGGAAGTTTGGGCTCTAGAAGCATATGGTGCTTCAAGTGCTCTACAAGAAATATTAACACTTAAGTCAGATGATGTTGTGGGAAGAGCTAAAACATATGAGGCAATAGTAAAAGGTGAGAACCTTCCTAAACCTGGGCTGCCAGAATCATTTAATGTACTTATGCATGAACTTAAAGGATTAGCTTTAGATATTAGGCTTGTAGAAAAATAAAATTAATTATATCTATTTTGAATATGGTAAAAAATAATGAAATAATAACTCGAAAAAAATTTAACACAATTTCCATTGGTTTAGCATCTCCTGAAGTTATACTTGGAAATTCTAAAGGAGAAGTCCTTAAACCAGAAACAATAAATTATAGAACCCACAAACCAGAAAGGGATGGTCTTTTTTGTGAAAGAATATTTGGACCTGTTAAAGACTTTGAATGTGCATGTGGAAAATATAAAAGAATCCGTTATAAGGGAATTGTTTGTGATAGATGTGGAGTTGAAGTAACTGAAAAGAAAGTTAGAAGAGATAGAGTTGGTCATATTAGTCTAGTTGTTCCTGTTGCTCATATCTGGTATTTTAGATCATTACCAAATAAAATTGGATACCTCTTAGGTCTAGCATCAAAAAAGCTTGATATGATAATATATTATGAAAGATATGTTGTTATTCAACCTGGTGAAGCTAAAAATGCTGAAGGTGAGCCTATTAATAAAATGGATTTTCTAACTGAAGAAGAATATTTGTCAATTATTGAAACACTTCCAGCAGATAATCAATTTTTAGATGATAGTGATGAAAAAAAATTCTTTGCAAAAATGGGGGCAGAGTGTTTAATTGAACTTTTATCTAGAATTGATTTAGAAGAATTATCTTATCAATTAAGACATAAAGCTAACAATGAAACTTCAAAACAGAGAAAAACAGAAGCCCTTAAAAGGCTTCAAGTTGTTGAATCTTTTCGAGAAGCAAATCAAAGAAAAGAAAATCTTCCAGAGTGGATGATAGTTAAGGTAATACCTGTTATTCCACCTGAATTAAGACCTCTAGTACCATTAGATGGAGGTAGATTTGCAACTTCAGATTTAAATGACTTATATAGAAGGGTAATTATTAGAAATAATAGATTAAAAAGATTGGTTGAAATTAAGGCACCTGAGGTAATACTTAGAAACGAAAAAAGAATGCTTCAAGAATCAGTTGATTCATTATTTGATAATACAAGAAAATCATCAGCTGTAAAAACTGAATCAAATAGACCATTAAAGTCATTATCTGACTCGTTAAAGGGTAAACAGGGAAGATTTAGACAAAATTTATTAGGGAAAAGGGTAGATTATTCTGCAAGATCTGTAATTGTAGTTGGACCTGAATTGAAATTACATGAATGTGGACTCCCTAAAGATATGTGCGCAGAACTTTATAAACCTTTTATTATTAGGAAACTAATTGAAAGAGGAATTGTAAAGACTGTTAAATCTGCCAAGAAAATTATTGATAGGAGAGAGCCAATTGTATGGGATATTCTAGAAAATGTTCTTAAAGGTCATCCAGTACTTCTTAATAGAGCACCTACTCTTCATAGATTGGGAATACAGGCTTTCCAACCTAAATTAATTGAGGGAAAAGCTATCCAGCTTCACCCATTAACTTGTACTGCATTTAATGCAGATTTTGATGGAGATCAAATGGCTGTTCATCTTCCATTAGGCCCAGAGGCTATTCTTGAGTGTCAATTATTGATGTTAGGTTCACATAATATCCTTAACCCTGCTAATGGATCACCAATTACTGTCCCATCTCAGGATATGGTTCTAGGACTTTACTATATGACTAAGTCAAGAAAATCGGATAAGAATAAAAAACTAATAGGAGAAGGTCTGACTTTTTACTCATCTGAAGAAGTTAAAATGGCTTATAATGAGAATAAAGTTGATTTAAATGCTCATATAAAATGTAGAATTTTAAGATATGATAATAAAAGAGGTAAATCTATTTCTGAAATTATTGAAACTACACCTGGTAGAATCTTTTTCAATGAAGTTGTCCCAGAAAAAGCAGGTTTTTTTAATGAAGTACTAACTAAAAAGAATTTAAGAGAAATAATAGGAAAAATACTTCAATTTACAAGTGTTCCAGAAACTTCTGAATTCCTAGATCTAATAAAAAATTTAGGATATTCTTTTGCTTTTAAAGGAGGATTGTCGTTTAGTTTAGGAGATATAATAATTCCTGAACAAAAACAAACTTTAATTGATAATGCTAATTCTCAGGTTGATGGAATTATAAATAACTATAACATGGGATTAATTACTAATAATGAAAGATATAATCAGGTTATAGATGTTTGGACATCTGCAAATGCGACTTTAACAGAGCTAGCAATGAAACAAATAAGTGAAGATCAGCAAGGTTTTAACCCTGTTTATATGATGCTTGATTCTGGAGCTAGAGGTTCTAAAGAACAAATTAGACAATTAACGGGTATGAGAGGATTAATGGCTAAACCAAAAAAATCAAATATTGGTGGTGGCGAGATAATTGAAAACCCGATTTTATCTAATTTTAAAGAAGGACTTTCTATTCTTGAGTATTTTATTTCAACTCATGGAGCAAGAAAAGGATTAGCAGATACCGCTTTAAAAACAGCTGATGCCGGTTATCTTACAAGAAGACTTGTAGATGTTTCACAAGATGTAATTGTTAATGAATTTGACTGTGGTACATTAAGAGGTCTAGAAGTTTCAGCACTAAAGAAAAATGAAGAGATTGTTGAAACTTTAGGAGAAAGAATATTAGGAAGAGTTTCATTAAATCAAGTTGTAGATCCTACAAATAATGAAGTATTAGTTGAAGTTGGAAATCAAATAAATGATGAGATTGTTAATAAAATTAAGTCAACTCCTATTACATCAATAGAGGTTAGATCTCCATTAACATGTGAGACTAAAAAAGGAATTTGTGTTAATTGTTATGGAAGAAATCTTTCTACAGGTAAATTAGTTCAAATAGGAGAAGCTGTTGGTGTAGTTGCTGCTCAATCTATTGGAGAACCAGGGACTCAATTAACTTTAAGAACTTTTCACGTTGGTGGAGTTGCTGGAAATATTTCTGAAGAAAGCTCTCTGATTTCAAAATTTGAAGGAGTTGCTGAGATTGATGATTTAAAAGTTGTCAAGGTAAAAGATAATGATGGGAATAATAATAATATTGTTATATCAAGAACAAGTGAGATAAGAATTATAGATAATAATACTAAGAATGTCTTAAGTACCACTAATATTCCTTATGGATCTTATATAAGTATAAAAAATGGACAAAAAATAAAAAAAGGAGATTTAATTTGTCAATGGGATCCTTTTAACGGTGTTATAGTTTCAGAATTTTCTGGTAAAATAGTTTATGAAAATATTGAAATTGGAAAAACTTATCAGGTTGAGATTGATGAACAGACTGGTTTTAAAGAAAAAGTTATAACTGATTCTAGAGACAAAAAATTAATACCAACATTATTGATACAAGATTCTAAAGGTGTTACTCTTAGATCATATAATTTACCTGTTGGAGCTCATATTATGGTTGATGAAAAAGAGAAAATAACTAAAGGAAAAATACTTGTAAAAATTCCAAGAAAATCTGGAAAATCAGGAGATATAACTGGTGGACTTCCAAGAGTTACTGAACTTTTTGAAGCAAGAAATCCATCTAATCCTGCTATTGTTTCTGAAATTGATGGTGTTGTATCATTTGGTAAGATTAAACGTGGTAATAGAGAGATAGTAGTTGAATCCAAATTTGGAGATGTTAAAAAATATCTAGTAAAACTTTCGAACCAGATATTAGTTCAAGAAAATGATTTCATCAAAGCGGGGATGCCTTTGTCTGATGGATCTATAACACCTACAGATATTCTAAATATAAAAGGTCCTGCTGCTGTTCAACAATATCTAGTGAATGAAGTACAAGAAGTTTACAGACTCCAAGGTGTTAAGATTAATGACAAGCATTTTGAAGTTGTAGTTAGACAAATGATGAGAAAAGTTAAAATAATTGATCCAGGCGATTCTTTATTCCTTGAAAATCAGTTAACGTATAAAGATGAATTTATTTCTCACAATGATTCCTTATATGGAATGAAAGTAGTTGAAGAATCTGGGGATAGTGAAACATTTAAGGTTGGTAAATTAGTTTCAACACGCCAACTTCGTGATGAAAATTCAATTTTACAAAGAGATGATAAAAAACTAGTCTCTGCTAGAGATGCAAAACCAGCAACTGCTTCTACTCAATTACAAGGAATAACTAGAGCTTCTCTTCAAACTAAATCTTTTATATCTGCTGCTTCTTTCCAAGAGACAACTAAAGTTCTTAATGAGGCTGCTGTTAATGGTAAAAATGATTCTTTAGAAGGATTAAAAGAAAATGTTATTGTTGGACATAAAATTCCTGCAGGTACAGGGAATAGAAAACATGAGAATATTTTGGTTGGTCTTAAAGAAGAATATAATAGTTTACTTATTAATAAAGAAGAAGAAGAGTTAAATTATTAATTTAACTTATATATATGGTTGAAAAAAAAGTAGTTTTAGTTGATAAGAGTGGTAACCAAATAGGTTTAATGCCTAAATTGGAAGCTCATCAAAAAGGAATACTCCATAGAGCATTTTCAATCTTTTTGTTTAATTCTAAAAATCAAATCTTACTTCAAAAGAGATCTTTAATAAAATATCATTCTGCAGGGTTGTGGACAAATACTTGTTGTAGCCACCCTAGAGATGGAGAAGATATTATTGATGCAGGTAAAAGAAGATTATATGAAGAGATGGGAATTAAAACAGAACTCAAAAAAGAATTTGAATTTACTTATAAGGAGGTCTTAGGAAATGAATTTACAGAGCATGAATTTGATCATGTATTAATAGGAAATTTTAATGGAAACCCTATTCTAAATATAGATGAAGTAGAAGACTGGAAATGGATGTCACTTGAGGAAATAGAAAAAGATATAAATGAAAATCAAGAAGATTATACAGTATGGTTTGTTATAGCATTTGATTATTTTTATAAAAATTTTAAAAAGTGAACCTTACAATAAGTAGAAAGTCTCATTTTAATGCAGCTCATAAACTTTATAGGCCTGATTGGTCTGATGAAGAAAATGAAAAAGTTTTTGGTAAGTGTGCTAATAAAAATTTTCATGGCCATAATTATGATTTAACAGTTAGTTTAACTGGAAAAGTAAATCCTGAAACAGGATATGTTTATGATTTAGGTAAATTGAAGGATATAATTAAAAAAGAAGTTGAAGACTATCTTGATCACAAAAATTTAAATCTTGATATTCCAGAATTTAAAAATTTAAATCCAAGTGCTGAGAATATAACTATTTTAATATATGATAGGTTAATAAAGTATTTTAAATCTGATTATAAGCTTAAAATAACTCTTTTTGAAACTGACAGAAACTATGTTGAGTACAGCGGTTAAAATATATTTAGTTGCTGATTAACTCCATTAATAATTCACCATACTTACTAACCTTAATAGAGTCATTTAACTTGTCGTATATCTGTTTTAATAATTCTTTATTAGCATCTGGGATTTCAGTGGTAACAATAAAAGGAGAAATCTCATAATCAGCATTTGTATTTGCGAAGTTTAAGCTATACAGATATTTTCTTTTAATTAAATTATTTATTGCATTATTAACTGAATCAAATCTTTTATTATTTCCTTTTATTTGTGAGTCATAGTATATTTCAATAAGATCAAGATTTTCAAAATTAAATTTTCTTATGATTGACATATATTCTTCCATTAAAGTTTGATTATCAGATCCTAAAATTTCAGCATTTGTATCAAAAGTTTTTAATCTTGAATTAATTACTATTTCACCACTATTACCAAAAAACTTTATTCTATCATTAAGAGAGTCTCCGTCAAATTTATCTAGGTATAAATAATATATATCAGGTTCGTTTATGGATGTGCTGAGACTAAATTCAAATTCATTATTTACTTCAGTTGAATCAATTGATATAAAAACTGAATCAATAAATTGTTGTAGATATAACTTGCCTTTTCTCAACCCATCAATTTTACCACTTACTGACATATAATTATTTGGTTCACTATTATTACAGCTATAAGTAATTGTAATAGATAATAGGAGAAGTAATATTTTATTTATTCGATTATTCATAGTTATATATTAATCCAATACGTTAATTTCAAATTAATTGATCTGAATTGAGGTTCAATCGATCCAGTAGTGAAATAGTTATCATTATATACTAGATATAAATCAGATAGGGGTGCAAACCTCCATTGAAGCCTTGAATTAATTCCAAGATTTTCAGATTGATTAGTATATTGAACATATGTGGTCCAAAAAGTTTTCTTGTTAAAAGTAAATTGAAATTTTGAACTAATTAACCAAATATCTCTACTTGGGTAGGGTTCTGGAAGTTCAATAGAATCATAATTTATTTTTAGACTTGTATTAAAATAAGGTTGTACTCTAAAATTTAACTCATTATTAATTGAAAACTTTGTTCCATTAAAAAAATCTCCATAATTAACTTTTGATCTGATACTAAATAAATTCTTGTCAGGAGTGCTATATGCAATTTCGTAATCAGTATAAGAATAAAAATTATTAGCAGGAAGAGGAGTTGCTCCTTCAGTTCTAGTTGGATCAAAATCATAATATAGATAATCCCTCTTTATATTCTGCTTAATTTCAAACTCACTTTGATTTAAATATTTTATTTCAAAAGATGAAATATTCCATCTTCCTTCAAATTTTTCTTTTTTATTTGGTCTAAAGACATATGCAGAATAATGCTGTAGAGCATAATTGAGTACTGTGGAACTATTCTTTGGGTATATTCTATATTGATAAAATGGAGTAAGTTTTATAAAACCATATCTTCTATAGTATCCAAGATCTGATCTAAAGTCATCACCAACATATGAACCGCCCATACTAATGTAGTGCTTACGTGTATTCTTTGATAGTTTCATTCCAAATGATGCATTTTTATCATTTTTTTCAGGAGTAATAGATTTGTGAATAAAGGTTCTGCCACTCCATTCACCATTTTCAGAAGCTAGGTTATATTCAAATCCAAATACCCTATTATACTTTTTTTGATTTTCAACAAAATCATAATTTTTTGTATTCTCTCTATTAATAAAAAAGAAGGCATAATTAGATCTAGCAAAAACTTTATTTCTTATAGTAAATAGTGTACTATTATTTTGAGGGATTCCATTAGCCTTATCTTCCTCTGTTAAAACATTTAATAATCCTATTCTTAACTTGTCATTTATTTTTCCACTTAATCTAAACCCTCTGATTATTTTATTCTCAATAGTATTTCCATCTAAATCTGTTGCTATTCCTATTCTTCTTGAGAAGAAAGGTTCAGCATCTCTTTGTTGACCAAAGTCAGTAAATAGATCAGAATTTTGAGTGAAGAATTGTCTTTTTTCAGGCAGTTTAAGCTCAAATTGAGTCAAGTTTACTAACTGATCATCAACTTCAACCTGAGAAAAATCAGGATTAATAGTAAGATCAACATTAATAGAATTGCCTATTGGCACTTTTATATCTAGACCGTATTCAAAATTGTTTAAACTTTTTTCTTCAATAAAATTTCTACCAGTAATACCATTAAAATATGGAATAAATGAAACAGGTTTTTTAGATTCACCTAGTGGTTTTTCAAAATTAATTTTTCCCATAAAAGCAAGATCACCTATTCTTTGATTTTGTGGAGTCTTAGCCCAACTTGAGTGTTCCATAGTTTGAGTATCACTTCTATAAATATTAAATCTCCAACTTTTTGCTCCATTTATAAAATAAAGTTGATTCAGTGGAATTTTAATTTCTGCTATATAGGAGTCATCATATAATTTTGATTCGACCTCCCATATTGCATCCCATGAAGAATTCATTCCCCTGTTATCTCCCCATGAAAGTACAGAAGATAGTAGCATATCACCTTTTAATCCAAGGTGATTAGTTTGAAATTTAAAAGCATTTGATGCATCGCTAAAAGTGTCGAATATTAATTGAATATAATCAGCACTTTTAGTTTCGAAATCTCTCTTTAGATTGTATACAGTAAATTTCTTTTCTTTAGTATAAGCTTTAACAAGAAAATATAGATTTTTTTTGTCAAATAAAGCTTTAAATTCAGTTTGTTTAATTGCTTTAACTGAATCAGTTGGTCTCCACTGCCAAAAGTCGGAGGCTACATCAGCATTTTTCCATGCTGAATCATTAGGAGATCCATCAATCTCAATTTTATCTTCAGTATATTTAACAGTTACCTCCTGAGATTTAAGGATAAAGGTTTGAAATAAAAAAATAAATATATAGAGGCAGGTGTTTTTCAAATTATTTTTTTCTAACACAAAATTAGCATAAGTTTTGTAAAAACATCTTAAATTGATATATCCATTTTAAAGTATGAAAAATTTTGTAATATTAATTTTTTTATTATTTGGTAATACAAATTCAACAATTTGGGGACCTACAGGCCATAGAGTTGTTGGGGAAATTGCTGAACAAAATATTTCAAAAAAAACTAAAGAAGAAATTTCAAAAATTCTAGATGGTCAAACCCTTGCAGATATTTCAGTTTATGCTGATGAAATAAAATCAGATGATAGATATGATAAATACTATTCTTGGCATTTCATAAATTTTGATTTGGAAGAAGATTACTCTGAGTCAATAAAGTCTGAAGATGGTGATTTATTTATAGCTATAAATAAATGTATTGATGTATTGAAGAGTAAATCTAGCGATAATGAGAGTAAAGCTTTCCACCTTAAGTTACTTGTTCATTTTATAGGTGATCTTCATCAACCATTACATTTAGGACAAAAAGAAGATAGGGGAGCAAATAGAATCAATGTAAAGTGGTTTGGAAGAAACACTAATCTTCATAGTGTATGGGATAGTAAAATGATTGATGGATACCAAATGAGCTACTCAGAAATGGCATATAATCTCCAAAAAAGTAAAACAAATAAATCGAAAAAATTTGAAAGAAAAGACTTAAATAGGTGGATTAATGAAATCCATATTCATACAAATAATATATATAAAAGTCTAGACAATACTAGTTTGGGCTATGAATACCAATATAAAAATTTTGATTTAGTTAAAATTTCATTATTTAAGGGAGGTCATAGACTAGCTGAAATTTTAAATTATATTTTTGACTGATTATTTTATTAAATCAATGCTTCTTTTAATAAATTCTGTTAGTTCCTCACCCTTAAGAGTGCTTTGTGATAATTTTGCTAAATCAATAGACTGTTTAATCAATCTTTTTCTTTTGTTTTCAGTTCTAGTATTTAAAATTTTTCCTACTAATTCATGATTAGTATTTACAATAAGTGTATACATTTCAGGAAAAGATCCCATTGCTCCACCTCCAGTTTGTTGCATTTCTTTCATTCTTCTCATAAACTCTGGTTGAGCTAACATAAATGGTAATGAATTGCTGTCCATTGGTTCTAGTTGTACAGTATATTTTTCTTCTGAAACAGACTCTTCTATCATAGGTTTAAGTTTCTCTTTTTCTTCATCACTTAATTTAGAAATTTTATTTTCTTCCTTGTTTATAAGGCTCTCTAGAGCATCTGAATCAACCCTTGTAAACTTGATCTTTTCTTTTTTTGATTCAAATTTTTGCATTAAATGAGAAATAATTGGCGAGTCAAGTAATAAAACTTCGTAACCTTTATCCTTTGCATTCTTTATGTGAGAATGTTGATCATCCTTATTTTGAGCATATAAAATGATTAGATTACCATCTTTATCTGTTTGATTTTTCTTTATTTTCTTTTCTAGCTCAGAATAGGTAAGATACTTTTTATCTACGGTAGGGAATAAATTAAATTCTTCAGCTTTATCATAAAACTTATCTTCTGTTAGCATACCATATTCAATAACTACTTTAATGTCATTCCATTTGTCTTCAAGACTTTTCCTATCATTTTTAAAAATAGAATTTAATTTGTCTGCTACTTTTCTGGTTATATAATTAGTTATTTTTTTAACAGATGAATCTGATTGTAGGTAACTTCTAGATATATTAAGTGGAATATCTGGAGAGTCAATTACACCTTTAAGTAATGCAAGAAATTCAGGAACTATTCCTTCAACATTATCGGTAACAAATACTTGATTTTGATATAGCTGAATTCTGTCTTTTTGAATATTCAAGTCATTTGAAATTTTAGGAAAATATAAAATACCCGTTAAATTAAATGGGTAATCTACATTAAGATGAATATGAAATAGGGGCTCTTCAAACTGAAATGGGTAGAGCTCTTTGTAAAAATTTTTATAGTCTTCATCTTTTAAATCTGAAGGAGTTTTTGACCAAGCAGGATTAGTGTTATTAATAATATTATCAACAGTTACAGTTTCTGATTTCCCTTCTTTGTTACCTTTATTAATAGCTTCTTCCTTAGTGCCAAATTTAATTGGATATGGCATAAACTTGTTATACTTGTTAAGTAATTCTGTTATTTTAGTTTCTTCAAGATAGTCCTTGCTCTCTTTTGAAATATGAAGAATTACTTCTGTACCTCTTTCTTTTTTTGAAGACTTTTTTAAACTATATTCTGGAGAACCATCACAAATCCAATGAGCAGCTGATTCATCCTTATATGATTTAGTTATAATTTCAACTTTATCAGCCACCATAAAAGAAGAGTAAAATCCTAAACCAAAGTGGCCAATAATTCCTGCATCATCTTTTTTATCCTTATATTTTTCAAGAAAATCTTCAGCTCCAGAAAAAGCAATATCATTAATATATTTTTTTACTTCTTCTGCAGTCATACCAACACCATTATCAATTATATGAAGTGTTTTTTCTTTTTTGTTTACTTTAATCTCTAGTCCTAAATCCCCAGTATCACCCTTAATTTCACCAGTGCTACTAATATGGTTCAGCTTTGTTAATGCATCAGTGGCATTTGAAACTAATTCTCTTAAAAAAATTTCTTGATCACTATATAGAAATTTTTTAATTAGAGGAAATATATTTTCGACAGAAACATTTATTTTACCTTTTCCCATTTTTTTAATTTTATATTATATAAACAAAAAAAATACCAAACACTATTATTATGACATTTTGGCACTATTTTCTTATCAAGTATAGGCCAATAAAATTAAGTAATCCATTTATAGGTAATAATTCATAGCCAATAAAATATCCCCCAATTAAACTGCTGGGTATATTACCTAGAATAATTATTAGGATCATATTAATTATTACGACATAGTATACTTTTTTATCATCTATCTTGAATTTAGTGAAAATTCCAAAAGCAAATAAGCCTAATAATGGTCCATATGTATATTGAGCTACAGTAAGAAGACTATCTATGACATTTCTATCTAAAATATACCTATATGAAATTACAACTAAGATTAATGTTAAGCTCATCCAAATATGAGTCTGTTTCCTAACCTTAATCTGGCTTTCTGATGAGAGTTTATTTATTTTTAAAATATCTATACAAAAAGAAGTTGTAAGAGATGTCAATGCACTATCAGCACTACTATAGGCTGCAGCAATAAGACCAAGTATAAAAGTTATACCAACAAATTGACCCAACCCACCTTCAAGTGCAATTTTGGGGAATAGCAAATCAGAATTCATAGAACCATTCATTAAAGGAACGTCAATATTATTCCTTTTAGCATATATATATAAAAGTGCTCCTAGCAATATGAAAAGGAAGGTTACAAAAGTTAAAATAAAACTAAATACTATCATATTTTTTTTTGCTTCAACAATGTTTTTACATGTTAAATTCTTTTGCATCATATCTTGATCTAATCCAGTCATACATATTGTTACAAAAGCACCACCCACAAAAGATTTCCAAAAGAAATTTCTCTCTAAAAAGTTATCTGTAACAAATATTTTATTATACTCTTTTAATTCTGAAGAGGAGAAAAACTCTAGCATACTCCAGTCTAGGCTCTTATTGATATAAACTATTGATAATATGACAGCTAAAATCATAAAAGTTGTTTGAATAGTATCAGTCCAAACAATAGTTTTTATACCTCCTTTTTTTGTATATAGCCAAATTAGTAGAATAGAGAAAATGACTGTTATTTCGAATGGTATTTTCATTGAATCAAAGATAAATTCCTGAAAGACAATAGCTACTAGAAATAATCTAAATGATGCTCCTAAAATTCTTGAAATAAGGAAGAAAATAGATCCCACAAAGTATGAGTTTTTACCAAACCTTTCATCTAGATATTCATAAATTGAAGTTAGTCCAAGTCTATAGTATATTGGAAGTAATACGCTTGCAACAACAAGATATCCTATAAGATATCCCAGAACAACTTGAAAATATGTGAACTGTGATTCATCTACCCATCCTGGAACTGAAATAAAGGTAACTCCTGATAAAGAAGCACCAACCATTCCAAATGCAACAACGAACCAGTTTGAATTTTTATTTGCATTGAAAAAAACTTTATTATTGTCCTCTTTGCTTGTTAGATATGATATTAAGGTCAATATTGCAAAATATAAGAGTACAGTAATTAATATAATTTCAGGAGATAGCATCTATTTGTAAATATACAAAACAACTTTCAACGAATAATTTTCTAAATTTGCAGAATGGAATTTTCCTCAAAACTTCTTGAAAATTTAGTTTATAATATTTCTCAATTAACTGGTATTGGAAAAAGATCTGCTTTAAGAATTGCTCTTGAAATTCTAAAAAAACCTACAGAATATTCTAAAGATCTATCAGATAGTATAAGAGAATTTAGAGATAAAATAGTCTATTGCAATAAATGTCATAATATTTCTGATAAAGAAATATGTGAAATATGTACAAATCCGTATAGAAATTCTTCTATTTTATGTATTGTAGAGGATATTAGAGATGTTATGGCAATTGAGAATACTAATTTGTACAATGGGCTATATCATGTTTTAGGAGGAGTTATTTCTCCTATTGATGGGATTGGTCCAGAAGATTTAAATATTGATACTATTAGAAATAAAATTCAAGAACAATCAATTAAAGAGGTAATTTTTGCACTAAGCGCTACTATTGAAGCAGACACAACAAATTTTTATATTTTTAAAATTATTCAAAAATTTGATCTTGATATATCTGTTTTAGCAAGAGGAATTCCAGTTGGTGATCAGCTTGAATATACTGATGAAGTTACTCTAGCAAGAAGTATTCAAAATAGGAGGCCATATGAAAGTAACTTGAAAAATGACTAATAATATAAATTGTAAATTTGTCTACAATAAAAGATGGGGAAATATTATCTAAAACTCCCAAAAATGGGAGAGAGTATAGCTGAAGCAACTCTTACTAATTGGTTGAAAAATGTAGGAGATAAAGTTGATATAGATGAACCTGTTGTAGAAATAGCAACTGATAAGGTTGACTCAGATCTTCCTTCAGAATATAAAGGCGTTTTGGTAAAAAGAAATTTTCAGGTAGATCAAATTATAAAGGTTGGAGAGGTAATAGCTGAGATTGAAACAAATGATATTAATGATGGGGAAATAGAAGAGAAGAAGTCTGAAGCTATAAAAGATAAGGATGATATAGTTGATGATGCTAAGAAAGAAAGAATAGAAGTAAAAGAAATAGAAGAAACCATTGATAAGACAATAAAAAGTCTTGATATTCCTAAAAAAGATCAAAAAACTAATACTAAGAAGAAAAGATTCTATTCTCCACTAGTTAAAAGCATTGCGAAGAAGGATAATATATCTTCTGAACAATTAGATTCAATAAAAGGATCAGGAAAAGAAGGAAGAGTCACCAAGGCTGATATTTTAAATTACCTTAAAGGTTCTGATAATACCTCTATTGATTTTAAGTCAAATGTTAAAGGAAGTGTAACAAATGATTTAGGGGATCAAATAATTGAAATGGATAGAGTGAGCAAAATAATTTTTGATCATATGTCTGAAAGTAAGAAAATTTCTGCTCATGTTCAATCCTTCGTGGAAGCAGATGTTACAAGTCTTTGGGACTGGAGGGAAAAAAACAAATCAAATTTTTTAAAGAATGAGAATGAAAAGTTAACTTTTACACCATTATTTATTTTTTCTGTAATTAAAGCTTTAAGAGACTTTCCAATATTAAATAGTTCAGTAGAGAATGAAAAAATAGTAGTTAAAAAATCAATAAATATTGGTATGGCTACATCTCTAGATAATGGAAATCTTATAGTACCTGTAATAAAAAATGCTGATCATTTAAACTTAAAGGGATTAGCTATTGCTGTTAATGACCTTTCTAATAGAGCTAGAAATAATTCATTAAGACCTGATGAAATTTCTGATGGGACATATACAGTAACTAATGTGGGAAATTTTGGCTCTATTATGGGGACACCAATAATAAACCAACCCCAAGTTGGTATCCTTGCTATAGGAGTTATTAGGAAATTACCATCTGTAATTGAGACTGCAAATGGAGACTTTATTGGGATTAGAAAGAAATTAATTCTCTCACATAGCTATGACCATAGAATTATTAATGGTTCAGTTGGAAGTAGTTTTGTGAAAAGAGTTGCGGAATATCTTGAGAAATGGGATATTAGTCAAACTATATAGTTAAATGAAGCTTAATTTAAATAAAGCAATTTGTTTTTTTGATCTCGAAACTACAGGCACAAACCCTGGAAAAGATAAGATAGTTGAGATAGCTATCTTAAAGTTGGACGTTAACAATCAAAAAAAAGAATTGGTTTGGAGGGTTAATCCAGAATGTCCAATACCAACAGAGGCTTCATCAATTCATGGAATTACTGATAAGATGGTTAAAGATCAACCAAGCTTTAAGTTCTACTCCAAAGATATATATCAGTTTATAAAGGGTTGTGATTTAGCTGGATATAATATAGACAATTTTGATTTGCCACTTTTAGTTGAAGAATTTATAAGATCTGATATTGATGTTTCATCTTTTATAAAAGTTAAAACAGTTGATGTACAAACAATTTTCTTTAAAAAAGAACCAAGAGATTTGACATCTGCGCTTAAATTCTATTGTAATAAAGATCATGGAAATGCTCATACAGCTCTTGATGACACAATAGCAACTTATGAAGTTTTGTTGTCTCAACTTGATAAATATGAAGATTTAGAACCTAATGTTGATTTTTTAAGTACTTTAACAAGGAGGAATAAGAATCTTGATTTTGCTGGAAGAATAATTGAGGATAATGATGGAGATGCAGCTTTTAATTTTGGAAAGCATAATGGGAAAAAAGTAAAAGAAGTATTTATGGAAGATAAAGGATACTATTCTTGGATGATGAGTAGGGACTTTCCCGAGTATACAAAAAAAATTATTACACAAGTAAAGTTAAGTCTAACCAATTTATAGAAAATTGAAAATAATCTGTATAGGACAAAATTATGTCGACCATATTAAAGAACTATCAAATAAAAGATCTGGCAGTCCTTTAATTTTCATGAAACCTGATTCATCATTAATTTCAAAAAATCAGCCCTTTACCATCCCTAGTTTTTCTGATAATATTCATCATGAGGTTGAATTAATAGTCAAAATTAATAGACTTGGTAAACATATAGATGAAAAATTCTCCCATAAGTACTATGAAGAGATTGGACTAGGAATAGATTTTACTGCTAGAGATTTACAAACAGAACTAAGATCTAAGGGTCATCCTTGGGAAAAATCTAAAGCCTTTGATAACTCATGCCTTGTGGGTAAGTTTATGAAAAAGTCACTGTTTAATAATATAAATAATATTGATTTTGAGCTCAAAAAAAATAATATATCAGTACAAAAAGGAAACTCTGAGAAAATGATATGGAAAATGGATTATCTAATATCATATATTTCTAAATATTTTACATTGAAAATAGGGGACTTAATCTTTACTGGAACACCTTCAGGTGTTAGTAAAGTGGTATCTGGTGATAATCTTGAAGGATATATACAAGAAGAAAAACTTTTTTCTTTAAATATCAAATAACTATGGAGAATAAGATCATTGATTTTTTAAGAGAATCTAATAAGACTATTTCATTTGCTGAAAGCTGTACTGGAGGTGCACTTTCTAAAAGAATAGTTTTAATTCCTGGGGCTTCGGAAATTTTTCATGGATCTATTGTTTCATATTCTAATAATTCCAAAATAAATATTCTTAATATTAATATTGAGGATATCCAAAAGTATTCTGCAGTGAGTGAAAAAGTTGCTAAAGAAATGGCTGTAAATGCAATGAAAATTTTTAATTCAGATTACTCAATATCAACTACTGGTAACGCTGGTCCAAGTGTTAGCGACAATCTTTCAGATATAGGTGATTGTTTTATCTCAATTGCATCTAAGGAAATAGTAGTCTGTAAAAAAATTAAGATTGATTGTGATAGACAGTCTTTTATTTCAAAAATTACAGAAGAATCATTAAACTTCTTTATAAATACGATAATTAAGAACTAAAAATAATTTTTTTATTAAATCTAAATAGTTTAGTTTTGCACGTTGCAAATAGGTCTGAAATATGTCTAAAACTTGTGAAATTACTGGAAAGAAAGTTATGTTTGGAAATAATGTTTCCAAATCCTTAAATAGGACTAAAAGAAGGTTTGATGTTAATTTAATCAAAAAACGTTTTTTTATTCCTGAGGAAAACAAATGGATTACTCTTAAGCTTTCAGCTTCAGCTCTTAAAACCATTAATAAAAAAGGTATTTCAGAAGTTTTAAAAAAGGCAAGAAAACAGGGATTAATAAAATAAAATGGCTAAGAAAGGTAATAGAGTTCAAGTTATTTTGGAGTGTACTGAACACAAAGATTCTGATATGGCTGGAACCTCTAGGTATATTACAACTAAGAATAAGAAAAATTCCCCTGATAGATTAGAGATTAAAAAGTTTAATCCTATTCTAAAAAAAATGACCATTCATAAAGAAATAAAGTAAGATGGCAAAAAAGGCTGTTACTAGTCCACAGATTGGCTCAAAAAAATTAGTCAAAGCAATTCGAGTCGTTAAGAAAGACGAAGATAAAGGATATTGTTTTGATGAAAAGATATTGCCTCAAGATTTAGTTAACGATTGGTTAGCTGGAAAACCTATTGAAACAAAGCAAGTTGAGCCAGCAAAGGAAGAGCCAAAAGCTGAAGAGCCAGCAAAGGAAGAGCCTAAATTAGAAGACTCTAAATAATATCATTTAATTTACAGCCCCAATACCGTTAGCCCATAATTCTTTATTATAATTTTTTAGATCTTGATTAAGAATTTGAACTATTTCATCCTTTAATGACATCCATTTTTCATCTAATCTTTTCATTGAATTAATAACACCATTCGTAAGAATTGGAATATCTCCCTTCATTTCATCTATTATGAAAAGATAGTCTGCAATAAACTTATTTGGAAAATTTTCTACATCATCATATGCTAATGATTTTCTTTGCATCATTTTTTCATCCCATTCTTGCATCTTTTTATGTAAATCTAATCCTTGATTTATTAGATTGGACTTACTATTATCAATTCTTTTTATGACATCAGATAACCTATCTAATAATTTCTTGTTTTTATTAACATAGTTTGCCATTTCACTGAATTGATTTTCCATATGAGATGCATATTTGTCAAATTCCGAATATTCTTCACTAGTAATTTTATAATTCGGATTACTTTTAATTTCAAAATCTGAAGAGAAGTTCTCTTCTCCGGCAATTAAACTAATTTTATATTTTCCAGGTATAGATTTATGACCTCTAAAACTTCCTTCAATGTACGCATATGGAAGTCCAGGAAGTTTTTTATGCCTAGTATCCCAAATAAATCTGTTTAATCCAATTTTATTTGAAAGAACCGGTTCTTTAGATGGTCCACCATTATATGATATAAAATTTTTATTAATATCATTGCTAATTTCCCTAATTAAATGATCTTTTTCATCTCTAATTTGTATCCTTATATCCTTGTCAACATCATCTTTATTAATGTTATAATAAACAACTATTCCATTTGCAGGATTAACTCCTGAATGAGATGATGTTCCATCAAATCCTTTATTATTAGAGTTGAGTTTACTAGACCAATTACCCTTAATTAAATTCTCTGGTTTAAATAAAGCTGTCTCATTAGATCCATCATATTGTCTAATTAATCCCATATCATCTAATATCCAAAAAGACCTTCCTTGAGTTGCAATTATAAGATCATCGTGTTTTATCATTAGATCAGTAACAGCAAGACTAGGCATGTTTAAGTTAAATTTTTCCCATTCCTTTCCTCCATTAAATGAAATATAAATTCCAAGCTCTGTGCCTGCAAATAATAAATCTTTTCTAACATTATCTTCTCTAATGACTCTTGTATATGCTCCATAGGGGATATCTCCACTTATTTCTTTCCAGGTTTTTCCATAATTTGTTGATTTATATAACCCAGGAGTTTTATCATTGAATTTGTACCTAGTGGTTGCTATATAAACAGTTCCTTTATTATGAGGAGATACGTCTATTGCATTTATAATAGTTTCTTTTAAGTTTTTTGGAGTAATATTATTCCAAGTTTTACCACCATCTTGAGTCAAATGAACTAAACCATCATCAGATCCAGTATAGATTGTATTTGGCTCATGAGGAGACTCTATCACATAACTAATTGTGCCGTAATTTTCAGCACCTACTGCTTCGTTTGTATAAGGTCCACCACCATTTCCTTGCTTCTCATCTTCGTCTCTAGTTAAATCTGGAGACACAACAGTCCAAGATCTTCCAAAATCTTGAGTTTTAAATAAATGTTGAGCTGCATGATAAAATGTATTTTTTTCATGTTTTGACCATATAACAGGTGCATTCCAGTTAAACCTATATTTCATGTCTCTGGAAGCTTTACCTATATAATTGATTGGTTCAATCATTACCTTAGTCCTAGCCTTAGCTTTAGTGTCATAAATATTTATGCTCCCCAGATAGCTTCCACCCATCACTATACTTGGATCATCAGGATCAAATGCTAAAAATGCACTTTCACCACCAGCAGATGCTGACCAATGCTTATCATTAATCCCCCCTTGCCTTGATCCAAATCCAATACTAGCAATTTTTACTGTTGAATTGTCTTGTTGACCTCCATAAAGATTATATGGGAATTCATTGTCAACATTAACTCTATAAAACTGGGCTGTTGGCATATTGTATATGCTTGACCAAGTTTTACCATAATCAAATGTAATTTCTCCACCACCATCATCAGAGATAATCATATTTTTTGAGTTATTGGGATTAATCCATAGATCTTGATAATCACCATGTCCACTATAAATTCTCTCCCAATTTTTACCTCCATCAATTGATCTGTATGCTCTAGCACTCATTACATAGACAGTATTCTCATCATTAGGGTCAGCAAATACTTCTATATAATACCATGCTCTTGAGGTTAATTCTGCAAACTCACTAATTTTATTCCAACTTTTTCCAGCATTATTTGATACAAATAATCCTCCAAGTCTTTTATTTGAATCACTTTCAATTAGAGCATATACTTTATTAGAATTTGCTCTTGATACAGCTATTGCCATTTTCCCCATTTCTTTTGGTAATCCATTATGAATTTTAAACCATGAGTCACCACCATCAATTGATTTATAAAGTCCACTTCCTTCACCACCACTAATTACTTTCCAAGGAAGTCTTTGGTGCTCCCACATTGCAGCGTATAATACTTTAGGGTCATTATAGTCAAGTGAAAGTTCAGCAGCACCACTAAGTTCATTAACAAAAAGTACATTTTTCCATGAGTTACCTCCATCAATTGATTTATAAATCCCTCTTTCTTTTGTTGGCCCATTTATGGCACCTTGAGCTGCTATGTATACTATATCTGGATTTTCAGGATGAACAACAATCCTAGAGATTTGCTGAGTTTTCTCTAGACCTAGATGTTTCCAAGTTTTTCCAGCATCAGTTGATTTATAAACACCATCACCATAAGAAGTTGTAACTCCTCTTGGAGCATGCTCTCCCATTCCAACATATATTATTTTACTATTACTCTCAGCAACTGCAATTGCTCCAACAGATGAAGTTTTAAAGTAATCATCGGATATATTAAACCACTCACTACCAGCATTTATGGTTTTCCATAATCCTCCACCTACTGTTCCCATATAGTAAGTTAGAGGATTGTCTAAAACTCCAACAGAAGATACTGATCTTCCTCCTCTAAATGGTCCTATGTTTCTGTATTTTACATCTTCAAAATCAGATGATAAATCTTGAGTAAAAGAAAAAGAGCTAGATAGAATGGCTAAAAGTAATATTAGTTTTTTCATAATTGTATTTGTTTTTGTATCCCTCAATTTATAAAATTTCAGATATCTTTACAAAATGAGATCAAGCTATATTGATATTATAAATGAAGATATTGTTTTTGGTTTAATGAACAATAACAAAAAATTAAAATCTTTTATTTCTGATTTTCCATCTTATGACAACATTATTAATCATTCAGAAAAGAAAAAATTAGAATTTTCCAAAGAAAAGAGAAAAATATTAGTCGCTGAGATAAAACAACAATATAAAGGGATAAAGATTTCAAAAACATTGAATAATAACATAAACTCATTATTAGACGAAAAAACATTCTCTGTTACTTCTGGTCATCAGTTGAGTTTGTTCTCCGGGCCAATCTATTTTATTTATAAAATTATCTCAACAATCAAAATAGTTTCTGAACTCAATAATAGATCAAAAAAACAAAAATTTGTTCCAATTTTTTGGCTTGCTAGTGAAGATCATGATTTTGATGAAATATCTCAAGTAAATATTTCTGGAAAATCATTAAAATGGGAAAAGGAAACATTAAACCAACCTGTTGGTAAGATTAACTCTGATAAAATAGAAAATGTTATAAAAAAATATAAAAATGAGATTATTGACTCAAAATATTCGAATAAATTAATAAAATTGATTGATGATCATTATACTAGTTTTACAAGTCTATCAAAAGCAACAAGATCATTTATAAACTCATTATTTTCTGAATATGGAATAATAGTCATTGATGCAGACAGTAAGAATTTTAAAGAGACTTTTGCGAATAATATGAAGAATGAAGTTTTAAGTGGACTTTGTAAGATGACTGTTAGTAAACAAATTCAAGATATTAAGAAAAGTTTCAAAGACTATAAACCACAGGTAAATCCATCCGATATTAATTTTTTTAAAATTGGAGATTCTGGAAGAGTTAGAATTAGAAAGCAGGGTTCTGGGTTTAAAATTGATAAGGATAGTAAAAATATTACTAAGGACCACTTAATGAATGAAATTACTGATAATCCAGAAAAATTTTCTCCAAATGTTATAATGAGACCTCTTTATCAAGAAATGATTCTTCCTAATGTATGTTTTATAGGAGGTTCAAGTGAAATCAAATATTGGATACAATTAAAGTCCTATTTTGATAAAAGTAAAGTTGTTTTCCCAATCTTAACTATAAGGAATTCTGCATTTTTTGTTAATTCTAAGATTTCAAAAAACATTGAAAAATCAGGATTAAAAATGCAAAACTTTTTTGTTTCAAAAGAAAAATTATTAAAAGATAAGCTAAGTCAATTAAGTAAAACAAATTTAAATTTTGATGATTTAAGAAAAACTCTCTCAAATCAATTTGAGTATTTTAAGAAAATATCTAGAGAAACTGATAAATCTTTTATAGGTGCTATTTCAGCTCAAGAAAAAAAACAGTTAAATGGTATAGACAATCTTGAGAAAAAATTCAATAAATCTCAAAAAATAAAACATCAACAAGAACTTGAAAGGATAGAGCAAATATATAATTTTCTATATCCAGATAATATTCCTCAAGAGAGGGTAATTAACTTTGGGAATATATACACAGAGTTAGGTGATAATTTATTTAAAATTTTAATAAAGAATTTCAAGCCTTTTGAAAATAAAATTTTAGTCTTAGAACTTGAAGATTAATATATAGTTGTATTTTTGTTCATGGAAAATAAAGTCCTAATTGTTGATTTTGGATCACAATATACTCAACTAATAGCCAGAAGGATTCGTGAACTATTTATTTTCTGCGAGATACATCCATATAATAATTTACCTGAAAAACTTCTAGACTATAAGGCAGTTGTTTTTTCTGGTTCTCCATATTCAGTTTATCAAGAAGAATCACCAAACATTGATTTAGAAAAATTTTTAGGAAAAATACCAGTTTTAGCAATTTGTTATGGAGCTCAATTTATTGCAAATAATCTACATGGAAAAGTTGAGAATTCTAATTCAAGAGAATATGGTAGAGCTAGATTGACATTTATAGAAAATGATTCAATTCTGTTTAATGGAATTTCTAAAGAAAATCGAGTTTGGATGAGTCATGGAGATACAATTGTTGAATTACCTAAAGATGCTAAATTAATAGCAAGTACTGAATCAGTTAAAAATGCAGCTTATTCATTAAGCAAAATAAAAGTATTTGGTCTTCAATTTCATCCAGAAGTTTTTCATACTGATAATGGACTGAAAATTTTTGAAAATTTCTTGTTAAATATTTTGAAATTTAATCAAGATTGGACTCCAAAATCATTTATCCAAGAATCTGTAGATGAAATAAAGACTAAAGTAACTAATGATAAAGTAATATTAGGGATTTCAGGCGGAGTAGATTCTACTGTTGCAGCTGTTCTTCTTAATAAAGCTATTGGAACTAACCTTTATTGTGTATTTGTAAATAATGGTTTATTAAGAAAAGATGAATTTAATGAAGTTCTTAACCAATATAAAGACATGGGTTTAAATGTAACTGGAGTTGATGCATCAAATTTATTTATAGATGGTCTTAAAGGTATCACAGATCCAGAACAAAAAAGAAAAGTTATTGGCTCAATTTTTATAGATGTTTTTGAAAAAGAATCAAAAAAAATTCATGATGCAAAGTGGTTAGCCCAGGGCACAATTTATCCAGATGTAATAGAATCAATATCTGTAAAGGGTCCTTCTTCAACAATTAAATCCCATCATAATGTTGGAGGGATTCCAGATAAAATGAATTTAAAAATTATTGAGCCCTTAAAAATGTTATTCAAAGATGAAGTTAGAAGAATTGGAGAATCTTTAAATATTGATCAAACTATATTAAATAGACATCCATTTCCAGGTCCAGGATTAGGTATAAGAATACTTGGAGAAGTTGATAAAGAAAGTATAAGATTAGTCCAAGAATCGGATAAGATTTATATTGACTCTTTAAAAAAATGGGATTTGTATGATAAAATATGGCAGGCAGGTTCAATTCTTCTTCCTGTTAGGAGTGTAGGTGTTATGGGAGATGAAAGAACTTATGAAAGATGCGTTGCTCTAAGAGCAGTAATATCTACAGATGGGATGACAGCAGATTGGTATGAATTCCCAAATGATTTTCTAAAAGAAGTTTCAAACAAGATAATTAATAAAGTCTCTGGGATAAATAGAGTGGTTTATGATATAAGCTCAAAACCACCAGCAACAATTGAGTGGGAATAAAGTTAATAACGGGGATTATGAAAAATGAAAAGTTAGCTAAGAAACAATTTGGTAATGCTGTTCCAACAAATGTGGTAAACTCAATTATAAAAAAACTGTTACAACAAGATTTTTTAAAATGAATATAACTTAAAAAAAATGATAGATATTAATAGATCATTTAAACCTATGTTGACTCCAAAAGAAATGATTAGAATGGGTGTTTTTGGTGGAACTTATTTTAGTAAATTAGTGGATTATAGAATATTTCCTAAGGATTGGTTTTCAGATATTGATGAAAAATATTTTATCTCTAAAGTATATCAAAAGGATTCAAATTATTTTAAAATCAAATCTGGTCAATCTCAAGAAGAATGGGAACTGAAAGAGTGGATTCACAAAGATGATCCTAGAGGATGGTTTGAGTGGTATTGTAAATTTTTTAATGGAAGAAGGCATGAAGATGATGAAAGGCAAATAAAAAGATGGCTTGCATTTTGCGGCCCTAAAGGAAGGTTTAGAAATAATATATATAATAAGATATATAAGGCAGGAGTTAGGATTGAAGATTCAAATAAAATATCTCCTAGAATTCAACAATCATTGCTTCACTGGTCTTATAAATTAAATAACGGGGATTATGAAAAATGGAAATTAGATAATCAAAAAAGAATATGAAAAAATCATTGCTAATATTTTTAATGTCAATTACTTTTTGTTTCTCACAGGTACAAATAACTGATACAATATTGCACAGAGTGAAGAAAAAGGAGACTCTCTACTCAATTTCAAAAGAGTATTCAGTAAATATTAGTGAAATTATTTTATTAAACCCAAGTCTTAAATATAATGGCCTTAAAAGGAGATCTAGAATTATGATTCCTGTTTTCTCAGAAGTAATATCAACAGACATAGTAATTTCAGACTCTTTAAATATTAATAATGAACAAAAAGTTATTTCAGATTTAAAAACCTTGGTTTTAGAATCTAAGAATTTAAATAATGATTTAATACTTTCTTTGTTACTTCCATTTAATGCAGCTTCTATCGAACTTGATTATATTGAAAAAGTTGAGCAATTATTTGAAACTAGAAATTTATACACTATTTCAATTGATTTCTACTCAGGTGTTTTATATGCCTTAAATGAGCTTCAAAAAATAGGTATTAATGTCAAGCTTAATGTTTATGATACAGAGAATAGTTTTTCAAAACTTGAGAGCATTGTTAAAGATGTTGCTAGAATTAAAAGTGATGCTATAATAGGCCCTATCATACCACATAATTTTGATTTCTTTTCAAGATTAAAAGTCATAAGTAAAATCCCTAAAATATTTCCATTATCAACAAATCCAATAAGTTTATTTAGTGGAGTAATTCAGGCCATAACTCCTAAAAAAATTTTAAGAAATAAAATGATTGAATACTTAAAGAAAAATTTATCTCCAGAAGATAATATAGTTATAGTTGCCGATTCTTTAAATAGAGATATTGAAGCTGATTTAAAAAATATGTTTCCTAATTCTATTACATTAAGACCTGAATCACAAGGTGGATACATACTTCCAGAATTAGTTGATTCGCTACTAGTTGATAGTTTGCCTAATAAAGTAATTATTGAAACAGAAATTTTTACTTTTGTTTCAAGTATTATTTCACAAATGAATTCTCAAATTTCTGATGAAAGAAAAGTCCAATTATTTACTACATATAGAGGAAATATTTATGATGATCCAAATATATATATTAAAGATCTTGGGAATTTAAATTTTACTTATTCATCAATGACAAAACCTACAACAATAGATACATTGAATTCATTTACCTCTGGATATATTGATCTTTTCGGTAATTTCCCAAATAAAGATGTTATTAAGGCATTTGATATTACTACAGATATTTTACTTAGACTAGCATTACACAAGAAGATAGAAAAATCTTTTAAATACGGAGATCAAAAATATATTCAAAACAGATATAACTATGTAAAAGATTCATTAGGCGGTTATATTAATAATGGATTTTATATTTTAAGGCATTCTGAATATAACGTATATGAGATTATTAATTAAAAAAATCAATTTTACTTTAATATTTTGTAAATTTGAGCCCGGAACATTTTATTGAAATCCGGATGACTAAACCAAAGTATATATTTGTAACAGGAGGTGTTACTTCTTCCCTAGGTAAGGGGATAATTTCAGCATCATTAGCAAAGCTTCTTCAGGCTCAAGGATATAATCCTGCAATTCAAAAACTTGATCCATATATTAATATAGATCCTGGAACTTTGAATCCATATGAGCATGGTGAATGTTATGTTACGGATGATGGTGCAGAGACTGATCTAGACCTTGGTCATTATGAGAGGTTTCTAGGAACAAATACGTCTCAAAAAAATAATATTACTACTGGAAGGATTTATCAAAATGTTATTAATAAAGAAAGAAAAGGAGAATATCTTGGAAAAACAGTCCAAGTTGTTCCTCATATAACAAATGAAATAAAAGAAAATATAAGAAATCTAGCAGAAGATAAGTCTTTAGATATTGTAATAACTGAGATTGGAGGTACAGTTGGAGATATAGAATCACTGCCATATATAGAAGCTGTAAGACAAATAGTTTATGAAGAAGGCTCTGAAAATGCTATAGTAATTCATCTTACCTTAATACCCTACTTAAGGGCTACTGGAGAGCTTAAAACAAAGCCTACCCAACATTCTGTTAAAACTTTAATGGAATTAGGATTAAAAGCTGATATATTGGTTTGCAGATCTGAAAAGACAGTTAATCTAGATTTAAGAAAAAAAATTGCTCTTTTTTGTAATGTTAAGATAGATTCTGTCATTGAATCAATTGATGTTGAGACAATCTATGATGTTCCTTTAAAAATGATGGAAGAAGGATTAGATACTATAACTATAAAAAAATTAGGTTTAAAATATAAAGAACCAAATTTAGATAAATGGAAAAATTTTCTTCATAAATTAAGAAATCCTAAAAATGAAATTAAAATTGGTTTGATTGGAAAATATATTGAGTTAAAGGATTCTTATAAATCTATTCTAGAATCATTAATTCATGCAGGTACTGAAAATGATGTTAAAGTAAATGTCAAATCAATCCATTCAGAATATATTAATGAAGAGAATATTAATGACAAGTTAGATGGTTTAAATGGATTGATAGTTGCTCCAGGATTTGGTCAGAGAGGTATTGATGGTAAAATTCTAACTATTGAGTTTGCAAGAGTTAATAATATCCCTTTTTTTGGAATCTGTTTAGGAATGCAAATGGCAGTTATAGAGTATGCAAAAAATGTTAAAAAAATAAATGATGCTAATTCAACTGAAATTTCAAAAAAATGTAAGAACCCTATTATTGACCTTATGACTAATCAAAAAGAAATAATTAATAAAGGTGGAACAATGAGGTTGGGAGCTTGGGATTGTGAGATAATAAAAAATACAAAATCATATTCCATATATAATAAAAAACTAATATCAGAAAGACATAGGCATAGATATGAGTTTAATAATGATTATAATGATAAAATTTTTGATGAGAATTTTGTGAAAGCAGGAATAAATCCAAATACAGATTTAGTTGAAATTATTGAGAATAATAACCATCCATGGTTTATTGGTGTGCAGTTTCATCCTGAGTATAAAAGTAGTATTTCAAATCCACACCCTCTGTTTGTTGATTTTGTTGGAGCTAGTTTAAAAAATTTTTTAAAAAATAATTAAGAAATGGAAGAAAATAGAAAGGATCCTTTTCAGTTTATAGGTTTTCTTTTGATATCAATAATATTGATGTTTTGGTTCTATAGTTCTCGAAATATCCCTGAAATAGTTGAAAATGATTTAGAAGTAATTGAAAAAACTATATCTGAAGATCAAATATTGATTGATAACAATAGTGAAGAAATTAATGAAGATGGTGAATTTAATTTTGAGCAGAAAAAACTTATTCTTGAGAATGATAAGATATACATGGAGATAGACTCTAAGGGAGCAAATATTACTCTGCTTCATCTTAAAGAATTCACAAATTATAATAAAGACTCATTGATGTTAGTGGATTCCAATAATTCAAGTTTTAATATTTCAATTCCAAATAATTTTAATAGAATAATAAATTCTAAGGATATAATATTTGACTCTGATATTATAGAAAGAAATAAAAAAATTAAACTTACCGGATATATTTCTGATAATAATTTTATTGAGATTACTTATAATTTAGATAGTGATTCCTATATGCTGGATTATCAGTTAAAATTAAATGGATTCGAGACTTATTCTAATCAAAATGACTTTTTTATTTCTTGGGCTAAAGATTCATTTAGAAATTCTAAAAGTCTTGATTATGAGAATAGGTATACAGCTTTGAGCTATGGTTTTGAAGATGAAAAGGATTCATATCTTTCAATCTCAGGTTCTTCAGATAAAGTTATTGATAACGTAAATTGGATTTCTTATAGAGAACATTTCTTTAGCTCTATTCTGATGTTTGACAATAAGTTAGATCAAATACAGATTTTTTCAGAGAACTTAGCTAGTATTGAAGAGCTTGAGGAAAAATATACTAAAAGATTTTCTACTATAATTCCTATTGATATAAATAATTCTAGTTCAGATTTTAGATTTTATTTTGGTCCAACTGATTATCACACTCTAAAAGAATATGACCTTGGTATTGAGAATTCAGTTCCTGTTGGATGGGGTATTTTTGGATGGATTAATACATTTATTTTTTTTCCATTATTTTCTTTTCTAACTAAATACTTTTCCTATGGAATTTCAATAATAGTGTTAACTATTATAGTTAAGATTTTAATTGCTCCTATTACATATAAACAATACGTATCTCAAGCAAAAATGAAAGTTTTAAAACCAGAGATCGAGGAGATAAATGAAAAACATAAAGATGACCCTATGAAAAGACAGAAGGAAACTATGAATCTTTACACTAGATCTGGCGCTAATCCTATGGCTGGGTGTTTACCTGCTTTTGCACAAATGCCAATATTTTTTGCACTTTTTGTTTTCTTTCCTGCTGCATTTAGTTTAAGGCAAAAAAGTTTTTTATGGGCAGATGATTTATCTTCTTTTGATTCAATACTTGATTTAGGCTTTTATATTCCTTTATATGGAGACCATATAAGTCTTTTCCCAATTTTAGCATCTGTAGCAATATTCTTCTATACAAAAATGACTACTGGAGGACAGATGATGCCTTCTTCTCAAACTGGTGGCGTTAATATGAAATTAATTATGTACATGATGCCTCTAATGATGCTATTCTTTTTTAATAACTACGCAAGTGGACTAAGTCTATATTATTTTGTATCAAATCTTTTAACAATAATCTTAATGCTCTTAATCAAGAGATTTTATATTGATGACAAAAAAATATTAACTCAAATTGAGAAAAATAAGGAAAAACCGGCGAAAGTTGGAGGATTTAGAGCAAGACTTCAAAAAGCAATGGAGGAAGCTGAAAAGAAGAAAAGAAATAACGAAAAGAGAAAATAGTTAGCTATGAAAAGTAAAAAAGTTGTAATTGCACTATCAGGAGGTGTAGATTCAAGCGTAGCAGCATATTTATTAAAAAAACAAGGTTATAATTTAATTGGACTTTTTATGAAGAATTGGCATGACGAGAATGCCACAATTTCAGATGAATGTCCCTGGCTTGAGGATAGTAATGATGCAATGCTAGTTGCAGAGAAATTAAAAATACCTTTTAAAACTGTTGATTTAAGTAAAGAATATAAAAAGAGAATAATTGATTATATGTTTAAAGAATATTCAAATGGAAGAACGCCAAATCCTGATATACTTTGTAATAAGGAGATAAAATTTGATGTGTTTATGAAATTAGCACTTTCTTTAGATGCGGATTATGTTGCAACTGGACATTATAGTCAAATAGAATTGACTAATAATTCAGAATATAGACTTTTGCAAGGAGTTGATAAAATTAAAGACCAGTCTTATTTTTTATGCCAACTAAATCAAAAACAATTAAGTAAAATATTATTTCCAATAGGACATTTAAAAAAGTCTGAGGTAAGAGATATTGCTAAGAAAAATTATTTAATAACCGCTGATAAAAAAGATTCCCAGGGACTTTGTTTTGTTGGTAAGATTAGGTTGCCTGAATTTTTACAACAAAAATTAAAAAGAAAGAAAGGAGATATAATCGAAATTCCTAGTAATTCACAAGTTTTTAAAATTAAAAGTGAGGGTAATCAATCTAGGTTAAGTGATTTATCAAAAAAATATGAATTTTCAAAAAATGATGGTAAAATCATTGGTGAACATAATGGAGCCTATTATTATACAATTGGTCAAAGAAAAGGTCTTGCAGTAGGAGGTTATGATGAGCCAATATTTGTGATTGGAATTAATACTAAATCAAATGAAATTTTTGTTGGAAAAGGGAAGAATCATCCAGGATTAATAAAAAAAGCCATTCAGATAGACATAGGAACAATTAATTGGGTAAATGATTCCTATAATATTGATCTTATAAAGACTTTAAAACTTAAAGCAAGAATTAGATATAGACAGCCTTTACAGGATATAACAATTCATATTTATAGGAAAAATCTTTTTATTGAATTTAATAAATATCAAACTGCAATAACCTCTGGGCAATTCCTAGCTTTATATCATAAAAATGAGTTAATCGCTTCTTCTGTAATTCCTTAGATAAAAAAACTTGCTTTTTTTGTAAAAAAAACATAGGGAAATCAGTGTTATAACCAAAAAAATATTTTAAATTTGCACGCTTAAAAGTGGAATTTAATTTAATGGTATGCCAACAATATCGCAATTAGTAAGAAAAGGAAGATCTACTCAATCTAAAAAGAGTAAATCTGCTTCGCTTGAATCATCACCTCAAAAAAGAGGTGTATGTATAAGAGTTTATACTACAACTCCAAAAAAGCCTAACTCTGCAATGAGAAAAGTCGCAAGAGTTAGATTAACAAATGGTAAGGAGGTTAATGCATACATTCCAGGTGAAGGACATAATCTACAGGAACACTCAATAGTTTTGGTAAGAGGTGGAAGAGTAAAGGATTGCCCTGGTGTTAGATATCACATTGTTAGAGGAGCACTTGATACTGCAGGTGTTGAGGGGAGATTGCAAAGGAGGTCCAAATATGGTGGGAAAAAACCTAAAAAACAATCCTCATCATGAGAAAAAAACAATCAAAAAAGAGACCCCTAATCCCTGATCCTAAGTTCAATGACCAACTTGTAACAAGATTTGTTAATAACCTTATGTCACAGGGTAAAAAATCAAAAGCTTATAAGATTTTCTATGATGCAATGGAAATCGTAGATCAAAAAAATGAAGATAAAGAAAAAACTTCTCTTGATCTTTGGAAGGATGCTTTATCGAATGTAATGCCTCATGTAGAAGTTAGGAGTAGGAGAGTTGGGGGAGCTACTTTTCAAATTCCTCAGCCAATAAGACCTGAAAGAAAAATTTCTATTGCAATAAAGTGGTTAATTGATTCCTCAAAAAAGAGAAATGAAAAATCAATGGCACTTAAGTTAGCACAAGAAGTAATAGCAGCTGCAAAAGAAGAAGGCGCAGCTGTTAAGAAAAGAGTTGATACTCATAAAATGGCAGAAGCAAACAAAGCCTTTTCTCACTTTAGATTTTAATTTATTCAAATGGCAAGAGATTTAAAATATACAAGGAATATTGGTATTGCAGCTCACATTGATGCTGGTAAGACAACAACTACTGAAAGAATACTTTTTTATACTGGTGTAAGTCACAAAATTGGAGAGGTTCATGATGGTGCTGCAACTATGGATTGGATGGAACAAGAACAAGAACGAGGTATAACAATTACTTCAGCTGCTACTACTTGTAATTGGGATTTCCCAACAGATCAAGGTGAAAGTATTGACACTACAAAATCTTATCATTTTAATATTATTGATACTCCTGGACATGTTGATTTTACAGTTGAAGTAAATCGTTCGCTAAGAGTTTTAGATGGACTTGTTTTCCTTTTTTCAGCTGTTGATGGAGTAGAACCTCAGTCTGAGACAAACTGGAGATTGGCTGACAATTATAAGGTTCCAAGAATTGGATTTGTTAATAAAATGGATCGTCAGGGATCTAATTTTTTAGGAGTTTGTAATCAGGTTAAGGAAAAACTAAAATCTTTGGCTGTACCAATTGTTTTGAATATTGGAGATGAAGAGGATTTTAAAGGTATAGTTGACTTAGTAAAGAATGTTGCAATTGTTTGGCATGAAGAGAATTATGGATCTACATGGGATGTCATTGATATTCCTGAAAATTTAAAAGCTGAAACTAAAAAGCTTAGAGGAGAGCTTATTGAGGCTATTGCTGATTATGATGATAAAATATTAGAAAAATATCTTGATGATCCAGATTCTATTTCTGAAGATGAAATTCATACTGCCTTAAGGGCAGCCACTCAGGACATTAGTATCATTCCTATGGTATGTGGTGCTGCATTTAAAAATAAAGGTATTCAATTTTTATTAGATACTGTTTGTAGATACCTACCATCTCCAAAGGATAAGGAGGCTATTGTAGGAACTAAACCTGACTCTGATGAAAAAATCTCTAGATTGCCTCAAGCTAACGAGCCTTTTTCTGCTCTAGCTTTTAAAATAGCAACTGATCCTTATGTAGGAAGGTTGGCTTTTTTTAGGGTTTATTCTGGAAGACTTGATGCCGGTTCATATGTTTTAAACAATAGGAATGGTTCAAAGGAAAGAATTTCAAGAATATACCAGATGCATTCAAATAAGCAAAACGCCATCGATTATATTGAGGCTGGAGATATAGGTGCAGCTGTTGGTTTTAAGGATATAAAAACTGGAGATACTTTATCCTCCGAAAAACATCCAATAATTCTTGAAAGTATGACATTCCCTGATCCAGTTATTGGAGTTGCAGTTGAACCTAAAACAAAAGCAGATATTGACAGATTAGGTATGTCATTAGCAAAATTAGCTGAAGAAGATCCAACATTTCAAGTAAAAACTGATGAGGCATCTGGTCAAACTATAATTTCTGGTATGGGAGAGCTTCATCTTGATATTATTGTAGATAGGCTTAAAAGAGAATTTAAAGTTGAAGTAAACCAAGGTAAACCAAAAGTAGAATATAAAGAATCTTTAACCCAAGCAGCTAAACACAGGGAGGTGTATAAAAAACAAACAGGAGGTAGAGGTAAATTTGCAGATATAGTTTTCACTCTAGAGCCTGGAGAAGAAGGAAAACCAGGATTAGAGTTTATTAATAAAATAAAAGGTGGTAATATTCCTAAAGAATATATTCCATCTGTTGAAAAAGGTTTTAAAGATTCAATGCAAAATGGTCCATTAGCTGGATTTGAAGTTGATTCTATGAAGGTGACCCTTCATGATGGCTCTTTTCATCCTGTAGATTCTGACTCTTTATCTTTTGAATTAGCTGCAAAATTAGCTTTTAGAGAAGCTTCTATAGCTGCAAAAGCTGTTATAATGGAACCTATTATGAAACTTGAAGCTTTAACTCCCGAAGAAAATATGGGTGATATAGTTGGTGACTTAAATAGGAGAAGAGGTAAAGTTAATTCTATGGATGAGAGAGCAGGAGCAAAAGTTATTGCAGCTGAAGTTCCTCTTTCAGAAATGTTTGGTTATGTAACTTCATTAAGAACATTGTCTTCAGGAAGAGCTACTTCTACTATGGAATTTTCACATTATGCTGAAACACCGTCAAATATTTCAGAATCAGTTATTTCAGAAATTAAAGGAAACATACAAGAATAATAATTATGAGTCAAAAAATTAGAATAAAATTAAAATCTTACGATTACAACCTTGTAGATAAGTCTGCTGATAAGATAGTTAAAACTGTTAAAAGTACTGGTGCTATTGTTACAGGTCCAATTCCTTTGCCAACTCATAAAAAGATATTTACTGTTCTTAGGTCTCCTCATGTTAATAAGAAATCTAGAGAACAATTTAAGTTATGTAATTATAAGAGATTACTTGATATTTATAGTTCATCTGCAAAAACGATTGATGCATTAATGAAATTAGAATTGCCAAGTGGTGTTGAAGTTGAAATAAAAGTTTAAAAATAATTATATGTCTGGATTAATAGGAAAAAAAATAGGAATGACAAGCATCTACGATAATAGTGGAAAGAATGTTCCATGTACTATTCTTCAGGTTGGGCCATGTACAATAATACAGATAAAAACGGAAGAAAAAGATGGTTATTCATCTTTTCAACTAGGTTTTGATGATACTAAAAAAGAAATAAATAAGGCAAGCCAAGGTCATTTTAAAAAGAGTAAATCCTCTCCTAAAAGAAAACTCGTTGAATTTAGTGGATACGAAGGTGAATTTAAAGTTGGAGATAAAATTACAGTTGATCATTTTTTTGAGGGTGAATTCGTTGATGTTTCAGGAATATCTAAAGGAAAAGGATTTCAAGGGGTAGTTAAAAGACATGGTTTTGCAGGGGTTGGAGATTCAACACACGGTCAGCATAATAGGAAAAGAGCGCCTGGATCAATTGGAGCTGGTTCAGACCCATCAAGAGTATTTAAAGGAATGAAAATGGCTGGTCAAATGGGTTCAACAAAGGTTAAAACTCTTAATCTTAAGGTAGTTAAAGTAATGAATGAAGAAAATTTACTTTTAGTTAAAGGGAGTGTTCCAGGTCATAATAATTCTTATATAATTGTTCAGAAATAATGGAATTAGCTATACATAATATTAAAGGTAAGGATACTGGAAGAAAGGCAAAGCTTAGTAATAATATCTTTGCAGTAGAGCCAAATGATCATGCAATTTACTTGGATGTAAAACAATATCTTGCTAATAATAGAAAAGGATTACATAAATCTAAGGAAAGAGCTGAAATAAAAGGAAGTACAAGGAAAATAAAAAAACAAAAGGGTACTGGAACTGCAAGAGCAGGAAGTATAAAAAACCCTTTATTTAGAGGTGGTGGAAGAGTGTTCGGCCCAAGACCAAGGAGTTATGATCAGAAAGTTAATAAAAAGGTAAAGAAACTTGCGAGAAAGTCAGCTTTAAGTTATAAAGCAAAAAATAAAGCAATTATGATAATAGAAGATTTTGATTTTTCAAAACCTAAAACAAAGAATTATTTTTCTATTTTGAAAGCTTTTGAACTAGATGGGAAAAAAACATTAATGGTATTAAATGAAGGAAATAAAAATGTATACTTATCTGCCCGGAATTTAAAAAACACTAAGGTAGTAATTAATTCAGAGTTAAACACTTATGAAATTACAGACGCTTCAAATGTCTTAATTTTAGAAAGTGCAGTTGACGGATTAGAGTCTAACTTGAAATAAAATGATATGGATATACTTGTAAAACCTATATTAACAGAAAAAGCAACAAATGAAAGTGAGTTAAGGAACTCCTACACTTTTATTGTTTCTAAAGATGCAAATAAGATTCAGATTAAAAAAGCTATTGAGGAATCATATGGAGTTTCTGTTATTAAAGTAAGGACTATGATATATGGTGCCCAATCAACGACAAAGCATACCAAAAGAGGTGTTCAAGCAAGTAAAAAAGGTGCTTATAAAAAAGCATTAGTTAAAATATCAGAAGGAGATAGAATCGACTTCTTTTCAAACCTATAATTATGCCAGTTAGAAAATTAAAACCAGTAACACCCTCTCAGAGACATAGAATCATAAATGGTTTTGATTCAATAACTACTGATAAGCCTGAAAAGTCACTATTAGTGCCTAAGAAAAGAACTGGTGGAAGAAATAATAGCGGGAAAATGACTGCTAAATATAGAGGAGGTGGACATAAGAGAAGATATAGAATTATAGATTTTAAGAGAGATAAATTTGATATCTCTGCAGAAATAAAATCAATAGAATACGATCCTAATAGAACTGCCTTTATATCATTAGTAGAGTATAAGGATGGAGAGAAAAGATATATAATTGCTCAAAATGGATTAAAGTTGGGACAAAATATTATGTCTGGAGAATCAGCTTCACCAGAATTAGGGAACTCTCTTCCAATTGCAAATATCCCTTTGGGAACTATCATTTCATGTATTGAATTTTCACCAGGAAAAGGTGCTGTTCTTGCAAGAAGTGCAGGATCTTCTGCCCAATTAATGGCAAAAGAAGAAAAGTATTCAACACTTAAATTACCATCAGGTGAAACTAGAATGATTCTCTCTAAGTGTTTTGCAGCAATAGGTGCTGTTTCAAACTCAGATAATCAGTTAATTTCATCTGGTAAAGCAGGAAGAAAAAGATGGCTTGGTATTAGACCAAGAACTAGGCCAGTAGCTATGAATCCAGTTGATCATCCGATGGGAGGAGGAGAAGGAAAGGCCTCTGGAGGTCACCCTAGATCAAAAAAGGGTATCCCAGCTAAGGGTTATAGAACTAGGTCTAAAAAGAAAGCATCATCTAAGTTTATAATTGAAAGAAGAAAAAAATAATTAAAAATGGCTAGATCATTAAAAAAGGGACCGTATGTGCATTTAAGCCTTCTTAAGAAGGTTAACAAGAATGTTGAGGGTAACAAAAAGGAAGTTATTAAAACTTGGGCAAGATCTTCAATGATTATTCCTGATTTTGTAGGGCAAACTATTGCTGTGCATAATGGTAAACAATTTGTACCTGTTTATATTACAGAAAACATGGTTGGTCATAAATTAGGAGAATTTTCTCCTACTAGAACTTTTAAAGGTCATTCTGGAGGAAAAAATAGATAAATAAATAAAAAGATTAAAATTGGGATTAAGAAAAAGAAATAGTGCAAATAAAATTAAAGAGAGTAAAAAGAATCTAGCTTTTGCTAAACTTAATGATAGCCCTATATCTCCAAGAAAAATGAGACTTGTAGCTGATCAAATTAGGGGAGAGAGTATTGATAGTGCTCTAACTATACTTAAATTTAGTCCAAAAGAAGCATCAAGAAGACTTGAAAAACTTTTAGTTTCAGCAATATCAAATTGGCAATCAAAAAATGAGAGTTTAGATCTAGAAACTTCTCAACTTTTTGTTAAAGAGATTAGAGTTGATTCTGCTGGAATGCTTAAGAGAATTAGAACTGCTCCTCAAGGAAGAGCTCATAGAATTAGAAAAAGATCAAATCATGTTACATTAATTTTATCATCAAAAACAATTAATTAAATGGGACAAAAGACAAATCCAATAGGAAATAGACTGGGAATTATTAGAGGCTGGGACTCAAACTGGTTTGGCGGGAGAGATTATGGAGATAAACTAGCTGAAGATGATAAAATTAGAAAATATATTAATGCAAGACTTTCAAGAGCTAGCGTCTCAAGTATAATTATTGAAAGAAGTGTTAAGCTAGTTGTTATTACAATAAAGACTGCGAGGCCTGGTATAATAATTGGTAAAGGAGGTTCAGAAGTTGATAAACTTAAAGAAGAGTTAAAAAAAATAACTTCAAAAGAAATTCAATTAAATATTTTTGAAATTAAGAGACCAGAACTTGATGCATTTCTAGTTGGCTCAAGTATTGCAAGGCAAATCGAAAACAGAATTTCTTATAGAAGAGCTATTAAGATGTCTATTTCTGCAGCAATGAGAATAAATGCAGAAGGTATTAAAATTAAAATTTCAGGGAGATTAAATGGGGCAGAAATGGCTAGGTCTGAGACTCATAAAGAGGGTAGGATTCCATTATCAACCTTTAGAGCTGATATTGATTATGCAATAGTTGAAGCACATACAACTTATGGAAGACTTGGAATCAAAGTTTGGATTATGAAAGGAGAAGTTTATGGTAAAAGAGAGCTTTCACCTTTAACTGGTATGAGAAGTTCTTCTGGAAATTCAAAGAAAAATAATCGTAGAAGAGAAAGAAACAACTAAAAGGATATAAATGTTACAACCAAAAAGAACAAAATATCGTAAAGCTCAAAAGGGCAAAATGAAAGGTCTTTCTCAAAGAGGCAATAGACTATCAAATGGTATGTTTGGTATTAAATCATTAGAGTCTAAATTCATTACATCAAGACAAATAGAGGCTGCTAGAATTGCTGCAACTAGACATATGAAAAGAGAGGGAATGTTATGGATCAAAATTTTTCCTGATAAACCAATAACAAAAAAACCTTTAGAAGTTAGGATGGGTAAAGGTAAAGGAGCACCTGAATATTTTGTTGCAGTTGTAAGACAAGGAAGAATAATGTTTGAAGTTTCTGGAGTTCCTATTGCTGTTGCTAAAGAGGCTCTTAGATTAGCTGCACAAAAACTTCCTGTTAAAACTAAATTTATAATAGCTAGAGATTACGAATGATAAATTATGAAAATATCTGAAATAAAAAATATGACACCTGACGAGTTAAAAGAAAAATTAACTGAATCTATAAATGAATTAAGACAGTTAAAGTTTAATCATTCTGTGCAATCTATTGAAAATCCTTTACAGATAAAGGTTTTAAGAAGACAAATTGCTAAAATGAAAACTATAATTAATCAAAAAAAAGAAGATTAAATGAGTACTAGAGCATTAAGAAAAGAAAGAATAGGTATTGTAGCATCTAAAATGAGTACTAGAGCATTAAGAAAAGAAAGAATAGGTATTGTCGCATCTAATAAGATGAATAAGTCTGTTGTTATATCTGAAGTAAGAAAAGTAAAACATCCAGTATATGGGAAGTTTGTTTTAAAGACAAAGAGATACGTTGCTCATGATGAAAAAGATGAATGTAATGAAGGTGATACTGTTAAAATAATGGAAACAAAGCCTATGAGCAAAACAAAAAGATGGAGAATTGTTGAAATAATAGAAAGAGCAAAATAATATGGTACAACAAGAATCAAAATTAAAGGTAGCTGATAATACTGGAGCAAAAGATGTTCTAACTATTAGAGTTTTAGGAGGAACTAAAAGAAGGTATGCATCTTTAGGGGATAAAATTGTGGTAACAGTTAAGGATGCTACACCAAATGGAACAGTTAAAAAGGGTACAGTTTCAGTTGCCGTCGTTGTTAGAACAAAAAAAGAAGTTAGAAGAAATGATGGCTCATATATACGATTTGATGATAATGCATGTGTACTATTAAGTGAAACAGGAGAAATGAGAGGTACTAGAGTTTTTGGACCAGTTGCAAGAGAATTGAGAGATAAACAGTTTATGAAGATAATATCATTAGCACCAGAAGTATTATAAATGTTATGAAAAAGATTAAGATTAAAAAAGGAGATAAAGTTGTGGTAATTTCTGGAGAGAATAAAGGCTCATCAGGTTCAGTATTAAAAGTGCTGTATAACAGCAATAAAGCAATAGTTGAGGGTCTAAATATGGTTAAGAGACATACAAAACCAAGTGCTGAAAACCCTAAGGGTGGAATAATAGAAAAACAGTTGCCTCTTCATATTTCAAATTTATCATTACTAACCAAAAGTGGTGAAAAAACAAAAGTTGGATACAAATTTGAAGATGGGAAAAAGCTAAGATATTCAAAGAAATCAAATGAAATTTTATAATTATGTCATATAAACCAAGACTTAAAGAAGATTATTCTAATTCCGTTGTTTCGGCTCTTATGAAAAAGTCAGGATATAAGAATATAATGCAGGTTCCTAAATTGAATAAAATAGTTATTTCTAGGGGAGTGGGTGCTGCAGTTGGTGATAAAAAATTAATTGATCATGCTGTTGAGGAGTTAACATTAATATCAGGACAAAAGGCATTACCAACTTTATCAAAAAAGGATGTTGCTTCATTTAAATTAAGAAAAGGAACTCCAATTGGTGTGAAAGTAACTTTAAGAGGAAATAATATGTTTGAATTTTTAGACAGACTAATTACTATCGCCCTTCCAAGAGTTAGAGATTTTCAGGGTATTAAAACTTCAGGTTTTGATGGAAGAGGAAATTATACCCTAGGAATAAGAGAACAATTAATTTTTCCAGAAATTAATATTGATAAAGTAAATAAAATTTCAGGAATGGATATAACATTTGTAACAAATACAAATTCAGATGAAGAAGCTAAAGGTCTTTTATCTGAATTAGGGTTACCATTTAAAAAACAATAGATATGGCAAAAGAATCAATGAAAGCTCGAGAAAGAAAAAGACAAAAAATGGTTGCAAAATATGCAAGCAAGAGACAGTCTTTAAAAGATGCAAAAGATTATATTGGACTTCAGAAACTTCCAAAAAATGCATCTCCAGTTAGACTGCATAATAGATGTAAAATAACAGGAAGACCAAAAGGATATATTAGACAATTTGGACTTTCAAGAGTTATGTTTCGAGAAATGGCTAATAAAGGTTTAATCCCAGGAGTAACAAAAGCTAGCTGGTAAAAATAAATATATATGTATACAGACACAATTGCAGATTATTTGACAAGAATTAGAAATGCTAACCTAGCTGGACATAAAGTAGTAGAGATACCTGCATCAAATATAAAAAAGGAGATAACCAAAATCTTATTTGATCAAGGATTTATTCTTAGTTATAAATTTGAAGATACAGAAGATAATCAAGGTCAAATAAAAATTGCTCTTAAATATGATTCTATTTCAAAAGAACCTGTTATTAGAGAAATCCAAAGAATTAGTAAACCTGGTTTGAGAAAGTACTCTAATTCTAAAAATTTTCCTAGAATTCTTAATGGATTAGGAGTTTCAATAGTTTCTACATCTAAAGGACTGATGACTGGAAAAAAAGCTGCAAATATGAATATTGGAGGAGAGTTAATCTGTTATATATATTAAATTATAAGAAATGTCAAGAATAGGAAATAGTATAATAAATATCCCGGAAGGAGTTACTATAGAGGTAAATAAGAATTTAATTACAGCTAAAGGTAAGTTAGGGGAACTCTCTCAAAAGTTTGATGGTGTTTCTTTTAATATAACTGATACTGAGGCTAGTGTTAAAAGGAATTCTGAGTCTAAAGATCATAAATCAAAACATGGTTTATACAGGTCCTTGCTAAACAATATGGTAATAGGAGTTAGTGAAGGTTTTGTTAAAGAACTTGAATTAGTGGGTGTTGGATATAGGGCAAATAGTTCAGGACAAAAATTAGATCTTTCTCTTGGGTTTTCACATACTATTGTAATGAATTTACCTTCGGAAATTAAAGTAGAGACTATTAATGAAAAGGGGCAAAATCCTATTATAAAACTATCTTCTATTGATAAACAATTATTAGGACATATTGCTGCAAAAATTAGATCTTTCAGAAAACCTGAACCTTATAAAGGAAAAGGTGTTAAATATGTTGGCGAACAAATAAGAAGAAAAGCGGGAAAACAAGCATAATATGAAAAAACGTAAAAGTTATAGAAGAGATACAATAAGAAAAAGAATTAGGAAGATAGTTACTGGTTCTTCAGATTATCCTAGATTGTCAGTTTTTAGGAGCAATAAGGATATATATTGTCAGATAATTGATGATACTGAAGGTAAAACACTTGTTTCTCTTTCCTCTATAGATAAAGAAATTGTAGATCTTAAGCTTAAAAGCAATATTGAAAAGTCATTTAATGTAGGAAAGTTAGTTGCTGAGAAAGCTATTAAAGCAGGTGTGAGTAAAGTAAAATTTGATAGAGGGGGTTACCTTTATCATGGTAGAGTTAAATCATTAGCTGAAGGTGCTAGAGAGGGAGGACTTAAAATATAGATATGTATAAAAATTATAAAAATGTTGAAATTATAAAACCTGCAGGACTAGAACTTAAGGATAGACTTGTGGGTATTAAAAGAGTTACTAAAGTTACCAAAGGGGGAAGAGCTTTTGGTTTTTCTGCAATAGTAGTAGTTGGTGATGAGAATGGTGTAGTAGGGCATGGGCTTGGAAAGGCAAAAGAAGTAACTATTGCTATTACAAAAGCTGTAGAGGATGCAAAGAAAAATTTAGTAAAGATACCTATTGAAAATGGAACTCTTCCACATGAGCAGAAAGGTAAATATGGTGGAGCAAAAGTTTTCATTAAGCCTGCATCTGATGGTACAGGAGTTATTGCAGGAGGTGCTGTACGAACTGTTTTAGAATCTGTAGGAGTACAAAACGTACTCTCAAAATCTCAAGGTTCGTCAAATTCTCACAATGTTGTAAAAGCAACTTTTGATGCTTTATTAAATCTAAGAAGTCCTATCATGATTGCTAAACAGAGAGGTGTCTCTTTAGATAAAATTTTCAAGTCATGAGTAAGAAAGTAAAAATTAAACAAATAAAAAGTACAATAAAGAGAATTGAATCTCAAAAAAGAACCTTAATTGCTTTAGGTTTAAGAAGAATTGGAATGGAGGTTGAACATGAACTTACTCCTTCAATTAATGGGATGATTCAAAAAGTAAAACATTTAGTTTCTATTAATGAAATAAAATAATAATTATGAGTTTAAATAATTTAAAACCAGCATTAGGATCTAATAAAAATAGCGGGAAAAGACTTGGAAGAGGTCAAGGTTCTGGTAAAGGCGGAACTTCAACCAGAGGTCATAAGGGTGCTCAATCAAGATCAGGGTATTCAAGAAAAATTGGTTTTGAGGGTGGACAGATGCCTTTGCAAAGAAGAGTGCCAAAATTTGGTTTTAAAAATATAAATAGAAAGGAGTATGTGCCTATTAATATTGATACAATACAGCTTTTAATAGAACAAAAAAGAATAAAAAAACAATTGAAAATTAAAAATATTTTAGAATTAAATTTAGCTCATAAAGGAGATCTTATTAAGATTTTGGGGAGAGGAAAGCTAGAATCACCGGTTGAGGTATATGCTCATAAATTTTCTAAATCAGCAGAAAATTCAATTGAAAAAGCAGGCGGTAAAGTGATTAAGTTATAAATATGAATAAGTTTATAGACATAGTAAAAAAGATATTAAAGATTAAAGAGTTAAAGAACAGAATTCTTTTTACTCTAGGATTACTATTGGTCTATAGACTTGGTGCTCAGATAGTTCTCCCTGGGATAGATTCCCTAGAATTGTCTGCATTTAATTCAAGATTTGATGGTGGAGGCCTACTTGGAATTTTGAATGCATTTACTGGAGGAGCTTTTGGTAATGCTTCAGTCTTTGCATTAGGAATTATGCCTTATATATCTGCATCAATTGTAGTTCAATTAATGGGAGTTGCAGTACCATATCTTCAGAAATTACAAAAGGAAGGAGAAAGTGGTAGAAAAAAAATAACTCAAATTACTAGATGGTTAACAATATTTATTTGTGTAATTCAAGCACCTGCTTATTTATATAGCTTAACAGCTTTAGGTGTTCCAGAAAGTGCATTTATCTTTGGAAGGACCCCATTATTTTTGATTTCATCAGTAATTATATTAGTTACAGGAACTGTTTTTGCAATGTGGTTAGGAGAGAAGATAACCGATAAAGGAATTGGAAATGGTATTTCTCTTTTGATAACAGTTGGAATTGTAGCATCATTACCATTAGCTTTTACTCAAAATTTAATTTCAAGGATAAGTCAGAGTGGTGGGGGGTTAATCATGGTTGTAATTGAATTGGCAGTATGGCTAATTATAATTATTTTAAGCATATTGTTAGTTATGGCTGTTAGGCAAATTCCAGTTCAATATGCTAGAAGAAATAGCATTTCACCAAATGATCAATCTAATGCAGGAATGTCTTCAAGACAATATATTCCTCTTAAACTTAATGCATCTGGTGTTATGCCAATAATTTTTGCACAAGCATTAATGTTTGCTCCAGTGACCATTGGTGGCGCTTTGGGTAGCACTAATTTTGGTCAATGGTTACAGACTAATTTTTCTGATATTTTTGGACTTTGGTATAATGTTCTTTTTGGGCTTTTATGTGTAATATTTACATTTTTTTATACAGCGATTACTGTACCAACAAACAAAATGTCAGATGATTTGAAAAGAAGTGGAGGTTTTGTTCCAGGGATTAGACCAGGAAATGAAACATCAGAGTATTTAGATTCAGTAATGTCTTACATAACATTTCCAGGATCTTTATATCTTGCTGCTATTGCTGTTTTTCCAGCAATTGTAGTTCAATTAATTGGAATGCAACAGGGATGGGCATTGTTTTTTGGTGGTACATCATTATTGATAATGGTAGGTGTTGCGATTGATACTATACAACAGGTTAACGCTTATTTATTGAATTATCATTATGATGGTCTTATGAAATCTGGTTCTATGAGAAATAAACCACAAATTTAATTGATATATGGCTAAACAACAATCTATAGAACAAGAAGGAAAAATTATTGAGGCACTATCAAATGCTATGTTTAGGGTAGAACTTGATAATGGACATATTGTTACTGCTCATATTTCCGGTAAAATGAGACTTCACTATATTAAGTTATTACCTGGGGATAAAGTAAAGCTTGAGATGAGTCCTTATGATTTATCAAAGGCAAGAATAACATTTAGAATGTAAATTATATTATAATGAAAGTAAGAGCATCTGTAAAAAAAAGAAGTGCTGATTGTAAAATAGTCAGACGAAAAGGACGTTTATATGTTATAAACAAAAAAAATCCAAGATTTAAACAAAGACAAGGTTAATTATGGCTAGAATATCAGGAATTGACATACCAAAAGAAAAGAGAGGGGCTATTGCTCTAACATATATATATGGAATCGGTAGGAGTAGAGCAAAATCTATTTTGATTGATGCTAAAGTAGACGAAAATAAAAAGGTTTCCGAATGGAATGATACTGAAATTGGAAGTATTAGAGATGTTGTAAAAAATTTAAAGATTGAGGGAGAACTTAGGTCTGAAACTCAATTAAATATAAAGAGACTTATGGATATTGGAAGTTATAGAGGAATAAGACATAGGTTAGGATTGCCTTTAAGAGGTCAAAGAACAAAAAATAATTCTAGAACTAGGAAAGGTAAGAGAAAAACTATATCTAATAGGAAAAAAGTAACTAAATAAAAGTCATGGCAAAAACTACTAGTAAAAAAAGAAAAGTAATTGTTGAGTCAACTGGTCAGGCTCATATAACTGCCTCATTTAATAATATTATAATTTCAATTACTAATAAAAAGGGAGAAGTTATTTCATGGTCATCTGCTGGAAAAATGGGATTTAGAGGTTCAAAAAAGAATACTCCATTTGCAGCTCAAACTGCTGCTGAAGATGCTGCTAAAGTAGCTCATGAAGCAGGGGTTAGAAGAATAAAAGTTTTAGTCAAAGGTCCAGGTAATGGTCGTGAATCTGCAATTCGAACTCTACATAATAATGGCTTAGAGGTTTCGGAAATTGTTGATGTAACTCCAACACCACATAATGGATGTAGACCGCCAAAAAGAAGAAGAGTATAATTAAATAAAAAAAAATGGCTAGATATAGAGGTCCAAAAACAAAAATTTCAAGAAAGTTCGGTGAACCACTCTTTGGTGAGGATAGGACTTTAGAGAAAAAAAATTACCCTCCAGGTCAACATGGAAATAGTAAAAGAAGATCAAAAAAATCTGAGTATGCTATTCAGTTGATGGAAAAACAAAAAGCTAAATATACCTATGGAATACTTGAAAGACAATTTCGAAATTTGTATGATAGGGCTAATAGAGCTAAAGGGATTACTGGAGAAGTACTTCTTCAATTATGTGAATCAAGACTTGATAACGTAGTATATAGGATGGGCATGTCTAATACAAGAGATGGAGCAAGACAATTAGTTTCTCATAAACATATAACTGTTAATGGAAGAATAGTTAATATACCATCTTATACTTTAAGACCAGGTGATAAAATTGCAGTAAGAGAAAAATCAAAATCATTAGAATCAATTCAAAATTCTCTTAAATTAAGTGAATCCGAGTATGCATGGATTAAATGGAATAGTGAAAGACTTGAAGGGGAGTTTATTAATTTACCTGAAAGAGATCAAATTCCACAAAATATTAAAGAACAACTAATCGTAGAATTATATTCAAAATAAATCATATATGGCAATACTAAATTTTCAGAAACCAGATAAAGTAATCATGATAGATTCAACAGAATCTCATGGAAAGTTTGAATTCAGACCTTTAGAACCAGGTTATGGATTAACAATAGGAAATGCTCTTAGAAGAGTCTTACTATCATCCTTAGAAGGATACGCATTTACATCAATTAAAATTGAAGGAGTTGACCACGAGTTTTCTACAATAGAAGGTGTAGTAGAAGATGTTACAGAAATAATTTTAAACATTAAACAAATTAGATTAAAAAGACAAATCGAGGATTTTGATGGAGAAAGAATTAATGTTGTAGTAGGTAATCAAAATGAATTAAAGGCTTCTGATTTTCAAAAATTTATTTCTGGTTTTCAAATTTTAAATCCCGATCTTCATATTTGTAATCTAGAAAAGGATTATAAAATAAACATTGAACTTACTATTGAAAAAGGTAGAGGATATGTGCCAGCTGAGGAAAATAAAAAGTCTAATGACCCTATTGGTACTGTTGCTATTGATTCTATATATACACCAATAAAAAATGTGAAATATGAAATAGAGAACTATAGAGTTGAACAAAAAACTGATTATGAAAAATTAGTTTTTGAAATTATAACTGATGGTTCAATTAATCCAAAGGATGCATTAACAGAAGCAGCTAAAACATTAATACATCATTTTATGTTGTTCTCTGATGAACTTATAACTCTTGAATCTGATGAAATTGCACAGGCAGAAGCATATGATGAAGAATCTCTCCATATGAGACAACTACTAAAAACGAAATTGATTGATATGGATTTATCCGTTAGAGCTTTAAATTGTTTAAAAGCTGCAGAAGTAGATACATTAGGAGATCTTGTATCTTTTAATAAAAATGATTTGATGAAATTCAGAAACTTTGGAAGAAAGTCTCTTACAGAACTTGAAGAATTAGTGATATTAAAGGGGCTATCTTTTGGTATGGATCTTTCAAAATATAAATTAGACATAGAGTAAAATTAAAAAGTAATGAGGCATCGTAAAAAAGTAATTAAACTTGGAAGGAAAACAGCTCATAGGAAAGCTATGTTAGCTAATATGGCTTCTTCTCTAATTGAACATAAAAGAATAAATACAACTTTAACAAAAGCTAAAGCTTTAAAAGTGTTTATCGAGCCTTTAATAACAAAATCTAAAACTGATGATACTCATAACAGAAGGATATGTTTTAGTAAGCTAAGAGATAAAGTTGCTGTAAAAACATTATTTGATGAAGTTGTTAAAAAAATTGATAACAGACCAGGGGGATATACAAGAATAATTAAGTTGGGCAATAGAATGGGAGATAATTCATCTATGGCAATGATTGAGTTTGTAGATTATAATGAAATATATTCACAAAACAAGAAGAGTAAAGACAAGAAAAAAGAGTCTTAATTACTTTTTAAAAATTAATTGATGATTTAAGGATATATGTTTTTACATATATCCTTTTTTTGTTTAATTTTACGTTCCAGTAATGACTTATATAAAAAGGAAAAAAGGAATTGTGCTTCTAGCTGATGGAACAATTTTTTATGGAAAGTCTGTTGGTGTTAAGGGCACAGTTATTGGTGAAATCTGTTTCAATACAGGTGTTACTGGTTATCAAGAAATTTTTACAGATCCTTCATATTTTGGACAAATTATAACTACCACTGCTTCTCATATAGGGAATTATGGTATAAAAGAAAATGAGTCGCAATCAGAAAGAATTTATATTTCAGGACTAATTTGTAAAAATTTCAGTTATGTAAATTCAAGAGTATCTTCAAAGTCTGTTGATTCATGGTTTAAAAAACAAAAATTAATTGCTATTTCAGATGTAGATACTAGAGCTTTAGTCAGATATATTAGAGAAAATGGAGCTATGAATGTTGCTATTACTACAGATGTCGATAATTTAGATAAAGTAAAGAAGCAGTTAATGAATTCTCCAGAAATGGAAGGTTTAGAATTAGCTTCAAGAGTATCAACTAAAAAAGCTTACTATCTTGGAAATTCAAAAGCAAAATATAGGTTAGCTGTTTTAGATCTTGGTGTTAAAAAAAATATATTATCAAATTTTATAAAAAGAGACTTTTATATAAAAGTTTTTCCTTATGATACTGATTTTGATGAGTTGCTTAAATTCAAGCCAAATGGATTTTTTCTTTCAAATGGACCTGGCGATCCTAAGCCTTTATCAAAAGTTATAGAAACAACAAAAAAGATAATTAATAATAATTTTCCTCTTTTTGGAATTTGTCTTGGGCATCAAGTAATCGCTTTGGCAAATGGAATTAATACTTATAAAATGTTTAACGGCCATCGAGGGATTAATCACCCTGTTTTAAATTTAAAAACCAGAAAAGGAGAAATAACTTCTCAGAATCATGGTTTTGCAGTTGATTTAAAAGAAGCAAAAAAAAATAAAAAGGTTTTAGTTACCCATGAACATCTAAATGATAATACAATAGCTGGAATTGAATTGAAAAATAAAAAATGTTTTTCAGTTCAATATCATCCTGAGGCTGGTCCTGGACCTAATGATGGCAATTATCTTTTTGATCAATTTCTATCATATATTTAATAAAAATAAATGAGTAAAATAAAAGAAATAAAGGCAAGACAAATTTTTGATTCAAGAGGAAACCCTACAGTTGAAGCAGATGTCATTACCTCCAATGGCATCAAAGGTACTGCAGCTGTTCCCTCTGGAGCATCAACAGGAAAGTATGAGGCTGTAGAATTAAGAGATAATAATAAAGAGAAATATTTAGGAAAGTCAGTTTTCAACGCAGTTAGTAATATAAATAAATTAATTTCAAAAAAATTAATTGGTTATAGTGTCTTTGATCAAAACATTATAGATCAATTAATGATTGATCTAGATGGTACCGAAAACAAATCTAAAATAGGAGCAAATGCAATCCTAGCTGTTTCTCTAGCTGTTTCGAAAGCTGCTGCATCTGAAAAAGGAATATCTCTATATAAATATTTAGGAAGCAACTCTAACCCTTGTGTACTTCCTGTTCCATTAATCAATATAATTAATGCTGGAAGTCATTCAGATTCTCCTATAGCATTCCAGGAGTTTATGATAGTTCCAGTTGGTGCAAAAAGTTTTTCACATGCTCTTCAAATTGGTAATGAAGTTTTTCACAATCTTAAAATAAATTTAAAAGATAGAAATCTAAGTATTTCTGTTGGAGATGAAGGAGGTTTTGCTCCTAAATTAAATGGAATTGAAGATGTATTAAATACAATAATTGATTCAATTAAAGATGCTGGATATAAAATTAAAGAGGATGTAATGATAGCTCTTGATTGTGCTGCATCTGAATTTTATTCAAATGGAGTATATGATTACTCAATTTTTGAGGGTAAAAATGCAAAAAAACTAAATTCAGATCAACAGGTTGAATATCTTATTTCACTTTGTGAAAAGTTCCCTATTATATCAATTGAAGATGGAATGGATGAGGATGACTGGGATGGCTGGAAAAGACTTACAGAAAAAATTGGCAAGAAAGTTCAGCTTGTTGGAGATGATTTATTTGTTACTAATATAAAAAGACTTCAAAGGGGTATTACAGAAAAAAGTGGAAATTCAATTTTAATCAAATTAAATCAGATTGGTACTTTAAGTGAAACAATTGAGTCAATAAAACTAGCATCTGAAAATAATTTTACATCAGTTATTTCTCACAGATCTGGTGAAACTGAAGATTCTACAATTGCAGACCTATCAGTTGCTTTCAATACAGGTCAAATAAAGGCTGGTTCGATGTCTAGAAGCGATAGAATGGCCAAATATAATCAGCTTTTAAGAATAGAAGAAGAGCTTGGAGTAAATGCTCAGTATTTGGGTAAGAGAGCATTTAAGTTAAATTTTTAAACATTTAAATTTTAATAAATTTTTTTCTTAGATATTAGACCACTAAATTTGTATTAAATATGGTTTTATGGCTAATAATGTAAAAATTATTTATAATAATCAATCCTATTCTTTTCCAATTATTGAAGGATCTGAAAATGAGAAAGCTATTGATATTAAACAACTTAGATCGAAAACAGGTTTTATAACTTATGATCCAGGTTATAAAAATACGGGACATTGTATAAGTAATATTACATATCTTGATGGTGAAAATGGAATTTTAAGATATAGGGGTTATTCAATTGACGAGCTTTGTAAAAAAACAACTTTTCTTGAAGTCTGCTACTTATTAATTTTTGGAGAGTTACCAACTAAACAACAACTTGATAAATTTCAATTTGATATTAATAAAGAATCATTAATTGATGAGCATGTAAAGAAAATTTTTCATAGTTTTCCTAAATCTGCTCACCCAATGGGTGTTTTATCCTCATTAACTTCAGCTATGATTGCTTTTAGCCCTGATGAAACTAAATTATCATTAAAAGAATCTACTAAATCTGAAAATGATAAAATATTATATAACTCAACTATTAAATTACTTGCAAAATTTCCAATATTATCATCCTGGACATTGAGAAAAATTAAAGGGCTTCCTTTAAATTACAGTAGTGATAGGTTTAATTATGTAGAGAATATTGCTTATTTAATGTTTGCAAAACCTAATCAAGAATATGTTCAAAATGATATTGTTGTTAATGCACTTAATAGTTTACTTATTCTACATGCTGATCATGAGCAGAATTGCTCTACATCAACAGTTAGAATAGTTGGTTCCTCTTATGCAGGATTATTTGCTTCAATTTCAGCTGGTATTTCAGCTTTATGTGGAAGACTTCATGGAGGAGCTAATCAAGCAGTTATTGAGATGTTAGAATTAATAAAAAATGATAATTCAAATATTAATAAGTATATAGATAAAGCTAAAGATAAAAATGATCCATTCAGGCTAATGGGATTTGGACATAGAGTATATAAAAATTTTGATCCTAGAGCAATAATAATTAAGAAAGCAACAGATCAAGTTTTGAATGATTTAGGAATTGATGATCCTGTTCTTGATATAGCAAAAGAAATTGAATATAAAGCTCTAAATGATCCTTATTTTATAGAAAAAAAATTATATCCTAATGTTGATTTTTACTCTGGAATTATATACAGAGCACTTGGTATACCTACTAATATGTTTACTGTAATATTTGCATTAGGTAGGATTCCTGGTTGGATTGCTCAATGGAAAGAAATGAGAGAATCAAATAGCCCAATTGGTAGACCAAGACAATTATATAATGGCCCTAATGAAAGGTTTATTAAATAAATAATATATCTCTATGGATTATAAAAAGGAGCTATATAAAATAGTCAAAGACTTTTTACTAAAAAAATATAAGATATCTAAGCCATCAATTGAATTTATTCCAACTAAAAAAAATTTTAAAGGTGACATTACAATTGTATTATTCAATATAATTAAATTAATTAGTAATAAAGACAGATCAAACTTAGGTCAAAATATTGGAAATGAGATAGTAAAAAAGTCAGACATAATTGATGAATTTAATTTAGTCCAAGGTTTTTTAAACTTGAGTATTTCAGATACTTTTTATATTGATTTTCTTCAGTCTGCAATAAAAAATGATAGTTTTTTTAATATAGAGCCTACTAAAGGGTCAAATACATTTATGGTAGAATATTCTTCACCTAATACAAATAAACCCCTTCATTTAGGCCATATAAGAAATAACCTTTTAGGTTATTCTATTTCAAGAATATTAGAAGCAAATGGAAAAAAAGTTATAAAAACACAAATAATAAATGATAGAGGGATACATATTTGCAAATCTATTGTTGCTTGGAAATTATATGGCAAAGGTTCGACTCCTGAATCTTCAGGTTTAAAGGGAGATAAATTAGTAGGTAATTATTATGTTTTATTTGAAACAAAACATAAAGAGGAAGTAGATGAACTAATAAAAAAAGGGGTTGATAAGGAAGAAGCTATAAATCAATCTAATGTTATGAAACTTGCTAAAGAAACACTTAAAAAGTGGGAAAATGGAGATGAAGAAGTAAGAGAAATATGGAAAATGATGAATAGTTGGGTATATAAAGGGTTTAAACAAACTTATAATAAATTAGGAGTTTCATTTGACAAGAATTATTATGAGAGTGACACATATCTTTTAGGAAAAGAAATAGTTAAATACGGTCTTGAAAAAAAAATATTTTATAAGAAAGAAGATTGCTCTGTATGGGTTGACCTAACAGATGATGGATTAGATGAAAAGTTACTTTTAAGATCTGACGGAACATCCGTATACATGACACAAGATTTAGGAACTGCAAAGCAAAGAATAGAAGATTTTCCTGAAATTGGAGGTATGGTCTATACTGTTGGTAATGAGCAAGATTATCACTTTCAAGTATTATTCAACATATTAAAAAAAATAGGATATGATTGGGCAAATAATTTATTTCATCTCAGCTATGGGATGGTTGATTTACCAACTGGAAAAATGAAGAGTAGGGAAGGAAAGGTTATTGATGCAGATGATCTAATTCTTCAGTTAATAGATTCAGTTAAGGAAACATCACAAAATTTAGGAAAGTTTCAAAATGAGAATAATAGAATAACTGAAGATACTTATAGAAAGATTGCATTGGGTGCTTTGAAATATTTTATACTTAAAGTTGATCCAAAGAAGAGAATTATATTTAATCCTAAAGAATCAATTGATTTAAGTGGAAACACTGGACCTTTTATTCAATACACTTATGCTCGAATTCAGTCTATTTTAAATAAAGTAGAACAAGTTGAAACTAATAATATCAGTGAGTATAAATTAAATAAAAAAGAGAAAGAGACTATAAAATGTATAAATAAATATAAAGATATTATTAAAGTGGCTGAGGATGAATTATCTCCAGCAATTATATGTAATTATTTATATGATTTAGTTAAGACCTTTAATTCTCTTTATCAAAACCATAATATTCTTAATGCTGAAACACCTCAGTCTACTAGTATTAGACTTCAAATATCCCTTCTTACCAGTAAAGTAATAGCTAATATTACAAATCTGCTTGGTATTGAACTTCCTGATAAGATGTAAAAAAAAATCGCCCTTTTTGGGCGATTTTTATTAAAATTTGAATTATTTTGAAACGGCTAGGTTATATACTAAGACCGAATCCAATCTTGTTGATTGCATCACCAATATTATAGAAATGTAAATGCAACAGCATCTTTAGGATTTAAACCATCAACAAAGATTGATATAAAACTTAATAAATTTTCCAATAATTAAATAATTAATTGTTTATTAAGAGTAAATTTATTAAAATAATAGAGTCTCGCAAGTTAAACATGAAATATTTTACTACTTTTTCGGTACTCTTTTATCCAAAAAATGTTAAAAATAAACTACTTTTCAGCCTTAATTTCTTTAATATAAATCTTTGTATACACTGTATTTGCTAGATTTGAGCAAGATTTTATAGGTTTGCTTTTGATTCTCTCAGTAGGCATCATTCATGATGTAAATGACCTATTAACAATTAAAAATATATCAGGAAATTCGTCTAAAAAAAGCTGCTAAAATCCTTTCCTCATGTTTTTGTAATGGAGAAAATCTATAATAAAATGAAGTAGATTTAAAAAATCATTAATGTATATTTGAAAAAAAGTCAATGACTATTATAGATGGTAAAAAAATTTCTGAAGATATCCTAAATGAAATAAGTTTAGAGGTAGAGCAAAGAACTAATAAAGGTTATAAAACACCACATTTAGCAGCTATTTTAGTTGGTGATGATGGACCAAGTCAAACTTATGTTAACAGTAAGATTAATGCATGTAAAGAAGTAGGATTTAAATCATCTTTGTTTAAATATGATAATAATATTACTGAGAAAAAATTATTAGAAGAAATTGGGAAGATAAACAATGACGATGATATAGATGGTTTTATTGTTCAACTTCCACTTCCTAATTCAATAAATCAAGAAAATATTTTTAATTGTGTTAATCCAAATAAAGATGTAGATGGCTTTCATCCTCTTAACTATGGAAAAATGACACTTGGAATTGATTCATTTGTTCCTGCAACTCCTCATGGGATATTAGAATTAATAAAGAGATATAAAATCGACCTTAATGGTAAAAAATGTTTAGTTATAGGAAGAAGTCAAATAGTTGGAAGACCAATTAGTATTCTATTAAGTCAAAGTAAAGAGTTTTGCAATGCAACTGTTACTTTAGCTCATAGTAGGACTCTAAACCTAAATGAACTAACATTGGATGCAGATGTAATTATATCTGCAATTGGAAGACCAGAATTTTTAACTGAGAATATGGTTAAAGAAGGTAGTATAATTATAGATGTTGGGATTTCAAGAGTTAAAGATGACAATTCAAACAAGGGTTACAAAATTGTTGGTGATGTAGATTTTAAAAATGTATCTAAAAAAGCTTCTTTTATTACTCCAGTTCCTGGTGGGGTTGGACCTATGACAATTGCAATGTTGTTAAGAAATACATTATTAGCTTGTCGTAAGAATGACTAGTCAATCTCGATCTGATAAACAAAATATTTTTATAATTCAGTAGAAAATAACATTTCCATATTTTTAAATGATTTAAACTCAAGGACATTCCCAGAATTATCACAGAAAAATAAAGTTTTTTGTTCACCTGGTAGATTTTTAAATCTAGTATATGGTTCTATTATAAATTTAACACCATTTCCTTCTAACTTTTTAGAGAACTTATCAAATTCATCCCATGGAACAACTACTCCAAAGTGGGGAATTGGAACAGATTTTCCATCAACTTCATTATTATGAAGATTGTTTTTATGGTTTGGGTCTAAATGAATCACAAGTTGATGTCCAAAAAAATTATAATCAGCCGATTCTTCAGAAAACCTTCCTGGAGAGCAATCCAATATTTTTTCATAAAAATTTTTGGACTCATTAAGATCTAGTACTGGTATAGCAAGATGAAATGGTGAAAGTTTTGCCATTATTAAAATTTATTTCAATATAATAAATATTTTGCTCTAATTTTTTTGAACTTATTAATATCATTTTGCCAAGATTCTCTTATTTCTTCAATTTTGAGTCCAGATTTAATTTGTTTTTCTAATATTTCATTACCAACAAGCTTTTTAAAATCATCAAAGAAAAAACTTTGCTTATCATTAATTAAATTATATGACTCTATTAACCATTTTAACTCTATTTGATTTGTAATTTGGTAATCTCTTAGGTCATCTCCATAACAAATTTGATCTTTTTGTTTTGGATTATTACTTCCATAACTTGGCTTAGGAATAAACGAAAAACTTTTTGATTTAAAATCTGGATGTCCAAAAATTTGAAATTGAATATTTGTTCCTCTACCAATGCTAACAGGAGTTTTTTCAAGAAAAGCTAAACTAGGATAAAGCAATATTGATTGAATATTTGGAAGATTAGGAGATGGGTCAACTGGAGGTGAGTAATTGGATTGGTGGTTATAATTCTTTATCTTGATTATATCTAATTTAGTTTTCATTCCATTTTCTAACCACTTCTCTCCATTAATCATTAAGGCATATTCTCCAATTGTCATTCCATATACAATGGGAACTGGATGCAGTCCTATAAAACTACTATATTTTAAATCTAAAACTGGGCCATCGACATAATGTGAATTAGGGTTTGGCCTGTCTAAAACTATTAATTTTTTATTAGCTTTTGCAACGGCCTCCATAACATAATGAAGAGTTGATAAATAAGTATAGTACCTAACTCCAACATCTTGAATATCAAAAATTAAAACATCTAAATCACTAATATCCTTAACTTTCATTTTTTTATTTGAACCATATAAGGAGATTATATCAATAGTATTTCTATATTTTCCATCTTTAATTAAAGCACCATCATCAATATCCCCTTTAAACCCATGTTCAGGGCTAAATATTTTTCTTACATCAATATCTAGATATATTAAACTATCAACTAAATGAGTAGACTTTCCATCGTTAATTATTATACTAGAATGATTTGCAACAACGCCTATTTTTTTTCCTTCAATTTCATTTTTAAAATCATTAATTCTAAATGCTCCTGGAATTATTTCTTGAGCAGAAAGATTAAAATTCACATTAGTGATTAAAGAAAATAAAAGTGTAATTTTAAAAATATTTTTCATCGTTTTGAATCTACCTTACTATATATATAAGAAATTATCTAGAAATAAAAATAAATTTACTATTTCATCACGTATTATAAAAATTTCTACAATCTCAGTTTCGATTGGAATACTTGTTACTTTAATATCATTTTCTATTGGAAAGGGATTGCAAATTGAGATTAAAAATAAAATGTTCTCAATTCAGTCTGATATTATTATTTCATCTTATGAAAATATAGAAACAGGAATATCATTAAATCCAATAAATAAATCAAATTTATTAAATTCACTTATTAATGAAGGTTTAGTTTATTCTAATATATTTTATTCAGTCGATAAGCCTTCACTTTTATTATCAAACGAAGACTTTGAAAGTCTTATATTCAGAGGACTTGATAATAATTATGATATAAAGAAATTCAATGAATTATTTATTAAGGATGGAAGGGATCTAAATCAAATTAAAAAGAATGAAATTTTGATCTCATCTTCATTAGCTCAAAGAAATGATATTGATTTAAACCAAAAAATTAGAATTTTTTTTAACAAAGACTTTTCACAAAAAATACCTAATGTTAGAAGTTTTAAAGTAATTGGATTTTTTGAGACTGAATTTTTGGAATTTGACAATAATGTAATCCTTGGAAATATTGAAGATATTAAAGACATATATAGTTGGGAGAATAATGATATTGGGAATTTGAATATTATAATAAAAAATAAAGATGACATAATTGCTTATGAAAAAATACTAAATTCATCAAATTATCTTATTGAAAATGATCTAAGAGCATCTTCAGTTTTTTCAAAAAATGAAAATATATTTAATTGGATCTCAATTTTTGATTTTAATATTATCATAATTGTCTCAGTTATGATACTTGTCGCTCTAGTTAACATTATTATTGCTCTTATGGTTTTAATTTTTGAACGAAATAAGATGATTGGAATACTTAAGTCAATGGGAGCGAATAATAATTTAATTAGAAAAATCTTTTTATATAAAGGTGCTGATATAATAATAAAGGGATTATTATATGGTAATATTATTTTCTTTATTATAGTTTTTATTCAGAAAAGCTTTAATATTATTAAACTCAATTCGGAGGATTATTACGTAGATATTCTCCCATTTCATTTAGATTCTAAATATATAGTAGGCCTTAATACTTTATTTATTTGTATAAGTATATTTGTATTATGGTCAACATTTTCAATCATTTCAAAAATTTCTCCCTCAAAAATTATCAATTCAAAATAATATCATGAAATATTATAATAATATTCTTGAAACTATAGGTAACACACCTTTAATTAAGCTTAATAAAATCACTAAAGATTTACCATGTGAGGTGTTCGCAAAAGTTGAAAGTTTTAATCCTGGAAATTCTGTTAAAGATAGAATGGCTGTTAAAATGATCGAAGATGCTGAAAAATCAGGGTTAATTAAGCCAGGAGGAACAATTGTTGAAGGAACATCTGGAAATACTGGAATGGGCTTAGCTCTAGCTTCAATTGTTAAAGGATATAAGCTTATATGTGTATCAAATGATAAACAATCAAAAGAAAAACATGATGTTTTAAAAGCTATGGGGGCTCAGGTAATTATATGTCCAACTGATGTTCCTGCCGATGACCCTAAATCATATTATAGTGTATCTAGAAAGATAGCTGAAGACACTCCAAACTCTTGGTATGTTAATCAATATGATAATCTATCTAACTCTAAAGCTCATTACGAAGATACAGGTCCGGAGATATGGAATCAAACTGATGGTAAAATAACACATTTTGTTGTTGGAGTTGGAACTGGTGGAACCATCTCAGGAGTTGGAAGGTTTTTAAAAGAGAAAAACAAATCAGTTAAAATATGGGGTATTGATACTTATGGGTCAGTATTTAAAAAATATCATGAAACAGGTATATTTGATAAAAATGAAATTTATCCATATAAAACTGAAGGTATAGGAGAAGATATTTTACCAAAAAATGTCGATTTTAAAATAATTGATTATTTTGAAAAAGTAACAGATAAAGATGCTGCAATTTTTACACGAAGATTAGCAAGAGAAGAAGGTATTTTTGGTGGATATTCCTGTGGTGCTGCTATATCTGGTATCATTCAACTAAAGAATCAATTATCTAAGGGTGATATTGTGGTAGTATTACTTCACGATTCTGGAAGTAGATATATCGGAAAAGTTTATAATGATGAATGGATGAAAGAGAATAATTTTTTATAGAACTAATCTCTAAAAGTGTTGCTTGGAAAAACAACTTTACTTTCAAAACCATTTTTTCCAACTGTAGAGATACCAAACAAAAAATTATCAATCACAATTCCTTGTAATTCATATTGTCCAATATCACCAACGAACTTACTATTATCCCATGTTGGAGAAGTTGTTTCTCGCCAATAGATTTTATATCCTAAAATAGAAGGGTCTTCAATTCTATTCCATCTAAATTTTACATTAGGTTCAACAATTCCTCCAATAGACAAACTAGTAATTTCAGGTGGGGAAGAAGCAAGGCTTGCAATAGAAATTGCATTAACAGCTGTTAGTTTTTTTGCATAATCAAAATTTACTCCACTTAAAACATCTCCATACTTAATACCGTTTTCAATTCTTATATCGTTATGTTGCCTATTGTAATTCTCATGAGCTTCCATAATTCTTATTGCAGCAAACCCTTCATCATTAAAAGGCTTATGATGACCTCCTCTACCAAATCTATCAAGTCTGTATATCAAAATTGGGTTTAGCTCTGGCATAAACTTTTTGACAGTTTTATTAATATATCTGGCAAGTTGCCTAGATATACCATCAATTTCACCACCTTGTGATCTCCGTGCTTTCCTTTCTGATACAGTTTCTTTAACTGATACAGGCTCAGAAAAAATCCTAAAACTTCTATTATCAATTACTCCATCAACTCCCTCTATATTCCCAATCATATCATTGTTTAAAACACCTATTATATCCCAGTTATTTTTTTTAGCATATTGTGCCAGACTAATCCCACCAAGTAATCCTTGTTCTTCTCCACTCAATCCTACATATATTATACTATTGTCAAATTTATACTTAGATAGAACCCTTGCAGCTTCTATAGTTCCAGCCATTCCACTTGCATTATCATTTGCTCCAGGAGAATCATCTATATAATTGGTAGGATCAGATATTCGAGAGTCAATATCTCCACTCATTATTACATATCTATTAGGGTATTTTATTCCTTTCTGAATAGCTACCACATTATAAATCCATGTAGGTTTAATTACTCTTTCGCTATTCTCCCTAGTTGCAAAACTCTTTTCATAATAAACTTCTAAACATTTATTACAAGATTTTGAAATATTCTCAAATTCAGACTTTATCCATCTCCTAGCGGCTCCAATTCCCCTTGTTTCAGATAAAGTATCACTTAAAGAGTGTCTGGTTCCAAAGGAAACTAGTTTATTAATATCACTTTCTATTCTTTCTGAAGAGACTTTTTCAATAATTTGATATAAGTCTATATTCTGAGCCTTTAAATCTGCGAAAATTAATAGAAATAGGAATGTTAAGTAAAAAGGTAATTTCAATTTAAAAACAATATTTATTTTCTGAAATAATTTTATCTGCTATTGACTTCTTAATATTAAAGATATTGGGGTTTTCTTCATAAGAAACTAGTTCTTTAATCTTAGCTAATAATTCTTCTTGTAATTGAGTATCATAAATACTAATAATAATATCTTTAGACTTCTTTAATGTTATTTGACTTGCCTCATAGATATATAATTTAGCCATTTCAATTTGATAGTACTGGTCATTAACATTTGACCTATTAATGTTTTTTATAGTTCTTTTTAAAGTAGATTCAGAAAAATAGGTCTCTATCATTATATCTGCAAGAGCTAGAAGAACTTGTTGATTTTTCTCAATTTCTGCATAATATTTTTCAAATGCTTTTCCTAAAATAATTAAAAAGACTTTTTTCAAATTATTAACAATATTAATCTCATTTTTTAATTCATCAATAGTCTCTACATTATTTTCATTATTATCATTCATTGTATTTTGAAGAGCTGACATAAGATCTAATTCACCTTTCTTAGCCTTTTTTAGAAGCATTCCAACCATTAACATTCGATTAATTTCATTTGTCCCTTCATATATTCTACTTATTCTAGCATCTCTCCATGCAGATTCCATTGGTATTTCTGCAGAGAATCCCATTCCACCAAAAATTTGAATTCCTTCATCTGCACAATTTTGCATATCTTCAGATACTCCGACTTTTAATATTGAACATTCAATTGCAAAATTTTCAACTCCTTTTAATTCAGATTCTTGTTTTGAAAATCCATTTGAAAGGTATTCATCAATTTTTGATTGAACATCACTCGCAGCTCTATAACAACTTGATTCTCCAGCGTAACATGATGCAGCCATCATAGCTATCTTTTCTTTTATTGAATCAAAATTTGATATTGGTTGTTTAAACTGAAATCTGTTATTAGCATAATCAATAGCTCCACTAATGACTCTTCTTTGACCATCTAGATTTCCAGCACCTAATTTAATCCTACCTACATTTAGTGCATTCATCGCTATTTTAAATCCTCCATTTCTCTCTCCAAGGAGATTTTCAACGGGGACTTTTGTTTTTTCGAAAAATACTTGTCTAGTTGAAGAAGAACGGATACCAAGCTTTTTTTCTTCTTCGCCAAGCTTTATACCATTATTTGGATCATTTGGAACTATAAAACCAGTAATATTTTCATCATCTTCGATTCTTGCAAAGACAATAAATAGATTTGCAAAACCAGCATTTGAAATCCAAATCTTATGTCCAGAAATTAAATAATGAGTTCCATCATCAGATAATTCAGCTTTTGTTTTTCCTGAATTTGCATCTGATCCTGCAGTTGGTTCTGTTAAACAATAGGATCCAAACCATTCTCCAGATGTAAGCTTTGGAAGGTATTTTTTCTTTTGTTCTTCATTCCCATACAAGAATATCGGAAGAATAGCAATTCCAGTATGAGCACCATATGCAGTAGCTAGTGATCCACTTGAACCTGATAGATAATCACAGACAAGCATTGTTGACACAAAGTCCATTCCCAAACCACCATAATCTTGATCAACATTAATACCCAACAAACCAAGCTCGCCAATTTTTTTCATCGACTCAACTGTAAAATCATAATCATTTTCTTCAAACCTCATTTTGTGAGGCCAAATTTCTCTATCTATAAATTCGATAACTGTATCCCTTATCATTTTTTGTTCTTCTGAAAAATCTTCTGCTGTGAAAACTTCATTTGAAGGAATATCTTTTAGAATAAATTCCCCACCATCTAATTTTATCTTGTTTTGAGTTGACATTGATTTTTATTTTTAAAATTACAGTATTATTAACTTTTGTTATATGATTATTATCATATTAATATTTGTCTATATATAATTTACTAATATAGTAAATACTATTTATTTTTTAACCAATTATATGCATTGTCAAATGCAATTATCCATGGAGATATTTCATCTTTTCTATTTTTTGGGTAATGAGCCCAATTATGTGGATAAATTGATCGCTCAAGGTGGGGCATCATTACTAAATGTTTGCCATCATCAGAAGTTAGCATCGCAGCATTATAATTAGAACCATTTGGATTTGCAGGATATTCGTTATAAGAGTACTTTGCTGGAATAAGATATTTTGATTCATCATAAGGAAAGATAAATTTTCCTTCACCATGAGCAGCCCAAACACCAATATTACTCCCTTCCATTCCCTTCATCATAATTGATGAAGATTCTTGAATTTTAACTGATGTGAAAATACACTCAAACTTGCCTGAGTCATTATGAGCCATTTTTGGTTTTTTATCATGATTATTATTTATTAGACCTAGTTCAATAAATAGTTGACATCCATTGCAAACCCCAAGAGACATAGAGACATCTCTATTAAAAAAATTATTTAAGGTTTGCTTAGCTTTTTTATTATATATAAATGATCCAGCCCAACCTTTTGCTGAACCTAATACATCAGAGTTAGAAAAGCCTCCTACAGCAACTAGTAGTTTAATATCTTCAAGATTCTCTCTTCCGGAAATAATATCTGTCATATGAACATCTTTTACATTAAAGCCAGAGAGACTCATCATATAAGCCATTTCTCTTTCTGAATTACTGCCTTTTTCTCTTATAATTGCAGCATTAATTTTATTGTTATTCTTTAAAATTTTTCCAGTAAATCTTTTTGGAAAAACAAATTCTAGTGGTTGATTTTTATAATTTTCAAATCTTTTACGAGCTAATTTATTTTTAGTTTGAATTTTATCAAAATGATAAGATGTAGAGAACCAGATATCTCTATATTTTGAAATATTAAATGAGTATGTGTTATCATAGTTTTTAATATTTAAGTAATCACTGTTAACTACTTTACCAATTTCATGAAAAGAGATTTCTTCTTTATCAAAGAATTGATTCAACTTTGATTTGGATTGAAAAATGATTCCAGAGTTTTCAGAGAAAAGAATTTTTACTATATCTTCTTCCTTTAATGTAGTTAGATCAATATCCATCCCTACACTATTATCAGTAAAACACATCTCGAACAAGCTAGTGATTAATCCACCTGAGGATATATCATGCCCTGAAAGGATTTTGTCTTCCTTTATTAAATTTTGAATTAAATTAAATGTTTTCTTAAAATTGTTTGTATCCTTAATTGTTGGAGCATCATTTCCAATTTTATTATTTATTTGACCAAATGAAGAACCTCCAAGTTTATAATTGTCATTTGAAAGGTTAATATAATATATAAAACCTTCACTGCCTTTTAGATTAGGAGTTACCACTTTTCTAATATCTGAACAATGAGCAGAAGCAGATATGATAACTGTTCCTGGTGATTTAACTTCATTAGTATCATCATACTTCTGAACCATTGATAGGGAGTCTTTTCCTGTTGGTATATTTATACCTAATTCAATTGCAAAATCTGAACAAGATTCTACAGCATTATAAAGCCTTGAATCTTCACCATTTTTTCCTGATGGCCACATCCAGTTTGCAGATAATGAAACTGATTTAAGCCCATCCTCTAGAGGAGCCCAGATAATATTTGTTAATGCTTCTGCAATAGAATTTATACTCCCTTTTTTAGGATCAATAAGACCAGAAATTGGAGAATGGCCTATGGAAGTAGCTACACCATGAAAATTATCATAGTCTAATGCTACAACTCCACAATTACTAAGAGGTAATTGAATTTTACCAACAGTTTGTTGTTGTGCAATTCTTCCGGTAACACATCTGTCTACTTTATTGGTCAACCAATCTTTGCAGGCTACGGACTCAATTTTAAGCACAGATTTAATATAACTTTCTAGATTATTATTATCATATTTTATTTTTTGAAAATTATTTGAAATGGTATTATCAGAAATTATCTTTTTTGGTGTATCGCCAAATAGTGATTTCAGATCTAAGTCTATTGATTCTATTTTTTTTCCACGATCTAAAACTCTAAATTTTTTATCATTAGTTACTTTCCCCACTATATATATTGGTGTTCTTTCTCTTTTAGCAATTTTCTCAACTATTTTATAATCACTTTCTTTTATTATAATACCTATTCTTTCTTGAGATTCATTTCCAATAATTTCTTTATATGATAATGAAGGATCTCCTAATGGTAGCGCATCAATATATATCTCTCCTCCAGTTGATTCAACCAATTCAGAAAAACAATTTAAATGTCCACCAGCTCCATGGTCATGAATTGATAATATTGGATTTTCTTTACTTTCAAAAAGAGCCCGTATAGTATTAGCAACTCTTTTTTGCATTTCAGGATTTGATCTTTGAACAGCATTCAATTCAATAGAGTTGTCATAATTACCAGTATTTGTTGAAGAAACTGAAGCACCTCCCATACCAATTCTATAATTATCACCTCCTAACATTACTATTAGATTACCATCTTGAGGAATTTTTTTATGTGATTGTTTCGCTTCTCCAAAACCAACTCCCCCAGCTAACATAATAACTTTATCATACCCCAAATATTGATCATCTCCTGAGTGTTCAAAAGTAAAAAGTGATCCGCAAATTAAAGGTTGTCCAAAACAGTTTCCAAAATCTGATGCTCCATTTGATGCCTTAATTAATATCTCTGATGGTGTTTGATATTTCCATTTTCTAGCTTTGAATCCATTTTCCCATAAGTTTTCTTTATTAAGTCTTGAATATGGGGTCATATAAACTGCAGTACCTATTAGCGGTATAGATCCTATTCCTCCAGCTAATCTATCTCTAATTTCACCTCCAGATCCTGTTGCTGCTCCGTTATACGGTTCTACGGTAGTTGGAAAATTATGAGTCTCAGCTTTTATTGAAATTATACTGTCGATATCTTTCTTTGTATAATAACTTGAGGTATCTGCTTTTTGAGGATAAAACTGTGAGATTTTAGGTCCTTTAATAAATGCAACATTATCTGAATATGCAGAAACAATTGAATTCTTATTTTTTTTGGATGTTAATTTAATTAACTCAAAAAGACTTTTTTCTTTTTCATTATTATCAATTATAAATCTCCCATTAAATATTTTATGCCTACAGTGTTCAGAATTAACTTGAGAGAATCCATAAACCTCAGAATCCGTAAGTTTCCTGTTAAGTTTTTTTGATAGATTGTTTAAGTAATCAACTTCGTTTTGATCTAATGCAAGCCCTTCATTATCATTATATTCATTAATATCATGAATTAAGGTTTGTTTGTCAGGTGCTTTATAGCTCTTAAATATATCTTGATTTAAGTCTTTGTATTTATCTTGAATCATGACATCAAAAGTTTGATTTGCTTTAATACAAAGAAATTCTTCAATTCTAACAACAGATAAAATTCCCATGTTATTTATAATTTCTACTGCATTAGTGCTCCAAGGACTAATCATTGTTGATTTAGGCCCTATAAAACTATTTTCAATAGTTTGCTTATTTAATAAAGGTGCATTAAGAACCCAATTTAATTTTTCAATACTAAAATTATCAAGCTCATCATTAGTTTCTAATGCAAAAACTTTTGATTCAGGGTCTCCAAAAAATAATATCATTATGGAATTTTAAAGTGTAAATTTAATTCTTTTTTAGTTTTGAAGTTCATACATACTTTTATAAAGAGCAGATTTTTTAATTAGCTCATCATGATTACCTTGATCAATAATTTTCCCTTTATCTAAAACTAAAATTTTATCGCATTTTTTTATTGTAGAAAATTTATGAGCAATAATTAGAGAAGTCTTATTTAGCATAAGTTTATTTATTGCACCTTGTACCTTTTTCTCTGATTCGCTATCTAGAGATGAAGTAGCCTCATCTAGAATAAGAATTGATGGACTTTTAAGCATTGCCCTAGCAATAGTTAATCTTTGTTTTTGTCCACCAGATAATTTGTTTCCTTGATCCCCTATTAATGTTTCATACTCATTTTCTTGATTAATAATAAACTCATGCGCATTAGCATTTTTTGAAGATTCTAGAACTTCTTCATTTGAAGAATTCTCACTACCAATTAGTAGATTATTCTTTATAGTGTCATTAAATAAAATAGATTCTTGAGTTACAATCGAAATGAGCTTGTATAATGAATTCTTGCTTATGTTATTTATATTCTCTCCATCAATTGAAATAGCTCCAGAATCAACTTGATAGAAGCCATTAAGAAGGTTTGCAATTGTTGTCTTTCCAGCTCCTGAAGTTCCTACAATAGCAATGCTATCACCTTTTTTTAATTTAAAGCTAACTGAATCAAGTATAACATTTGAGTCATATGAAAAAGTGACATTTTCAAATTTTATTTCACTTTTAAAATCATCAATTTTTTTTAATTTTTTCTCTTTATCATTTTCTTTTATATTAACTATCTCAAAAACTCTTTCTGCAGCTGCACTGCCTTTTTTTATTGAGTAAAAAGATTTACTAAGGTTTTTTGCTGGAGTTAAAATATTATATGCTAGTCCCATGAAAACAATAAATGTTGTTCCTGATAAACTTTCATTGATTAAAACCATTTTACCTCCATACCATAATAAAATACCAATAACTAAAATCCCCATAAACTCACTAAATGGGGCGGCAAGATTTTTTCTATTAATTACTTTATTTGAGAATTTAAAAAGTAAATAATTAATTGAATTAAACTTTTTTATGAAAAAGGATTCAGCTAAAAATGACTTTATAATTTTTTGTCCATTAATAGTCTCATCTAATATGGATAGAAAATCACTTTGTCCTTTCTGAACTTCTGTGGAATCCTTTTTTAATTTTTTTCCAATAATTGATATAAAAAACCCTGAGATAGGAATAAATAGAATTATAAATAAAGTTAATTCTGGACTAATCGTAAACATCACTATTATTGTAAAGAGAATAGTTAGTGGTTCTCTAACAATTACCTCTAGCATTGATAAATAGGATACCTGAATTTCTAAAATATCTGCAGTTATTCTTGAGATTAAGTCACCTTTTTTCTTATTAACAAAGAAAGAGATAGGCATTTTAAGAACCTTTTTATAAAGATTGCTTCTTAGATTTTTTAGTATACCATTTTTTAAAAATGTAATATTATAGAGTGCTAAATAGTTGAAAATATTTTTAAAAAGGAAGAAAAAAAGTACAATTCCAATTACTATAACTAATGTGCTTGTAATATCAATATCAAGTTGTTTTGAAATATAGTAATTTAAGTAGTCTTGAAGATAATCCTTTAGATCTCCTATTCCACTATATATAGGTTTTTCAAATACTTCTTTGGTTTGTTTAAATAGTACATTTAGCATTGGTATAAATGAAACAAATGCTAAAGCACTAAAAATTGCATAAAAAACATTAAATAATATATTCAAAAAACCATATCTCTTATAATTCTTTCCATATTTAAGTACTTTAATAAAGTAACCCATTAATCAAATGTTTTTTCTGTTATCTGGTACCTTTTTTTGTTTGAGTTAGAATTCAATACTATTTCTCCAATAAATCCAGCAATAAAAAATTGTATTCCTATAATAATTGTAGTAAGTGCAATAAAAAATTCAGGACGTTCTGTTATTAGTCTTCCAGAAGTTTTTATAAAGAGTTTCTCATAACCTATATAGCAAGTAAAAATAATTCCTATTATAAACATTATAGTTCCCATAGATCCAAAAAAATGCATAGGTCTTTCTCCAAATTTATTCATAAACCAAAGTGTAATAATGTCTAAAAATCCTCTCATAAATCTTTCATTACCAAATTTTGTTTTTCCAAATTTTCTAGCTTGGTGTTTAACAATATGCTCATCAATTTTATTATATCCTTCATTCATAGCAATAATAGGTATAAATCTATGCATATCACCATAGACATCTATTGATTTTATAACATCTGACTTATAAACTTTAATTCCACAATTAAAATCATGAATTTTAATACCAGAGGTATACCTTGCAACAAAATTAAATAATTTTGAAGGAATTTTTTTAAAAACTAATGAGTCATAACGTTTCTTTTTCCAGCCAGATATTAAATCTAAGTTTCCTTTTTTAATTTTATTTATCATTTCTGGAATTTCTTCAGGAGAATCTTGAAGATCAGCATCAAGAGTAGCAACATAAGTTCCATGACATTCAATAAAACCAGCATTTAATGCCTGTGATTTACCGAAATTTTTAGAAAATAAAATACCTTTAATATTATCAGAATTATTTGCTAACCTTTTAATTATATCCCAGGATCCATCTGAACTTCCATCATCAATATAAATAATCTCAAAACTAATTCTTTCACTAATTAAAGTATTAGTTATCCATTTATTTAATTCCTCAATTGATTTAGACTCATTATAAAGAGGGATTACGACGGAAAGGTCCATAATAAAATAGTCAATAATTGTTAATTTGGTCTTGACTTCTTAACAATTAATCCGGTTACCAATGAAACTATGCCTCCAAAAATTAGTCCAAAACCGAAAACAAATGTTGTTGATATTGCTGGAGATGATCCCCATTCAATCCATTCTTTTGTTGTACCTATCATTTCATCAGTCATCTCTGGGTTTTGCTCAATTGCTTGAGAAAGTGCAAATTCAGTAGCCTTTTCAATTTGATTTGGATCTAAAACTATAGCTTGAAACCACCCATAAAAGAGAGCTATTACTATTCCTACTATTGTTACACCAAGTCCTATTTTCATTGCTTCAGATAAATCAAGATATCCATCATTTAGTTTTCTGAAAGCAAGTTGGCCTGCAGTTATTGAACCAACCATTATTAATAATCCAGTCCATTGTTGAAGAGACCCACCTTGATAGTGCATATCAAGAAGAAATAGCATTATAGAAAATGCAACTGATATGCCTCCATAAATTAGACCATATTGAAATATTGTTGCCTTTAAATGTAATTTATTATCACTCATTTCTTGATTTTTTTCTTCTACACAAGATAAAATAAAATAATTATAATACTATATATATGAAAAAAATTTTAAATTTGCACTCACAAAATTTGTTATGAAAAGTGATATACATCCTGAAAATTATCGTTTAGTCGCATTTAAAGATATGTCTAACGATGATGTTTTTATTACAAAATCAACTGTTGAGACTAAAGAGACAACAAAAATTGACGGTGTTGAATATCCTTTGTTCAAACTTGAGATTTCGAGAACTTCTCACCCATATTATACTGGCAAATCAAACTTAGTCGATACTGCTGGTAGAGTTGAAAAATTCAGAAGTAAATATGCTGATTTTAACAAAGCTTCAAATGTAAAAACAGAAGATACACCTGTTGAAACAAAAGAAGAGATTGACGAAACTAAAACTAAGGCACCTGTTAAGGAGCCAGCTGCAGAAGTACCTGCTGAGGAGCCAGCTGCAGAAGCACCTGTTGAGGAGGCAGCTGAAGAGACACCAGCTGAGGAAGCAACTGCAGAAGAATCTACTGAAGAAAAAACTGAGTCTAAAGAATAGCTTTTTATTTTGTCTATTTTAACTGAACATCTTAAATTAAAAGAAAAAAAGATATCTAGTGTAGCTTTATCAACACTTGGGTGTAAACTTAATTTTTCTGAGACATCTTCTATTTCAAATAATCTTGAGAAAAATAACTTTAAAGTTGTTCCATTTAATCAATATGCTGATGCATATATCATTAATACATGTTCTGTAACTGAAAATGCAGATAATAAATTTAAAGTATTTGTAAATAAAGCATTGAAGATTAACCCTAATGCATTTGTTGCTGCAATTGGTTGCTATGCACAACTTAAGCCAAAAGATTTACTATCTATTAAAGGTGTTGATCTTGTTCTAGGGGCATCAGAAAAATTTAATATTGTTGAATATCTTCAAAATGTTGATCAAGATTTTTCTAAGTTAGGCCATTCATGTAATATTAATGATGTTGATTCATTTACTGAAACATATTCAACAAGTTCTAGAACTAGAGCATTTCTAAAAGTACAAGATGGATGTGACTATAAATGTAGTTTTTGTACTATACCCCTAGCCAGAGGTAAATCAAGAAGTAATACAATAGAAAATGTTGTCAAAAATGTAAATGAAATAATTTCGAATGGAATTAAAGAAATAGTTTTAACTGGAATTAATCTAGGAGATTTTGGCAAGAGGCAGTCAGATAATATAAAAACTAATGAAGATTTCCTTGAATTAATTAAAACTTTAGATAAAATTGATGGGGTAGAACGTTATAGAGTATCATCAATTGAACCTAATTTACTTGGTCATGAAATAATTAGTTTTATCAGTACTAGTAAGAGGTTTGTCCCCCATTTTCATATCCCTCTTCAAAGTGGTAGTGATGTAATATTAAAGAAGATGAGAAGGAGGTATAAAACTGATTTATATAGAAGTAGAGTTGATCTTATAAGAAAATTAATGCCTTCTGCTTCAATTGGAGTTGATGTAATTGTTGGTTTTCCAGGAGAAACAGATGAGATGTTTTTAGAAACATATGATTTTATAAAAAAATTAGATATCTCATATCTTCATGTTTTTTCTTATTCTGAAAGAGAAAATACAAATGCAATTGAACTAAAAGGTGTAATTCCAAAAAAAATAAGAAATAAAAGAAGTAAAATATTAAGGTTACTTTCTGCTTCCAAGAAATTAAGCTTTTACAAGCAACATATTGGGGGCGATTATAATGTGTTATTTGAATCTGAAAACAAAAACGGTTTTATAGAAGGTTATACTGAAAATTACATCAGAGTTAGAAAAAATTGGAATAAAAAATTAGTAGGTAAGATTCAAAAAGTTAGAATTGAAAAGGTTGACTCTGAAGGATATGCTAGAGTCTAAATTATAGTTTAATTCCAACAGGTAATAGATGCTTAAATGATTTGTTTTTTCTAACAAAACCGGCGATTCTTGGTGATGTTGGAACAACCCTTAATTTTTTATCTTCTATAAACTCTAGAACTTTAATGATAAATTGTTCTTCAAATTTATCATCTTTAATCTCTTTTGGTATATGTATCTTGGTAAGAAATATTTTTCTTTCTTGTTCTGCGTATTCTATTCTAGCCAGTGAGTTATTAAATTTTGCTTCAAACTGCCTCAAAAACTCATTATTCTCTAGATTAATTTGACACATATTTAACTTTTAGCCGAACAGCAAAGATAAGAAATATTTATAATACAATTATAATCTTTTTCTGGAATCCTAAATTCTTTTCATTTGCTCTTGCATCATTCTAATTTGTGATGTTAACATTTTATGTTTATCATGCTCCTTAGCCTCCGTAAGTAGCATCTGAGCCTCTCTTTTTCTTCTTTTTTGCATCATTATTCCTGCTAAACTTAGTTTAGCCATTGCCATATCACTGTTGGTATTAAGACCTAATTTAAGAGCTTCTCTAAAGTTTTTTTCTGCTACTGTAAGATTATGTTGAGATTGAATTAAACCATTTAAATAATAGTAGAAACCCTGCTGTTTCATTATTAGTGCACTTTTTGGATTTTTAATTAAGGATAAAAGTCTTTGTGTTTTATCAAAATTTTGTTTTCTTAAACTAAGAAAGGCAAGAATTAGTATCTCATTTTTGAAATACAAGACTATTACAATTATTGATAAAAGGAACATAAAAATACCATTTCCAATATAGGTTTCTGTAATTTGATATACTCCATACCCTAAAAGAGCAATTGCAAGGATTAATTTAATATTCTTTGGAAACATAATTTTTTCACAAAACTACAATTTAAAAATATTAATATGAACTTGTATAAAAAGATATTATATTTGCCAACTGAATTGTAATTTATATAGAAAGTGAAAAGAACTTATCAACCATCAAAGCGAAAAAGAAGAAATAAGCATGGGTTTATGGATAGAATGTCTGATGCTAATGGTAGAAGAGTTATTTCTTCAAGAAGGGCAAAGGGAAGAAAAAAAATATCGGTTTCAAGTGAATCGCGTCATAAAAAATAATTTCTAATAACTTTTTAAAAGTGTTACGGTTGTAACACTTTTTTTTTAATAATTTTGTAAGATTTTTATGCCCAAAGACAAAAAGATTAAATCAATTCTAATTATAGGGTCAGGGCCAATAATAATTGGTCAGGCTTGTGAATTTGATTATTCGGGATCTCAAGCTCTCAGATCACTTAAAGAAGACGGAATTAAAACAATCCTTATTAATTCTAATCCAGCTACTATAATGACTGATCCTTCAATGGCTGATCATATTTATCTTAAACCTCTCACAACTAAATCAATAATTGAGATTCTAGAGAAACATAATATAGATGCTGTTTTGCCTACAATGGGTGGACAAACAGCACTTAATCTTTGTATTGAAGCTCATGATAAAGGAATATGGAAAAAGCATTCTGTTAAAATTATTGGAGTTGATATAGATGCAATTAAAGTAACTGAGGATAGAGAAAAATTTAGACTTCTATTAAAAAAAATTGACATTCCTGTTGCAACTGCTGAAAGAGCAACTTCTTTTTTGAGTGGGAAAGAGATTGCTCAGAAATTTGGTTTTCCACTTGTTATTCGACCATCTTTTACTCTTGGAGGAACAGGAGCTTCAATTGTATATGAGGAAGAAGAATTTAATGAACTTTTAACAAGAGGATTAGAGTCTTCCCCAATACATGAAGTTCTAATTGATAAAGCCTTAATTGGTTGGAAAGAATATGAATTAGAGCTATTAAGAGATAACAACGACAATGTTGTAATTATCTGTACTATCGAAAATATGGATCCAATGGGAATTCATACAGGTGACTCAATAACTGTTGCTCCAGCAATGACTCTTTCAGATACAACTTACCAAAGGATGAGAGATATGGCAATTAAAATGATGAGGAGTATTGGAGATTTTGCAGGAGGATGTAATGTTCAATTTGCTGTTAGCCCTGACGAAAAGGAAGATATTATTGCTATTGAGATTAATCCTAGAGTTTCTAGATCTTCAGCATTAGCATCCAAAGCATCAGGATATCCTATAGCAAAGATTGCAGCAAAACTTTCACTTGGATATACACTTGATGAGTTAAATAATCAAATTACAAAGTCTACTTCTGCATTATTTGAACCAACTTTAGATTATGTAATAGTTAAGATTCCAAGATGGAACTTTGATAAGTTTGAAGGATCAGAAAGAATTATTGGATTGCAGATGAAAGCAGTTGGAGAAGTAATGGGCATTGGAAGATCTTTCCAAGAGGCTATTCATAAAGCGACTCAATCTCTCGAAATAAAAAGGAATGGTTTAGGAGCTGACGGAAAGGGATATAAAGATTATAATACCATCATTGAAAAATTAAAATATCCTAGTTGGGATAGAGTTTTTGTGTTATATGATGCGGTTCAAATAGGTATCTCTCTTAAAAGAATTCATGAAATCACAAAGATTGATATGTGGTTTTTAGAACAATATGAAGAACTCAACATTTTAGAAAAAGAAATTTCAAAACATGATATCAAGTCCATTGATAATGATCTATTACTAGAGGCAAAACAAAAAGGTTTTGCTGATAGACAAATAGCTTATATGTTGGGTTGTCTTGAGAGTGCAGTCTATAAAAAAAGAGATAAACTTGGTGTCCAGAGAGTCTATAAATTAGTTGATACATGTTCTGCAGAATTCCCAGCTGAAACACCATATTATTATTCAACTTTTGAACAGAAAATGAAGATTAAAAATAAGCCAGAATTTTCAGAGAATGAAAGTACAGTTTCAAAAAAGAAAAAAATAGTTGTACTAGGTTCTGGTCCAAATAGAATTGGTCAAGGATTAGAATTTGATTATTGTTGTGTTCATGGTGTGTTAGCAGCTAGTGAATGTGGTTATGAAACAATTATGATAAACTGTAACCCAGCGACAGTATCTACAGATTTTGATATTTCTGATAAATTATATTTTGAACCAGTTTTTTGGGAACATATCTATGATATAATTAGACATGAGAAACCTGAAGGAGTAATTGTTCAACTTGGTGGGCAAACAGCCCTTAAATTGGCTGAAAAACTTGATAGATATGATATTAAAATTATAGGAACTGAATATAAATCATTGGATTTAGCAGAAGATAGAGGTAGTTTCTCAACATTATTAAAGGATAACAATATACCTTATCCAGATTTTGGAGTAGCAACAACTGCAAAAGAAGCTGTGAAAATTTCAAAAAAATTAGACTTTCCAATTCTAGTTAGACCATCATATGTATTAGGTGGTCAGGGAATGAAAATTGTAATAAATGAGCAAGAACTTGAAGAACATATAGTGGACATATTAGGAAAAATACCTAATAACAAATTGCTTTTAGATCACTACTTAGATGGTGCTATAGAGGCAGAAGCTGATGCTATATCTGATGGAAAAGATGTTTACATTATTGGAATAATGGAGCATATTGAGCCATGTGGAATCCATTCTGGAGATTCAAATGCCACACTTCCCGTATTTAGTCTAGGAGATTTTATTATTCAACAAATAAAAGATCACACTAAAAAAATTGCTTTAGCTCTAAATACTGTTGGTCTTATTAATGTTCAATTTGCAATTAAAGACGATAAGGTATTTGTTATTGAAGCTAACCCAAGAGCATCTAGAACAGTTCCTTTTATCTCGAAGGCTTATAAAGAACCTTATGTAAATTACGCTACTAAAATAATGCTTGGTAAAAATAAGGTAAAAGATTTTAAATTTAACCCAAGCCTTAAAGGTTATGCGATTAAGCAACCAGTCTTTTCTTTTGATAAGTTCCCTAATGTCAATAAGCAGTTAGGACCGGAAATGAAAAGTACTGGAGAAAGCATCCTTTTTATTGATGATTTAAATGACGATGCATTTTTAGAACTTTTCTCTAGAAGAAAAATGTATTTAACAAAATAAAAAATTATTTAATAATTATTTTATCCTTTATTAATTGTTGTTTCAATGATTCTTCTGGTATATCAATCTGTTTTATATTATCATCAGATGAGATAAACTGTAAATTGCCAAAGATATGGTCAATAGCTATTTTAAGGAGTTGTTCATTTTTATTACCTAGTTCACCAGCTGTCCTAATAGACTCTTTAATTTCATAATCTGGAACTAAGCCATTAGGAAAGTCAGTATAACCAGCTACATTTCCAATCTTTAAGACAATTGGCTGCATAGCATATTTATGATTAGGATTCTTTTCTCCTTGATCATTTATCCAATCATATACTGTTATAGATCCTTGGTTTTTCCCAACAGTATAATCACCTATATGGATAACATCAATATATGGGTCAAGGCCATTAATTAATAACTCACTTGCAGACGCAGTTCTTGAAGTTGTAAGAATATAAACTTTATTAAGATTAAGAGAATTAATTGAAACACCGCCCATATTATCTACAAACCTATTAATTAAATTGTCAGGATTTTTTTCATCCCAATAATCCATTAATTTTGAATTCCATTTTTCTTTAGCAAAGATCTGATTATTAAATTGACCAGTTATCATAGAAGCAAGATTAATGGATGTGGAAATTCTTCCTCCAGGATTATATCTAAGATCAATAACCAGTTCATTAATACCTTCATATTTAAATGATCCAAAAACACTATTTAATTCAAGGTGATAATCTTTATTTTCAGATTCTACATTTCCAAGAAATTGGTTATACATAAGGTATCCAATCTTTTTTTGGTTTATATCTATTGTTTTAGATATATGAATAGGATTCTTAACCAATCTAGATTTATTTAAAGTAATATTTGTATTGTTAGAAATAAGGCTAGCACATTGATTATTTTCATCATAGTTTAGATCTGCAAATCCATAAGTATTAGTTAAGATATTATCATCATAAAGTAGGTCTCTATAATTATCTTTGTTCAGTATTGCACCATTTACTGCATTAAAGAAATATCCTCTTTTTATTCCATTTATATCAGCATCAGAATCTTTATGAACATATCTAACAAAACCAAATACATTTTGATCATTACATTCGAGGAATAAACCGAATTCGATTCCATCTGAATAGCCAATTCCTTGAAGATAATTTTCTAACTCTTCATAATCATCCGAAATCCAGCTAAATCTATCATCAGGATGTTTAAGGGAATTAAAAAAATTTTCAGGATTAGGATTTTGACTAAGATAGAATGAATAATTAGAGAGATTATCAAGTTTACTATCAGCCAGATTTATAACACTCTCTTGCCAATAGTAATAATAATTTAGACCTTTCCAAATAAAGTCACTAATTTCAAGATCATTCTCAAGTTTTGCTATATTAGGATCCTCATCACTTTCTTTTTTACAGCCTATAACAAATAAAGAAAAAAATATAAAAATTGATATAATTCGATTAAGATTCATGGTTCTATACCCCAGTATAATTTGATGGTGTGATAACTTTTAGCTCATTTTTAATCTTTTCATTTACTTCGAGACTATCAATAAATTTATGAAGAATTTCTTTTGTTATTGAAGAATTTCTTCTTGTTAACTCTTTCAAAGATTCATAAGGGTTTGGATATCCTTCTCTTCTTAGAATAGTTTGAATAGCTTCTGAAATTATTATCCAATTTTCTTCAAGGTCAGCATTAATTTTACTTTTATTGACAATTAGTTTATCTAAGCCTTTAATTATTGATTTAATTGATATTATAGTATGGCTAAATGGAACTCCAATATTTCTTAGGACTGTACTATCGCTTAGATCCCTTTGTAGTCTTGATTTTGTTAATTTATTAGAAAAGAAATCAAAAATTGAATTTGCAAACCCTATATTTCCTTCAGCATTTTCAAAATCAATGGGATTAATTTTATGAGGCATTGCAGAAGATCCTACTTCATCATTTTTGATTTTTTGTTTAAAGTAATCTAAAGAAATATATGTCCATATATCTAAACTTAAATCAAGTAAGATGTTATTTATCCTTCTAACATTATCACAAAGTGAAGCAAAAGAATCATAATGCTCAATTTGAGTTGTAGGGAAAGAATAGTCCAACCCTAGCTCTGATTCAACGAATTTCTTTCCAAAAGCTTTCCAATTAATTTTCGGGAATGCGACTTTATGTGCATTAAAATTCCCTACTGCTCCCCCAAATTTTGCAGAGTTGGGTATCTGCATTAATGATTTTCTTTGATTCTTAATTCTTGTAGAAAACACAAGAATTTCCTTACCTAATTTTGTTGGAGAGGCTGGTTGACCATGTGTCCTGGAAATCATTGTAATACCTTTATATTTTTCAGAGATCTTATCTAAATGTTTGATTAATTTATCTAATTCTGGAATATAAATATTACTAATGAATTCTTTTATTGAAAGAGGAATTGCTGTATTGTTTATATCCTGAGAGGTTAAGCCAAAATGAATAAATTCTTTATAATCACTAAGTTTATTTTGATCAAACTTCTTTTTTATAAAATATTCAACAGCTTTAACGTCGTGATTAGTTTTCTCTTCAATTTTTTTTATTTCAATTGCATCTTTCATAGAGAAATCAGTATATATGTTTCTTAAAATCTTAGTTTTTTTGGAATTTAATGGCTTAAGCTTACCAATACGGTTTTTGCAAAGGAATAAGAAATACTCAATTTCAACCTTTAGTCTATAATAAATAAGGGCTTTCTCACTAAAGTATTTGCTAATTGAATCAACCTTATCTCTATATCTTCCATCTATTGGGGAGATGGCGTCTAATTTTTTTTCTCTCATACACAAAGATAGACTAAGTTTAGATAATTTAAAGCACTAGAAGCCTATACTCATCATAGCATTCATTTATTGCTTCCATAATCTGCAGATCATTAGCTTCTTTTATGAATGTATCTGAAAAACTGCAATTCCTAAGTATTTCATTAATATCTATTTTTGGAATCCCTAAAAGTTGAACTAGAACTTCTCTGTCAAATTTTGTTGATAATAATCTTTTTATTTCTTCATCTTCTCTTATTAATCTTAGCTTCGCCATTTTTTTAGGGTTCCGCTTAAATAAACTATTCAAAAAGTCTGCAGGATTAAATATAGCCCCTAGTACCTTTGAGATTCCAGACCGAGTTCTTCTTCCCCTTTCATAACCAAGATTTGGAAGACCAATTATTCGATATCTAACAGAAGAGTTAATTGGAGCATTCTTAACATCAATCTCAAGATATCCAGTTAATCTATATGGTGTGATTATAACTTCCTCAAGAGCTAAAGCTAATTCAGTCAAATTAAATGTTAAGTCATTATCTTCATATTTAATTAAATCATTTGTTACAATAATTTTAAGAGGTTTATAACCGATATAAGAAAAGTATAAAGTGTCATTTACTGATGCATGTATTTCAAAAATACCTTCCTTATCAGTAATTGTTCCTACAACTTTGCTTAGGTTTAATACATGAACATTCTGAAGTGAAGTTTTTGATGATTCACTCTCAACTTTCCCTCTTACTCTGTTTTTACTATCTTGAGAATATATAAAGGTGCATATTAAACAAAATGATAATGTTAGGACTTTTCTCATATTACAATTGCTAAATTAAAAAGAATATATTATAATTAACCATGAATTCATTTGCAGATGTAATTTTACCTCTTCCCCTTCCAAAGCCTTTTACGTATAAATTGTCTGAAAAAGAATCAAAAGTTTTAAAAGTTGGTTTTAGAGTAGCAGTTAGTTTTGGAAAAAGAAAAATTTATACAGGAATTATTAGCAGACTTCACAATGAATCACCTCTTAATTATGAAGTAAAGCCTATAGAATTCATATATGATTCGAAATCAATTGTAGATCAATTAAGAATTGACTTTTGGAACTGGATGTCCAAATACTATTTTTCACCAATAGGAGATATACTAAAAGCTGCAGTCCCTTCAACCTTGCTATTAGAGAGTGAATCTATTATTTCTAAAATTGATATTTCCGAAGAAGAAATAAAAAATATGAGTGATAATGAGTACTTAATCTATGAAGCATTAGAATTGGAAGACATAAGAATTGCAGATATTAACCTCATAACTGATCATAAAACAGTTTACCCGATTATACAAAAAATGATACAGTCAGGATATATAGAGTTAAAGCAGCAAATAAAAGAAAAGTATAAGCCTAAATTAGTTAAGTTCATAAAACTTACAAGTCAAAAAAAATCAAAAAAAAGTATAAAAGATGTTTTAAATGAAATAAAAAAATATCCGAAACAGAAAGAAATTTTAATGACAATAGTAAAGATTGATAAGAATAAAAATAATTGGATAAAATTAGCCGAAATAAAAAACCATTTAAACTTTTCAACATCTTCATTAAAAAGTCTTGAAAGAAAAAAAATAATTGAGATTAAAATTTTTCAGGAGGATAGGAATATTGAACAAAACTTTAAAACTAAAAAGAAAATTGTTCTATCTCAGTCGCAATCAAAAGCTGTAAAAAAAATTAATTCGGAGTTTAAAAAAAAGAATGTGGTTTTACTAGAAGGTGTAACATCTTCAGGGAAAACAGAGATATATTTAAATATTATTAAAAACTATTTAAGTGATAACAGACAGGTCTTATACCTACTTCCAGAAATATCACTAACTACTCAGATTATTCAAAAATTGAAAAATTGTTTTGGAGACAAGGTTTCTGTTTTTCATTCAAGAAATTCAATACACGAGAGAACAGAAGTATGGCGAAATGTTCAAGAAAATAAAAAAAATGCACAAATAATTATTGGAGCAAGATCATCTTTGTTCTTGCCATTTAAAAATCTAGGTTTAATTATAATTGATGAAGAACATGAAAATTCATATAAACAACAAGAGCCTTCACCTAGATACCATGCTAGAGATTCTGCAATTATACTATCAAGATTACACAAATCAAAAATTATACTTGGATCTGCAACCCCATCAATAGAATCATCAAAAAATGCTAGAAACGGGAAGTATGGTTGGGTAAAACTTAATGAAAGATATGGGGGTATAAAAATGCCTAAAATTGAAACAATTGATATTAAGGAAGAAATTCTAAATGATCAAATGAATGGTCTCTTCTCAAAAAAATTAATAGATGAAATAGGTAATACATTAAAAGAAAAAAAACAAGTGATATTATTTAGAAATAGGAGAGGCTATGCTTCTATATGGATGTGTAATACATGTGGATATCATATTAATTGTGATAATTGTGATGTAACACTTACGTTTCATAATGTTTCAAACAATCTTAAATGTCATTATTGTGGCTTTACTATTAAAACTCCAAAAATTTGTCCAACCTGTGGAGTAGAGAGCATGATTAATAAAGGAGATGGAACTCAACAAATTGAAGAAAGTATTAAGGAATATTTTCCTAAAGCAAAGGTTAATAGGATGGATTGGGATACAACTAGAGGAAAATGGTCTTTTGATAAGATCATTAATTCATTTTCAGATCATGAAATTGACATTTTAATAGGGACTCAGATGGTAACAAAAGGACTTGATTTTAATAATGTAAAGTTAGTAGGGGTTTTAAACACTGATCATTTTTTAAATTTCCCAAATTTTAGAGCTCATGAAAAGGCTTTTCAAGTCTTAACACAGGTTGCAGGAAGGGCTGGAAGAAAAGAAACACAAGGAAAAGTTTTACTTCAAACATACCAACCAAATCATCCAATAATTCAATATGTAATTAATAATGACTATAAAAGTATGTTCGAGGCACAGTTAGTTGAAAGGATTGAGTATAAATATCCACCATACGTAAGATTGATTAAATTGACGATTAAAGATAAAAGTCATGATAAGGTCAACATTGCATGTGAATGGTTGGATAAAATGATGAGAAGATCATATAAAGGAGATATACTAGGCCCGGTTTATCCTGAGATATCAAGAGTGAGGAATAAATATCAAAAACAATTTATTATAAAACTAAAAAATATTGATTCAATAAATCAATTTAGGAGTATCCTAAATAAAACTCTAATTAGCTTTGATTCTATTTCAAAATATAGGTCTGTGAGGGTAATAGTTGATGTAGATCCACTTTAGTTTTTTGCCTAATATTTAATCTAATCAAAATTTGGCAAATAATATTTAATAAACTAATTTTGCGAGCTAACAATTTTAGATGAAAAGTTACGAAACAGTATTTATACTAAATCCAGCTTTGTCAGAGGACCAAGTTGCAAAGAGTATATCAAAGTATGAGAAATTTTTAAAATCTAATGGAGCCAAATTGGTTCATAAAGAAAACTGGGGTTTAAAGAAGCTGGCTTATACAATTGAAAATAAAAATAGTGGTTTTTATAACCTTTTTCAGTTTACTGCTCCAGCAGAAATAATTTCTCCTTTTGAAGTAGAATTTAGTAGAGACGAAACTGTTATGCGTTATTTAACTGTAACTCTTGATAAGCATGCACTAGCATGGGCAGAAAAGAGAAAAAATAGAAAACCAAAAAAAGTAAAATAAATGTCCAAAATTGAAGAACAATCTAAAAGTAGTAATACTGGTGAAATAAGATACCTTTCACCTCTTGATATTGATACTGTAAAAGTTAAAAAATATTGCATGTTTAGGAGATCTGGTATTAAATACGTTGATTATAAGGATCCGGACTTTTTGAATAGATTTATTAATGAACAAGGTAAAATTTTACCAAGAAGATTAACAGGAACTTCATTAAAATACCAAAGAAAAGTGTCTGTAGCTGTTAAAAGAGCTAGACATCTTGGCTTACTTACTTATGTTGGAGATTTATTATAATAATTTTATGGAATTAATCTTAAAAGAAAATGTTACTCAGTTAGGCTTCAAGGATGAAATCGTTGATGTTAAGGATGGTTATGGAAGAAATTATCTTATTCCTAAAGGTAAAGCAGTTCTAGCTACAAGTTCTGCTAAAAAAGTATTAGCTGAAAATCTTAAGCAAAAAGCTTTTAAGGAGAAAGCAGTAATTGATGAAGCAAATAAGTTAGCTAAAAAGATTGAGAAGTTGGAGATTAAGGTAAAGACTAAAGTAGGACCTGATGGTAAACTTTTTGGTTCTATTTCAAATATTGACATTTCAAATAGTCTAGCTGATAAAAAAATTGAATTAGAAAAAGACAATATTTCTATTCCTGGAAGAACTTTAAAGAGAGCAGGGAAATATGAAGTTTCAGTTAGAGTTCATAGAGAGGTTTCGGCTCAATTAGCTTTTGAAATAGAACCTGATGAGGAATCAATAAAATTAATGGCTGCTGCAAAATCTAAAATGGAAAAAAAATCTAAACCTACTGAAGGAGAAGCTCAAGCTGAAGGAGAAACACCTATAGCTGAACAAAAACCTAAGAAAGAAGTTGCTGCTAAAGAGGAAGTTTCAGAAGAGAAGCCTAAGAAAGAAGTTGCTGCTAAAGAGGAAGTTTCAGAAGAGAAGCCTAAGAAAGAAGTTGCTGCTAAAGAGGAAGTTTCAGAAGAGAAGCCTAAGAAAGAAGTTGCTGCTAAAGAGGAAGTTTCAGAAGAGAAGCCTAAGAAAGAAGTTGCTGCTAAAGAGGAAGTTTCAGAAGAGAAGCCTAAGAAAGAAGTTGCTGCTAAAGAGGAAGTTTCAGAAGAGAAGCCTAAGAAAGAAGTTGCTGCTAAAGAGGAAGTTTCAGAAGAGAAGCCTAAGAAAAAGGCTACTGCAAAAAAGGCTACTGCCACAGCAAAAAAAACAGCTGTAAAAAAATAATTTTATAACTTTATTTACTAGATTTACCTAAAACATCTTTGATGTCATCAAAACCTAATACACCTAAGGGAACAAGGGATTTTTCTTCTGACCAAATAGTAAAAAGAAACTATATTCTAAAAATTCTATTAGATTCGTTTAAGTCTTTTAATTACTCTGAAATACAAACCCCATCATTTGAAACTTTAACCACACTAACTGGTAAATACGGTGATTATGAAGATAATTTAATGTTTAAAATAATTTCATCTGGTGAAAAAATTAAGAAAGCTGATATTGATGCTCTAAATAAAGAAGAATTAAACAAATTCTCTAATTCAATTTCAGATAAGGCATTAAGATATGATCTAACTGTTCCTCTAGCTAGATATGTATCTCAGAATTTTAATAATTTAAATTTTCCATTCAAAAGGTATCAAACTCAACTTGTATGGAGAGCCGAAAGACCTCAAAAAGGAAGATATAGAGAGTTTCTTCAATGTGATGCTGATATAATAGGGGAGAGTAGCTACCTTCAAGTAGTTGAGAGTATTCTCTTATGTGATATGATTTTTGATAAATTAAGTTTTAAAAATCTTAAGTTAAGGATTAATGATAGAAGAATTTTAAAAGATCTAGCTAAAAAAATTGGTGTAGAAAATTTTAATGATTTTGCTATCATAATTGATAAAATAGATAAAATAGGATTAGAGGAAGTAATAAGACAACTTAAAGAAAATGGACTCAAAGAAGATTCAATTAATATTTTAAAAGATTTTTTCTCATTAACTGATTCACCTCAAAGAAAAATAGAAAAAATTAAAAATAGTATTGATTCAAATTCATTTGATGAATTATCAAATATTATTTCTTCTCTATCAAAAACTAAACTTAAAGTTTTAGAAATAGATTTTGACTTGTCATTAGCTAGAGGATTAAGTTACTATACAGGGATAATTCTAGAAGTGTCTTCTCCTGAATCTTTTTCTATTGGTTCAATTGCAGGTGGAGGTAGATATGATAATTTAATCCAAGTAGGAAATAATAATAACTTAAGTGGTTTTGGGTTATCATTTGGATTTGACAGGATTTATTTGATTTTGGAAGAATTAAATCTTTTTCCAGACACTATAAATAATGACAAAACTTTTCTTTTTATAAATTTTGAAAATTATATATCTGAAGAAATTTTAAATTCTATAACCAATCTTCGATATGAAGGGATTATATGTGAATTGTATCCAAAAAATGTTAAGATTAAAAAGCAGCTTGATTATGCAAATAAAAAGAATTTTGATTTTGTAGTTTTAATTGGAGAGGATGAAATAAAAAATAAATCATTTGTATTAAAAAATATGATCTCAGGTGATCAGATGTCATATAAGATTGATACAATAGAAGAAGAAATTAAAAAACTTATCTAAAAATTTTATCAAAGGGCTTGTATAGTAGGCTTAATATTTTTGAGTTTTTAATTTCATCAAAATCAGTATCTACACCATAAATAATATCTTTTTTATCTAATTCTGTATAAGTTCCAAATATTCTATCCCAGATAGAAAAGATATTTCCATAATTAGAATCAGTATGAGGGAGTTCAAAATGATGATGAACTTTGTGCATATCTGGAGAAACTATAATGTAACTTAAAATTTTATCAACTCTTCTGGGCAAAGAGATATTCGCATGAGTAAATTGAGCTAAAATAACTGAAATAGATTGATAAATTAATACTAATCCAATAGGAGCTCCAGAAACAATAATTGCTAAAAATGTAAATATAAATCTAATTACACTTTCAATTGGATGGTGTCTGTTAGATGTGGTTATATCAACATTGTGATCTGTATGATGAACAGAATGGATATACCATAATGGTTTAATTTGATGTTGGAATAGGTGAGATAAATAAGCTCCAATTAGATCCAATAATAAAAGCCCTAAAATTATTTTTAAAGTAATATTTAGTTCTATATAATTTAAAAGCCCAAATTGATTCTTAAAAGCCCAATCAGAAGCATAAACTAATAAGAAAGCAAAGATAAAATTTACTAATACTGTTGTAAGAGTAAAGAAAAAGTTTGGAATGGAATGTTTCCACTTATTATACTTGAGATTCCTTAATGGAATTAATCCTTCAATTATCCAAAAAAATGTTATTCCAGATATTAGAATTAAAGATCTGGATGTAGAAGAAATATTCTCAAAAATTAATAAGAACTCTTCCATTAAAATTAATTATCCTCACTACCATCTCTGTTAGGAACTCTTTTCTTTGGCCATTGAGCTCTTTTACCTGTTTTTGGGTTTATAGGTAATATTACTTTATCTCTAGGCATAAACTCATCCTCTTCACTGGCTAGATATGTAAGAATCGATACTAGTACTACATTAGATCTTACATCATCAAAAATTATTTTATCATATGTATCTCTATTTGTATGCCAAGTATAATGAAATTCACTTCTAGATCCGTATGAAAGATCTAAAGATTCTAGACTGTATCCAGGTGCACCAGCAGCAATAAATGGGAAATAATCTGATCCTCCTCTTCCTCCTGGGATAGGAAGTCCTGGGAAAACAGTCTTAATATGTTTAGTTATATTTTCTGGAACATAATTTAACCATTCACCTATAAATCTGTATGAGTTAAGAAATGCATGCCCTTCAATTTTTACGACTCTTCCAGTCCCATTGTCTTGGTTAAAAAGTGCCTGAAGATTTTCTACAATTTCAGGGTGATCTTCAACAAATGCACTAGAACCATTTAACCCTTGTTCTTCAGCTCCCCAATGCCCAGCAATAATAGTCCTTTTAGGGTTAGGGTAAAGTTTTTTTAGTATTCTCATAGATTCCATCATTACAATTGTACCAGTCCCATTATCTGTAGCACCAGTAGCACCACCAGTTGAGTCAAAGTGAGCAGAAAGAATTATATATTCATTTGGTTTTTCAACTCCTTCGATTCTAGCAATTGTATTGAAAGTTGGAACTTTTCCAAGTTCTTTAGATTGGACATTAATATTGACAATAGGTTTCTTTCCATTTTCAGCAAGCCTATAAAGCAAGCCATAGTCTTCTACACTTAAATCAACAGTTGGAGTATTAGGACTTATTCCATAAGAACCTGGACTAAAAATTGTATTAGTTCCAAAACCACCTCTCCATCCACTAGTTATAAATGATGCTGGTTTTGAATTTTCAATAACTTCCATCATATTCCTACCATATCCTGATTTCCTTAATTTCTTATAATATTCTCTTTGATTATCTTGTTGAGCATTTTTAATGCTTTTAAGAGATTCTGGCGTTAGCCATCTTTCTAAATCATAATCAGGTCTTCCAGTTATCTGAGGAGGTTCAATTAGAATATGTTTCCCTTTAATCGTCTTAAGCCAATTATCAAATTCTTCCTTAGAATTAACAGGTGGAATAATTACAGCCTCTGATTCAACACCATTTTTTTTAGTACTACCACTCCATGACAATTGCTGACCTTCAAGAGATTTTATCCAAGGGTATAACATGTCCATATGACTAATACCTCTTTCCCATCCTCTCCAAATACCAAATTGTTCATTTTCCGCTTTAATTCCCCAGCTGTTATATTTATTTACTGCCCAATCATGAGCTTTTATCATTTGAGGTGTACCAGTAAGCCTAGGACCTATTTGATCCATTAATTCATGAGCAAGAATTTCGAGATGAGAGTTATTATTTGCTTCATTAACAATTTCATCTATTTTTTCAAGTTTAGATTGAGAGAAAGTAAAGTTTGTAAATAATAAAAGTAGTAATAGTCTAATTTTCATAATATTATATTTTTAGGTTTTTAAAGGTACTAAATATTGATAAAGTATAATTTTTTATAAAAACAGAAATAAAATTATTTATATTTAAGCATAAAACTATTATTATGAGATTAACCAATTATTTATTAGCAGCCCTATTAATATTTAGCGTAAACATTTTTGCTCAAACAGACTCAGATAAAGACCAAAAGAAAAAGGTTAAAGAAAATAAGAACCTACCACTTAAGCCAGAAAGGTTTTTTGAATTAAAAACAAATACTGGCACATGGATGTCACTTGATATCAGTCCAGATGGTGAAAAGATTGTTTTTGATTTGCTTGGAGATATTTATATGATGCCAATCTCTGGAGGTAAAGCAAATAGAATTACTGAAGGTATGGCATTTGATACAAACCCTAGATTCTCTCCTGATGGAAAGTCTTTAGCGTATACTAGTGATGCTAGTGGAGGAAATAATATATGGATTAGAGATCTTGAGACAAATGATTCTACTCAAATAACAAAAGAAAAAGATTTACAAACAGCATTTGCTGATTGGACTCAAGATGGAGATTATATTATAACAGCCCAAGGAAGAAGAAATTTAAAACTTCATATGTACCATAAAGATGGTGGCTCTGGTATAAAATTAATTGATAAACCTTCATCAATAAAAATCACTCAACCAATGGTTGGGAGTAATGATCGTTATATATGGTATGCTCATAGAACAAATTCTTGGCAATATAATGCTAGGTTTCCACAATACCAGATTTCTAAATTTGATAGAGAAACAGGAGAAATTAAAAGAGAGACTTCAAGATTTGGTTCAGCATTTACCCCAACATTATCTCCAGATGGCAAGTGGCTTGTTTATGGAACAAGATATGAGGATAAAACTGCTCTAAGGATTAGAGATTTAAAAACTGGAGATGAAAGATGGCTTGCTTATCCAGTTCAAAAAGATGATCAGGAGTCACAGGCTACAATGGGAGTATTACCGAATATGTCATTTACTCCTGATAGTCAGAATTTAATTGCTTTTTATGGTGGAAAAATTAATAAAATTCCTATAAATGGAGGAGCCTCATCAATTATTCCATTTGAAGTTGATGAAAAGATAGAATTAGGACCCCAGTTAAAGTTTGATTATCCTATTTCAGATAGTAAAGAAATGGAAGCAACCCAAATAAGAGATGTTGCAGTTTCTCCTGATAAAAAACATATTGCATTCACAGCTTTAAACAAGTTATATGTTAAGAATCTTGAATCAAATGAAATGATTAGACTTACTAGTTTTGGTGATGAAGTTATTGAGGCTATGCCAACTTGGAGTCCAGATGGAAGAGAAATAGCTTTTGTAACATGGGATAACAAAGCAGGTGGTGCTATTTATAAAAAAAGAGCAGATGGTAAAAGGAAAGCTATTCTCCTAACAACTGATTTGACAGGAAAAAAATCTGGTGTCTTTATGAATCCAAAATGGAATTTTGAAGGTGATAAAATTGTTTTCCTTATTGGTGATGAGAGGAGTTACAAAGAAAGTTATGGACCTTACGCTTTTAAATCTAATGAAAAAATTATGTGGGTATCTTCAAAAGGAGGTAAACTTAATTTTATTGATGATTCTAAAGGAAGAGAATATCCTCACTTTGTAAAAGGGAAGGATAGGATATACTTGTTTCATTACAGTGATGGCCTTGTCTCAATTAAATGGGATGGAACTGATCAGAAGAAGATATTAAAAGTAACAGGTGCTACTCCATATGGATCTGGGGATACAAAATCCCCTTCTTCTGCAAGTATTATTTTAATTTCTCCGGATGGAAAAACAGGTTTAGCTAAAGTTGTTAATAATATTTATAGGTTTACAATTCCATATTCTGGAATAGAATCTTTAAAGATTTCTTTATCAAACCCTAAGTTTTCATCTTTTCCCGCAAGGAAATTAACTAAGATAGGAGGAGAGTTCCCTTCTTGGAGTAATGATTCAGAATTTATTTATTGGTCTATAGGTAAATCATTTTCAACTTATAATCTTTCCAAAGCTGATGAATTTGACAAAAAGAAAAAGGAAGAAGATAAAGAAAAGACTGAAGAAGAAAAGAAAAAAGAAGAGATAGCGGAGCAAGTTGCTAAAGTTAATCCTGAATTGGCAGGCGAGTTATCAGATGAAGAAGAAGAAGGATTTAAGCCGGAAGAAATAGACATAAAGGTTATACTAGAAAGAGATATTCCGGAAAGCACTATACTACTTAAAAATGCAAAAATAATTACAATGAATGGTTATGAAGTTATTGAAAAAGGAGATATCCTTATTAAAAATAATAGGATTGTAGATGTTAAAGATGGAGATATTCAAATTGAAAATGAAGATATAACTGTAATGGATTTGAGTGGTAAAGTAATAATGCCAGGTTATATAGATACTCATGCTCATATGAGACCTAGTTGGACATTACATAAGTTTCAACCATTTTCATATGCTGCAAATTTAGCTTATGGTGTAACTACTACAAGAGATCCGCAAACTGGAACAACTGATGTTCTTACTTATAGTGATATGGTTGATACTGGAAAAATTCTAGGACCAAGAATATACTCAACAGGTCCTGGAGTTGGTTATTGGGGTTATAATGTGAAAAGTTTAGATGAAGCTAGAGATGTTTTAAAGCAATATTCTAAATATTATAATACAAAATCAATTAAAATGTATGTTGCAGGAAATAGACAGCAAAGACAGTGGATATTAATGGCAGCAAAAGAACAAGATATAATGCCAACTACGGAAGGTAGTCTAAATATTAGATTAAATATTGCTTCAACTATAGATGGTTATCCTGGACAGGAGCATAATCATCCAATTTACCCTGTTTATAAAGATTTAATTGGATTAACAGCATTTTCAAAAAGAGCTTATACTCCGACACTCTTGGTAACATATGGAGGCCCATGGGCAGAGAATTATTATTATGCTACTGAAGATGTTCATGGTGATGAGAAGTTAAATTATTTCACTCCAAAAGAAGAAGTAGACTCTAAATCTAGAAGAAGAAATGTAGGGTGGTTTATGGATGAAGAATATACTTTTCCAGAACTTGCAGAATTTGTTAAAGATTTAGTTGAAGCAGGAGGTGTTTCAGGAGTTGGATCTCATGGTCAACTTCAAGGTTTAGGTTATCATTGGGAAGTTTGGAGTATGGCTGCAGGTGGTATTTCAAATCATGATATGCTTAAAGTAGCTACAATATTAGGGGCATATGCTATTGGACTTGATAAGGAAATTGGTTCAATTGAAAAAGGAAAACTGGCAGATTTAGTAATCTTAGATCAAGATCCACTTGAAAATATAAGGAATACAAATTCAGTTGAGATGGTTATGAAAAATGGAAGACTTTATGATGGAGATAATTTAGATCAAATTTATCCTATTAAACAAAAATCAAAAAACTTTGACTGGCAAGAGTCTTATCCAAACTCTTTACCAGGTGTTAAAAATTAAAAATTATGAAGAAAATTATATTATTAAGTTTATTATTTATCAGTACAATACACTCACAAGATTATTACTTTTCAAAGTATGCTCCTTTTGATAGTGAAATAATGTCTCCTGAGGAGTTTTTGGGATATCCTGTGGGTGAAATGCATACTAGACACGATTTAATTGTTTCATATTTAGATTATTTATCAAACGTTTCTGATAAGGCTGATATGTTTAGCTATGGAAAAACTCATGAAGGTAGAAAACTTGTGTACCTAATTGTTAGTAGCCCTGATAAAATCGCAGATATTGATAATATTAGAAAATCACATATATCATACATTGATCCTGATGACAAAAATTATACTGAGGGTGGAAAACCTAAAGATTTTCCTATAATTATAAATCTTGGATATAATGTTCATGGAAATGAGCCTTCAAGTTCTGAAGCAGCTCTTCTAACTGCATATACACTTGTAAGTTCAGAATCTGATGAGGTTGCAAGTTATCTTGAAAATTCAATTGTATTAATTGATCCTACTATAAATCCTGATGGACGTGATAGACATACTCAATGGGTTAATAGTTATAAGGGTTCACCACTTGTCGATGATCCACAAGATGCTGAGCATAACGAGTACTGGCCTGGTGGTAGAACAAATCATTATTGGTTTGACTTAAATAGAGATCTTTTGCTTGGTATAAATCCTGAGAGTAGGGGTAAGTTAGGGTTTCATCATAGTTGGTATCCCAACGTTACAATAGATTTTCATGAGATGGGATCAAATAGTACATATTTCTTTGTTCCATGGAAAACTCATGCAGCTAAGGATCCTGTAATACCTCAAGAAAATTATGAATACTTTGAAACACTTTTTGGAAACTACTTTGCAAAAGGACTTGATGAAATTGGTTCTCTTTATTTTTCTAAAGAAGCTTTTGACAAAACTTATCCAGGATATGGATCATCATATGCAGATCTTCTTGGAGGAATAGGAATGCTATTTGAACAGGCTGGTTCAAGAGGTCATAAACAGGAAACTCGATTTGGAGAAATTACTTTCCCATTTACTATTAGAAATCAGTATGTCTCTGGAATGACAACAGTTAAAGCATCAGTCGAATTAAAAGAGGAACTTAAAGAGTATCAAAGAAATTTTTTTAACTCAGCATTAACTGATTCATCAAAAAAGAAAATTAAAGGTTATTCATTTAACCTCGGAAAAGATAAAAATAAGACGAAGGCATTCATTGATAAATTGATGCTTCATAATGTAAAAGTTATGAGAAAAAATAATATTTTTTATATTCCAACTAAACAAAAAAACTATAGAATCGTAAGATCTATTTTTGAAACAAATACTGAATTTAGAGATAGTGTTTTTTACGATGCTTCCTCTTGGTCAATTGCTAATTTTTATGATATTGATTATTCTTCAACTACTAAAGATATTTCTGGTTCTCAGGTTTATGATTTAGATAATTTATTTGAAGTAAATAAAGTTAAAATGTCTAATTACTCGTATATAATTAATTCAGTAGATTATAATATACCAGCAATTATTAATAGTCTATTGCAGGATGATATTATTGTATCTTCAGCCTTTAAGCCTTTTAAAATTCAAACTTCTGATGGTCTTAAATCATTTGATTATGGTTCTCTTGTAATACCTGTTTCTATTCAAAAAATTAAACCTGCCGAATTATTTCAGAAATTAAGAAATGTTCAGCAACAGTTTAATGTAAGTATTTACTCAACTTCATCAGGCTTAAGTTCAGCAGGAATTGATTTGGGAAGTAGATATGTTTTACCACTTAAAAAACAAAAAGCAATGATGTTAATAGGGTCAGGAACTAGATCCTATGAAGCAGGCGAAGTATGGCATTTGTTAGATCAAAGAGTAGGAATGCCTATCTCTAAAATTCCTGTAAGAAATTTTGATAGAGTTTCATTAGATAAATATACAACCATGGTAATTGTATCAGGAAGTTATGACTTTGATGATGATCAAATTAAGAAAATAAAAGATTGGGCTAGTAATGGTAATACTATCATCTCAATAGGTTCAGGTTCAAAATTTCTTATTGATAATAAAATTGTAAATGAAAAGTTACACAAACCTGATGATAATGATGAAAAGAATGACTATGAGCCCTACGCTGATGCTCAAGATAATAGAGGAAAAGAGCAAATTGGGGGTGTAATTTTAAATGCTCAAGTTGATTTAACTCACCCTCTTGGATTTGGATATGAAGACCATACCGTACCTGTTTATAAAAATAATACTGTTTGGATTGAGCCATCAAAAAATGAGTACTCGTCAGTTGTAAGGTATACTGATAATCCTCTGATTGATGGATTTATAACTGATAAGAATTCTGAAAAAGTGAATTCTACAGTTTCTTTATTAGTTTCAAAAATTGGAAATGGTAGAGCAATTATGTTTGCAGACAATCCGAACTTTAGAGGATCCTGGTATGGTACTAATAGATTATTTTTAAATGCTATCTTGCTTGGAGATAAGATTATAGTTCCTGAATGAAATGGATTAAGGATATAGGGCCAGGTGCTTTAATTGCCGCTGCATTTATAGGACCTGGAACTGTTACACTTTGTTCAATTGCTGGAGCTTCTTTTGGTTACTCTCTTCTTTGGGCTCTTTTACTTTCAATAATTGCTACAATTGTTCTTCAAGAAATGGCGCTTAGAATTGGCCTTATCACTAATAAAGGTTTGGCTGAGGTAATACAAAATTCAATAAAATCTAAAATATTAAATAGATTAATCATCTTGTTGATTTTATGTGCAATATTAATTGGAAATGCTGCATATGAAGCTGGAAACATTACTGGAGGATCTTTAGGATTAATAGCATTAACAGGTAAGGAGAGTCTTAATTTAACCCCTCTAATAATAGGATTGATTGCATTTACAGTTTTATATATTGGTAGTTATAAAGTCATAGAAAGGTCTCTTATATTATTAGTAATTATTATGAGTTTTTCTTTTTTGATTACCGCTATAATAACAAAGCCAGATTTGGATGAATTAATAAAAGGGTTATTTGTCCCAACTATTAATTCAGGTAGTTTGATAATTATTCTAGGGCTTATAGGAACTACTGTGGTTCCATATAATCTTTTTCTTCACTCCTCATTAGTAAAAGAAAAATGGAATAGTATAGATAAATTAAAAACTGCTAGAATTGAAAGTTTTGTTTCAATTTTATTAGGGGGGATTGTTTCAATGGCTATAATAATAGCTGCTGCCACTGTTAAAGGGGATAATATAAACACTGTTATTGATTTAGCTAAAGGCTTAGAACCGTTGTATGGTGAATATGCTATATATTTTTTGGGCATTGGACTATTTGCATCTGGTGTTACATCATCTATAACTGCACCTCTTGCTGCTGCATATGTTGCTAAAAGTTGCTTTGGCTGGAGAGGATCTCTTAAAAGTTTAAATTTTAGATTAGTATGGATTTTTATTCTATTAATTGGAGTTATTGTTTCGCTACTGAAATTAAATCCAATTGAAGTAATTAAATTTGCTCAATTCTCAAATTTCTTATTATTACCCATAATTGCCATTATTTTATTTTGGCTGATTAATAATAAGTCAATTATTAATAATAACTATAGCTATAAATTGCAAAACATTCTTGTTGCTATTATAATTTTAATAACTATAATCCTTGGGGTAAAAGGTGTAATGAATCTATTGTAATGATAAATATTAATTGTGACTTAGGAGAAGAGCTTAATAATGAGGATATAATAATGCCTTTAATAAACTCTTGTAATATAGCATGTGGAGGTCACTCTGGAGATATTAATTCAATGCAAAGATGTGTTGAATTATCAATAATCAATAATGTTGAAATTGGAGCTCATCCTTCATATCCTGATAAAGAGAATTTTGGAAGAATTCATTTAAATATTTCAGCATTGGCTCTCAAAGAAAGTGTCCTTAATCAAATAGAAAGTTTAATCTTAATTGCTATGGAATATAATACAGATTTAACTCATATTAAAGCACACGGAGCTTTATATAATGAAATGATAAACGATTCTAGTTTGTCAAACATCTATCTTGATATAATTGAGGTATATAAAGAGAAGTATTCTCTTTATGTCCCTTATAGATCAGAAATTGAAAAAATTGCATTAAAGAGAGGTTTTAAAATAAAATATGAGGTATTTGGTGATAGAAATTATAATGATGATTTAACTTTAGTGTCAAGAAAGGAAAAAGAAGCTCTTATTACTATTCCTAAGCAAGTTATTAATCATATTAGTCAAATTTATTATAATAATTATGTTGTGTCA
>Ga0208879_1000051_pt1 | contig 120380 bp, 107 predicted proteins | sample Knorr_S15_td_Bot_FD_185605 | JGI IMG/M metagenome (GOLD analysis project Ga0208879, IMG submission 185605) | Marine microbial communities from Southern Atlantic Ocean transect - Knorr_S15_td_Bottom_ad_5009_LV_A (SPAdes) (version 2) | ecosystem: Environmental > Aquatic > Marine > Oceanic...
CGACCCAGCTCCTCGGAGACCAGGGCGTAGGTGGTGAAGTCGGCGCCCAGGCCACCGTGCTCCTCGGGGATGCAGAGCGCCAGGAACCCGGCAGCGCGAAGGTCGGCGAAGTTCTCGTGGGGGAACGACGCCTCCCGGTCGTAGCGATCCGCCCGGGCCGCGATGGTCGGGCCGAGGTCGGCCATCCGGCTAACCAGCTCGCGCCGTCGGGGTGTGTGGATGTCGCTCACGTGGTGGTGTCGTCCTTGATCTGGAGGGTCTTGAGGTCTGCGTGGAACTCCAGGGCGTGGTCGCCACCCTCCCGGCCCAGGCCGCTGATCCCGAGGCCTCCGAACGGGGCGGTGAGATCGCGGACCAGGAAGCAGTTCACCCAGGTGGTACCGGCACGCAGCGCCGATCCGACCCTCTCGGCCCGGTCCGCCGATCCGGTGAACAGGGTGGCGGAGAGCCCATAGGCGGTGCTGTTGGCGAGGGCCACAGCCTCATCCTCGTCGACGAACGTCTGGAAGGTGAGAACCGGCCCGAACACCTCGCGCTGCACGATCTCGCTGTCGTTGGAGACCGGGGAGATGAGCGTCGGCTCGTACCAGAGCCCATCCGGAGTGTGCCTACGGCCGCCCCGCACAATGGTGTCACCGGCGGCACGGGCACGCTCCACGAACTCCTCCACCCTGGCCAGGTGGACCGGGTGGATCATGGGAGTGATGGTGGTCGCATCGTCGTGGGAATCGCCCAGCACGTGGGCATCGACGTGGGCACCGAACCGTTCCAGGAAATCATCGGCCACGGACTCCTCCACGAGGAGCCGGGTGGCGGCCAGGCAGACCTGCCCCGAGTCGTCGTACTGGCCGGCAGCGGTGCGCGCCGCCGCTTCAAGGTCGCTGTCGGCGAACACGACGAGGGCTCCCTTGCCGCCCAACTCCGCGGTGAACGGAACGATGTTGGCCGCTGCGGCCGCGCCGATGAGGCGTGCCGTCTCCGGGGATCCCGTGAACGAGATGCGCCTCACCCTCGGGTCCGACGTCAGCGGCGGACCCACCTCTGAGCCGATTCCCTGGACAACATTGAGCACGCCGGGGGGCAACCCGGCCTCGTCGGCCAGGTCGGCCAGGAGGCTGGCGGAGAGAGGTGACCACTCCGCGGGCTTCAGGATGACCGTGTTGCCGGCCGCCAGCGCCGGCGCCACCTTCCAGGTCGCCAGCATGAACGGGGCGTTCCAGGGGGTGATGACCACCACCGGCCCGGCCGGGAGGCGTTGGACGCGATTGGCCGTGCCGTTGGACGACCAGGTCCGCTCCTCATGCTGTTCGGCGAGATCCGCATAGGCCCGGAAGTTGCGGGCACCACGCCCGATGACGCGGTTGCGGAGGCTCTCGTGGCGCATTGCCATGTCCACGCACTCGACGGCTGCGATGTCGGCTACCCGCTCGTCGATCAGGTCCGCCAGGCGGTTCAGGTAGGGGCTACGTCCGGCGGGACCGAGAGCCGCCCAGCCCCCGAAGGCGTCGGTCGCCGCGGTGACGGCAGCCTCGGCGAGGGCCGCGTCGCCTGCGGAGACCTCTGCCAGGACCGTGGACCAGTCCAGGGGGGACCGATCCTCGAACGTGGTGGCCGACGACATCCTGTGCCCACCCACGTAGTGGTCGACCGACACCGGTACTCCGGCAATGGTGACCCGTGGTCGCTCGCCCATCTCCTGACGGCCTTCCCTACTCGTTCATTTGGATCCAAAGGAGTTTGGTCAGTGTAGGTTGTCGCCGTAGGACGTGCTGCCCCGGAGGTCCCCATGAGCGAACACCACCTGATGATCATCGGCGCAGACCGGGTCGACGCCGAGGAAGCCACCGAGGTCCGCTCCCCCTACAACGGCCGGGTGCTCGGCACCGTCCCCACCGGCACCACCGCACACCTGGATTCCGCCATCGCCACGGCCGGGGCCACGCTGGCTGCCGGGGTGATCCCGACCCACGAACGGGCATCCATCCTGGACCGGCTGGCCGATTCCCTCACCGCCCACCACGAAGAATTCGCCCAGAGCATCTCGGCGGAGTCCGCCAAGCCGATCACCACGGCGCGTGGCGAGGCGGCCCGTGCCGTCGACACCGCCCGGTTCGCTGCAGCGGTGGCCCGCACCCTGGGCGGCGAGCTGATCACCATGGACGCCAGTTCCGCGGGCGAAGGCAAGACCGGCTTCGTGAAGCGAGTGCCCATCGGCGTCGTGGGAGCCATCTCGCCGTTCAACTTCCCCCTGAACCTCGTCTGCCACAAGATCGCACCCGCGATCGCAGCCGGGTGCCCGGTAGTCCTGAAGCCGGCGTCAGCCACCCCGTTGACGGCCATCCGCCTGGCCGAGGTGCTGCTCGAGGAATGCGGCCTTCCACCCGGCTGGCTGAACGTCGTCACCTGCCCCGGCCGGACCGCCGCCCACATGGTCGAACACGACGACGTGGCCATGATCACCTTCACCGGGTCGCCGCCCGTCGGCTGGAACATCCGGGCCACCGCCCCGAAGAAGAAGGTGTCGTTGGAGCTCGGCAACAACTCGCCGATCATCATCGAGCCCGACGTGGACGTGGCCGCAGCCGCAGCCAAGTTGAAGGGCGCCGCCTTCGGGTACTCCGGCCAGACCTGCATCTCCACGCAGCGGATCTACGTCCACGAGGACATCGCAACGGCCTTCACCGAGGCCATGGCCGCCGAGGCTGCCTCGCTGAAGGTGGGCGACCCCGCCGACCCGGCGACCGACCTGTCGTCGCTCATCGACGGTAGCGAGACCGACCGGGTGGCCTCCTGGATCGACGAGGCCACGGCGGCCGGCGCCACCCTGGTCTGCGGCGGCACCATGGTCGACGGCGTGCTGGCCCCCACCATCCTCTCCGGCGTCACCGACGACATGAAGGTGAGCTGCATCGAGGTGTTCGGACCGGTGGTGGGAATCGCCACCTACACCGACTTCGAGGACGCCCTGACCCGGGCCAACGCCAGCAACTACGGCCTCCAGGCCGCCGTGTTCACCAACGACCTGGCCAGGGCCCTGCGGGCCGCCGAGGTCCTGGAGTACGGCGGCGTGATGATCAACGAGTCGCCGTCGTGGAGGGCCGACCACATGCCCTATGGCGGCATCCGTGACTCCGGCAACACCCGGGAGGGACCCGCCTACACGGTGCGCGAGATGACAGAGGAACGCCTGATCGTCATGCAGGCCTGAGGCACGGCCCCCGGGACCGTCCCACCCCGGCGCCCGACGTGCCCGGAGCCGAGTTCCCTACCACCGAACCGCAACTCCAGTCAGAGACACGCTGTGAGGAGGCAGGGCGCGGGTCGGAGTCGAGTGTGACATTCTGACCGGGTGCTGAGACTGTCCGACCTCGAGGAGTTACAGGGCCTCGAAGAAGGGACGTGGCGCTCGGACACCCGAGGAGATCGTGAGTGGATGGACGCCCACCTGGCGTCGGACTTCTTCGAGCTAGGACTGTCGGGTCGCCGCTACGACCGAGGTGAGGTACTCGACGCCGAGGTGGGTGAGATCAATGCTGTCCTTCCCTTGCACGATTTCAGGTGCACGAACCTGGGCGACTCCCACGTGCTGGCCACCGATCAGATCGAGTGCTACGGAGGACGAGTGAACCGAAGTTCGATCTGGCATCGAACGGACACGGGCTGGGTCATGGACTTCCACCAGGGCACTCCGACTGAGAACGGTTGATCCCGAGCGGGACCGGTTTGATGCGTTGGGGGGTTGTGGGGCACGGGAGAATCGTCCCGAAGTTCCTGGATGCAGCCAGGGGTGTCGGCCACGAGGTGGTCGCCATCGTCGGCCGCGATCCCTCGAGGGTCGCTGCATTCGCTGCAGGTCATGGAATCAGCCAAGCCGGCATCGATCCATCCGGCCTCGTCGACAAGGTTGACGCCGTCTACGTTGCCACGCCGCACAGCGGACATCGCGATGCTGCCCTGGCCCTCTTGCCGGCCGGAGTTCCCGTGTTGTGCGAGAAGCCGATGGCAGCGAACGCCACCCAGGTCCGCCAGATGCTCGACACAGCTAGGGGGTCCGGGGCATTCCTGATGGAGGCGATGTGGACCCGACACCTCCCGGTTCTGCGACGACTCAGGGAGTGGATCAATCAAGGTCGGCTAGGCGAAATCCGAACAGTCGAGGCGGCATTCGGGTTCAGCGCTCCGTATCAGCCGACCAACCGACTCTGGTCTTCCGAGTTGGCCGGAGGCAGCCTGCTCGACCTCGGCATCTACCCACTGACCCTGGCGGAGTTGGTGTTCGACTGCATGCCCGTCTCGTTCGAGGCAGAGGCGGAGTTGTCGGCCAGTGGCGTCGACTCCTACCTGAGCCTGACTGCCGAATTCACCGGAGGCGGATCGGCATATCTCAGGTCGGCACTCAACGCCGACCTCTCTTCGACCGCCCGGGTCGTCGGCTCTGCTGGAGTCGTGGAGATTCCGGAATTCTGGCGTGCAGAGCGCATGGTGTTCGACCCCGTGGAGGGTGGTCGCGCGGAGGAAGTTCTCGAGCCACACGACATCAACGGTTTCGAATACCAGATTCTCGAGGCGGCTCGATGCTTGGAGGCCGGCAGGAGCGAGAGCGCAGTGGTTCCGTGGACCTGGTCCCTTGCGATGGCTGAACTGACAGACGAGATCCGGGCGCGGATCGGTGTCGTCTACCCGAGCGATGACGAGCTTCAGTGATGGGGGGAGTCGCTCACAGCAAGCAGGGACTGAACTTTTCGACCGTAATCCAGGGGGCAACACCGTTGTTCGGCGCGACGCTGGTTCCGGAACCACAGCGCCTTCTCGACGAGGTCCACTCCTCGGGAGTCGACGCCTTCGATGCGGGACTGGCCTACACGGACCCCGACGGCACCTGTGATGGACGTCTGGGTGCCTGGGTGGCAGATCGGGGTGTGCGAGACGTCGTCACCCTCATCGGGAAGGGGTGCCATCCCGGCCCTCCCGACTGGTCCGCTTCCCGGGTCCACCCGGAAACGGTCGCCGTCGACGTCGCCGCCACTCTCGACCGGATGGGTACCGACCACCTCGACCTCTGGTTGTTCCATCGGGACGATCCGTCAGTCCCGGTCGAGGAACTGGTCGATGCTGCCGAGAGACAGGTCGAGGCAGGGACGATCGAGGCATGGGGGGTGTCGAACTGGTCAACCGATCGACTCCGTCAGGCCATCGGCATTGCTGTCACCTCACCGCCGATCGCCACCAGTTCGCAGTACTCCCTCGTCGACCAGTTGGCCGAACCATGGCAAGGCGTGACCACCCTCACCGGCGCCAAACGTGCTGGAGAACGGGAGTGGCTCGCGGAGACCGGGATCGCCGTCCTGGCTTGGTCACCCCTGGCCGGTGGCTATCTGACAACAGCGCACGAACCCGGATCAACCGAGGACCGGACGACTACCCGCTGCTATGACTCGCCGGAGAATCGAGGAAGGCGGGATCGAGCCCAACAGTTCGCCCGCTCCAGGGGCTGCAGCCCGGAACAGGTCGCAATCACGTTCGTGGCGACTTCTCCATTCAAGACACATGTGGTGAGTGCCGCCCGCAGCGGCGAGGAGGCCGCTGCGAATTGTGAGGCGGCTTCCATGGACCTCACCGTCGATGAACGACGGTGGCTCGAGTTCGGCACATGAACGTTGCCGAGTCGACTCAGGATGCTGGCGACCGACTCGCCTGAAGATGCTCGGCCGCTGGCCAGAGCGACAATGGGACGGACCCCGGTGCCCCGACTTCAACGGCACCCACCGCTGAGCTGACCAGTGAAATCGACGGGAGGCCTGAATCCTCGATGTCAGTCGTGCCAGTCGAGCGCTGTACGCATCGTGGTCTCGAAATCTTCGAAACTCATGGACGTCTTCGTGGCATCAATGAGAGCAGCATCCTCGCCAACCAACGTACGGAACGGCATCGAGGGGTCGATGGCCGCACGCACTATGGCGTCAGCGACAGCTTGGGGGTCGGAGGGGGGACCACCACCGTCAAGGCTTGTCAGGGAGTTCCGAAATGCAAGAGCCCGCTCCTCCTGAGGAGAACCACTCCAACTTGCCGGATGAACAATATTGTCCTGAAAGCTCGTCGCGAACCGTCCGGGCTGGATGAGATGGACTCGAATCCCGAGTTGGGATACCTCAAAGTGCAGGGATTCGCTCATCGCTTCGAGAGCGTGCTTCGATGCCGAGTAGGCGCCGCCATAGGGCGGGGCCACCCGTCCGGCGATGCTGCTGACATTTACGATCACCCCGCTTCCACGCTCACACCAGATCGGGAGCACAGCTCGCATCGTGCGCAGGGGGCCCATGACGTTGGTCTCGAACTGGAGCTGCATGAGTGCATCGTCGATCTGTTCGATCGCACCCTGCACCTCAAACCCAGCGTTGTTGACGAGCACATCGATGTCGAGGGGGTCGGCAATGCAGGCTTCGACCGAATCTGGATCGCAGACATCGAGTTGCCGAATCTCGATGGGGAGCCCTTCGTCCTCGGCGGTACTGCGTAGTTCTGCTCCCTTGGCGAGGGTACGCATCGTGGCGATCACCTGATGGCCCTCGCGGGCGAGGGAAAGGGCGGCCAATCTGCCGAAACCACTGTTGCTGCCGGTTATGAGGATCTTCGTCATCCGGGAATCCTAGAGTCAGGTGATGGGCCAAGGCGTCAACACCTGGCACTACGGACTGGTCGCGCTCTGGTGGGCGGGGTTCAAAGTCGGCGGAGACGACGTCGGATTCTCTCGGGATGCCATCGAGCGGTGTGGGGCACCGGCATTGGACGCCGGCTGTGGCACCGGGCGCCTACTGCTCGCCTTCCTGCGTTCGGGCATGGACGTCGACGGCAGCGACATGTCCGGCGACATGCTCGGCGGCGAAGCCGGCCGCTGCGTCCCGGACCCTGAGCACCCAGGGCCTGGGACGGCCGCAGGCCGATCAACCACCACCCGGATCGATGGGGGTGATCGGTGGGTGGGCGGCCTCGACGACCGTGGCGGCAGCCAGGGTGAGGTCCTCGCGGTGCCGGTCGGCGACGAACTGCACCCCGAGCGGCCGCCCGCCGTCGTTCAGCCCCACGGGAATCTGGGTGGCCGGGAGGCCGAGCAGGTTCGCTGGCACGATCGGCGTGAATACCCCGTCGTAGAGGTCGCGGATGGCCACAGGATCCTCGGAGAGATCCGCATGGTGGTCGAACGGAGGCTGGTACCAGGTAGGAAGGACCACGACCGGATGGTCGTCAAGGAAGCAGGCCCACGCCCGGGCCAGCCGGAAGCGTTCGGTGTGTGCGACCTGGGACGCCATGCCGGAGGCCGGCCAGAAGGCAATCGAGGCCCGCATCAGATGGCTGCCGGCATCGGACATGACATCGTCGAGGCCGATCAGCGTCGCCGGGAAGTCGTGGCCGAGGAGGTGGCCCCACACCTCGTAGCAGCGTTCGATCTCAGGCGGGAGGGCGTCGACCACCTCCCATCCAGCGTCAGCCAGGGCATCGGCGGCCCGCTGGACAGCCTGGCGGGCGTCGGGGTGGACCGGTCCGCCGGGCAGGTCGGTGGGGATCGCCGCCCGCCTGGCCACGGGTGTCCCGTCGTATGCCACGTCGACGGTCCGGGGATCCCTGGGATGGCGCCCGATGGTGACGCGCAGCATGGCCTCCAGATCGGCGACGCTGCGCGCCATCGGACCGGCGACCGCCATGAGCTGGCGGGCGACCATCGGATCGGCGGCGTTCGGAGACGAACCGGCGACCGGGAGCCGCCCCAACGAGGTCTTGGTGGCGGCGATGCCACAGCAGTAGGCGGGGTTGCGGACCGAACCCCCGAGGTCGGTTCCCATCCCCATCGGGGACATACCCGAGGCGATGGCCGAGGCCTCTCCGCCCGACGAGCCGCCGGCCGTCCTGTCCGGGTGCCACGGGTTCCGGGTCAGGCCGAACAGGGGGTTGTCGGTGGCGAGGCGCATACCCATCTCGGGGAGGTTGGTCTTAGCGATGGGGATGGCCCCCGCTGCCATCAGTCGCCCGATACCCGGGTCGTCGAGGGTGGCGATCCCGTGGGCAAAGGCCTCGACGCCATACGTGGTGGCGTGGCCGGCCAGGTCCAGGCCGTCCTTGACCGTCATGGGCACACCATGGAACGGGCCGGTGGGGAGCCCTGCGGAGGTGACCCGGTCGGCTGCATCGGCGGCGCTCCGTGCCGAGTCCTCCAGGAGCAGCACGGCGGCGTTCAGCCGGCCGTTCACCTCGTGGATGCGTTCAAGGTGGGCGTCTACCACCTCCCGGCTGGACACCTCACCGTCGGCGATCATGGCTGCCAACTCCAGCCCGGTCCGGTTCCAGAGAACGTCGTCCACCATGGCAACCTAACCACCGTTGACTAGGCGAGGAGGAGCGGGGATGGCGAAGGTCCAGGCCAACGGGATCACCATCGAGGTCGAGGAGATGGGCAGTCCGGCCGATCCCCCGATCCTCCTGATCATGGGGCTGAATGCCCAGCTGACCGTGTGGCCCGAGGGCTTCTGTCGTGGGCTGGCCGATCGTGGTCACCAGGTGGTCCGCTTCGACAATCGGGATGTCGGCCTCAGCACCTGGCTGGATGACCAGCCGCCCGGCGATCCGATCGAGGCCCTGTTCACCGTCCTGGACGGCGGGACCATAGAGGCGCCCTACTCGTTGGCCGACATGGCCGATGACGCCGTAGGCGTACTCGACGCTCTGGGCCTCGGATCGGCCCACATCGTCGGGGCTTCTCTCGGCGGCATGATCGGGCAGCACGTGGTCACCCGCCACCCCGATCGGGTCAGGACGTTCACATCGATCATGTCCATGCCCCGGTTCATTCCCATGGAGCTGGAGGTGGCGCTGTCCCTACAGCCGCTGGACGTGGATCCGCATGATCGTGAGGCCATCGTCGCAGCGGGAATCGAAGCGGCCCGGCTCATCGCCGGTACGGGTTACCCGTTCGACGAGGCGTACGTGCGGCGAGAGGCCCTGGCCAACCTGGACAGGGCCTGGAACCCGGACGGTGGCGTCAGGCAGATGATGGCCGCCCTGGCCGATGGCGATCGTCGGCCGGCGCTCAGCACGGTCGCCGCACCGACGCTGGTCATCCACGGCACCGACGATCCGCTCATCGTGCCCCAGGGCGGGCAGGAGACCGCTGACGCCATTCCCGGCGCCGAGCTGGTCTGGATCGAGGGCATGGGCCACGAACTCCCCGAGGGAGCGTGGCCCCAGATCCTGGATCCGATCTGCGCGCTCATCGCCCGGGCCGAGGCGGCCCGGTCCGGTTCGGGTCAGGGACCGGTGGCGATGTCGAGGAGGACCGCCGCCGAGTAGATACTTCCGGTCGAACCGGCCGGGAGGACGAGGCTGAACCCGGGTGCCAGGTGGAACGAGCCCATGCCCTGGTCAATGGCCGCCGAGAGGAACCTGAGCGCGCCTGCCGCTGCTGGCGGAATCGGCGTCGAGGTGGTGGCCCGTGGTTGTTGCCACCACCACGATGAACGATCCGAGAGCCGTCCACGAGAGGCCAACGTCACCGCCACCAAGGGCCGAAAGTCACCCCCGGAGACGACGACACGATCGGGTACACGGGCTCAGTACGGATCGCCGACCCAGTGCTCGTAGGCCCGGCAACCCTGTTTATATGGGGCTATGGGAGACGAACTCTGGACGAAGACCGCGAGCGAACTGGCGGCGTTGATCGCCGACGGTGAGGTGAGCAGCCGGGCGGTGGTCGAAGCCCACCTGGCCCGGATGGACGAGGTGAACGGCCACTGCAACGCCGTGACGCTGGTGCTGGCAGCCGAGGCCCTCGAGGGCGCCGATGCCGCGGATGCCGTCGTGGCGACCGGCGAGCCGCTCGGGCCATTCCACGGCGTGCCGTGCACCGTCAAGGAGAACGTCGACGTGGCCGGCACCGCCACCACACAAGGGCTGCCTGCGTTCGCCGACCTGGTCTCGCCGGTGGATGCCCCGGTGGTGGAACGCCTGAGGGCCGCCGGGGCGATACCCATCGGCCGGACCAACCTCCCGGAACTGGGCCTGCGCATCAGCACCGACAACCCTCTCCACGGCCTGACCCGCAACCCCTGGCACCCCGACCTCACGGCCGGAGGCTCATCGGGGGGCGAGGGCTCGGCAATAGCGTCGGGCATGTCCCCCCTGGGGTTGGGCAACGACATCGGTGGCTCGGTCCGCAACCCGGCCTTCTGCTGTGGGATCACGTCAATCAAGCCCAGCCACGGTCGGCTACCGACGTACAGCATCTTCGAGCACGACCAGGACCCGCCGCTCTCATTCCAGATCATGGCCACCGAGGGCCCGATGGCCCGCTCGGTGGCCGACCTCAGGACCGCCATGGAGGTGCTCCAGGGCCGCGACCCCCGGGACCCCCGATCGGTGACCGTCCCACTCGACGGGCCGACGGTTCCGCGGCGGGCAGCGATCGTGGCCGACATGGATGGCACGACCTGCCATCAGTCGGTGGTGGACGGCGTGACCCGGGCCGCAGACGCCCTGGCCGCCGCCGGCTGGGATGTCGTGGAGGCCACTCCACCGGAGCTGCCCCACTGCACCGACGTGTGGGCACACCTCCTGGCCAACGACATCGGCGTCATGATGGAGTTCGCCCGTCCGCTCCTGAGCGAGGAGTTGGCGGTCGTGCTCGACCGTCTGGTCGAGCAGTACCCACCTGAGGTCATGGCCCCGTCGATGGCCCACACCGAGTACGTCCGGCTGGGCCGCCTCTGGGCGCTGTTCTTCGTCGAACATCCGGTGCTGCTCACCCCCACCTGGACCCAGCCACCGTTCCCCCACGGATTCGACCTGGGCGACGAGGCCACCGATCGGATCACCGGGATACTCCGCTACATCACCCCACCCAACCTGCTGGGCCTGCCATCGGTGGCCGTTCCGGTCGGCGTGGCCGATGGCCTCCCCCAGGGGGTCCAGTGCATCTCCGACCGTTGGCGCGATGACCTGGCGCTGGCCGCTGCGGCCGACATCGAGGCGGCGCTGGGCACCATCACCCCGATCGACCCTGTAACGGGCTGACCCGACACCTCCCCGATAGGCCCCAACGGGCCGGTCACCAGGGGAACCGACCCGCTCAGGCGACGCGGACCGCCCGGATCACCTTGGCCGGAACACCGGCGACCGTCGTGTGCTCCCCGGTGGCCTCCAGGCCGACCTCTGCCATCGCGGCGACTATCACCGCCACGTCGACAGGGGTCATCTCAGCCTCGTGACCGGCGTGCTTCCTGTGGGACGGGTGGGTCGCGTCGTCGAAGTCCTCGTCGACCAGCACCAGGCGGCCGCCGGGGGCCAGCACCCTGGCGAACTCCGGCCACACCGCCGGGTGGTCCACCCAGTGGTGCACGGCGTTGACGGCCCACAGGACCTCGGTGGAACCGCCGGCCACCGGAAGGTCCTCGGCCACGCCCGACTCCACGGTGATCCGACGCCGGGCACGTTGCAGGAGTCGTCTGAACCCGCAGAAGGCCCGCATGAAGCCCGACGGGTCAACGGCCACCACGTGCGCTCCCCGCTTCGCTGCCAGCACGGTGGCCGGGCCCATGCCGGCGCCCACGTCCAGCCCACGCTCACCGGGCTTCGGGGCGGCCATGTCCACGACGGCACGGTTCACGTCCGACATCCAGAAGTGCCGGATCATGAGGAGCCAGTGGAGCTTGGCCCTCAGGCCCTTGTCGTGGTCGTGTCGGTGGTGGTCATGGGCCATCAGGGCCTGCTCCTTCGGTCATCGGCAGCCGCCGGTCGCCTCACCCGAGCCTGCCACGATCCGACGGGGTACCACGGTGATCGGCATGGGAGACTCTGCCGGTGAACGAGAACCCCCAGCCCCTGAGCGGCAACCAGATGCCCCGGTTCGGCGGCATCGCCACGTTCATGCGCCTGCCGGGGAACACGCCGCCTGCCGACCTGGACGTCGCCGTGGTCGGCGTCCCGCTGGATACCGGCACGTCGAACCGTCCGGGCGCCAGGTTCGGCCCCCGCGGCATCCGCGACGAATCGGTCCTGCTGCGCCCCTACAACATGGCCACCCGGGCCGCCCCGTTCGACAGCCTGCGCATCGATGACACGGGTGACGTGGCTGCCAGCCCGTACGACCTGCTGGCCGCAGTGGAGGCCATCGAGGAGCACTTCGACGGCCTTCTGGCCGACGACGTCATCACCGCGTCGATGGGCGGCGACCACACGGTGGTGCTTCCCATCCTGCGTGCCATGGCGAAGAAGCACGGACCCGTCGGGCTGGTCCACATCGACGCCCACACCGACATCAACGACACGATGTTCGGGTCCAAGGTCGCCCACGGCACCCCATTCCGACGTGCCGTCGAGGAGGGCCTCCTGGCCGGTGACCGGGTCGTCCAGATCGGCGTACGGGGTACCGGCTACGCCGCCGACGACTTCGACTGGTCACGCCAACAGGGATTCCGGGTCGTGCAGGCGGAGGAGTGCTGGTACCGGAGCCTCGAGCCCCTCATGGTCGAGGTAAGGGACCAGCTCGGCGAAGGCCCCGTGTACCTCAGCTTCGACATCGACGGCCTGGACCCGGCCTATGCCCCGGGAACCGGCACCCCGGAGGTGGGCGGCCTGACCATGCCCCAGGCCCTCGAGGTGGTGCGGGGGTGCCGTGGACTGGACATCGTGGGTTGCGACCTGGTCGAGGTGGCCCCCATCTACGACACCAGCGGGATGACCAGCCTGGTCGGCGCCAACCTGCTCTACGAGATGCTCTGCGTGCTACCCGGTGTCCAGTACCGCACCTGAGGTATCGACGCCCGGACCGCCCAGCGGCCCGAAGCTGACGCCGTACTTCTTCATCCTCTTCGGGATGTCGGCTGGGTTGGCCTGCATCATCGTGATGCTGGCCGAGCTACGGGACCAGTTGGGCTTCTCGGAGGTGGACATCGGCCTGGCCATCGGCTCCGGCTTCGCGGCGGCATTCGTGGCCAGCCTCGTGATGGCGCCCCAGGCCGACCGGGGCCGGGCCCCGGCCATGCTCAAGGCCGGACTGCTGCTCGGCGTCCTGGGAATGGTCCTCCTGGCCGTCGGCCAGGACCTCTGGCACTACATACTCGGCAGGGCCGTCTTCGGATTCGCCCTGGGAACGGCCGGTCCGGCCGCCCGGCGTACGGTCATCGTGGCCGATCCGGCGAACCTGGGTCGCAACATGGGTCGCCTCGGAGCCTGGGACGTAGGCGGCTTCGTGGCCGGACCGATGATCGCCGCCGGCCTGAACATGATCGGTGGGTTCCGCCTCACCTTCTGGGTCATGGCGGCCGCCATGGTCCTGCTGCTGCCAACCGCCTTCCGGGCCCGGCCGGATACGGCGGCACGCGACCTTGAGCGCCGCGGCCTGAAGGGCCTCATGCGCATCCGCCGACTGAACGGCGCCTTCTTCGTGGTCGCCGCCTACTTCGTCTTCATCGGCACCTTCGAATCAGTCTGGGTACTCGAGATGGACAGTCGCGGCGCCACGAACACGATACTGGCCATCGGCCTCACGCTGGCGGCCCTACCCATCCCGTTCCTCTCCCCGGTGGGCGGCTCGCTGGCCCAGCGGTACGGGGCCCGACGCTGGGCCATCGGCAGCCTCGGCACCATCACCATCGTCGTCGTCTTCTATGGCATCGTCCCCGGCGTGGCCGCCCTCGTGGCCGTCACCATGGTGGCCGGGGTGCTGGAGGGCTTCGGGTTTCCGGCCGCCCCCATGCTGGTGGCCGCAGCGGTACCCGAGGACCGCCAGGCATCGGCCCAGGGCCTCATGGGCGCCGTCGAGGTGGCAACCGGGGCCGTTGCGGCCATCGCCGCGGCCTGGGTCTACGCCCGCCACGGCGACACGGTCGTCTGGGTGGCCGCTGCAATCTCCATGGCGACGCTGCTGGTCATCGGTGCGATACTCACCCGTCCAGAGGACCGGCAGCTGGTCCGACCCGGCGTTCCATCCGATCCGACCAGGAGGCCGTTCCAATGACAAGCGCCCTGCTCCACCCGTTCTCCCCACCGGCCATGCCCGAGGGCGACTTCATCGAGATCGTGCGGGGAGAAGGCTCGCTGGTCTTCGACTCCGACGGTCGGGAATACGTGGACGCCATGGCCAACCTGTGGCTCTGCCAGGTCGGCCACGGGAGGACCGAGATCATCGACGCGGTCACCGCCCAGATGCGCCAGATCGAGGCCTACAACACCTTCGCGCCGTTCACCAACGGGCCGGCCTCCCGGGTGGCCGAGATGATCGCGGAACGGTCCCCCCACCCCGACGGGAGGGTCTTCCTGGGATGTTCCGGGTCCGAGGCGGTCGACACCGCCCTCAAGATCGCCAGGCAGGTCCAGCAGCGCCGTGGGCACACCGGTCGCCAGGTCATCGTGAAGCGCACCAACGGCTACCACGGCACCAACTTCGGCGGAACCTCAGCGCAGGGCATCGCCCCCAACCGGGAGGGCTGGGGCGACCTGGTCCCCCACTTCGTGGAGGTACCCCACGACGACCTGGAGGCTATGGCTTCGGTCTTCGCCGAGCAGGGGGACCGCATCGCCGCCGTGCTGACCGAGCCGGTCCAGGGTGCCGGGGGCGTGTTCCCGCCGGTGGACGGGTACCTGGAGGGCCTCAGGCGCCTGTGCGACGACAACGGTGCCCTGCTCATCTTCGACGAGGTGATCTGCGGGTTCGGCCGGACCGGAGAGTGGTTCGGTGCCCAGACCTTCGGCGTCACCCCGGACCTGATCACGTTCGCCAAGGGCGTCACCTCCGGTTACCTCCCGTTGTCTGGTGTGATCCTCTCGCGCAGCGTCTGCGAGGAGTTGGAGGAACCGGGGTTCCTGCTGCGAACCGGCTACACCTACTCGGGCCACCAGGCATCCTGTGCTGCCGGCATCGCAAACCTGGAGATCATGGAGAGGGAGGGACTCGACCAGCGTGCCAACCATGTCGGCGAGCGGTTCCAGGAGGGCCTGAGGGCCCTGCAGGCCGATGGTCTCATCGAGTCGTGGCGGGGAATGGGCGCCGTCTACGCAGCCGAGCTGGGTCGGGACTCGATCCCGGTTCGCAACGAGATCCTGGCCAACGGGGTGATCGTGCGACCCATAGGCACGTGCCTCGCCATCTGCCCGCCGCTGGTCATCACCGACGACGAGGTGGGACGGGTCATCGACACGATGGCAGCCGCCCTGCGGTAGCCCCCGGATCGACCCGGCTTCAGCCGGTCCCCCGTCGGACCGATTGGCCTCAGGACCTCAGTGCGTCTACCACATCTCGCCCGCGGCGCACGGCGTCGTTTGCCCCAAAGCCGTAGACCCAATCGCCACCGAAGTGGATGCGCCCGAACGGTTCTCGATTCAGCGCGTACGAACCATCGAGAACGTAGCGTGGCGGATACACGGGTCCGTAGTAGGGGACCTGCCACACACGGGACTCGCTCAACACAGGGTCCAACCCGGGCCAGAAGGGCGTCAGTTCCTGGTGGAGCCTTTCGGTGACCGCCCGACCCGGCCCGTCATCCATCAAGAAGTGCGGCACGAAGTCATCGACCGGGCCGGTCCACAGGTCGGTAGCCACGGGCTCGTTGATGTAGGCAGCCAGCACGCCCGATTCGAAGTCACCGGGTGGCGAGTTCGTGATCCATGTCGCGGTCTGATCGGTGTACACCCCTGATCCGTCGAATCCATGCCTGGTCTCCCACACTCGTTCGGAATACTGGGCGTTGTGCCGGATCATCCGTGAGAAGTCCAAGTTTGACAGAGCGGCGCGCCGGTCGGCAGGCAGATCGGGCACGATCCGGGAGATGACGGGGTGCGGCACTGTGATGATCGCCGCATCGGCTCGCACCGTCTGCTGGCCCGAATGATCGGTATATTCGACCTCCACCCCTTCGTTGTCCGGGAGGTTTCGCACCGCTGAAACCTTGGCGTCGAGCGTCACGCTGTTCGGGGGCAGTTTGTCGACCAGGCGGCTGATGAACTGATCGTTGCCGTCTCGCAGGTGGTAAAGATCGGAGTTGTACCAGATCCAGAGGTTGAGAATTGCGTAGGCGGCGCTGGTCCGGTCTGAGGGCACGCCGATCTCGGGTTGGAGGAAGATGCTGGTGAGCCAGTTGACGTCGCCCGAACCGGACCGGTCATAGGATCGCGATATCCAGTCCTTCATCGACTCGGAGTCGAGCGCGGCGTAGCCGGCCGCGTCCTGGGGCATGCTCAACCGGCCGACCCCGCCCGACACGTGGCTGGTCATCGAGTTGAAGTCGTCGAGATCGGTATCGGCGCTCCAGGGTAGGTCCCGGATCCACTTGCTGTAGCTCCCCGGTGGGATGTATTCGTCACGTAGATACGCCCCCATCGACCCGCGGTAGCGGGTGACCTGGCCTTCTAGAGCTAGCTCCCGGACCAACCACCAGATGTCGGGATACGTGTCCTCATCAAAGAACTCTTCGAAGCCCAGTTCAGAGATCTGGCCGTTCGGCCACCTCTCGGTGTGGACGCGTCCGCCGGGATGGTGGTTCGCCTCGAGCACACTGACCTTTACCCCTCGACCGCCCAGCAGGTACGCGCTTACCAGTCCTGACAGTCCGCCACCGATCACTATGACCGAACTGGTGGGCAAGGTGGACGAGGAGTCTTCGGAGGAGCAGGCTGATGTCTTCGCCACAGCGGCAGCGACGACGCCCAGTGCGCCCAACTCGAGGAAACGACGTCGGCTGAGACTCATGTGGCCCGGAGGTGCCGCCTGGGCACCACCGCCCGTTCCCGACGGAAGCGCACGTCGGCCGGTTTATCGGCATCCAGTTCACGGGCGTACTGATGCCCAGAATAGACTGACGCGGCGATTGTTCCGGGAGCCAGACAGTCGCCAATTCGCTGAACTGCGATACGTCCGGCGAGCGAGTGGTAAAGCGAGTCATTCGGAACACGAGCAGTTGTCATCACCACGGCTGCAGCATCGACCTCCCGCTCCTTGCCGGTATAGATGCACTCGAGGGTTGCGGAAGATTCGCCGATGCCGGCTATTGAGGTTCCAGTCTCTACGACGATGCCTAGCCCGAGAATCCTCTCCTGTATTCGGTACTGCTCATCGGTGTGAGTGGTCCAGGTCGACACTTCGTTGGCCGGCGTCACCAGAGTCACATCGAGGCCGGCTCGGCGAAGCTTCTCCGCAACAACACCTCCCATGTAGTAGTGGTCGTCGTCGAAGATCACCACAGGCCCGCTTGGCATTTTGTCGGCCATGATGTCGTCCGGGGTGATGACCGAAGCACCGTCCCACCCCGGTACCGGCTCTTCGCGCCAACGTCCCGTTCCGTCGCGCCTCCACTGTGCTCCGGTCGCGATCACGACCCGGTCGGCGCCAAACTCGAGAATCTGCTCCTCGTCGACAACGCTGTCGAGGTAGAACTCCACATTGGGGAGTTTTCCGATCTGGGTCAGCCGCCAATCACGCACACGTGCGTATTCGGCCATACCCGGTAGGGCCGATTCGAGCGTGACCCGACCGCCCAGTTCGGTGCGAGCCTCCGCCAGCACGACCTCGTAGCCGCGCCTTCCGAGCGAGACCGCAGCCTCGAGGCCGGCCGGACCACCACCCACGATCAGAACGCGGGACTCCGAACCCTTCGGTGGGATCTGCTCCGGGTGCCAACCCTTCCGCCACTCTTCTCCCATGGTGGGGTTCTGAGTGCACCGAATGGGGGTGCCAGTCTGGTCACCCGCGTAGCAGATGTTGCAGCCGATGCACTCCCGGATGTCATCCTCGCGCCCCTCTGAGATCTTCTGGGGCAGGAACGGATCGGCGATCGACGGGCGGGCCGCGCCGACAAGATCGATGACACCCTGTCGGACCAGGCGCAACATGGTCTCCGGAGAGGTGAACCTCCCCACGCTGACCACAGGCTTGTTCGTCACCTCCTTGACCCACGACACCGTCGCTTCGAGGCTCCCTTCCTGAACGAAGCGCGACGAGCCCATCTCGTGGCTGTAGTCGTGAACGGTGATGTCCCAGAGGTCGGGCAGGTCGGCCAGAAGCTCCACGACAGCCCGAGGCTCGGCTGTGTCCTGATCATCGTCGGGTCCGCCCGAGCTTGCCGCGAATCGCACCGCGACCGCGCACGTGTCGCCAACCGCCTCCTTTGTCTCTTCGATCAGTTCACGCAGCAGCCGGACCCTGTTTTCGAGGGAGCCGCCGTACTCGTCCGAACGCTGATTCGACGGATTGAGGAACTCCTTGAGCAGATACCAATGGCACGCATACACGTAGACGATGTCGAAACCCGCCCGTTGGGCCCTCACCGCGGCTTCGACGTGCCAACGCTTGAGCTCCCGAATGTCGTCCTTGTCCATGGCCCGTGTCTGAATCGGGTCGTACACGCCAGCCGGCCGGCTGAACGGACCAAGTGGCGCCTCACGCGAGTAGTGGTTCGCACTTGCCCCTCCGCCATGCCACAACTCGACACCGGCAAGGGCACCATGATTGTGGACCTTGTCGACCATGAGCGACAGCGACCGGACATCCTCGTCGTCCCAGATCGACGCGGAGGGGTACGGGTCATCATCTGACGACGGGTGAATCGAGCAGTACTCGGTGCAGACCGTGCCCCATCCACCTTCGGCCTTCATCCCACGGAGTGCGGCCAGCGTCTGCGGGCGGCGGTAGCCGATCCCGGTGCAGTGAGGCACCTGGTAGAACCGGTTCGGAGCGGTGACAGGGCCGATCCGAACGGGCTCGAACAGAACATCAAATCGGGGGTCGCGAGGCATTTCGTCCTTAGGGTGAGACAGTAGGAGTGGGAGTTGAGCTAGGCATCGGACAGGTCAGCAAGTTGTTCGTCGATCAGGGCGGCCATGCGGGAACCGTCGAATGATCCGTAGTGTCCGGCGTGGACCGTGGCGACAGGTAGGTTTCGCAGTCGTTTCAAGCTCGTGCAGTAGGCGACCGGATCCTCCGGAGGCCAGGCAGGGCCGTGGCTTCCGTCGTAGAGGATTTCGCCGGTGAACAGAGTCGCGGTGGCGGCTTCCCAAAGGGAGAGTCCACCTGCGGAGCGGCCGGGGGTGTGAAGGACTTCCAGGCTCCGATCGCCAAGATCGATGGCCTCGCCGTCCTCGAGCAGCCGGGTGGGCTCGGCACCGACCATCTCGTACTGAGCGGGGCAGTAGTGCGGCCGGGGGTGGGCCGAGAACATGTCCTCGGTCAGGTAGATGTGGACCTCAGCGTTCTCTTCGGTCGGATCGGCGAGGTGGGGTGCGTCGAAGCGATGGCAGGCGCGTTGGGCGAAACTGTGCCACCCGCCTGCGTGGTCATACGAGCAGGTGAGCGCCACGCAGAGAACCGGCTTGTCGGCAACGGCCTCCACGAGTGGCCCGGCCGGAACGATGCCGCTGCCCGCGTCGACCGCAATGTCCATCTGTGAGCCGCGCACAAGCCAGATGTCGCCCACCGCATAGGGGTCGACATGCACCTCCGCGAATCGGATGATCTTCGGCTCGAGTGCCTGTAGCGCATACCAGAATTCAGCAACGGTCTTCGGCATCAGCACACGTCCTTACCCGCGACCCCGCCTGCGGCGTCGACAAAGTCGACACCTCAAGCGGGTCACGGCAGGCAACCCTTATTTGCTTCTAGTGGCTCTTATCCCTTTGCCCTGATGAAGACATCGGAGTAGTTCGTTTCAAAGTCGCCGGTATCGACAAGCTGTTCGAGTGACTCCTGGCCACCAGGGAGAAGGGCCGGATCGGTGAGGAAGGCGACGAGGTCCTCGTCGAGCCCATCGAGTGCGGCCTCATTCGGCGTGGCGTAATAGTTCCAGTTCGACAACGCAGCGCCGTGCTCCGCGGAGAGCAACCAGTTGATGAACGTCGTGGCCGTACACGGGTGCGGCGCATCAAACACAATACCGATCGTGTCAACCCAGATGGTGCCCCCCTCCTTCGGCACGAAGTAGACGAAGTCACTTGGATCGTCCGCCTCCAGGAACTGGACGAACATGTCGCCGGAATAGCCGTGACCGATGAGCGTCTCACCACCCACCAGCAACTCATCGGCCTGGTCGGTGTCGAATGCCAGCACGTTGGTGTCGGCCGCCGCCGAAACCAGGTCACCTGCCTCATTCAACTCCTCCATGCTGGTGGTGCTGAGCGAGTAGCCAAGGTACTTGAGTGCGGCACCCAAGGTCTCGCGCGGATCGTTGAGCAAGGTGATCCGCCCGCTGTACTGGTCGGCTACGGCCGGGTCGAAGACCAGACTCCACGAACGGTCGAAGTCGGTTCCGACAACGGCGGTATTCACAGCCAGACCGCTGGTTCCCCACTGGTAGGGCACCGCGTGGACGTTGCCCGGGTCAAAGCTCATGTCCTGGAACTCATCAAGTAGGTTCGCCATGTTCGGTATGGCGTCCTTGTTCAGGACCTGAAGGACCTTGGCCTGAACCAGAATGGTCACCATGTAGTCCGAGGGGACGATCAGGTCGTAGCCCGATTTTCCTGCGCTGATGATGGGCTGCATCGCCTCGTTGGAGTCGTAGCTGTCCATCGTCACGCGGACCCCGAATTCGGCCGCGAAGGCGTCGAGTTCCTCAGGGTCGAGGTACTCGGCCCAGTTGAAGATCGCGAGGTCACCGTCGGTCTCGTTGAGTTCGCAGTCAGCGGGTCCGACAACGCCTTCATCGTCGCTGTCGCCGCACGCGGCGGCAACGACGCTCAAGGCGGCCACGACTGCAAGCAGTCGCAATAGTTTGCTGGCTTTCATTGGGTCTCCTGTTGGTTGGTTGGTTGGTTGGAGATTCATTGGGTGGAGAAAGAACTTGTGGATGCGTCATCGGACTCGGGAGCCGGCACTCGCTGTTGCCCGATCGAACGTCCCCGTTGGGCGATCAACGAGAGCAGGACCAGAATAATTGACGCTCCCAGCATGATGACAGAGGTCGCGTTGATCAGCGGGGTGACTCCGCGCCGGATGAGGCCGAAGACGTAGACCGGAAGGGTTGTGGCTCCGGGCCCGGAGGAGAACTGGGTGACCACGACGTCATCGAGCGAGAGCGTCAACGCAAGCAACGCCCCACCGGCGATCCCGGGCACGATCTGGGGCATGGTGACAAATCGGAACGTCCGCCATCGGGTGGCGTAGAGATCCATCGCGGCCTCTTCCAAGGTCTTGCTCATACCTGCGAGGCGGGCTCTCACTACAACCGAAACGAAGCTGACATTGAACGCGATGTGACTGATCGTGATGGTCTCGATCCCCTTCGTCGTCTGAATTCCGAAGAGCGAATCCACCACGTCGAGGGCCTGGCTGAAGAACAGCAGCATCATGATCGCCATGGTCACGTCGGGAATGATGATCGGCAGGTAGAGCAGCGCATCGAAGACCTTCTGACCCCGAAAAGTGAATCGCTCGAGGGCGAGGGCGGCCAGGGTGCCGAGGATGACCGAGATGACCGTCGACCACAGCGCCACCTTGACCGACACCCAGAGCGCGTGCTGGAGCGCTTGGTTGCCGGCGAAATCGCCGTACCAATTGAAGGTGAAGCCGCCCCAACGCCCCACGGTCTTGCTATCGCTGAACGAGAAGACGACCAGCAGGGTGATCGGTGCGTAGAAGAAGATGTAGACGAAGACCGCATTCAACGACAGGGCGAATCGTGTGCCGCTCTGGTGTCGGATGGCGGTGTTCACAGGTTCCTCGCACCACTTCGGAAGTACGCGACGGTGCTCACGAGCATCACTGCCATCAGCACGAACGACAGCGATGCACCCACCGGCCAGTTCCTCGCGGTCAGGAACTGGGAGACGATGTAGGAACCAAGCAAGGTGCTCTTCGCCCCACCCAAGATTTCCGGTGTGACGTAGGCGCCCAGGCTGGGAACGAACGTCAGGATCGAACCGGCGATCACACCGGGCATCGAAAGCGGCAACAACACACGGCGAAACGTCTGCCAGCCGGAGGCATAGAGGTCTCGGCTGGCCTCGAGGAGGCTGCTGTCGATTCGTTCGATCGACGCGTAGAGCGGAAGGATCATGAACGGAAGGAAGCCGTAGACCAGGCCGATCATCACCGCGGTCCGTGTGAACAGGAACTCCCGGGGCCCTAGCCCGACAAGCTCGAAGCCGTCGGACACGAGCCCGTTCCGACCGAGCAGGACACGCCAAGCATAGTTTCGCACGAGGAAATTCGACCAGAATGGGATCATCACGAAGACGAGCATCAGGTTGCGAACGGCAGGCCGTCGCGTGGCGAGGAAGTAGGCGAAGGGATAGCCGATCAGCAGGCAGATGAACGTGGTCAGCATGGCGATCCACAGCGACCGGAAGAGAATGTCGCGCACGATCGGTTCGCCCAGCTTCCGGTAGGCATCGAGGTTCCAGCCGGACAGGTCGGTACCGCCATATCGATTCCTTGTCGCGAACGAGTAGACGGAGACGATGACCAGCGGGACGGCAAAGAACGTGACGAGGTAGGCATACGCTGGCAGCGCCATCAGAAATCCGCGACGCGACTCGGCCCGAATCGCGGCCGCCTCGAACTTGAGCGTGGCCTCCTCGACCTCCGGGATCTCCTCCTCGTATACGGGCTCGTCGAGCAGCGTCAACGTCAGTCTCCGACCACCGAGACGGAACCGGGCTCCCAAGACACGGTCACTTCGTCACCGACCGCAGGTCCCGATGCGCCGGGGTGATTCTCCGTGCGGACCTCCAACCTCATCCAGTCCAGCGCCACCATGTAGATGAGCGCATTGCCGAGGTAGGTCACCTGTTCGAGGCGCCCATCGATCGACGGGTGCCCATCGGGTCCGTCACCGAGTCGGTGAAGTGATGCCCGTTCGGGACGAAGGCTGACCGCAACCCTCTCTCCGACCCCGAAGCTCGACTGTCCCGGGATGCGGGTGCCGTTGGCAAGACACACAGTGTCCTTCGACTCGACGGTGCCGTCGAGAAGGTTCGTCTGCCCGATGAAGTTGGCAACGAAGCGATTGGCCGGGCGCTCGTAGATCTCCTCTGGAGTGCCGACCTGCAACAGCTTGCCTTCGTTCATCACGCCTATGCGATCAGCGATGGTCAACGCCTCTTCCTGATCATGGGTGACGAAGACGAAGCTGATTCCGACTTCACGCTGCAAGATCTTGAGTTCCCGCTGCATCTGTTGGCGGAGCTTCAAGTCGAGTGCCCCCAGGGGCTCATCGAGAAGCAGGACCTTCGGGCTGTTGACGAGGGCGCGAGCAAGGGCCACGCGCTGCTGCTGACCACCGGAGAGCTGGGTCGACCGGCGCGCTTCGAGGCCCTCGAGTTGCACGAGCTTGATCGCCTCGCCGGTCCGGCGATTAATGTCGGCCTTGGGCACTCGCTGCATCTTGAGGCCGAACGCGATGTTCTGCTCGACGGTCATGTGGGGAAAGAGCGAGTAGCTCTGGAAGACGGTGTTGACCGGACGCTTGTTGGGAGGAAGGGTGCCGACCTCCTCCCCGAAGATCTTGAGGCTCCCCATCGTCGGGAACTCGAGGCCGGCGATCATTCGCAGCGTGGTGGTCTTGCCGCAGCCGGATGGTCCGAGAAGGGCGAAGAACTCGCCGTCGGCAATCGTTAGATCCATGTTGTCGACGGCAAGCACGTCGCCGAACCGTTTCGTGATGCCCGTGATGGTCACGGCCGTCGAGGCACTCACGCGGTACCCCAGTTGTACGTCTGCTTCACAAGGTCGAGGTAGGTGAGGATCTCGAGATTGCTGATTCCTGCGATGGGTCTGATCAGATCGTTGATGACGCCCAGGAACTCAGTGGCATCGGCGCAGAACACCTCGGCGAGAATGTCGTAACGGCCAGCGGTGACGACCACATAGTCGATGGCCTCGATCTTGGCGAGCTCATCGGCGATATCGCGAACGTGAGCGTCGACGTTGATACCCACCATCGTCTGGTGCTTCAGACCCAGCCTTGTTGGGTTGGCGACCGCGACTATCTCCATCACCTCTCTTTCGATCAGTTTGTTTACCCGCTGGCGCGTCGCAGCTTCACTGAGGCCGACTCGGGGCGCCAGCTTTGCGTAGGACAACCGGCCCTCGACTTGCAACTCGGCAATGATGGCCTTGTCCGTCGCGTCCAACTCGACCCTGCTTGTCATCGGAATCGCATCTTCGCGGTGACTTCAGTGAGTGCCGTGCGAAGGGTCTGGTTGATGAAGTCGAACTCGGCTTGGCCGGCGATGAGCGGCGGTGCCAGCTGGATGACCGGCTCGCCACGGTCATCGGTTCGACAGATCAGGCCCAGTTCAAGGAGGCGGTTGGAGAGGAATCCCCGCAGCAGGTCTTCGCGCTCCTCGTCGCTGAACGAGGACCTGGTGTCGCGGTCCCGCACCAACTCGATGCCGTAGAAGTATCCGGTTCCGCGGATGTCCCCGACGATCGGCAGGTCCATGAGGTCGTCGAGTGCGGCCCGGAACGCATCCTCGTTGGCCTGGACATGGCCCACGATGTCCTCGTCTTCGAAGATCTTCAGGTTGGCCAGTGCCACGGCGCAACTCACGGGATGGCCCGCGAAGGTGAAGCCGTGAATGAAGGATTCTCCGGTGCCGACGAACGGCTCGGCGATCCGGTCGCTTACGATCATGGCGCCGAGCGGCGCGTAGCCGGAGGTGAGCCCCTTCGCCGACGTAATGATGTCGGGCTGGTAGCCGTAGCGCTCGCAGCCGAACATCCGGCCGATGCGGCCGAAGGCGCAGATGACCTCGTCGGATACGAGCAGCACGCCGTGCCGGTCACAGATCTCGCGCACCCGGTCGAAGTAGCCCGGCGGCGGGACTAAGCAGCCGCCGGCGTTCTGCACCGGTTCCAGAAATACCGCTGCCACGGTCTCGGGACCCTCCCGCAGGATGGCCTCCTCGATGGCATCGGCGGCATGCAGCGAACAGTGCGGCTCGTCCTGACAGGTCGGGCACCGGTAGTGGTTGGTCTCGGGAACCTTGACAGCACCGGGCACCAGCGGCTCGAACACGGTCTTGATGGACTCAAGGCCGGTGATCGACAACGCCCCCATCGAAGTGCCGTGGTAGGCGAGGTTACGGCTGACGACCTTCGTGCGTTCGGGCTGGCCCACCTGCTTGAAGTACTGGCGTGCCAGCTTCCACGCCGACTCGACGGCTTCGGATCCGCCAGTGGTGAAGAACACCCGGTTCAGGTCGCCGGGAGCCAGCGACGCCAACTTGGCTGACAACTCGATGGCGGCGGGGTGGGCGTAGGTCCAGATCGGGAAGTATCCGAGGGTCGCCGCCTGGTTGCCGGCGGCACGGGCCAGTTCGGGGCGGCCATGGCCCAACTGGCTGACGAACAGTCCGGCCAGACCATCCAGGTAGCGGTTGCCCAGATCGTCCCAGACGTAGCAGCCGTCGCCTCGCTCGATGATGTGCATGCCGTCGACGTCGTTATTCAGCACGCTGAAGTGACCCCAGAGATGGCGTGCCCCCAACTCCGCGAGCCGATCGTGTTCCATGCCTCACCTCCTTCAGCGGACTCCCTGACACGCAGATTCAACACCAGAACTTCAGGTCATGCAACTTAACCAGTTGCAAAGATGGGCGTAGAGATGAGTTTCAACTGCACCGTGCCACTTGCTCAACTAAATACAACGCGCCATGATGCTTGTGTAGTGACAGATGCGAATGAGTTTTGGGAGCAGCGTCATGCCAGGACAGAACTTCATTAACGGAAGGTGGCAACCGGCCTGCAGCGAGACGACCGATCCCGTGGTCAATCCCGTTACCGGGTCGACGATGCTCCGTCGAGCAACGCGGCCGATGTCGACCATGACCTGGCCGCCAGCGTCTGGACCAAAGACGTCGGGCGAGCCATGCGTAGGAGCGCTGCGCTCCAGTTCAGTGCGATCTGGGTCAACGATCACATCCCGATCGTGTCCGAGATGCCCTACGGTGGATTTAGACAATTCGGGTATGGAATGACGTGTCGATGTACGTGGCGGAGCACCACACCGAGGTCATGCACGTCATGATCAGGAACTGGCCTCGTTGATGACCCGCTCAGTGCAGCCCTCGGCCGAGAAGGCGCTGGCTGAGGCGAAGCCAGCCGTCTTCTGGACTGACCGTCCCGACGGGCCCGACCCGAGTCCTTCGCTGACCGGCTCCGCAACCACTGACCTGGCAATTGTCGGGGGCGGCTTCAGTGGCCTCTGGGCTGGGATCCAGGCACTCGAGGAACAGCCCGGGATGCGGGTGACCATTCTGGAGTCCGAGGTCTGCGGCTTCGGTGCCAGCTCGCGCAACGGAGGCTTCTGCGATGCCTCTCTAACCCATGGCCTGCACAACGGCCTGGCGCACTGGCCCAAAGAGATGGAAACGATCGTCCGGCTGGGAAACGAGAACCTGGAAGGCATCGAGGCAACGATCACTCGTCACGGCGTCGACGCCGATTTCCGCTCGTCCGGTGAAATCTCAGTCGCCACCCAACCGTGGCAGCTCGACGAACTGGAGATGGAGATCGAGGACTACCAACGATTCGGCAACGAAGTCGAACTGCTCGACACGGTCACAATGCAGGGCTATGTGCACTCGACCACCTACCTGGGCGGCCTGCTTCGCCGAACCGGCATTGCACTCGTCGATCCGGGACGGCTCTGTTGGGGCCTGAAGGCGTTGGCCGAGAAACTCGGAGCGACAATCCACGATCACAGCCCTGTATTGGGGATTGAAGCCCGCCGGTCCGGTATCACTCTTATAACGCCTGGCGGGACCCTCCAAGCTGACCGCGTGGTGGTGGCGACCAACGCGTACCGCGGCCCGATACGCCGGCCGCGCCGCTACGTCATCCCGGTATACGACCACGTATTGATGACAGCGCCGCTTTCGACAGATCAGCTCGATTCGATCGGTTGGAGTGGTCGAGAGGGGATTGCCGATAGTGCCAACCAGTTCCACTACTACCGCCTGACTGAGGACGATCGGATTCTCTGGGGTGGCTACGACGCGACCTATCACTTCAACAACGGTCTTCAGCCGAGTTTCGACCAACGGGCCGAGACCCACCGGACGATCGCTGCTCACTTCTTCGAAACGTTTCCCCAACTGGAAGGACTGGGCTTCACCCACCGTTGGGGCGGGCCGATCGGTACCACCACGAAGTTCACAGTTACATGGGGAACCGCCCATGATGGTCGACTTGCCTGGGTGGCCGGTTACACGGGCCTGGGTGTGGGGGCAAGCAGGTTTGGCGCCCGGGTAGCACTGGACCTGGTGTTCGGGAAGGCCACCGAGCGCACGGAACTGGAGATGGTCCGTAGGAAGCCGTTCCCGTTTCCGCCTGAACCACTTCGATGGGCCGCTGTCGAGATCACCAAACGTGCCATACAGAGAGCTGACCTGCATAAGGGCAAGCGCGGTCTATGGCTGGGCCTGCTCGATCGCTTCGGGGTGGGATTCGACTCATGACGCCACCATGCCGCAACACATTTAAGGGAGCCAGATGACGGAGGAATATCGGAGCCGATCACTCTGGTTGGACAACCATCCTGATTCGCTCGAACCGCGTGCTCCTTTGGTAGGTGGCACCGAAGCCGACGTGGCGATCGTCGGCGGTGGCTACACCGGACTATGGACGGCCTATTACCTGCTCCGTCTCGACCCGACGCTGCGAGTTGTGGTGCTCGAGAGGGAAATCATCGGCTTTGGCGCTTCGGGCCGAAACGGCGGTTGGTGTGTGGGCGAAATTGCCGCGAGCCCGGATCGACATGAGCAGGTTGCCGGCAACGACTCAGCCCGTCGCTTCCTTCGCGAACTTTTCGATTCGGTCGATGAAGTGGGACGGGTGGCCGAGCGAGAAGGCATCGACTGTCATTTCGCCAAGGGCGGCACGATCCGCCTTGCTCGCAACGCAGCTCAGCTCAAGCGCCAGTCCGACGAGGTCGAGCACCATCAGCGTGCATTCGGCCTCAACGACGACGACCTCCGCCTGCTTGGGGCCGACGAGGCCCGGACCCACCTCAACGCCACCAACGTGATGGGTGGCCTGCTCTTCGCTCACACGGCCGCGCTCCACCCGGCACGGCTTGTGCGAGGCCTTGGTGAGTCGGTGGAGCGCCTGGGCGGAACGATCGCGGAGCAGACAACGGTCACGGCCATCGAACCCGGCTGTGCCGTGACCGATCGCGGCGTCCTGAAGGCAGACGTGGTGGTTAGGGCGCTCGAGGGTTACACGCCGACTCTCGACGGTCATGGCCGCGCCTTGGCGCCTCTGTATTCGCTCATGGTTGCAACAGAGCCGCTCAGCGACGACATGTGGGGCGAAATCGGGCTGTCGGAGCGGCAGACTTTTGCCGACGATCGACACATGGTCATCTACGGCCAACGCACCCAAGACGGTCGAATTGCGTTCGGTGGCCGGGGTGCCCCCTACGGGTTCAGGTCCAGGATCGATCCGGCGATTGAGCGACGATCCGGCATCCATGAGCGCATCATCGAAACGCTGGTCAAGATGCTCCCCCAACTGGGAGACATCGCCATCTCGCATCGTTGGGGCGGCGTGATGGGTGTCCCGCGAGATTGGTTTCCGTCGGTTGGGTTTGACCGCGAGAGCGGTATTGCCTGGGCCGGCGGCTATGTCGGAGAGGGTGTCGCTCCGTCCAATCTTGCCGGCCGTACCCTCGCCGATCTCATCACCCGAACGGACTCTCCCCGAACCGACCTCCCATGGGTGGGCCATCGTTCCCGCAACTGGGAGCCTGAACCGCTGCGTTGGTTGTCGATCAATGGCGGGCTGCGCGTCATGGGGCTGGCCGACCGCTCGGAGGCACGCTCCGGCCAACCGTCCAGGTTGGCGAAAGGAATGCGGAGGTTGCTCCGCCAGTGATGGCTCACGCGCAGGATGGTTCATCAATGCCGGATGAGGGTTTTAGCTCAAGTACTCCGGGCCGCGCTCAGGTTGTGATCATCGGAGGCGGGATAATCGGCAACAGCGTCGCGTATCACCTCACCAAGCTTGGCTGGAACGACGTCGTCCTATTGGAGCGCGACCGGCTCACTTCCGGGACCACATGGCATGCGGCGGGCCTGGTCGTGTCAGGCGGCATGACCACTCAGACTCTTGCCTGGATGGCTAAGTACTCCCGAGATCTCTATGAGGTACTCGAGGAGGAGACCGGCCTGTCGACGGGCTTTCGTCCTGTCGGCTATCTACAGACGGCGAGCACGAAGGAGCGGGCTCACAAGCTTCGCCGCGAGGCAGACTTCATGAGGTTGATGGGCATCGATCGCGAAGAAATCTCAGGCGCAGAGGTCGCCGCCCTATGGCCACAGATGGATGCCTCCGAGGTCATTACAGGCTTCTATACGGCCAATGAGGGGAGAGCCGATCCCTACAACGTGGCGATGTCGCTCGCGAAAGGGGCGAGGTTGGGAGGCGCCCAGATCCTTGAGGGCGTCGGAGTGCTCGGGATCACACAAGAAGACGACCGAGTCACCGGGGTGGTCACCGATGGTGGGGTCATCGAAGCCGATTACGTCGTCAACTGTGCGGGGATGTGGGCCAGGCAGGTAGGCGCCATGGCTGGGGTCTCGGTACCGCTGCAGGCAATCGAGCACGCCTACCTGATCACTGAGCCGATCGAAGGGGTGTCCGCGGACCTGCCGATCTTCGAGGATCCTGATCGATTCGCCTACTACCGCGAAGAAACAGGGGGCCTCCTGGTGGGCCTGTTCGAGCCGGTCGCGGCACCGTGGTCGCTCGACAGGATCCCGGACGACTTCAGCTTTGGCGAGATCCCGTCCGATTGGGACCGTCTGGCGCCCTTCCTCGAATATGCGATGGAGATTCTGCCCGGCCTCGAGAACGTCGGGGTCCGCAAACTATTCACCGGTCCCGAGAGTTTCACTCCCGACAACGGCTTTCTGATGGGAGAGGCCCCTGAGTTGGCCAACTTCTTCGTTGCAGCCGGCTTCAACTCGCTCGGAATCCTCACCGGCGCGGGAGCTGGTTCCATCGTCGCCAGTTGGATAGCCGACGGGGTCCCACCGATCGATGTCACCGATGTCGACATCGCCAGGATGTCGCCTTTCCAGACGAATCGTCCGTATCTGGCGGAACGCAGCGTCGAACTACTCGGCCGGCTCCACTCGACGGGGTCGTGGCCGCATTCCCACCCGACCACCGCGCGCAATGTCAAGCGGTCGGTGATTCACGAGCGCCTCGAGAAGGCCGGAGCCCACTTCGGCGAATCTTCGGGGTGGGAAAGCGCATCCTGGTTCGCCCCAGTCGACGCCGACATTGAGTTCAAATTCACATACGCCCGCCAGGACTGGTTTGAGTTCCACGCCGCGGAACACCGGGCGGTCCGCAGCGCCGTGGCTCTGTTCGACTTGTCATCGATGTCGAAGTTCCTGGTTCAGGGCCCCGACGCCGAGGCGACTTTGAACCTGTTGTCCGGCAACAACATCGCTGTTCCTGTTGGGCAGTGCGTGTACACGCAGTGGATGAACGCGAGAGGCGGTATCCAGGCCGATGTGACGGTGACCCGTCTGGCTGAGGACCGGTTCCTGGTGGTGGCCGCGGAGATGTTCCATCGCCGAGTCGAGGCCATGCTTCACAGGGGCTCGGCAGTCGACGCACGCGTTCAGGTCACAGACTTCACCTCGGGCTACACGCTGCTCAGCGTTCAAGGCCCCGGGTCGCGAGATCTTCTGAGCGAGGTGACACTCGCGGATCTGGACAATGCCGCATTCCCGTACTACACGGCTCAGCAGATCGACTTGCATCACGGCCTGGGTCTGGCGCTGCGGATGAGCTTCGTCGGAGAACTCGGCTGGGAGCTCTACGTCCCTACCGAGTTCGCGCTCAACGTGTACGACCGGATCATCGAGGTTGGGTCCGAATTCGGTCTGTTACATGCCGGCATGGAGACCCTGGAGAGCACACGAACCGAAGCTGGGAGGCTTGACTACGGGCTCGACATGGAGAACTCCGACTCGCCGCTAGAGGCAGGCCTGGGGTTCGCCGTCGACTTCGACAAGCCCGGCGGGTTTGTCGGGCGAGAAGCACTGCTTGCCCAACGCGAGGAGCGTCCCTACAAGTCGCGGCTCGTGCAGTTTCTGCTCGAGGATCCTGAGCCACTCCTATACGGAGAGGAGCCAATCCTTCGCGACGGAGATCCGGTCGGATACCTCCGGTCGGGCGCATACGGCCACACCTTGGGTGGCGCCATGGGGTTCGGTTACGTAGAAGACGAGGCGGGCGTGACTGCCGACTTCGTGAAGGCAGGGAACTTCGAGATCCAGGTGGCTGGCACGTGCTACTCGGCGAAGGCTTCCCTGCGTTCGATGTACGACCCACAGAACCTTCGGGTTCGCACATGACCTCGGCAGCTCACGTTGCTCGGGCCCATGCCTACAAGGAAGACGCCCAGGGCGAGTGAGCGAAAGCCCGAAAATGTCTACGTGATGGCGGACCAACTGCGGCAACAGTCACGAGGCTCTGCTGGAGACGCGCTGGCGAAGACTCCGAGCATCGATCGGCTGACCGGCGAGGACATGTGTTTTGACGATGCGGTCGTTTCGATGCCGGACTGCGCCGCCTCCTGCGCGTCGCTATGCACCGGCAAGTACACGACCTTGACTGCGTCCAGACCCCAGATTCTCTAATGCGTGGCGTCGGGTAACCAGCGCGCCCCAGCCGCGACTGCGACGGCAGGGATGACCGTCGCCAACGCCACGGCCCGATTGATGCTCTTCTGCCAGACCGGCCCGAGACGACGGTCGCCTGGGGCCTGGGCGACGTGGTCGAGCGGCTGGGTGTGACGATCCACGAGGGCACCACGGTCAAGGCAGTCCGGTCCGGGCAGGTCATCACCGACGGGGGCACGGTCAGCGCCGAGATCGTGGTACGTGCGACCGAGGGCTACACCCGGGACCTGGCAGGTCACCGCCGGACCATCGCCAAACTGGTCACCGGGACGGTGAACGACCGCACCGACCTGCCGTGGGTGGACCACCTGGCCCGGAAGTGGGAGCCCGGGCCGTTCCGCTGGATCGGCATCAACGCAGGCCTCCGCCTGGCAGCGAATGCCGACCGGGCTGAAGCCAGAACCGGTCGCCCGACCCGCCGGATGGACTGGTTGAACCACCTCCCCCGACGTTCCTGACCGGCGATCGACCCGCACGGTGGGCGCCGGCGTGGAAACATTGCACGGTGCCGTACTTCCCCCGGCGGACGGGAGCCGTCGCGCTCCTGGTAATGGTCGGCTCCGCCTGTGGCGCCGGAGTGGGCACAGGCGACGCGGGCGACGCGCCGACCACGGGCGCACCATCGACCACCAGCGCGGCGACCACGGGCGCACCGTCGACCACCAGCGCTCCGACAGGCACGCCGACCCCCGCCTCCACGATCACGACGATGGAGGTTGCGCCCACCACCCCCGCTCCGACGGAGGCGGCCACCTGGCCGGAGTCGGTCCTCGCCATTCCGAGAGTGGTGGACGACCCGCACCGGGAGGGCTACGACCGCGACGACTGGGGCCGCTGGTCGGATGACGACGGTGACTGCCTGAACACCCGCCACGAGGTGCTCATGGCCGAGGCGACCGCCTCACCGTTCCTACGCGACGACGGCTGCCTCGTGACCGGCGGACGCTGGTTGGCCGCCTTCACCGGCACCGTCGTGGAGGATCCCCGTTCCCTCGACGTCGACCACTTCGTCCCGCTGGCAAACGCCCACCGTTCCGGCGGCTGGGCCTGGGACCGTGACACGAAGCGTCGCTACTCCAACGACATGTCCGATCCCCGCCACCTCATCGCCGTGACCGCCTCGGCCAACCGCTCCAAGGGCGACAGCGGCCCCGAGGACTGGACGCCACGGGAATACGCCGGACCGGATGCCATGACCGACTGCGTGTACGCCGACACATGGCTCGACATCAAGGTCCGGTGGGTGCTCAGCGTCACCTCTGCCGAGTTGGTGGCGCTCACCCGGATGCTCGCCACCTGCGACGGCGACCCCGATTCGCAGATCGCACCCGGGATGACCATCAGCCTCGGTGAACCCATCGACCTCGGTGAACCCATCGACCTGGGCGAACCCATCGACCTTGGCGGGTCGGAGAACGGCGACGACCCACCGAATCCCGGCGACGTCAGGAACTGCGGAGACTTCGACGACTACGCGGCAGCCAAGGCCTGGTTCGACACCTATGCAGATGCCTACGGCGATGTGGCACACCTTGACGGCGACAACGACGGCGAGCCGTGCGAATCACTACCCGGAGGTCCCTGAACCTGGAACCGGCGATCACGCCGGGAGGCCGGGCCGGATGCTCCCACCCGGCAACCGAGCCGAGCCCGCGGCAGTTCCATTACCGACGCCTAGATACCGGCGGCTGTGAGTGCCCTGGCGGTCAGGACCCGCGCCAGGTGCTCCCTGTAGGGCCCGTCGGCCTGGTTGTCGGTCGGTGGTTCGGTGCCGTCCGCGGCGCTCGCCGCAGCGTCCGTCGCCGAGGCTCCACCTGCCAGGGCCGCCTCCACCGCCGTGGCCCGTATGGGTGTGGAGGCCATGTTCACCAGCGACACGCCGGCGCCACCCTCGGCCACCACCACCCCGACGATGGCCCAGTCCTGGGCCCGCCGGTTGAACTTCTGGTACGACCATCCACCGGTCGAGACCGGCACGCGCACCTCGGTCAGCACCTCGTCGACTGCCAGCACAGACTCCAGGAAGCCGGTGAAGAAGTCGGTCGCCGCGACCTCGCGCGTGCCACCGGGGCCGGCTACCACCAGCGTCCCTCCGAGGGCCAGCACAGCCGCCGGCAGGTCCGACGCCGGATCGGCGTGGGCCAGCGAGCCACCCAGGGTGCCCCGGTGGCGCACCGCCGGATCGCCCACCAGCGAGGCCACGTGGGCCAGCAGCGGACACGCCGCCGCCAGCTCCGCCGAGTGCTCCAGTGTGCTGTGGGTGGTCAGGGCGCCGATCGAGACCGTGTCGCCCTCCACCGAGATGCCGACCAGGTCGGTCACCCGGCCCACGTCCACCAGCACGGTGGGCGTGGCCAGTCGGAGCCTCATGAGCGGCACCAGGGACTGACCACCGGCCAACAGCTTGGCCTCGTCGCCGTGCTCGACGAGCGCCGCGATCGCGGCCTCGGCCGAGTCGGCCCTGACGTAGTCCACCGCCGCCGGGATCATGACGAGCCTCCCGCCGCCTCGATGGCTCGTCTCACGGTCATCGGTGACGCCGGCATCCTCACGTCCGTGATGCCCATGGGCCGCAGGGCATCCACAACGGCGTTCATCACGGCCGGGGTTGAGGCGATGGTCCCCGCCTCGCCGACGCCCTTCACGCCCATCGGGTTGGTGGGCGAGGGCGTCACCGTGTGGTCCAGCTTCATGTCGATGCACTCGGCGGCGGAGGGAACCAGGTAGTCGGCCAGGTTGGCCGACCGGAGCTGCCCGTCGGCATCGTAGATGGCCTCCTCCCAGAGGGCCTGGGCCACGCCCTGGACGATGCCGCCATGCAGCTGGCCCTCCACGATCATCGGGTTGATCTGGTTGCCGCAGTCGTCCACGGCCGCGTAGTCGATCAGCTCGACGGCGCCAGTCTCCTCGTCTACCTCGACCACCGCGATGTGGGTTCCGAACGGGAACACGAAGTTCCCCGGGTCCCAGGTGACCTGGGCCTCCAGGTTGGGCTCCATGCCGTCGGGAAGGTCGTGGGCGGTGAAGGCGCCGAACGCCACGGCGGCCAGCGGGACCTCCTTGTCCGGGCTGCCCTTCACCGTGAAGGTGCCGCCGGCGAAGTCCAGGTCGTCGGCGTTGGCCTCCAGCATGTGGGCCGCGATGGCCCGGGCCTTGTGGATGACCTTCTCGGTGGCCATCCAGAGCGCCGTCCCTCCCACCGACAGCGACCGGGACCCGTAGGTGTCCATCCCCAGCGGGCTGATCGCCGTATCGGAGTGCAGCACCTCGACGTCGTCGGGGTCCACCCCCAGCTGGTCGGCCACGATCATCGACCAGCAGGTCTCATGGCCCTGGCCGTGGGGCGTGGCACCCGTCACCACCTGGACCTTGCAGGTCGGCAGGATCCGGACGGTGGCCGACTCCCAGCCGCCGGCGCCGTAGTTGAGGGCGGCCAGCGTCCGGCTGGGGGCGAGACCGCACATCTCGACGTATGACGAGATGCCAAGTCCCAGGTGCATGGTCGACCCTGCGGCCCGGCGTTCGGCCTGCTCGGCCCGCCGGCCGTCCCAGTCCATGAGCTCCTTGGCCCGGTCCAGGGTCGGCTGGTAGTTGCCCGAGTCGAAGATCAGGCCGGCCGGGGAGTCGTACGGGAACTTCTCGGTCGGGATGAAGTTCCGGGACCTGATCTCGTCCTGGCCCACGCCGACGGCCACCGCCAGGGCGTCCATGGCACGTTCGATGGCGTAGGTGGCCTCCGGTCGACCGGCACCCCTGTAGGCGTCGGTCGGCGTCAGGTTGGTGAACACGCTCCGACAGGTGAACGAGTACACGGGCACGTCGTAGAGGCCGTGGTAGAGGAACGCCCCGAGCAGCGGAACGCCGGGGGCCACCAACTGCAGGTACGCCCCCATGTCGGCCAGGAGGGTGGCCCGCACGCCCGTCAGCTTCCCGTCGGCGTCGGCAGCCAACTCGATGGTCTGGCGCTGGGCCCGACCCTGGATGGTCGCCGTGGCGGCCTCCGTACGGGTCTCGGTCCACCGCACCGGCACGCCGTGGCGGTTGGCCAGCGTCATGCAGACCAGCTCCTCGGCGTAGACGTTCAGCTTGCAGCCGAATCCACCGCCCACGCTCGGGGCCACGACCCGCAATTTATGCTCCGGCACGCCCAGGGTGAGGGCGGCCATCACCTTCAGCACGTGGGGGATCTGGGTCGACGAGTAGAGCGTCATGTCCCCGTTGTGCGGGGCCGGCACGACGGCCACACCGCGGGTCTCCATCGGCGCGGGGATGAGCCGCTGGTGCACGTAGGTCTCGGTCACGTGATGGACGGCGTCCCGGAAGGCCGCGGCGACGCCGTCGGGATCCGGCGTGAGCTCCCAGTCGTAGACGATGTTGGTTCCGCAGTCCTCGTGGATGACCAACCTGTCGCTGGCGGCGTCCCGCACGTCGACGACGGCCTCCAGCGGCTCGTAGTCGACCACCACTCCCTCTACGCCGTCAGCGGCCGCGTAGCGCGATGTGGCCACGACCACGGCGACGGCATCGCCCGCGAAGTTGGCCTTGCCCACGGCCAGGGGCAGGTGTGGGGGGTTCTTCATGTCGTCGGTGACCGGCCAGGCACAGGGCAGGGGTCCGGCCCAGTCGCCCTCCAGGTCGGCACCCGTGTAGACGGCGACCACGCCGTCGGTCGCCAGTGCGGCCGAGGCGTCGATGGCGCCGATGCGGGCGTGGGCATACGGGCTGCGAACCAGCGCTATCCACAGCGCTCCGGGGATGTGCAGGTCGTCGATGAACTTGGATTCCCCGGTCAACAGGGCCGGATCCTCCTTGCGGAGTCGGTGGGTGCCGACGATTCCGCCGACGAACGGGCTGATGGTGTCGGTCATCTCGAACCCCTCACTCGCTTGCGGCCAGGACGGCCCTGACGATGTTCTGGTAGCCGGTGCAGCGGCAGAGGTTGCCCTCCAGGCCAACCCGGACACCGGCCGCATCCAGGTCGTCGTACTCGTCGACCAGCGAGATGGCGGCCATGACCATTCCCGGGGTGCAGTAGCCGCACTGCAATGCATGGCACTCGTGGAAGGCCTGCTGCATGGGATGCAGGCCGTCGGCGGTGGCCAGCCCCTCGATCGTGGTCACCTCGGCGCCGTCCACCTGGGCGGCCAGCAGGGTGCACGACTTGGCCGATCGGCCGTCCACCAGCACGGTGCACGCGCCACAGGAACTGGTGTCGCAGCCGATGTTGGTGCCTGTCAGGCCCAGGTCATCGCGCAGGTAGTGCACCAGCAGCGTTCGCGGCTCGACGTCGGCGGAACGCCTGGTCCCGTTGACGGTGACGGAAACCTCCATCTCCAACCCCCTCGTGTCCCCGAACGGGTCGTCGCACCGCCGTCGATGCGATCCCCCGAGTCCGCCCGGATCCCCAATAGTCGCGCGTCTCCCGGTCGAGCGCCACCGACACTCCCTCGGCCGGGCCTGAAGCCGGTCAGGCCTGCAGGAGGTGCGCCACCAACTGGTCGGGCGGCGGGTTGGTGTAGACCGTTCCGCCGACCACAACCGTGGGCACGATCTCGTTGCCGTCGTTCACCGATCGGACGAACTCGGCCGCCTCCGGTTCCTCCCAGATGTCGTGGAGTTCCGGGCGGATCCCGGCCGCCTCCAACGCCTCCAGGAGCCGTTGGCAGAAGCCGCAGAGTGGGCGCCAGTAGACGACGAGCCCTTCGGTGGTGGATTCGCTCACCGGGTAGGTCCTCCGGGTTCGAGTACGGCCACGATGGCCGCCGTGAGGTGGTCCACCAGTCGAGCACGATGGGACGACCCGAGCAGCACCGGGTTGTTCAACCCCTGGCCCATCACCACCAGTACGTCGGCCAGCTCCGCCGTGTCCTCATCGGCTATCCGTCCGGCTGCCTGGCCCAGTTGGACGAACCGGTGGTTACGGGAACGGGCATCGGCCTCGTGCCTGCGGTAGGACTCCCGGAGCACCCGGCTCTCGGGCAACCGGGCCAGGGCGGAGCGCATCACGAGGGCCTCGTCGGTGAAGACGGCGACGAGGCCGTCGACCATGGCCCGAATGGTGGCCTGGAGGCCGTGGTCCAGGAGGTGTTCGACGGTCAGCACGGCGCCTGCGGAAACCAGCCGATCCAACGCCGAGTCGAAGGCCGCCGCCAGCAGGCCGTCGCGCCCCTCGGGGAAGCGGTTGTAGATGGTGGCCACGCTCACCCCCACGTCGGCGGCCACCTGTTCCACCGTGAAGGCACCCTCGGAACGCAGCCGTGCCACGGTCGCATCCACAACCACCCGTCGGGTCCGCTCCGACCTTCCGACCGGTGCGTCATCATCGGGATCTCCCACCGACCTTGTCATGACCATGACTCTAGGTTACCTACAGTTCTATTTGCTTATTCTTGAAGTCTCTTCTAGTTTTGGCCCATGGTCGACCTCCTCCAGAAGGCCCGTGAACTCGGGCCATCCCTCGCCGACCGATCCGAGCAGATCGAGACCGCCCGGACGCTCCCCGACGACGTCGTCACCGACCTCACCAATGCAGGCCTCTTCCGGATGTTCACGCCGGCAAGCCTCGGAGGCCCCGAGGCCGACGTGGCGACCGGCATCGATGTGATCGCCGAGGTGTCCCGTCACGACGGCGCTTCAGGCTGGTGCGTCATGATCGCCGGCACCACATCGCTCCTGGCCGGATTCCTGGACGAGCCACACGCCCGGGAGATCTACGGCCCGGCCGACTCCTGCACCGGCGGCTACGCCGCCCCCGTCGGCACCGCCCGCATCGTCGACGGCGGCCTGCGGGTCACCGGGACCTGGGCCTGGGGATCGGGAACCCGGCACTGCACCTGGATCGGCGGCGGCGCACGCATCGTCGATGCCGACGGCTCACCGCTACGACGCCACGACGGCCTCTACGCCCCGTTCGTGTTCTTCGACCGGACCGACGTCGAGCACCTCGACACCTGGCACGTCACAGGACTCTCCGGCAGCGGCTCGGCCGACTACCGGGTCGCCGACGCCTTCGTCCCCGAGGGTCGGTGGACGCAGCTCATGACGGCCACCCCCCGACTCGACGGACCCCAGTGGCGCTTCCCCTTCTACGGGATGCTGGCCATGGGCATCGCCGCCGTCTCCATCGGCCTGCTGGACGGAGCCGTCGACAGGTTCGCCGAGCTGGCCGCCTCGAAGAAGCCGGAGGGTTCCGGTCGGACCCTCTCGGAACGGTCGACGGGACAGGCCACCGTCTCGAGCGCCGAGGCGACCGCCCGCTCCACCCGGTCATTCCTCCACGACGTGATCGGCGAGGCCTGGACCACGGCAGAGGCCGGCGACCCGCTCACCATCGAGCACCGGCGGAGCCTCCGACTGGCCGCATGTGACTCCGCCCAGCGCTGCGCCGACGCCCTCACGAGCCTGCAGCGGGAAGCCGGTGGTGCCGCGGTCTACCTCAGGGAACCGCTCCAGCGGATGGTGCGGGACGGCCAGGTGGCGGCCACCCATGCCATGGTCGCCCCCCGGATCCACGAGCTGACCGGTCGACTCAGGTTCGGCCTGGACACCGATACCACCCTCCTGTGAGGTAGGGACGATGGACTTCGCCCTACCGGCCGACGACGACCCCCGCCGCCTCGAGGTACGCGCCTGGTTGGCAGCCCACCCGTCACCGTCGCGCCGGGACCTCGCAGTGGGCGGCTTCATCGCCCCCCACTGGCCCAGCCCGTGGGGTCGCGACGCCGACGCCGAGGCCCAGCTCATCATCGACGACGAGTTCTCGGCGGCCGACGTGGTCATCCCGGGTACGTCGATCGGTGTGGGGTGGGCCGGCCCGACGATCATCGCCGGGGGAACCCAGGCCCAGAAGGACCGCTTCCTGCCACCGATGCTCGACGACACCGAGGACTGGTGCCAGCTGTTCAGCGAACCGGAGGCCGGATCAGACCTGGCGTCGCTCCGGACCCGGGCCGTACGCGACGGCGACTGCTACGTGGTGAATGGCTCGAAGCTCTGGTCGACACGGGCCGACTTGACCGACTGGGGAATCCTCCTTGCCCGCACCTCGGACGAGGGTCCCCGCCAGCACGGCATCTCCTACTTCCTCCTGGACATGGCCACCCCGGGCATCGAGGTCAGGCCGATCATCGAGATGACAGGCGGCCGCCACTTCAACGAGACGTTCCTGACCGACGTACGCATCCCCGTCGAGAACCTCGTGGGTACCGAGAACGAAGGCTGGCGCCTTGCCAAGGTGACCCTGGCCAACGAACGGGTCTCGCTCTCCGAGGGCGGCGTGCTCTGGGGTCGGGGGCCCGATGACGAGGCGGTGCTGGATCGGATCCGGTCGTTCGGATGCGATGACCCGGTGCTACGCCAGCGCATCGCGGACCTCTACACGGAGATGGTGATCCTGAGGCTCCTCAACCAGCGCATCATGAGCGCCAGGGTGGTCGGCGCCGACCCCGGCCCGCTCTCGTCGGTCCGCAAGGCCGTGGGCGACGTGCACGGCCAGAAGGCCATGTCGCTGGTGAAGGACCTCGAGGGCCCATCCACGATGCTGGACGGGCACTACCCCTACGAGGAGCATGATGACCCGTGGGCCTGGGGCCACTACTTCTCACGGGCGCTGACAATCGGCGGTGGCACCAGCGAGGTGCAACGCAACATCATCGGCGAACGGCTCCTGGGGCTTCCCCGGGAACCCCGACCCGCCACATGACCCACCAACCGACGTACGAACGACCACGGGAGCGACCATGACCGACTTCGAGTACCTCCACCTCGACCGGGACGGTGACGTGCTGGTGGTGACCATCGACAAGCCCGACGACCCTCTCAACAAGGTCGACGAGCAGATGCACCACGAGCTCACACACCTCTTCAAGCACCTCCGCAACGAACGCCGGGCCCGGGCCGTGCTGCTGGCCGGCACCGATCGTGCCTTCACAGCCGGCGGCGACTTCGGCTGGTTCCCGGAGTTCTCTAAGCCCGGCTACGCCGCCGACATCCGCCTGGATGGCAGGGCCATCGTGTGGGACCTGCTGGACCTGCACCTCCCACTGGTCTGCGCGGTGACCGGCCACGCCATGGGCCTCGGGGCCAGCATCGCCCTGCTGTCCGACATCACGGTCATGTCCGAGACGGCCCGCCTCGGCGACCCCCACGTACGGGTCGGCATCGTGGCCGGCGACGGCGGAACCATCGCCTGGCCACTGGCCCTCGGGCCGCAACTTGCCAAGCGGTACCTGCTCACCGGGGACCCGGTGACCGCCACCGAAGCCGTCCGCATGGGCCTCATCGTGGAATCGGCGCCAGACGCCGAGGCGTGCGTAGCAGCCGGCCTGGCCTGGGCGAAGCGCCTGGCCGCCGGAGCGCCCCAGGCAGTCCAGTTCACGAAGCAGGCGGTGAACGCCTGGATCAAACAGACCTGCGGCCCGGCCTTCGACCTGTCCACCGCCCTGGAGACCGTCACATTCGGCTCCGAGGACTTCACCGAGGCACTCTCGGCCCTGGCCGAGAAGCGCGAACCCCGGTTCACCGGGAAGTAGGGAGCAACCGATGACATTCGAGACGGGACAGGCCCGGGGAAACCAGATCGGGCTGCTGGACGGCCTGATGACCAACCGGGCGATGCGCCGCTACTCAGACGAGCCCGTGGCAGACGAGGACATCTGGACCTGCCTGGAGGCGGCCGTCCAGGCACCCAGCGGGGGGAACATCCAGCCGTACCAGTTCGTGGTCGTGCAGGACCCCGAACTACGTGCCGGCCTGGCCGGAATCTACCGTCGAGGCTGGGCGCGCTACGAGGTGGCCATCGCCCCCGGCGAGTTCCCGAATGACTCCGCACGCGACGCCTGGGAACGCAACAACAGGGCCACCGTGCACCTGGCCGAGAACCTCGAGCACGTACCCGTGATCGTCCTGCTGCTCATGCCGACCATCGACATGACCGTCCACGACGAGGAGGGGCCGATGCCCGTCGGGCCCACCCACGCCTCGGTGTACCCGGCCATCCAGAACTTCATGCTGGCCGCCCGCTCGCTGGGCCTCGGCACGGCGATGACCACCCTTCACCGCATCTACGAGGACGACGTGCGCTCGCTGCTCGGCATCCCGGAGCGCTACGAGGTGCTGGCGCTGCTCCCGCTGGGGCACCCGACCGGGAAGTGGGGGGTGGCCCCCCGGTACCGAGGTGCCGAGAGGATCACCTCCTGGGATGCCTTCGGGGAGAAGCGCACACCTTGACCACGCCCCCGTCGACCCGGATAAGGGTCGGGTTGTCGATCCCGCCAGCGGGATTCGCCACGCACGGGGAGGCGGTCGAGTACGTGCATTCAGCAGCCGAGGCCGGGCTGGACCACCTGGTCACCGCCGACCACGTCGCCTTCCACGGTGGGCGGGGCCGCGACGGCCTCATGACCGTGTCGTGGCTGGCAGGCCTCCACCCCACGATCGGCGTCTACGTGGGCGTCTACCTGCTGGCGCTGCGCCACCCGGTGGCCGTGGCCCGACAGGTCTCCACGCTCGCCGAGCAGGCGCCCGGCCGCCTCACCTTCGGGGTGGGCGTGGGCGGCGAGGACCGCCACGAGATGGAGGTGGTCGGGGTGGATCCGGCCACCCGCGGGCGCCGCACCGACGAAGCGCTGGACGTCCTACGGCCACTCCTGGCCGGCGAGACCGTCGACCACCACGGCGAGTTCTACGAGGCCCCGGACGTATCGGTGCTACCTGCCCCATCGCCGCCGGTCCCGATCACCGTGGGCGGGCGGTCCAACGCCGCCGTGGAACGCGCCGGCCGACGAGGCGACGGATGGCTGGCCTCGTGGTGCTCCCCCGGCCGCTTTGCCGAGGGCGTGTCCCTCGCCGAGGCGACCGCCGACGAGGTCGGACGAAGCGGCGTGTCGTGGCGGCACGGCTACCAGGTATGGGTCGGGCTGGGCGACAACCCCGCCGATGGCACCGCGCTCCTGGCCCCGGCCATGGAGAAGTTCTACGGCGCTCCCTGGTCGGCCTTCGAGAGGTACTCCCCAGTCGGGACCCCCGCCGAGATCGCCGACTGGCTCCGCCCGTTCGTGGACGCAGGCGCCGTCGACTTCAACCTCGCCCCCATCGCCGCCACCGATGCCGAACGCGTGGCCGGAGCAGCCGAGATCCGCCGCCTCCTCATCGCCTGACCGGTGCAGGAAGGTCAGGCGACTGGGGCGGGATCTCCGGGGGTCGGCATGACGTCCTCCGGGCCGACGATCGTGACCTGGTCGTCGGGTTCCAGCACCAGGCTGTCATCCACGAGCAGGGGAACCCCGAACCGGGTCACCGCGGCCAACTCCACCCCGTCGGGAAGGTCCAGGCCACCCACCCGCCGACCGATGAGGCCGGCATCGCGCCCCTCGGGCAGCAGTGCGTATTGACGGACCGCCCAGCCGGGTAGGAGCGACGACTTCACCTCGGCCTCGGTGGTGGCCAGGCCGCAGGCGCGGGCACCGGAGTGGAGGAACCCGGCCAACTCACCGGCCAGGCGCAGGGACCGGCCCGGGTCCGACGAGGTACCGGCCAGGAAGAACAGGGCGTTCACCAGCTCGCCCGACCCACCCCAGGCGGCTGGTATGCGAATCCCCGCCGCGGCCCGCACGATGACCAGCTGATCCGTCTGGATGGCGTCGAAGAGGGCCACCGGCGTGGCCGTGGGGTGGTCGTCCGACGGCTGGATCCAGAGCGACCCCGTCTCCAGGAACCGCTCGGTGACCCGCTCGGTCGGCACGCCGATGCGGTCCGACAGCACGGCCGCCGCACGGGCCGCCGCCTCCGTGATGTCCGTGCCAGCCGGCACGGAGAGGACCACGGCCCGGGCGATGAGGCCCGGATAGTCGTCGATGGAGCGCAACCCGTGCCCGGCCATCGCAGCGCTGATCTCGCGCTCCAGGGTCTCATCGGCCCCACGACCCCAGCGGCGGAACACGTGGCGGATGGCACCGGCCCGATCGGTCCGCGGGGTGGCGTAGAGGTGGTGCCACGCCCAACCCAGGGCGGACACGATGGCCACGAAGGCGAGGGCGGAGACCCCGAGGCGCACGATCAGGTATCCCGAGATGGCCATGCCGGCCAACTGGGTGAACGGGTACAGGGGTGACCGGAACGCCGGTGCGTACGACCGGATCTCCGATGCCCGCAGCACCAGCACGGCCAGGTTCACCAGGCCCAGGGTCAGGAGCACGAAGGCGCTGGCCATCTTGGCGATGGACTCGATGTCGAATGCCACGACGACCAGGGCGATGGCCGATCCCGTCATGACGACACCGACGACCGGGGTGCCGAACCGGCTGAGGGTCCCCATGCGGGCCGGCAGGAGGCCGTCGCGGGCCATGGCCATCGGATACCGGGCGGCAGCCAGGATCCCCGCGTTCACCGCCGATGAGAAGGCGGCCAGTGCCGCCACCACCACCAGCCAGACGCCGAACCTGGGCAGGACCGCCTGGGCTGCGGTGTGGATGGGGGCCAGGTCGCCGTACAGCACGTCGGGCGGCACCAGGGCGACGACCACCAGGACCCCGAGCGTGTAGAGCACCGTGACGGTGGCCAACGAGAGGGCCATGCCCAACGGAATGCGGTGCGAGGGATCCTCCACCTCCTCGGCGGCACTGGCCACCTTGGTGAGGCCGCCGAACGACACGAACACCAGGCCGATCACGGCGGTGATCCCGGATACCCCCGTGGTGAAGAAGGGGTCCAGGTTCGAGCCGTCGAAGCCACGCGAAGCCGTCTCAGCCAGGCCCTCGACGATGAACCAGGCCATTGCACCCAGCACCACCACCACCAGGACGAGCTGCATCGAGGCGCTGGCCTTGGACCCCACCACGTTCACCAGGGTGAACATGCCGATGAGCACCAGGGCCAGGAGCGTGGCGTTCACGTCCAGGATCAGCACCAGGTAGGCAGACATGCCGACCATGGCGAAGGCGTCCTTGAGCACCAGCGAGAGCCAGGTCCCGAACCCGGCGACGGTCCCAACCGCCGGTCCCAGCGCCCGCTCCAGGAAGTAGTACGCGCCGCCTGCCTTGGGTAGTGCCGTGGCCAGCTCGGACACGCTGAGCATTGCCGGCACGGCCAGCAGGCCCGCCAGCAGGTAGGCCAGCACGGCGGCCGGTCCGGCCTTCGCCGCGGCGATGCCGGGCAGCAGGAACAGGCCCGAGGAGAGCATCGCCCCCGTCGAGAGGGCGAAGACATGGCGGAGCCCCAGCGAGCGGGTCAGCCGGCCATGGTCGCCCTTTTCCATCCGGGTGACCCTAGGCGACGCCTATCGGTAGTCCCGTGGGGCGCAGGCCGCGGCCGTCGGTACGACCACCGGCAACCGCCGCACCCTTGATCAGGAGCAGGCTTCCAGGAAGTCCAGGAGGAGGGCGTTGACCCCCGCAGCGTCCTCCTGCTGCATCCAGTGGCCGACGCCCGGCAGGACCACCGAGTCGTGCAGGCCCGGCAGGGTCTCGGGGTAGCGGGCGATGCTGCCGGCGCCCCAGATGGTGGGGCCGTCCTTCTCCCCACCGATGTAGAGCGAGGGCTGGTGGATCGGCGCCTCACGCCAGGCCCGCAGGTCGACCCAGTCGTGGTCCACGCAGCGGTAGCGGTTCAGGCCGCCGGAGAACCCGGCCCTGGCGAACTCTCCGACATAGAAGGCGAGGTCGTCGGCGCCCTGCCATGCCAGCGGACCCGTCGGGTAGCGGAAGCGGTCGTCCAACCGGCCGCCGTCGGCAACGGAGAAGCCGGTCGGTTCTCCCGGGAGCGGCGGCGGTGCGTCCCCCGATGCGCTGAAGATCATCCCCTCCAGCCACCGGGCCGGATCGGTGCCTATCTCGGCTTCGGCCACGCCGGGTTCCTGGAAGTACTCGATGTAGAACGTGTCGTCTCCGCCCATCATCCGGAAGACGTCGGTCGGTCGGAACTCGTTGGGCGGGGTGTAGGCGACGCTCAGGAGGGCGACCGCCCGGAACACCTCGGGGCGCAGCAGCGCCGCAGTGCTGGCGATCGGCGATCCCCAGTCGTGGCCCACGATCACGGCTCCGGCCTCGCCCAACGCCTCGACCACCCCCACGCAGTCCCCGACCAGGTTGACCAGGCGGTAGGCGTCCACCTCTGAAGGACACTCCGAGGACCCGTAGCCACGTACGTCGATGGCCACGGCCCGGTAGCCGGCCGCCGCCACCGCCGGCAGTTGGTGGCGCCACGAGTACCAGGACTCGGGGAAGCCGTGGACGAAGAGCACCATCGGGCCCTCACCCACCTCGGCGACGTGGATCCTCGTTCCATGGGCATCCACGTCATGGCGGACCAGGCCCTCTATATCCATCATGGTGCGCTGCCTTCCGCCGGATCCCCGACCCGTTCCCCAAGGGGCGCGATCCCATCTCCGGGCACCTCTGCAGGTGGCCCGATGCTGCCGTGGACCCAGTCCCGGTCCAGGTAGCAGCCCTGCAGGTAACGCTCCGGGTCGGACTCGCCCTCCCGGCCGTGGAGGACACGTTCGTTGTCGAACACCAGGCACTCGCCCGGCGAGAGCGTGAACCGGTACTCCATCTCAGGGCGGTGCAGGAGCCTGGCGAAGGACCGGTACGCCTCGTAGAAGCCGGACATCTCCTCGAAAGGCGTGTCGAACGGCGCCGCCGACCGGTTGTTGTAGTTGACCGCCAGCACCACCCCACGGTCGTCCACCCCTATGACGGCCGAACGGTTCCGCAGGTCGAACCCGTCGCCCCGCCACCGGAACGGCACCCGGTGACCGGCCAGCAGGTCGAAGGCACCCTGGTCCTCGTCACGCAACGCCTCGGCGGCACTGAAGCCGTCGACCAGCACTGTCACGCCACCGGCCTCGCTGGCCACGAGGCAGTGGAGGAGCTGGAATCCGGGCACCGGGCGGCGGTACGGGTTGTCGGTATGCACGTTCAGCGCCCGCGGCGTGTACGCCAGGTTCACCGGATCGGCCTCAGCGCGTACGTGGAACACCTCGCCGTAGTTGGTCTCCCTGATCGGCCCCCAGATCCCGGCGACGTCACCGATTGAGGGGCCCGTCGGATCAGGACCGCAGGCCAGGCCGTCGACGATCGCCAGGCCGTCGCGTACGAGGGCGACCGTCGTGGCCAACCTTGCTGACGGGTCGTCGCGTCGTGACCACGCCAGCCTCTGGGGCTCCAGGCCCGCCGCCAACCAGGGAACCGCTCCGGAGGAGCTGCGATCCACGCCGTCGTAGCGGTGTGCCTCCAGCCAGTCGACCTCGAAGGTGCTGACCACCCCATCCGGGCCGAACTCCACGCGCAGGTTGCCGTCCACCACCTCGGCGGCGGCGATGACCACCTCTTCCGGGAGCTCCGACACGTCGAACAGGCGCTGGTCGTTGGCCACGTCCCGCGAGCCCTCGTCGCGTGCGTTGTCACGCAACCAGATGGCGTGGAACCTGGCCGTACCCCCGGCCAGCTCCACGGTGAGCACCTCGGCCTCCACCGCCGAGACCGACAGGCCGGTCACAACCGGAACTCCGGCGAGTCCAGCAGGGGCCGCCAGGCCTCCAGCACCGGGATGTCCAGACCGGCGACCTTGCCCCCGTCGTCGAACGACCGGAGGGCCAGGGCGTCCTGTGCGAACGGCTCGGCCTCGAACTCCCGGGCCTCGGCAGCCGACATGGCACCACCCTGTAGGCGCAGCGTCCCGATGGATGCCGGGCTGAGCTCCTCCTCGTATGCCGGGTCCACGAAGCACCGGTACCGCTTGGCTGCAACGTGCAGCCGGACCGGCTCGCTGACCGCCGCCACGAACCGTTCGGCCAGCCACGCCCCTCCCGTCGTGCCGTGGTCCGTCACCCCGAACTCCGAGTCGGGCTGGGCCAGGAAGTGACCGACGTCATGGAGCAGGGAAGCCAGGACGAGCGCATCCTGGGCACCGGAGGCACGGGCCAGGGCCGCAGCCTGCAGGGCGTGCTGCTGCATGCTCACCTGCTCGGAGTAGGTGTTCCCACCAGTGGCGGCGAACAACCCCAGGACCTCCTCCGTGACGTGCATGGCGCGCATTCTGCCCGCTGGGGAGGCCCGTGGCGAGCGCGCCTAGATTCGGCCCCTACCCGCCCCCAGAGGGCGCCGCCCAGCACTAGGACTCACCCATGGCAATCGGCCCCGGCCTGCACATCGAGGATCCCACCGACCCCTCCCTGGACCTCACCATGTCCGAGGGCGCACGACCCGTCTACGACCAGGTGCGGACCTTCATCGCCGACGAGGTGGAACCGGTCACCCTTGAGTTCCACCGGCTGGGGGCTGAACGGAGCGACCACTGGGGCTACCACCCGGGCCAGATGGAAATCCTGGACGGTCTCAAGACCAAGGCCCGCGAGGTCGGACTCTGGAACCTCTTCCTCCCGGATGCCGAGACCGGAGAGGGCCTCTCGAACCTGGACTACGCCTACATCGCATCCGAGCTGGGCAAGAACCCCCTCGCCTCGGAGAGCCTCAACTGCTCGGCCCCCGATACCGGCAACATGGAGGTCCTGGAGAGGGTCGGCACCCCGGAGCAGAAGAAGCAGTGGCTGGAACCACTGCTGAACGGTGAGATCAGGTCCGCCTACGCCATGACCGAACCCGACGTGGCCTCCTCGGACGCCAAGACCCTTGCCTGCCGGGCGGTCCTGGACGGCGACGAGTGGGTCATCAACGGCACCAAGTACTACATCTCAGGGGCAGGCGACCCCCGCTGCAAGATCATGATCACGATGCTGCAGACCAGCCCCGATGGTCCGCCGCACCGCCGCCAGTCTCAGATCCTCGTGCCCATCGACACCCCCGGTGTCACCGTCGACCATCCGATGCAGGTCTTCGGCGACGACGACGCCCCCCACGGCCACATGCACATCACCTTCAAGGATGCGAGGGTGCCGGCATCGAACATGCTGCTGGGCGAGGGCAGGGGATTCGAGATCTCCCAGCTCCGCCTCGGCCCGGGCCGCATCCACCACTGCATGCGGTCCATCGGGGCCGCCGAGCGGGCCATCGAGCTGATGTGCCGCCGGGGACTCCACCGTGAGGCGTTCGGCAAGCCGCTCGCCCACCTGGGCAAGAACATGGAGGTCATCTCCAGGGCCCGGATCGAGATCGAGGCGATGCGCCTCATGGTCCTGAGGGCCGCCAAGGCCATGGACACCATGGGCAACGCCGAAGCCCGGGTGTGGATCAGCGCCGTGAAGGCCATGGTCCCGGAGAAGGTCTGCCAGATCATCGACGCCGCCATCCAGATCCACGGCGCCACCGGCGTCTCGCAGTGGACGCCGCTGGCCGGCATGTACACACGCCAGCGCACCCTCCGCCTGGCCGACGGTCCCGACGAGGTGCACCACTTCGTCGTCGCCCGATTCGAGTTGAACCGTTACCAGGACGGTCCGGGCGACATCCCGATGCTGGACGCCACCGGCCCGGTCTTCTCCAGACCATGATCCGGCCACGCACCCCGTAGGCCGCAACCACGAGGAGATCCGATGACGGACGACCCGCGCTCCCGCAAGCCGGCCACCGCCCACACCCGGGCCGACATCGAGGCCTTCGCTGCCACCCTGCCGCCCGATGACGGTACCGATGCGGCCAACGTGGCCCGGGGCTTCATCGCCACGAGGACCGATCCCGTCATCCCGAAGCTGCTCCCCAACCCGTGGCAGCCCATCACCTGGGACCTCTCGGCATCGGACTTCGTACACGCTGCCTGTCCCGACACCGTCAACCCGTCGCTGTGGCGACAGGCCGGCTTCAACGCCCAGCACGGCCTCTACGAGGTACTGGACGGCTTCTACCAGGTGCGGGGCTTCGACACCTCCAGCATCACGTTCATCCGGGGCGACGTCGGATGGGTGGTCATCGACCCGCTGACCACCACCGAGACCGCCACCGCCGCCTACGACCTGGTCACCGAACACCTGGGCGAACGACCGGTCACGGCCGTGATCTACACCCACTCCCACGTCGACCACTACGGCGGCGTGCTGGGCGTGGTCGACCGGGCCCGGGTGGAGTCCGGCGAGGTTCCGGTCGTGGCCCCGGAGGGATTCCTGCACGAGGCGGTCGCCGAGAACGTGGTCGCCGCTCCCGCCATGGGTCGCCGGGCCACCTACCAGTTCGGGATGCTCCTGCCGGCCGACGAGCAGGGCCACGTGGACCAGGGCCTGGGCAAGGGGGTCCCCACCGGGTCCTCGGCACTGGTGGCTCCCACCATCGAGATCACCGAGACCGGCCAGGAGCTCGTGCTGGACGGCATCCGGATCGAGTTCCAACTCACCCCGGAGTCCGAGGCACCGGCCGAGATGCACTTCTACTTCCCGGACCACCGCGCCCTCTGCATGGCCGAGAACTGCACCGGCACCATGCACAACGTGCTCACCCTGCGCGGCGCCCTGGTGCGCGACGCCCTCATGTGGAGCCGCTACATCGACGAGGCCATGGACCGTTGGGGCGACGTCACCGACGTGGTCTTCGCCAGCCACGGCTGGCCCCACTGGGGAGCCGAGGCATGCAACGGCTACCTCACCCGCCAGCGGGACCTCTACCGCTGGCTCCACGACGAGGCCATGCGCCTGGCCAACAGGGGCCTCACGCCGAACGAGATCTCGGCGGCCATCGACCTGCCGCAGGGCCTCTGGGAGGACTACCTCTGCCACGGCTACTACGGCACGGTCAGCCACAACGTCCGGGCGGTGTACCAGCGGTACCTCGGCTTCTACGACGGGCACCCGTCCAGCCTCGACCCCTACGAGCCGGTCGAGGCTGGGCAGCGCTACGTCGACTTCATGGGTGGCATGGACCGCCTCCTTGAACAGGCCCGTGCCTCCTACGAGGCCGGAGACCACCGCTGGGTGGCCGAGGTGCTCCGCCACGCCGTGTTCGCCGACCCGACCTGCGACGATGCCCGCCTTCTGCAGGCCGACGCCTTCGAGCAGCTCGGCTACCGGGCCGAATCCGGCCCGTGGCGCGACATCTACCTGACCGGCGCCCAGGAACTCCGGAACGGACCCATCGACCTCCCGATCATCCAACGCCCCAAGGACGAGGTGCTCCGGGGCATGAGCCTCCAGCAGATCTTCGACTTCCTGGCGGTGCGCCTGGACGGTCCGGCCGTCGTGCCGCTGGGCCACCTCTTCGTGGACTGGGTCCTACCGGACGTCGCCGACACGGTCAGGGTGGAGCTCTCCAACGGAACCCTGCACTCGCTGCCCGGACGGACGCATGCATCGCCAGACGCAACCGTCACCGGCGACCGGGTGGCGCTGGAGGACATGATCGCCACGGGCACCCCGTTCGCCGAGGTCGTGGAATCCGGAGCGGTCACCATCACCGGCGACGTCGAACGGGTCCTGGGGCTGTTCGGGAACCTCACCGACTTCCCGCTCTTCTGGAACGTCATCGAGCCGTAGACCCGGTCCTCCGAGCCGGCCACCGCCGTAGCGGTACCGGTCCGTTCAGGAATCCAGCCCGGATCGGAGCTCGGCCCCGTGCTGGTCGTTGGTCGGCGGTCGCCGCCTGACCGTCGGCGGCGTCGCCGACATCCGAATCGGAGACCGCACGGACCTGAACTCCCCGTCGCCATCGACGAACACGTCGACCGGTTCCAGCCCCAACTCAGCCGCCTCCAGGAATGCACCGCGCACCGTGTTGATCGGCCCCGCCGGGATGCCGCCGGCACGCAGGCGCTCAAGCCACGCCTCCGTCGTGCCGGTGGCCAGGACCGACTCGATCTCGACCTCCAGCTCGTCGGCGTGTCGCATCCGTGACCCGTTGTCACAGAAGCGGACGTCGGTCAGCCAGTCCTCGCGCCCAAGGACCACGCAGAACCTCTCCCAGAGGCCCGGGCTGGCGGCGGCCACGGCAAGCACGCCGTCCGACGTCCGGTACGGCTGGTACGGGACGATCGACGGGTGCCGGTTGCCCTGCCTGCCCGGATCCACGTCGGCCACGACGTGCCCCGACCCGACGTTCAACAGGCCTGCCAGGGCCGCTCCCATGAGCGAGACCTCCACGTGCTGGCCGAGGCCGGTCCGATGGCGTTCCTCGATGGCCGCCAGGATGGCGATCACGGCGTAGAGACCGGTCAGGTTGTCCACCATTGCCGAGCCGATCTTGGTCGGCTCGCCGTCGGCGTCGCCCGTGATGGACATCACCCCGCTCATGGCCTGGACCAGGAAGTCGTAGCCGGCCAGGCGGGCACCGGCTCCGGTGCTGCCGAACCCGGTGATCGAACAGGTGACCAGGTCGGGCCGTTCGGTGGCCAGCGACTCCCTGTCCAGGCCGAAGCGTTCCATGGTCCCCACCCGGAAGTTGTCGACCACGACGTCGGCGTCCAGGGCGATCCTCCGGGCCACGGCGAGGTCCTCGGCATTCCGGAGGTCCAGTGCGATGCTGCGCTTGTTGCGGTTCAGGCCCAGGTAGTAGGTGCTGGTCGCCGCATCCCCCTCGCCCCACCACGGCGGCCCCCAGGTACGGGTCTCGTCGCCCACGCCCGGCTGCTCGACCTTCACCACGTCGGCGCCCAGGTCACCCAGCACCATCGTTGCCATCGGCCCCGCCAGCACCCGGCTGAAGTCGGCTATCCGGAGGTGGCCCAACGCACCGGTATCGGCACGCTGCTCGTCATCTGGGCTGTCCGGCACGGACGGGAGTCTCGCAGCGGCGGCACGACACGGCAATGCGAGGACCTCGCTTGCCTTCAGCGCCAATCACGGCAAGCATCCGACGGTGCGAGCCGGACCTGTACGCCTGTGACCGACACGAGCACGGACCGGCCAGAGCGCGCGGTCCGGCGGGGCCGGGACGCCCGCGTCGCGAAGCGCCGTACCCGGGTCCAGAGGTGGCTTCCCGAGTTGGAGCGCAGGATCCCCTGGGTGGACCTGCTAGACGACGGGCAGGTCCAGAGGATCCATGACGCCTCCATGGACATCATCGAGGAGGTGGGCGTCGAGTTCAGGTGTGACGACGCCATCGGCATGTGGCGTGCGGCCGGGGCCGACGTTGACGGCGTCACCGTGCGCATCGACCGCGAGCACCTGATGTCGCTGGTCGGCACCGCTCCCTCGTCGTACACGATGGTGGCCCGCGACCCGGCCCACACGGTCACGGTCGGCGATGGCAGGACCATCTTCACCCCCTCCTACGGCGCCCCGTACGTGCTGGACCTGGACGGGGTCCGTCGCCCAGCCACCCTGCAGGACTTCCGTGACTTCACGAAGCTGAACCACCTGTCACCGGCACTGCACATGTCGGGCGGGGTGGTCTGCGAGCCGATGGACGTACCGGTCCCGAAGCGGCACCTCTACATGACGGAGAGCCTCCTGAAGTACTCGTCCAAGCCGTTCATGGGAGCGGTCACCTCCATGGAACGGGCCGAGGACAGCCTGCACATGGCGGGGATCGTGTTCGGCCAGGACTTCGTGCGCGAGACGACCGTCATGACATGCCTGGCCAACGCCAACACCCCCCTGGTCTGGGACAAGACCATGCTGGACAGCGTCCGGGTCTTCGCAGCCGCCAACCAGGCCACGCTCTTCAGCCCGTTCGTGCTGGGTGGCGCGTCGACACCGGCCTCCACGGTCGGGGCGGTCATCCAGGTCAACATCGAGGCCCTCACCGGCGTGGCCTTCTCGCAGCTGGTCCGTGTGGGCGCCCCCGCCCTCTACGGCCAGTGGCTGTCCACCGTTTCGATGCGTACCGGCGCTCCCCAGGCCGGCACGCCTGAAATCTGCCACATGAACCTGCTCACCGCCCAGATGGCCCGCCACTACAACCTGCCGTCGCGTTGCAGCGGCTCCTGCACGAGCTCCAAGATGGTCGATGCCCAGGCCGGCTACGAGGCGGCCCGCAACATGTACGGCGTGCTCATGGCGGGCACGAACTTCGTCCTCTCCACCACCGGCTACCTGGAGAGCGCCATGTGCCAGAGCTACGCCAAGTGGGTCCTGGACAGCGAGCAGCTGGAGCTCATGTACCGGCTGGGCAGCGGGGTCTCGTTCGACGACCTGGACGAGGTGCTGGACTCGATGCGCTCGGTGCCGGCGGGCGGCCACCACCTCGGCACGGAGTACACGCTGGCCAACTTCCAGACCGCCTTCTCGATGCCTGAGATGATGAACAGCGACAACTACGAACAGTGGCTGGCCGACGGGTCCCAGAGCGCCGAGGAGAGGGCGACCGCCAGGTGCCGCCAGATGCTCGAGGAGTACGAGGAACCGAAGCTGGAGGACCACGTCCGCGAAGAACTGGACGACTACGTGGCTCGTCGTGACGCCGAGCTGCCGGACCTGGTCACCTGAGACGGCGACAGCCCACCGAGAACCCCGAGGAATCCGACATGACCACCACCAACGGCACCGCCCCGGAACCACCTCTGCTCCACGGCGTGTGCGCCGCCATGTGCAGCCCGTTCGACGATTCCGGCGAGTCGCTGGACGAGGGGCGGCTGCGCGACCACGTAGAGAGCCTCGTCGAGGCCGGCATCCACGGCCTGGTGCTGGCCGCCGGCACCGGTGAGTTCGCCTTCCTCTCCACCGACGAGAAGCGGCGGGTCTTCGAGGTCGGGATCGAACAGGTGGCAGGCCGCATCCCGGTCATCTGCCAGACGTCGGCGATAACCACCGTGGACGCCATCGAGAACTCCCGGGCTGCGATCGACCTGGGCGCCAGCGCGGTGATGGTCCTCCCTCCCTACTTCGAGGGACCGTTCGAACGCGGGGTCATGTACCACTACGAGAAGCTGGCCCGGGCCATCGACATCCCCATAGTCCTCTACAACATCCCTGCACAATCAGGCTTCGACATCACCCCGGACCTGTACCGGAAGCTCATCGCCATGGAGAACATCGACTACATCAAGGACTCGACGGGCGACCTGATCCGCATCCAGCAGCTGCTGGGCATCGGCGGCCACGTCCTGGCCGGATCCGACCCGCTGGCCCCATTCGCCCTCATGGCCGGCTCAGCAGGGTGGATCTGGGGTGCCGCCAACGTCATGCCGCACGAGTGCGTGGCCCTCTACGACCACATAACCGCCGGTCGCCACCTGGAGGCACTCGAGCTCTGGAACCGGATGCTGCCGGCCAACCTGTTCTTCTGGGACAACGCCGTGGAGGCCGAGTACAACGTGGCGGTCAAGACGGCCACCAACATGGTCGGCCGTCCGGTGGGCCCGTGCCGTCGCCCGGTGATGCCCATGACCCGCCGGGGCCGCGTATCGCTGACCGCCGCCCTCTCCACGCTGCCGACGAACCGGGTGGACCGTGACCGCCTGGTCTTCCGGGAATGGGACGACGAACGCGACTGGCTGGTACGCATGACCAACCGGGCGGGAGTAGGCAGGACGATCCCGACGAGGAGCACCCGATGACCATCAACCTTGCAGATCCGGCGGCTCTGGCCGCATCCGTGCAGCCCCCGACTCGGGCTCTCATCGGGGGCCGCAGCGTGGAATCGGCCAGCGGACGGACCTTCGCCACCCTGGATCCGGCCACCGGTCGCGAGCTGGCCCAGGTCTCCGAGTGCGACGCCACGGACGTGGACCGGGCCGTCGCCGCGGCACGGTCCGCCTTCGAGGAGGGACCCTGGGGCCGCATGGCGCCCGCTGACCGCAAGCTGCTTCTACTGCGGTTCGCCAGCCTGGTGGAGGCCCACACCGACGAACTGGCCATCATCGAGACGTTGGAGGCGGGCAAGCCGATCAGCGACTGCTCGGGTATCGACGTCCCCGACCTGGTCATGACGCTGCGCTGGCACGCCGAGGCGTGCGACAAGCTCTACGACCAGCTCTCGCCGTCGGGCCCCGGCAAGGTCGGGATGGTGGTGCGCGAGCCCATCGGCGTGGTCGGTGCCGTGCTGCCCTGGAACTACCCGCTGATGATGGCCGGCTGGAAGATCGGCCCGATCCTGGCGGCCGGCAACACCTGCGTGCTGAAGCCGGCAGAGCAGACCTCCATGTCGACCATCCGGGTGGCCGAGCTGGCCATAGAGGCCGGGATCCCGGACGGCGTCCTGAACGTGGTTCCCGGATTCGGCGAGACGGCCGGCGCTGCCATAGGCCTGCATCCGGACGTGGACTGCGTGGCCTTCACCGGATCCACCGAGGTGGGCCGCCACTTCCTGCGGTACTCGGCCGACTCCAACCTCAAGGAGGTGCTGCTGGAATGCGGCGGCAAGAGCCCCGTCATCGTCATGGCCGACGCCGACGACCTGGATGCGGCAGCGGCCGGGATCTGCGAGGGGATCTTCTGGAACGGCGGCCAGAACTGCAGCGCCAACTCGCGGCTCATCGTCCAGCACTCGGTCTTCGACGAGCTCATGGAGCGCATCGCCGAGCGCAGCCGGGACTGGGTGGTGGGCGACCCCCTGGTGCCCGAGACGACCGTGGGGGCCATGATCGAGGAGGCCCACCTGGAAAAGGTGCTGGGCCACATCTCCGATGCCCGGGAGGCTGGCTCGACGTGTGCGATCGGCGGCAACCGGGTCCGTCAGGAGAGCGGCGGATGGTTCGTGGAGCCCACCGTCTTCACGAACGTGGATCCCGCCAGCCGCCTGGCACGCGAGGAGGTCTTCGGACCGGTCCTGGCGGTGACCACCTTCGACACGCCCGAGGAGGCCATCCGCCTCGCCAACGACACCGACTACGGGCTGGCCGCCACCATCCACACCACCGACCTGCGCACCGCCCACCTGGCATCGCGGGCCATCCGGGCCGGAACGGTCGCCGTGAACTGCTACGGCGAAGGCGACATCACCACGCCCTTCGGCGGTTTCAAGCAGTCGGGCTTCGGTGGCCGGGACAAGTCGATCGCCGCCCACGAGCAGTACACCGGGCTGAAGACCATCTGGATGGACCTGTCCTGATGGCGGCGCGCTGATCGGACGGGGGAGGCCACGATGGGTGCCGTCACGCTCCTGCCCCGGTACCTGATCGGACGGGGGAGGCCACGATGGGTGCCGTCACGCTCCTGCCCCGGTACGACAGGAACAACGGCTGGTTCGAGACCCTGCCCGAGGTGCCACCGGCCGCACCGCTCTCCGGTCCCACTGAGGCCGACGTGGTCGTCGTGGGCGCCGGGTTCACAGGGCTGGCGGCCGCCCGCAGGCTGGCCGAGCTGCGCCCGGAGGCCCGGATCCTCCTCGTCGAGGCGGGCCGGATCGGAAACAGCGCCGCCGGACGATCGTCCGGCTTCGCCATCGACCACGCCCACAACATCCGCTCCGAGGGCTTCGCCGACTCGGCCACATACGAGAGGCAGCAGATCGCCCTGAACAGGGCCGGGCAGGCCTACCTGGCCGAAGCGGTGACGGCCCACGGCATCGACTGCGACTGGACCTGGGCCGGCAAGATCCACGCTGCGTGTACCGACCGCGGGGCACGGGACCTGGACCGATTCGCAGCCACGCTGGACCTCATCGACGAGGACTACGAGCTGCTGGACCGCGAAGTCACCGTGGAGCGGCTGGGCATCGACTACTACCACCGGGCGCTCCACACGCCCGGGACGGTGCTGCTGCAGCCGGCTGCACTCTGCAGGGGCCTGGCAGCATCCCTGCCGTCCAACGTGACCGTCCACGAGGAGACCCCGGTGACGTGGCTGGACGAGGGCCCGCCCCACGAGCTGTACACCGACGGCGGAACCATCCGCACCCCGGAGGTCGTGCTGGCCAACAACGGCTTCGCCGCCGGCTTCGGCTTCTACGCCCGCCACCTCATCCCGGTCGTGACATGGGGGTCGATGACGCGGCCCCTCACCGACGAGGAGTCGGCTTCGATAGGTGGCGACCTGACCTGGGGTGTGATTCCGGCGGCACCGTCGGGCACCACTGTGCGACGCCTGGTGGACGGCCGGATCCTGGTCCGCAACGTCTACAGCTACAGCCGTCACTCCATGGCCGGTGGCCGCTTCCGGCGTCGGGCCGCCCGGGCCCACCGGGTGGCCTTCGAGCGTCGTTTCCCCGGCCTGGCGCACGTGCCGTTCGACTACTCGTGGGGCGGTGCGCTGTCCATGGCCCGCAACGGCGAACCGGTCTTCGGTCGCCTCGCCGACGGCATCCACGGTGCGCTGGTCCACAACGGCACGGGGCTCAGCCGTGGGGCGATCTGCGGGAAGCTCATAGCCGAGATGGTCTGCGGCGAGGGCTCGGACCTGCTGGACGCGATGCTGGCCAGGGGAAGGCCCAACCGGAACCTCCCCGATCCGCTCCTCGGCTGGGGCGTGAACCTGTACGCCCGCCGGCTGCGGATGCGGTCCGGCCGGGAGATGTAGGGCCCACGGCCCGGAGGGAGGACCCAGATGACACGGACGGACGCACAGGACCAGGAGTCGGCCACACCGGACATCCAGCGGGTCGCCCTGGTGACCGGGGCAACCTCGGGGATCGGACGGGCGTGCGCACTGCGGTTGGCGGCCGACGGCCTGGCGATCCTGGTCGGGGGGCGCGATGTGGAGCGCGCCGACAGCGTCGTGGAGGAGATCAGCGCCGCCGGTGGCACTGCCACCACCGCTCTTGGGGACGTGGCCGATCCCGGCTACGGCGATGCGGCCGTGGCGTCCGCCATCCACGCCTTCGGTCGCCTCGACGTGCTGGTGAACGCGGCCGGCGTGATCACCCGGGCCGACGCCGAGGGCACCTCCGACGAGGAATGGCACCGGGTCATGGCCACCAACGTGGACGGCCTCTTCAGGACCAGCCGGGCGGCCCTGCCGGCCATCCGGGCAGCCGGGGGTGGGTCCATCGTCAACGTCAGCTCCACCAACGGCCTGGTCGGCGCCGTAGGACTTGCCGCCTACTGCGCCTCCAAGGGTGCGGTCACCAACCTCACCCGTGCCATGGCCCTGGACCACGCCCACGAGGGCATCCGGATCAATGCCGTCTGCCCGGGTGCCGTGGACACCCCCATGCTCTACTCGGCGCACGGCGACACCGTCGACGAGGTCAGGGCCGCCAACCTGGCGACCATCCCGGAGGGTCGCATACCGGGCCCCGAGGAGGTGGCCGAGCTGGTGGCCTTCCTGGCCGACGACCGGTCACGTCACATCAACGGAGCGAACCTAAGCATCGACGGGGGGTACACGACAGCATGAGCGGACAGGGGACACAGGGCCGGATGGCCGATCGGATAGTGGTGGTGACCGGCGGTGCACGCGGGATCGGTCGGGCGATTGTGGACCGCCTGGCCGCCGAGGGGGCCACCGTCGTGATCGGCGACCTCACCGATCCAGGCGAGGTGGGGGCGGGCCTGGACGTCGCCGGACATCGGGAATGGGTCCCCCTGGACGTGACCGACGAGATATCGGTCCTGGAGTTCGCGGAGTCGGTGCAGGCTGGGCACGGCGGCGTCGACGTCCTGGTGAACAACGCCGGGATCATGGACACCCGGTCGATCCTGGACGAAACGGTGGCCGACTGGGACCTCACGATGGCTGTCAACCTGCGTGGCCCGTTCCTGATGGTCAAGCACCTTCTGCCGCTCATGGATGGGCGGGACTCGCCTTCGATCATCAACATCGGATCCATCGAGGGGCTGGCCGCCAACGCCCTGCACGCCGCCTACGCCACGTCCAAGGCCGGAATCCACGGCCTCACCCGTGCGCTGGCCGTGGACCTGGGCCCCATGGGAATACGTGTCAACGCCATTGCCCCGGGGTGGATCGACACCGACCTGAACCGCGGCTACGTGGACAGGCACCCGAACCGTGAGACGGCGGTGGCCGAGTTGGCTTCGCTGCATCCGGTGGGACGCATCGGCGATCCCGCGGACATCGCCGCCACCGCCCTCTGGCTGGCCTCGACAGATGCCGGGTTCGTGACCGGCCAGGTGGTGACCGTCGACGGTGGTCGCATGACCCGCCTGTCCATCCCCGCCTCACTGGCCGACGACACCTGAACCGGCCGCCCTTCAGCCCCCCGCCTACCGGTCGGGGTTACGCCAGACGATCAGCACGGCGTTGCCGCCGACCGCCGGATCCTCCATGTAGTCGGGGATCGCCCCAAGGGCCTCGAAGCCGTTCTCCAGCTGGAAGCTGAGGGTCGGGTCGTAGAGCCGCCCCGCCTTCACCTCGTCGACGTACTCGTCAGCCGTCATGGCGTCGATGTGGTCGGCGTAGCCGGGGATCACTCCTCCGGCCACGATCCCGGCCTTCCCGAGGCGCCGGACCACCTCCTTGCGAAGTGCGTAGAGCCCCTTTCCGATGCCGAGACGCCGGTAGCCGGGATCAACCGCGATCGTCACCCCGTAGTACCAGTCGGCGTCGGCCCGGTGGTTGCCGCACGAGTGCTCCCCGACAAGGTCGTCCAGGCAGTGGTTGGGCTCGTCGAAGTCGAAGTCGATGAGGATCCCCACGCCCATGCCGACCGGCCTGTCGCCGTCAAGGGCCACGAAGCCACCCTCGGGAAAGGTTCCACAGAGGATGCGGATGTCCTCGACGCTGAGCAGGTCGACCACTCCGGCCGTCGGGAAGGCTGCCCGCTCAATCGCGGCCAACTCCTCGGCCCAGCGTTCCTGGATCGGGGCGTAGGTGATCTCGGGCATCGGCTCAGGCGGCGAACGGGACGTGGACGTACTCGTTGTGGCTGGGCAGGCCCCACACCGCCCAGAAGTCCAGGGTGCGCGGGCGCATGATCACCGCTCCACTGGATTCGATGTGGAACGGCTCCCTGGATACCTGGCAGATGGCCCCGTCGTCGCGGGTCACGGCCATCAGGACGTGCTCGTCGATGCCGTCCCGGTCCAGCAGCTCGAGGGCCCTGGCCCGGCGCCGGGTGGAGCTGTCCTTCAACACATCGTGCTTGGGGGCCTCCAGGGCCACCGCTTCGTTCCACAGGGCGTGGTTGGTGTGCACGAGCGCATCGGCGTCCAGGGTGACGGTGGGGCGGGCCGTCGGGAAGGCCTCGACCATGTGGCCCTCACCGCTGGCATCGAACACCAGGAAGCTGTGTGCGCCGGCCAGGTCGGCGGCGAGGATGGCATCGCGGGCCGCGGCGGCCGAGTCCTGCAGGAGGGCGTCACGCACGACCGACGTCCACATGACGCCCGGGCACCCGTCTGTGGCGACGAGGTTGTTGATCCCCACGCACACTCCGGCCTCGTTCATCCCGATCTGTCCGACGCACCCCGTGGTGCTGAACACCAGGGCGGCCGGGCCGTCCACAGGCTGGATCCGGAGCAGCACCACGTGTTCGGTAGCGCTGTCGTGCATGTCCCAGGTCTGGCCGTAGAACCCCTGCCCGTCGCAACGGTGGTCAGGGACGATGAACGCCGTGCAGTCGTCCTCGACCACCTCGTCGGGGTGTGGTCCACCGACGACGGCTCGCACCGTGTCCACGAAGTCCGTGAAACCGCCGACCACGACTGCCTCCTCGGGCGTGATCCCCGCGCCTTCGGCGATGCCGCACATCTCCTCGTAGAGGCTGGGCGAGTGCGCCTCGTGGGCCGGGAGGCAGGACCGGGCGATGTCCAGGACGTCGCCACGACTGATCTCACCACCCGCCCAGAACTCCGAGCCGGCAAGCAGGATGCGTTCGGCGGCATAGGTCCGGATCTCCTCGGAGTGGGCCGCACCATGGGCGTTGCCCATGGCCGCCGGGCTGCCTGCAAGGTCCAGGATCCGCATCGGGGGTCGTCTCACCTCGTCAGTCTGGCCCACCATCAACCGACACGCAAGCGTTTCATTCGTTGTTCTACAACTCAACAACTATTTCAGTCGTTACTAGAACCATAGATGGATGATTCAGTCGTCACCCGCGCTGACGAGGTTCCCGAAGCGGTGCAGGGTCCGGCTCACCGCCTGCTCGCGGAGGTGATGACGCAGCTCGAGGCGACCGCTGGCCGTGACCGCTTCGTCTACCAGGTCCACCTCGGCTGCGATGGCCGCCCGACGGATCAACTCGGACACGAAGCCCACCGCACGGATCCGACCGAACCGGTGGGCGCTCAGCGTGCCGGCGAACGTGGCGTCGTCATCGACCGTGGCCCGGCTCACGAGCGGTACCACCCCACAGCGCTCCGACGCCGCCAGCACCCGATCCACCTCGGCCGCCGTCGCACCGGGCCCGACCCGCACGATCAGGTCCGGCAGCGGCCGGTAGCGCAGCACGTTCGCCTCGCAGAACAGGCCCGTCGGGTCGTGCGGAATCCCGTAGTGGTCCTCCCACCAGGCGTCGTCGGCGCTGGCCAGCTCGGCCGCATCCACCTCGGAGAGGTCCGTCGACGGCGCCCACGTGCCGAGCTGCAGGAGGTAGTCGGGACCGCCGGCCTTGGCGCCCACGCCGACCGACGACCTCTTCCAGCCCCCGAACGGCTGGCGCTGCACGACGGCACCGGTGATGGCCCTGTTCACGTAGGCGTTCCCCACCTCGACGGCATCCAGCCAGGCATCCACCTCGGCCGGGTCCAGGGAGTGGATGCCCCCGGTCAGGCCGTAGTCCACGGCGTTCTGGACCTCGATGGCCTCGGCCAGGGTGTCCACGGCGATCAGGCCCAGGACCGGTCCGAAGTACTCGGTGCGATGGAACTGTGATCCGGCACGCACCCCCACCTTGATCCCCGGCGTCCACACCCGGCCGTCTGCGTCCAGGCGTCGCGGCTCGAGCAGCCACTCCTCGCCGGGAGCCAGCACGGTCAGGGCATCCAGCAGCTTGCCGGTCGCCGGCGCCACGAGGGGGCCGAACACGGTGGCCGGATCGGTGGTGGGACCGACCTGCAGGGAGGTCGCCGCATCCACCACCTGTCTCAGGAACCGCTCGTCGGTGGCCACCGGACCCACCAGGATCCCCAGGCTGGCAGCCGAGCACTTCTGGCCCTGGTGGCCGAACGCCGAGCGCACCAGGTCGGCGGCCGCCAGGTCCAGGTCGGCCTGGGCGGTCACGACCAGAGCGTTCTTGCCGCTGGCCTCGGCGAAGAGCCTCATGTTCGGGTCCCAGCAGCGGAACAGGTCGGCCGTCTCATGCGAGCCCGTCAGGATCACACCATCGACAGTGGTCACCAGCCGACGGCCGACCTCGTCGTCGGGGGTACGGACGAACCTCAGCACGTCGGCCGGGACGCCGGCGGCCCAGCAGGCCTCGGCCACGATCTCGGCGCAACGGGGCGTCTCGGGAGCCGGCTTGAACACCACGGCGTTGCCTGCAGCCAGCGCAGCCAGCGTCCCGCCGGCCGGTATGGCCACCGGGAAGTTCCACGGGGGAATCACGGCCACCACCCCCAGCGGGGTGAAGTCGGCGCCGTCGATGCGTTCCAGCTCCGTCGCACGTTCGGCGTACCAGCGGGCGAAGTCGACCGCCTCTCCAATCTCCGGGTCCGCCTCGGCCACCGTCTTGGATGCCTCGTGCATCATGGCCAGGAGCAGGTCGTCGTGTCGGGCCACGAGCTCGTCGGCCACGCGACGCAGCACCTCGCACCTCTCGGAGGCCCCACGTGCGGCCCACTCGGCCTGGGCGGCACGGGCCGTGGCCACCTCCGCATCGATCCCGTCGATCGTCGAGGTGAGCGTGGTCCGTACCGGTTCGAACTCCCTGGCCGCCAGCGCGTCCAGCCGGCGGCGGGTGGCCGGAAGCGTCGGATCGCCGTCGGGCTGGTTCCGGAACCGTCCACCACCCTCCGGCGGCACCTCGGCCTCCCGGCGGGGCAGGTCCCCCACCTTCCAACGGCCGGCCACCGCTGCACGGAAGCACCCGGCCTGCTCCTCGAAGTCCGGCGTGCCCGGACGCAGGGTGAACAGGTGGTGGAGGAAGTTCTCCTCGGAGCTGTTCTCCTCGAGGCGGCGGAAGAGGTAGCTGACGGCCACGTCGAAGTCATCGCGTCCCACTATCGGCGTGTAGAGGAGCAGGCCCCCAGCCTCGGCCCGGACCACGCGGGCCTGGGACGGCGCCATGCCCTGGAGCATCTCGAACTCCACCCTGTCGGCCACGCCGCGTGCCTCGGCCAGCAGGTGGGCCCAGGCCACGTCGAACAGGTTGTGGCTGGCCAGGCCGATGCGGACAGAACGGGCGTGGATGGGTCGCAGGGCCCAGTCCACGCAACGCTTGTAGTTGGCGTCCACCTCGGCCTTGGTCCCGTAGGGCGCCTGTACCCAACCGTGCATCGCGGCATCGACCCTCTCCATTGCCAGATTGGCTCCCTTGACCAGCCTGACCTTCACGTCTCCCCCGCCGGTGCTGGACCGTGCGCCGGCCCATGCCGTGATGCGCTGCAGGGCCCCGAAGGCATCAGGCAGGTAGGCCTGCAGCACGATTCCTGCCTCCAGGTCCTTCAGGTCGGGTTCGTCCAGCAGCTCCATGAACGCCCGGAGGGTGACCTCCAGGTCCCGGTACTCCTCCATGTCGAGGTTCACGAAGGTGGTCCGACCGGCCTCCGTGGGGGCTGCCGCAGCCGCCCGGTAGAGGACCCGGAGTCGGTCCTTGATGCGTTCCAGGGTGTGGTCGAACGCCCACATGTTGAGTTGGCTGGCGATGGCCGAGACCTTCACCGAGACGTAGTCGACCGCCGGATCCCGGATCAGCTCGAGGGTGCGCTCGAAGCGACGGGAAGCCTCGCCCTCGCCGAGGACGGCCTCGCCCAGGAGGTTCACGTTCATGGCGTAGCCATCGGTCCGACGCCGGGCCAGGTGGTCGTGCATCGGACCCGGAGCGGCGTCCACCACCATGTGGCCGACCAGTTGGCGGAGCCGGCGGCGGGCCAGCGGCATGACCAGCCGGGGCAGGGCCGGCGCCAACCGGGCACCGACCTGGAGCATCAGCCGGTCCATGCGACCCAGGAACCCCGGCAGGTCCCGGTCGGTGACGAGGCGGACCAGCTGCTCGGCGGCCAGCACGTCCTGGCGGTGCCGGGCGACCCGGTCCACGAACCGCATCGTGAATCCGATGCCGCCCGGATCGGCGATGATCGCCCGCATCCGGTCGGTGGAACGGCGCTCGGTGGGCGTCTCGGACGAGTGGGCCTCGGTCAACCAGCGGGCCACGACCGCCACGGCGTCCTCGGCAAGGGCGTCCGGATCGACGTGCCGGCCGGCCCCGTCCGAGGCCGGGCCGGTGGCTCCGGGACCGGGTTCGTCTCCATGGGAGGCACGGCGTCGCTCTCGGGTCATGACTATGCCTACATAGTCGGGATCGGACCGTTCGGGGTCTTGTACGATCCGCGCACACATGACCCCGATTTCGGACAAATCGACGGCGGACACCCCGCCGGGAGGGCCACCGGACCACGGCTGCCCCCCGGAACTGCTCGAGCTGTTCGATGCCCTCCCCAACGTGATGTTCTGCTGGAAGGGCCCCGACGACCGGTACGTGGCCGTCAACCATGCCTTCGTGCGACGCTCAGGCCGGACAGACCGGCGCGACGTCGTGGGGGCACGTGCCATCGACCTGTTCCCCGCTCCCCTCGCCGGGCGCTACGAGGAACAGGATCGCCAGGTGTTCTCCGACGGCGAGGCACTCCGCGACGAGCTGGAGCTGATTCGACGTCCCGACGGTTCCACCGGCTGGTACCTGACCACGAAGCTCCCGGTCGTGCGCGACGGCGAGGTGGTCGGCTTGGTCAGCGTCAGCCGAGACCTGGAGACACCCAGCGACGAGGGAATCGCCATGGAATCGCTGACCCGCGTGGTGGAGCTCGTCCAGGCCCGGGCCGACGGGGCCCTCAAGGTGGCCGACCTGGCCGCTGCTGCCGGCTGTTCGGAAGGCCAGCTGGAACGACGGATGAAGAAGGTGTTCGGCCTCACCGCGACGCAGTACGTGCTGCGCGTCCGGGTGGACCGTGCTGCCGGCCTCCTGGTCGACACCGACCGGCCGATCGCCGACATCGCTGTCGAATGCGGATTCTCGGACCAGGCGAACCTGACCCGTCTGTTCGGACGCCTGATCGGCGAGACGCCTGCCCGGTTCCGGGCAACCAGGAACGCCTGAACCCGTTCAGGCGTAGGACGGTCAGGCGGCGGACCGCTCCACACGGATCGGCACGCCCAACTCCCACAGCCCGAGGGCATCGGCGATCGGCACCGGTCGATGCACCTCGCCGTTGTGGTTGACGCCGTAGAGCTCGGCGGAGATGTCCTCCGCATCGACCCTGAGGAGAACCGAGTAGACGTCGTGGAAGGCCTTCAGCCGTCGCTCGGCACCGCTGATGTTGGGCCTGGCCTCAACGACGAGGGTCGCTGTGGTGGACGAATCACCGAAGCTCAGGACCGAGCCGAGGTCGTTTGACTCGACCGACTTCACGATTCCGGTCGCTGCCGGTGTGCCGGACTTCGTGGTGGTTGCCACTAGGGCGCCTCCTGCATCTGTGGACTCGTTGATTCTACCGGCGGTCCCTCCCAGCCCCGACCGCCCACCCCGGGTACCGACCTCCCGATCAGGGTGATCCAGCGGCCAGACTGTGGAAATGGTGGACGGGAGTCGGGCGGCTGGACGCCTCGTGGTGGCCGACGACGTGTCCGAGGCGCTGGCCGCTGGCCGTGCCGTCGTGGCCCTGGAGTCCACGATCATCAGCCACGGGATGCCCCATCCGGACAACGTCTCGACGGCGCTGGCCTGTGAGGCGGCGGTCCGGGACGCCGGAGCGGTCCCGGCCACCGTCGCCGTGATCGACGGGACACTGCGCGTCGGCCTGGCCGATGACGAGGTGGAGAGGCTGGGCCGGGCCGACGATGTAGCCAAGGTGAGCCTCCGCGACCTCGGCTGGGTGCTGTCCGGTGGGGGTCTGGGCGCCACGACCGTGGCTGCCACCATGCACGCCGCTGACCTGGCAGGCATCCGGGTATTCGCCACGGGTGGGATCGGCGGGGTCCACCGCGGCGGCGACCTGGACGTGTCGGCCGACCTCACGGCACTGGGAAGGATCCCGGTGGCGGTGGTCTGCAGCGGCCCCAAGGCGGTGCTGGACGTGGCCCGGACCCTCGAGGCCCTGGAGACGCTCGGCGTGCCGGTCATCGGCCAGGGCGTCGACGTGCTGCCCGAGTTCTGGACCCGCGGCACCGATCTGGCTGTGGGCACGAGGTCCGACGACGCTGCACGCACCGCCGCCATCCTGGAGGCCCACTGGGGTTGCGGCCTCACCACCGGTGCCGTGGTGGCGAACCCGATTCCGGTCGGGCACGAGTTGGACCGGGACATGATCGCCGCAGCGATCGAATCAGGCCTCGCCGCCGCTGCCACCCGGGGGATACGGGGTCGCGAGGTAACCCCGTTCCTGCTCACGCACGTCGCTGCGGCCACCGACGGCCGGAGCCAGGTGGCCAACATGGCGCTGGTGCGCGACAACGCCGCGGTCGCAGGTCGCATCGCCGTGGCGCTGGCCACCCTCCATGGCTCCACGGAGGCTCGGGTCGGGAGCGCCGGGTGACACGGGGTGGGGTGATCCTCACCGGGGGAAGCATCCATCCGATGGTCGTCGGCGACACCGCCACCGCCGAGGCGGTACGCCTGGATGGTCGTCGGATCACACACGTCGGGAGCCTCGAGGCTGCCCGCGCCCTGGGCGACGCCGACATCGTGGACCTCGAGGGTGCCTGCCTGATGCCGGGATTCGTCGACGCCCACACCCATCCCCTGATGCACGGACAGTGCGGAAGCTGGGCCGACCTGTCCATGGCCTCCAGCGTGGACGAGGTGCTGAAGCTGATGGGCGAGCATGCACGGCTGGAGGCCCGGACCGGGCCCGTCCGCGGCTTCGGCTACGACCACCACAGGCTCGTCGAGAGCCGGCACCCGACGGCGACCGAGCTGGACCGGGTGGCCGACGACCGGACCGTCATGGTCATGCACGTCAGCGGGCACGGCTTCTCCGTCAACTCCCACGGCCTCGCCGAAGCGGGGATCACGGCCGACACCGCGACCCCCATCGGCGGCCTCATCGGCCACGACACCGACGGACGGCCCGACGGTCGGGTCTTCGACGCCGCCTGCGACCTCCTCACCGGCGGGGACGGGGTGAAGGTCGGCAACCACGGACCGAACCTCCACCTTCCGGACCATCCCGACGACCTGGCCCTGATGCTCGACGCAGCCCAGGAGGAGTTCCTCGCCGCAGGGATCACCTCGGTCGGCGACTGCCAGGTGACCGAACGCGAGATGCGGACCTTCCTGGCCGCCCGCGATGCCGGTCGCCTCCGGCTCCGCGTCACCATGTACGTGCTCTCCAGCCACGTGGATGCCCTCCGCCGCCTGGGCCTCGACTCCCGACTGGGCGACGACCTCCTGGCCTTCGGTGGCGTCAAGCACTACGCAGACGGGGCCCTGACCGGCGGCACCGCCTACCTGCCTTGTGGTTGCGGCACCACCCACGGCTACCTGTACCACGAAGCCGGCCGGCTGGAGGACCTGCTTGCCGCCTCGGCTGCGGCCGGCCTCCAGACCGCCACGCATGCCCAGGGGCCCGATGCCATCCAACTGGTGCTGGATGCCCTGGATCGCCTGCCTCCCGACCCGGGGCTGCGCCACCGCATCGAGCACTGCGGATTCCCCACCGACGAGCAGCTCGTGACAATGCGACGCCTCGGAGTCGTCCCGGTACCCCAACCCACCCAGGTCCACCTGTTCGGCGAGGGCGTACGGAGCGACCACCCGGACCTGGCCGAGCGCATGTACCCCTCGGGCCTGATCGCCGAAGCGGGGCTGCCGGTGGTCCTCTCGTCGGATGCCCCGGTGACCAGCCCGGACGTGCTGCTGGCCTGTTGGGCCGCCGAGACCCGGATCACGGCAGCCGGTCGGGTCCTGGGCGGGGCCTGCCGGATCACCCGTCGAATGGCATTCGAGGGCTACACCCGGGGCGGGGCCCACGCCCTGCGCCGTGACGACGTGGGATCACTCACGCCGGGTCGCCTGGCCGACCTGGCGATCCTGGACGCCGACCCGTTCACCGTCGCCACCGAGAGCCTCCCGGACGTGTCGGTCACCGGGACGTGGGTCGATGGCCGCCCAGCCTGGACAGGCGAAACCGGTGTGATCGACGTGGGCCGGGTTCAGGCCTGATCCTGGATCGGCCTCACATGGCGGAGCCACAGGCCGCCACCCTGGTGCGGGCGGGGGTCGTAGGAACGTTGGCCCAGCAGCCTCTGGACCCGGGTGGAACGTCCCGCCAGCTCGTCGACCGTGTGGTCGAGGGGATGGGCCTCCTCCGGGGTCAGCCACCCGACCACGAAGCTGAGGTGCAGGGCCCTGCGTCATCGGTCGGGGGTCCGATTGGCCCCTCCCCCGTGAAGGACCCTGCCGGAGTAGACGAACGCATCACCGGGACCCAGCTCAGCCGGCACCGACTCCTGAGCGGGGTCGGAAACCTTGATGTCCGGCCACCGGTGGCTTCCGGGAACGGCTCGTGTGGCGCCAAGTTCCTCTGTGACCTCCTCCAGCCCGATCATGGCGCTGATCGTCACCTCGGGGGTGTCGGGCCATGTGGCCGCCATGTGCTGGAACCAGTTGTCGGCATCGCGGTGCAGTGCCTGGGCCGGCTCCCCCGGGCCGATGTACATGACCTGCGCTGTGTTGACCCAGTACGACCCGCAGTTGGGCAGGAGCACGGCGTCGGCCAACGCCGCATACACCGGGTTGTCGAGTAGGTCGAAGTACGCAGGGCTGAGCGTTCCGAGGCTGGAGAACCGGACGGTATTGGCCCCGACGAAGGTCTTCCCGTCCGCTCCGAGGCCCTGGTCGGCGCTTCCCGGCGGGACGGTCGTGGAGAACCGGTCCGCAGCGGTGCGAATTGCGTCGACGGTGGACCGGTCGACCATTCCCTCGACCACCACCCCACCATCGGCGTGGTACGCGTCCAGGATCGTCGGCAACGGGGCACCAGCCGGCAGCCTCGTCAACGATGCCGGGCTCATGGCCTGACCGCCCCCTTCTCCTCCCGGGCCGCCTCGACGGTCAGGCGGGGGTTCAGCTGGTCGGTGGAGGTGATGAGGTGCAGCAGGGCTCCGGTGGGCGACGCCATGGCCCGCTCGAACGCAGGGGCGAACCCATCGGTCGCCGTCACACGTTCGGCGTGCATGCCGTAGGCCCCGGCCAGGACCACGAAGTCCGGGTTGACGAGGTCCGTGGCCGAGACCCTTCCGGGGTGGTGCAGCTCCTGGTGCATTCGGATGGTCCCCAACGAGGAGTTGTCCACCACCAGCACGATGGGCCGGGCATCGGCCTGCATGGCGGTGCCCAGCTCCTGGAGGTTCATCTGGATGTCGCCGTCCCCGGCAAAGCAGACGACGGTCCGGTCAGCATTTGCGACCTTTGCTGCGACAGCGGCCGGCAGCCCGTAGCCCATCGTGCCGTTCTGCGGGGCCAGCAGCCTGGCGTCCGCGCCGTAGAGGAGGAACTTGTTGGGCCAGGCCGAGAAATTCCCGGCTCCATTGGTGACCACCACGTCGGGCGGAAGGCGTTGTCGCAGCCAGGCCATCACCTCGCCCATGTCCAGGTCGCCCAGTTGCGGTGGGCAGTCCAGGGTCTCGAGGAAGGCGGCCCGGCGTTGGACCCGCCAGTCGGTCCGACGGTCGACTGCCGGCGGCTGCATGGCGGCCAGGGCACGACAGGCTGCGTTGGGGCCGGCGTTGACCGTCACCTCGGCAACCACCACCTTGCCGAACTCGAAGGCCGAGGCGTGCACGTGGACGATCCGCTGGCCGTCGTTCGCCTTCCCATCGGTCCCGAAGAGGCTGTATACCCCGGTGGTCATCTCCCCGAACCGGGCGCCGACCGCCAGGATCACGTCAGCCTCCACCAGCGTCCTGCGCACAGCGGGCGGCATGCCCACGCCCGCCTCGCCGACGTAGTGGTCGTCGGTGTTGTCGAACAGGTCGTGGCGCCTGAAGGTGACCACCACCGGTAGGTCCTGTCGAGTGGCCAGTTGGCTCAGCGCCATCCGTCCGTCGGTGGTCCAACCGCCACCGCCGACCAGGAGGACGGGTCGCTCCGCGGCAGCCAGCACGGCGTTCACCGCGTCGACGTCCCCAACCGACGGAGGTCGCTCGTCGATCTGGACCGGTGGTCCGGGTTGCGTGGTGGCGACCTCTCGCAGGACGTCCTCCGGCAGGGACACCACTACCGGGCCGGGCCTTCCCGTCATGGCCACCGTGAACGCCGCCTCGACGACCCTCGGGAGGTCGTCGGCCGAGTCCACCTCGACCACCCACTTGGCCAGGTCGTCGAAGAACGACGTGTACTCGATCTCCTGGAAGGCCTCCAGGCCGCGATGGGACCGACCCACCTGACCCACGAAGAGGATCATCGGCGTGGAGCCCTGGTCGGCTGTGTGCACCCCGATGGAGGCGTTCGTGGCGCCCGGCCCCCGCGTCACGAAGCAGATCCCCGGCCGGCCGGTGAGGCGTCCCCATGCCTCGGCCATGTATGCGGCGCCGCCCTCCTGTCGACACGTCACGAACCGGAGTCGGTCCTCGACATCGTGGAAGGCGTCCAACACCGCCAGGTAGCTCTCACCCGGTACGCCGAATGCCGTGTCGACCCCCTGGGCCAGCAGGCAGTCGACGAGGAGCTGCCCCCCGGTCCGGTCTGTCATGTCGCCAACCGGTCCTATCACCGGTTCGGGCGTCCACGCCCGACCAGGAACAGCACGCAGGCGGCCAGGAACAGCAGTGAGCCGATGATGAAGAGCGGGTCACCGGCCCGTATCGAGCCCGCGGTGAAGAACAGCGCACATGCCACGAACATCCACCAGCTCATCCCCTCGGTGTCACGCATCCCGACAGCCTGCCAGCCGCGCCGGCCGGACGGCGACGCCGCGGCACCACCGGGCTACCGTCGACGTCAACCGCCGACCGGCGACCGGACTGAGGAGCGACTTATGGACCTGGGACTTTCGGGGAGGACGGCCCTGGTGACGGGCGCATCCAGTGGACTGGGGCTGGCGACGGCACGGGCGCTGGCTGCTGAGGGCGTCCGGGTGGCCCTCGTTTCGCGTTCGGCCCAGAAGTTGGCCGCAGCCGTGGCCACAGTCGACGGCGACCCGATCACCGCCACGGCAGACCTGTCGGACGACCCGTCGATCGAGGCCATGCTGGCCGAGGTCACGGCGGCCCTGGGCCAGGTCGACATCCTGGTGGCCAACGCCGGCGGCCCACCGCCGGGGGGCTTCGCCTCCACAGACCTGGAGACCTACTCCCTGGCCCTCCAGTTGAACCTGCTGTCCACGATCCGGATGTGCAAGGAGCTGGTCCCGGCCATGCAGGAACGCGGCTGGGGACGGGTGATTGCCATCACCTCGTCCACCGTGCGCGAGCCCAGCCCGGTACTGATCCCGTCGACCACGGCCCGTGCCGGCCTGACCGGCTTCCTCAAGACGATGGCCACCGAGGTGGCACCCGACGGGGTGACCGTCAACTCGGTCCAACCGGGCCCGCACGCCACGGCTCGCCTGGCCGAGATCTACGACGACCTGGAGGCGGTGGCGGCCAGCGTGCCGGTGCGCCGTCTCGGCGACCCCGACGACTTCGGTCGGGTCGTGGCCTTCCTCTGCTCCGAGTCGGCCCGGTCGATCACCGGAGCAGCGCTGCCGGTGGAGGGCGGCTCGCTCCGGGCCATCCAGTAGGCGGCCGGGGCGGCCGCCTCAGCCGCAGCAGGTCGTATCGGATCCCGGGGCGGCATGCCGCTCGACCAGGACACTCTCCATCTGGTCGGAATCAGCCGTCCTGACGTACCACTCCCAGCGGAGGTCGTCAGGGGCCTCCAGCCATGTCTCGGTCTTCTCGGCGTAGCAGCACTCGGTGTCGTCGACGCCCGTGGTCTCCAGGCCGGCGGCGGCCAGACGGGCCTCGGCGGCCACCACCTCGGCGGCGGTGCCGACCTCGACGCCCAGGTGGTTGATGGTGCCTCCCCCACCCGGCTTCTCGAACAGCACCAGCTTCAGTGGCGGATCGTCGATGGCGAAGTTGGCATAGCCGGGCCGCACCTTGGCCGGCCCGGTCCCGAACATCGAGGAGTAGAAGTCGATGGCCTCCTCGAGGTCACCGACGTCGATGGCCAACTGCAGTCTGCTCATTGGGGCTCCCTCCGTTCGAGGCCAGCCTACGAACCGGCGGCCACCTCGGCGAGCGTGGCCAGGAAGCGGTCGTTCTGGGCCGGTGTCCCGATCGTGACCCGCATCCCCACACCGGGGAACGGCCGGACCACCACGCCCCGCTTCTCCATCTCGGGGAAGACCACGTCGGTCCGCGACCCGAGTGGCAGGTACACGAAGTTGGCGTGGGCGTCGGGTAGGTCCCAGCCGTCGGCCCGCAACGAGGCCACCACCCGGTCCCGCTCGGCGGTGATCCGGTCGACCACCGCCTGCACCTCGTCACGGGCCGCTATCGCAGCCAGCGAGGCCACCTGGGCCAGGTGGTTCACCGCGAAGGCGATCAGGACCTTGTCCAGCTCGACGACCACCTCGGGGTCGGCCACCGCGTAGCCGGTGCGCAGGGCGGCCAGGCCGAACGCCTTGGAGAAGGTCCGCAACACGACCACGTTCGGATGCCCGGGTTGCAGGTCGGTGATCGGATCGCCCAGATCAGCGGTCACGAACTCCCGGTAGGCCTCGTCCACCACGACCAGCACGTCGTCGGGAACCTGCTCGACCAGGCGGCGGAGCTGGTCCACATGGACCGCCGTGCCGGTCGGGTTGTTGGGGTTGGCCAGCAGCACCAGCTTCGTCCGATCGGTGACCGACGCGGCCACCGCCTCCAGGTCGAAGGTGTGGTCCACGAGAGGCACCGTCACCTCCACCCCACCGGTGAGCTGCACGTCGATGGGATAGGCCTCGAACGAGGGCCATGGGTAGACGACCTCGTCGCCCGGGTCCACGTAGGCCAGCAGGAGCTGTTGGAGGAGGCCCACGGACCCGCAGCCGGCCGCCACCCGGTCCACGTCGACGTCCAACCATCCGGCGATGGCCGCTCGGAGGTCCGCCGCCCGGTGGTCGCCGTACCGGTTCACGTCGCCGGCAGCGGCGGCGATGGCCTCCACGACGGCCGGCACGGGCGGATACGGGTTCTCGTTGGACGCCAACTTGATGGCGTCGGTGATCCCGTGCTCGTCCTCGGCCTGGGCGGCCGACTTTCCGGGCCGGTAGCTGGCCATGGCGGCCACAGCTGGCCTTACGCGTCCGACGCTCACGGGCCGGTACCTCCCTCGGGGTGGACGGGCACGGAGACGACGCAGTGTGCGCCGCGCCCCGGGTTGAACATGTCGTTCGGATCGAATGCCTTCTTGACGCGCCGCATCAGGTCCAGCTCCACCTCGGACTTCTGCCCGGCCAACCTGACCAGCAGGTCCTGGCCCACGCCGTGTTCGGCGCTGATGGTCCCGCCGAGGCTCCAGATCAGCTCGTCCACCGCCGCCGTGGTCGCCGCCACCAGGTCGGGTGCCAGGCGTCCGCCCCTGGCCAGGGACGGAAGCACGTAGACGTGGAGGTTGCCGTCGCCGAGGTGGCCGAACGAGAAGACGACGGCGTCGGGCCCGCAGACCTCGCCGGCAATGGCCTCGACACCACGCTGGAAATCGACGATCCGGTCGATCGGCACGGCGGCATCGAACTTGGCCCCCTTGCAGTCGATGAGGGTCTCCGGGGGAAGTTCGTCGCGCAGCCGCCACAGGTTCTCCTCCTGGGCGGCCGTATCGGCCACCACGGCGTCCAGCAGCAGCCCCGCCTCCACCGCCTCGCCCAGGAACCGGGTGACCTTGTCGTCCACGGGGACGCTGCTGGAGAACCGGGCCAGTAGGTACCAGTCGGACACCGTCGTGATCGGTCGGGCAATACCGATCTCGGAGACCGCTGCGGCCAGCCCCATCTCGGGGACCAGCTCGAAGGCGGTCAACCCACCGTGGTCGATCGCACACGCCCGGCCGTAGAGGTCGTTCACCTGCCCCAGGTCGGAGATGGCGGCGAACATCGACCGGTGGTGGTCCTGACGGGGATACAACTTCAGCACCACAGCCGTCACCACGCCGAGCGACCCCTCCCCTCCGATGAACAGGTGCTTCAGGTCATAGCCGGTGTTGTCCTTCCGTAGGGCCCGGAGACCATCGAAGACACGGCCATCGGCCAGCACGGCGCTGAGGCCCAGCACGTTCTCCCTGGTGGACCCGTAGCGCAGGACGTTCAGGCCGCCGGCGTTGGTCGAGACCGCCCCACCCACGGTCGCTGTCCCCCGTGCCCCCCAGTCCATGCCCAGTTGGCGATCCACCCCGGCCGCTGCCTGCTGGACCTGCTCGATGGTGCAGCCGGCCTCGGCTGTGATGGTGAACTGTGCCGGGTCCACCGAAAGGACCCTGTTCAGGCGCGAGGTGGAGAGCAGCACCGACGGTCTGTCGCTGGTCGGCACCGACCCACCGGACAGTGACGTGTGCCCACCCTGGGTGACCACGGCCACGCCGGCCCGGGCACTCGCACGCACGACGGCCTGCACCTCGGCGACCGTGCCGGGCCTCGCTATGAGGATCGGGGTGCCGGAGTAGGCACCCCTCCAGTCGACGGTCAGGCCGGGCGCATCGGCCGGCTCCAACCAGCCACCGGGACCCAGCAGGTCCCGGAGCTCGTCGGCCAGCTGGTCTGGAACGTCGGGACCGCTCATCGTCTGGGACTCTAGGACAGCCGTCCCCGTGAGGATCCCGCCCGGCGTGGTGACCCGCCCGTCGTCAGACCCAGGGGCAGTTGGAGTTGCGGTCCCCGAACGTCGTGCCGTCTGCGTAGCGCCCCAGCGTGAACGGTCGCAGCTCCTCGGGCTTCTCCCCGTGGACCAGCATCGAGGCGGTGAGCTTCCCCACGCCGATCATCTTGAACCCGTGGTTGGAGTCCGCGATGACGAAGGCGTTGTCGGCCACGTGGTCGAAGATCGGCACGTTGTCGGGGGTGAAGGCGCCGATGCCGCCGTTGCGACGCTGCTTGAAGTACGGCTCCAGGTCCTCGAAGCGTTCGAAGAGCATTCCGAGGGTCCGGCAGTAGTACTCGGGGAACCAGTCGTCTGCCTGGTAGGCGTCGCTGAGGTGTCCGTACGGGTCCACCTCGGCTTCCGGTCCCATTCGGATCGGGATGGTGCCGCCCTGCAGGCCCGGTGCCCCCACACGCTCGGCGGCGTACCTCGTGTACGTGTAGACGTGGTCCTGGATCATCTCGCCGTCACGTCCGTAGACCGGCGTGTTCATCAGCTCGACGTGTAGCACGGGGCTGTCGCGCCCGTCGGCGGTGCGATAGTCGACGCCCGGCGGCAGGAACACCTCGCCCTCCAGCAGGCGCCAGTAGGTCCACATGGCCATGTCCGCCTCGATATGGCCATCGGGGTAGGTGACGTCCAGACTGGACGGGCCGCCCAGCCACTCCCAGTGCTTCGGCGTCCACGCTCCGGCACCCACCACCACCTGCTCACACTGGATCCGACCAGCGGTCGTCTCCACGGCGGCGACCGACCCGGAGGCATCCAGGTCGTAACCGGTGACCGCCACGCCGTAGACCCGCTGCACGCCGAACTGCCGGCACTTCTGGTCCAGGCCCCACATGACCATATGGGTGCCGGCGTAGCCGGACCTGTGCTCGTGCAGGACCACGTCGCAGTTCTGGGTCTTGAAGTCGGGCCAGAGTCCCTTCAGGAACCGGTGGGCGTCAGCGCCCGTGTACAGGTCCGAGGGATACCCGCTGGCGATCTGTGACTCGTTCAGCCGCACGTAGTCCTCGGCCTGGTTCTCCTCGCCGATCGACACGTAGCCGACCTGCTGGAATCCGAAGTTGATGGGGTCGGACTCCCACACCTCGACGCTGGCCCGCAGGATGGCGTGCAGTGGGCCGGTCATGTAGAGGTTCCGTATGCAGCCGCAGGCCAGGCCGGTCGCCCCGGCGCCCGGGCCGGCCTTGTCGATGAGGACGACGTCGGAGCCGGTGCCCTTCCCCGTGCGTTCCAGTTCCATGGCCAGGTGGTACGCCGTGGACATGCCGTGGATGCCGGCACCCACCACCACGAAGCGGGCCGAGGGCGGGAGCGGTGCCGCGTCGTGCACCGGAATGACCGGCGGGTTCTGCATCACCCCGTCCACGATGGACGGGGTGGGGCGGTCCATGAACGGGTACCACTGGTTCTGGCCTTCTGCCGGCCGACCGATATTCGTCACGTTGGATCCTCCTGCCATTGACCACACCCGGCGTCATCACCGGGAGGTGGTCGGGTCGGCGCAGTCTGCCGTCCGGAGGGCCTGTAGGAAAGCCCCAGCCGATCAGGTTCAGCCGGTGCCGTAGACGGCGCCCCCGTCGACCTTTATGACCGAACCGGTGGTGAAGGAGGAGGCGTCGCTCGCCAGGTACAGCGCCGCTCCGACGATCTCGTCGACCTCTCCGGCGCGTTGCAGGGCGAGGTTCCGTCTGAACACCTCGTGGGCGCTTTCGGGCCAGTGCGTAGAGATGTCGGTCAGGAAGGGGCCCGGCTGCAGGCAGTTGACACGCACCGTCGGTCCGTAGGCGCGGGCGAAGGACTCGGTCAGCGAGTGCACCCCTGCCTTGGCCGCCCCGTAGATCGCCTCGATGGGCGTGGGAGCCGATGCCGATACGGAGCTCACGTTGATGATCGACCCGGTTCCCGCTGCCATCATCCGTTCTCCGAACGTGGCCGAGAGGCGGAAGGTGCCCCGCAGGTTCACGGCCAGCGTCTTGTCGAAGAGGGCCTCGCTGACCTCGGCCAGCGACGGGTAGAGCGGCGAGCTCCCGGCGTTGTTGACCAGCACGTCGCACCGACCGAACTCGTCGTAGACGGCCTCGGTGAGGGCGTCGCACTGGTCCCAGTCGCCCACGTGGCAGGCGACGGGAAGGGCACGCCGTCCCGTTGCAGCTGCCACCTCGGAGGCCAGGGCCTGGCAGGCGTCGAGCTTGCGGCTGGCTATCACGACGTCGGCCCCGCACCTGGCGAATGCCTCGACCATGGCCCTGCCCAGCCCACGGCTGCCACCGGTCACCACGACGACCCTGCCGGCGAAGTCGGTGAGTCGTTCTTCGGGCGTGGTCATGGCGCAACTCCGGTCCGGTCGGATGGAGGTCCGAGTCTGGCAGTCGGCTCGGACCATTCCGGGTGTCGGGACCCCACCTAGGGTGCGCCCATGGCCGGAGGAGAGCATCGCGGTCGAGGCCCCCTGGTCCACGACCACGTGGACGTGGACCTCTGGGATCCGGCCACGTTCGCCGCTGGCATGCCCGACGATGCCTTCGCCGTACTCCGGCGCGATGCCCCGGTGGCGTGGCACCCGGAGAAGCCACGCCGGGAGGGCGGCCACTCCGGTCCCGGCTTCTGGTGCATCACCACCCACGCCGACATCCAGACGGTGTCCATGAAGCCGGAAGTGTTCTCCTCGTGGCTTGGAGGATTCACCGGTGCCGACATCGGCGGTGCGGTGCTCGACGAGACCCGCCTGAACCTCATGGGCATGGATCCGCCCGACCACTCAGCGTTCCGCCGCTCAATCCGGGCCCCGTTCGGCCCCAGCGTGACCCGGGACCTGGGCCAGGTGGTCCAGGGTTTCGCCACGTCGGTGATCGACGCTGTGGCCCCTCTCGGGGAGGTCGACTTCGTGGAGACCATCGCCTCGGAGCTGCCCCTGCTGACGCTCAGCCACCTGCTGGGCGTGGCCGCCGAGGACCGCCACCTCTTCTACGACTGGTCGAACCGGATAATCGGCAACCACGACCCGGAGTTCGGCGGCTCGGTCCGGGACTTCCTGACCGCCAAGGACGAGCTGTTCGCCTACGGGCGCCAGGTGATCTCGGAGAAGCGGGCCACGCCCGACGGCGGCCTCATCAGCACCTTCATCCACAGCGAGGTGGACGGCGTGCCACTCGACGACGAGAAGCTGATCCTGCTGTGGTTCCTGCTGCTCATCGCCGGCAACGAGACGACACGGTCCTCGCTGACCGGCGCAATGGAGATGCTGACGGCCCATCCCGCCCAGCGCCGATGGCTCGTCGAGGACCTGGACGAACGCCTACCAGGGTTCATCGAGGAGTCCCTGCGGCTCTCCAACCCGGTCATCCACTTCCGTCGGACCGCCACCACCGACGTCGAGTTGAACGGAGCGCAGATCAGGGAGGGGGACAAGGTGATCCTCTGGTACCCGTCGGCCAACAGGGATGCCGATGTGTTCGACAGGCCCGACGATTTCGACCCGACCCGCTCGCCCAACCACCACGTGGCATTCGGCTTCGGACCGCACTTCTGCCTGGGCGCCCGGGTGGGCCGACTCCAGATCGAGGTGATGCTCCGCGAGCTGCTCACCCGGCTTCCCGACATCGACGTGGTGGTGCCTGCCCGCCGAGCCCATTCCACGTTCCTGAACAGCCCCAAGTCCCTGGGTGTGCGCTTCACCCCGGAAGCGGGGAACACCAGATGACAGGATGCGACCGATGACCGAGGGCTTCGAGATACGTGGGGTGAACCACCTGGCGCTGGTGTGTCGGGACATGGCGGCGACGGTCGCCTTCTACGAGGGCATCCTGGGCATGCCGCTCATCAAGACCATCCAGTTGGGCGGTGGCGCCGGCCAGCACTTCTTCTTCGATTGCGGGGGCGGCAACTCGCTGGCCTTCTTCTGGTTCCCCGACGCTCCGCCGGCCGCCCCGGGCATAGCCATGCCTGCGGACCGGCCGGACCGGGGCGCCATCCAATCGGCTCACGGCTCCATGAACCACGTGGCGTTCCACGTGCCGGCCGAGGCCATAGACGGCTACGTGGGGCGACTCCGCGATGCCGGCGTGGAGTGCTCGGAGGTAATGAACCACGACGACTCCGAATGGGGCGTGGCACGCGACGCCCACGATGGGGTGTTCGTGCGGTCGGTCTACTTCCGGGACCCTGACGGAATCCTCCTGGAGTTCGCCGTCTGGACCCGTGGGTTGGGTCCCGACGACGTGTCCCACGATCCTGCCGTAGCCGGTAGCGGCTGAGGGCCGCCCCTGGCGGGCGCTCAGATGAACTCGGAGTACTGATCCAGGTGGCGCACCGGCGTGGACAGGGCGTCCTTGCGGAACGGGTCGCCCAGCTCCTTGGTGCACATGATCTCGATGACGGTGGTCCGGCCTTCGTTCATCTGGGCGTCGATCGCCGCCTCGAGGGCCGGGCCGACCTCGTCCAGCTGGTCGACGCGGACGCCATCAGCGCCCATGGCACGGGCGATCTCGGAGTAGTCCTCGCCGCCGTCCAGCTCGCCGGCCACGAACCGGCGACCGTAGAAGTCGACCTGGTTCTTCTTCTCGGCGCCCCACTGGCGGTTGTGGAACACCACCGCCGTGACCGGGATTCCATGGCGCACGGCCGTCATGGTCTCCACCATGCTCATGGCCCATGCCCCGTCACCCGCATACGAGACGGCCGGTCGATCCGGGGCCGCAGCCTTGGCGCCGATGATGGTCGGTAGGGCGTAGCCACAGTTCCCCCAGCTCATGGCAGCGAAGAAGGAGCGGGGCTCCTCGAAGCGCAGGTAGCTGTTGGCCACGGAGTTGATGTTGCCGATGTCGGTGGAGACCATCACACGCTCCGGCATGGCCTTCTCCAGCTCGCGGAGCACCTGGCGGGGGTGCAGCCAGTTGCCCTCCTCGTCGATCGCCTCCTTGATCATGTCGATGCTGAAGTCGTCGACCTCATGCGTCCACTCGTCCAGCTCGTCCTCCCAGGCCTGCTTCTCGTCCGCCGTGGCCCGGGCCCGCTCGTCACGGGTGGCGTCACAGGCCAGGGTCCTGCCGGCGAGGCGGTCGCTGAGTGCCCTGGCGGCCGCACCGGCGTCTCCGCAGATCCCGACGGAGATCTTCTTGACGAGGCCCAGCATCTTGTGGTCGGCATCCACCTGGATGATCCTGGCGTCAGACGGCCAGTAGTCCATGTCGTGCTGGGGCAGGGTGCCGAACGGGCCGAGTCGGGTGCCCAGCGCCAGGACCACGTCGGCGCGGGCGATGAGCTTCATGGCCGCCTTGGAACCCTGGTAGCCCAGCGGACCGCACCACTGCGGGTGGCTGGCGGGGAACGAGTCGTTGTGCAGGTAGCTGTTGACCACCGGGCAGCCCAGACGCTCGGCCAGGGCAATGGCGTCGGCCACCGCGTCTCCCATGATCACGCCGCCGCCGGAGACCATGACCGGGAACTCGGCAGCGGCCAGCAGGTCGGCCGCCTCGTCCAGGCTGGCGTCGCCACCGGGACCGCGGTCCAGCACCATCGGCTCGGCGATCTCGACGTCGATCTCGCCGTAGAAGCGATCCCGGGGGATGTTCAGCTGGGTGGGGCCGATCTCCGACATGGCCCGGTCGAAGCAGCGGGCGGTGATCTCGGCCATCCGGTGCTCGTTGGCGACGTGGCCCTGGTACTTCACGAACTCCTGGAACATCGGGAGCTGGTTGGCCTCCTGGAAGCCGCCCAGGCCCTGGCCCATGGTCCCGGTCTCGGGGGTGATCATGACCACCGGGCTGTGGGCCCAGAAGGCACCCGCGATGGCCGTCACGCAGTTCGAGATCCCGGGGCCGTTCTGGCCTATGACCACGCCGTGTCGGCCGCTCACCCGTGCGTAGCCGTCGGCCATGTGGCCTGCGCCCTGTTCGTGCACGACCGGCACGAGGGTGATGCCGGCCGGGGCGAAGATGTCCATGGCGTCCATGAAGGCCGAACCCATGATGCCGAAGATGGTGTCGACGCCGTTGGCCACCAACGTCTCGACGAAGGCCTCGCTGGGGGTCATGCGGGTCATGGTCAACTCCTGGTTCCTGCCCGGCCGATCGGCGGGGGACGTCCGGTCCGACCCGTCGACACGGGCCCTACCACTGGAAGTGAGAGTCTATAACGGATCCGTGAGACTGTCTAGACCGGGGGTTCGGTAGCCGTCGTCCCGCCAGAGGATCGGGAAGTGGGCCTCGTCCATCACGTCGTCGCCTTCATGGGCGTAGCGGCTGTAGACGGGTCCGTTGCCGACGCCGAATCCATCACGGTTGAACCGGGCCTCACTGCTGGCGCAATGGAGCACCAGGGCACGACGGTGCACGTCGGTCAGGTTGGGACCCGAGCCGTGCCAGGTCCAGCCATGGTGGAAGGAACCGCCCCCGGCCGGAACCTCGACCGGAACCAGGTCCGGGCCCACCCCCTCGGCGGCCGCCGCCGCCTCCACCGGCGCCCGATGGTCCGGGGGCGCATGGAATTCCATCAGTGGTTCTTCGCCGGTGGCCCACAGGTGCGACCCGCGGGCGAACTCGACCGTCCCGCCGGATGCCGAGGTCGCATCCAGGGCGATCCAGCAGGTCGCCATCTCCTGCGGTCGGTACCAGGCGAGGTAGGCGTTGTCCCGGTGGAAGCCCACCGACCGGGCACCCGGCGGCTTCCACAGGAGGTTGTCCTGGATGATCCGGGCACCGGGCCAACCGGCCAGGGCAGCCAGCGCATGGCCTAGAAGAGGCGAGAGCACGATCGCCGCTACCAGGTGGTCGGCCCGCCACCCGTTGCAGACCTGACGGGTCAGGGTCGGGTCGCCGCTCCCCTCCTGCCAGTTCACCTCGTCCGGGGCGACGCCGGTCTCGAACTCGCCTCTGAAGATGCGGTCGAACCGGTCGTGCAGCGGGGCCACCACGTCGTCGGGGATCAACCGTTCCACTCGGACGAACCCGTCGGTGTGGAACGCCGATACCTCCTCGGCATCCAGCAACGGTCCCCCCATCACCTGCGACCCGTCCCTCAGCTGGACATGTGGTCGCCGAGACGGGCCAGCATCCCGAGGCACGTCTCGAGGTCGGCGACCTCGACGAACTCGTCGGGACGGTGCGCCACGCCGATGTCGCCCGGCCCCCAGAGCACGGCCGAAATCCCGGCCGCCTGGAACAGGCCGGCCTCCGTGCCGTAGGAGACGACGTCCACGGGGAGGTCTCCACCATTGGCCGAGACCTCGTCGGCCAGCAGGACCCGCATGAGGTCCAGGGCTGGCGAGGACTCCAACCATTCCAGGCCATCCACCTCGCACACCACCTCGGTCCGGATCGACGCCTCGGGGTGCACGCCACGCATCTCGGCCAGTAGCCCGGCCTCCACATCGGCCATGCGGGCCTTCACGAAGTCGGCGTCGTTGCGCTGGACGGGACGCATCTCCCAGTCGAAGGTGCAGCGGTTGGCAACCACGCAACGGCCCTGGCCCCCGTCGATGGTGCCCACGTTGAAGGTGGTGGAGGGCGGGCTGTACGGGCTGGGGTCGGGGGCCCGCCTGGCCAGCTCGTCGGCCAGTCCCATCAGCCCGCTGATCCAACGGCTGGCGTGGTACACGGCGTTGACCGCGCTGGCGGGCTCCGAGCTGTGCCCGTCCAGGCCGGTGATGGTGGTCCGGTACTCGTAGCAGCCCTTGTGGGCTCCGACGGTCCGCAGGCCGGTGGGTTCGCCGATGATGGCCACGGCAGGCCTCACCCCACGGGCCACGAGGTCGGCCAGCAGGATCGGCGCTCCGTGGAAGCCGTCCTCCTCGTCGAAGGTGAGCGCCACGTGGATCGGCCTGTCGAGGTCCAGGGCGGCGAAGGCGGGGGCCATTGCCAGCACGCAGGAGATGAACCCCTTCATGTCCGCCGTGCCCCGTCCGTAGACCCGGCCATGCCTGCGATCTGCGCTGAACGGCGGCGTGGTCCAATCGGCGGCGTCCACCGGCACCACGTCGGAGTGCCCCGACAGCACCACCCCGCCGGCCACATCCGGTCCGATCGTGGCGAACAGGTTGGCCTTCGTGCCCGTCTCGTCATGCGTCAGGACCACGGTGGCCCCGAGCGACTCGAGCCGGGCCCGACAGTCATGGATCAGGTCCAGGTTCGGGGTGAGGGCGATCGTGTCGTAGGCGATCAGGGCGTCCAGGATCCCCAACGCCTCGTCCAGGAGTCCCGGGTCCCGCAGGTCGGTGGACGGTGGCATACCCATCCTCAGGCCTTCACGACGATTTCGCGGGGAACATCGGCAAGTGGCTCGCCCGGTCCGTCCTCGGTGATGAGCAGGCTCTCGGTGATCTCCAGGCCCCAGGTGTCCATCCAGAGGCCCGGCATGAAGTGGAAGGTCATTCCCGGCTCCAGCACCGTCCGGTCGGTCTCCCGGAACGAGATCGTGCGCTCCCCCCAGTCCGGCGGGTAGCTGATCCCGATCGGGTAGCCGCAACGTCCCTCCTTGTGGAAGCCGGCGCGCTCCATGGTGGAGAAGAACGCTCTGGCAACGTCACAGGCACGGTTGCCGGCCCGTGCCGCATCCAGGCCGGCGTCCAGACCTTCCAGGACCGCCTTCTCGGCCCGACGCATGTCCGACGGTGGCTCGCCCAGGAACACGGTCCGGCAGAGGGGCAGCTGGTAGCGGCGATGCGCCCCCGCGATCTCGAAGAACGTGCCCTCGCCGCTCAGCAGCGGCTTGTCGTCCCAGGTGAGGTGCGGTGCCGAGGCGTCGGCCCCGGTGGCCAGTATCGGCACGAAGGCCGGGTAGTCGCCCCCGAACTCCTCGGTTCCGGAGATGCCGGTGGCGTAGATCTCGGCAACCAGGTCGCACTTGCGCATGCCGGGTTCGATCACCTCGCGGATGCGGGCGTGCATGCGCTCCACGATCCGGGCGCCCCGGCGCATGTACACCAGCTCCTGTTCGGACTTCACGGCCCGCTGCCAGTTGACCAGCGCCGTGGCGTCCACCACGTCGGCGTCGGGCAATCCGGCCACAAGGTTCTGGTGGGCGGCCGCCGAGTAGTAGTAGTTGTCCATCTCCACGCCCACCCGGGCCGAACCATGGCCCATGTCGCTCAGCAGCCCGGCCAGTTGCCCGAAGGCGTGCCGCTCGGTGGACATGACGTGGTCGTCGGAGTAGTCGAGGATCCGGGACTCATCCATGTGGATGGTCCGACGGGCGCCGTTGGCGTCCATGCGCCGACCCCACCACCACGGTTCGCCGTCACCGGTGACGATGACGGCCTGCGGTGTGTAGAAGGACCAGCCGTCGTAGCCGGTCAGCCACGACATGTTGGACGGGTCCGCCGCCACGAGCACCTCGATGCCCCGGGCGTCCATCGAGGCGCGCACCCGGGCCAGGCGATCCGCATACTCCAGACGGGTGAACGGCAACTCCACGTCCAGCACAAGTCCCCCTCAAGGTCAGCCGGGACATCCGCCCCGGGCCCGCGGAGGCTAGATCAGGAGCAGTGTCGGTGGCAGGTGTCAGCGACGGGCGCCCTCGCCCCGGTAGCTCCCGGGGATCTAGCGTCCCGGCCCATGCCGGTCCTGACCGATTACCAGGTGGCCCACTACCGGGACCACGGCTGGGTGGCACCGGTCGACGTCCTGGCCGCTGACGAGGCGACGGCGCTGCATCGTGCCCTCGTCGACGCCGAACATGCCTTTCCCGACGACCTCCACGCGGCGAGGCGCAACAACGCCCACCTGGTCCTGCCGTTCCTGGCCGACCTCGCCACCCACGAGGTGATCCTGGACTGCGTGCGTTCGCTGGTCGACGACCCCCGCTCACTGCTCAACTCGGTGCTGTTCATCAAGGAACCCGGGTCCGACGCCTACGTGAGCTGGCATCAGGACTCCACCTACATGGGCCTCGACTCGAGCGACATGGTCACCGCCTGGGTGGCCCTCACGCCGAGCACCACGGCCAGCGGCTGCGTAGCCATGGTGTCGGGCTCGCATCGTGACGGCATCCGAACCCACGTTGACCGGTACGGCGCCGAGAACATCCTGACCCGTGGGCAGCACGTCGACGTGGACGTCAGCGCCGCCGTGGACATCGAGTTGCAACCCGGCCAGATGTCGCTCCACCACCCCCACCTGGTCCACGGGTCGCGCCCCAACCGAACCGGCCGGCGACGGGTCGGCGTGGCATTCCAGTGCTACGTCGGAGCCGCAGTCCGACCCAGCCGTGGCGAGCACCACGTGCTGCCCATCGGCGACCGGCCGGTGGACCCCTCCTTCGTGACGGTCCCGTCCCCCGACGGCCTGTGCACCCCCGGGGGACGGGCCGTCCGGGCCGCCGCCAATGCCGCCCTCTCCGACGTCCTCTACGACGGCGCCGACCTGCGCCGCGCCTACTGACCCCGCCGCCCGACGACTGGAACCGCATGCCCATCCACTTCAGCCCCGCCGAGATGCTCTCCCGCAGGGACCGGACGGCGGCAGCCATCACCGCCGCCGGGCTGGATGGCCTGCTCATGTTCAAGCAGGAGTCGATGTACTGGCTGACCGGATACGACACCTTCGGCTTCTCCAGCTTCCAGTGCATGGTCGTGACGGCCGATGGCCGGGTGGCCCTGCTGAACCGGGCTCCCGACCGCGGTACCGCCGCGTACACGTCCAACGTCAGCGACGTCCGCTGCTACATGGACGTCGACGGTATGAACCCGGCCGTGGACCTGCGCGAGATGCTCGACGACCTCGGCATGGCCGGATCCCGGGTGGGCATAGAGCTGGACTCATACGGCCTGAGGGCCGCCCACTGGCGCCTCCTGGAGGCGGAGTTGGACGGGTTCGGGACGTGGACCGACGCATCCACGCTGGTCCAGGAACTCCGCCGGGTGAAGAGCCCACAGGAACTCGCATACACGCGTAGGGCCGCCGAGCTGGCCGACGATGCCTGGGACGTGGCCATGGACCTGGCCGGCCCGGGGGCCTCCGAGGCCCGGATCCTGGCCGACATGCAGGGCGCTGTGCTGGCCGGTGGCGGTGACTACGCCGGCAACGAGATGATCATCGGCTCGGGCCCGGGTGCCCTGATGGTGCGCTACACCTCCGGCCGCCGGGACCTGGACGCCATAGACCAGCTCACGCTGGAATGGTGCGGCGTCGAGCGGCGCTACCACGCAGCGATGATGCGGACCCTGCTGGTCGGCGCGGCCTCACCGGAGCACCGGGCCATGCACGGCGCCTGCCACGAGGCCCTCCTGGCCTGCGAGGAGGTGGTCCGCCCCGGGGCGACCCTCGGCGACGTGTTCGCCACCCACGCCCGGATCCTGGACGCCGCCGGCTATCGGGAGCACCGGCTGAACGCCTGCGGCTACGGCATGGGTGCCGTCTACGCGCCCGTCTGGACCGACTGGCCGATGATCTACGAGGGCAATCCGCTGGTGTTCGAGGCGGGCCACGTGTTCTTCCTGCACATGATCCTGTTGGACTTCGGCTCCCAGCGGGCCATGACCCTCGGCCACACCGTGGTGGTAACCGACACGGGCTGCGAACGCCTCAGCCGCTCCGGCCTGGACCTGGTGGTGGTCTGACGGGGAGCTGACCGGCGGATGGCTTCAGCCGGGTCAGGCCGGCGCCACCACCGGATAACCGATCATCGCTACGGCCTCGGTGAGGCGCTCGTCGTACGTGACGATCCCCTCCAGGTCGTCTCCCAGCTCCAGGGCTGACGCCAGGTGCAGTGCCTCCAGGCTTCGCATCCCCGCGGGCTCCAGCGTGACAGCCCGATCGGCCGCACGGGCTGCCCGCGCCGCACGTCCACCCCGACGTCGTTCGGGCCCGGTGGTCCCGGAGGCGGCCATCAGCGCCTCATCAACCCGTCGGGGGCATGGTCGCCGTCGCCTCCTGCTGGGTGAAAAACGAGGGCCCGCGGGGGAACTCGGGCGTCTCCACCTCGTACGGGACCGATCGGATACGGAAGGGGTCGGAACCACGTACGAACAGTCCCTGGTGCACGGTGGGTACCGGGCTCGGCGCAGACGGGGCAGCGTCACCGGCCGAGTAGACGCAGATGAACAGGGTCCGGGACCGGTCCGAGAGGTTGGGGGCCGACCCGTGGGCCAGCTTCGTGTGCATCAGGCAGACCGATCCGGCGGGGCCGAAGCAGGCGATCGAGTCGCGCCGCATGTCGGCGGCAACAGCGTCGTCCACCGCACCCGTGAACACCCCGTCGTGCCAAAGGGAGTGGAGCGGCCCCAGGTGCGAGCCGGGCAGGACCTCCAGCGGACCGTTCAGCTCTGTCACCTCGTCGACCATGAGCAGCGCCGTCACCAGGTCGGTGTTGGAGTGCGGCGTGTACGGGAAGTCCTGATGCCACCTCACCTCGGTCGCCGCACCGGGCAACTTGGAGTTGACCTTGGTGTGGTGGAGCTTCACGTCCGGCCCGATGAGGTCGGCCACCATGTCGACCATGGCACTATCCGCCATCACCTCGCGGTATGCCGCCGAGACCTCGGTAGGGGCCTGGACGCGCCGCAGCGCCGGGTGCTCCGGCGAGTGGCCGGGCTGGACGTCGAACCGAGCCCTGCCGTCGACCGTCTCGCCGTACGGGGCTTCGTGGGTTCGGCTCTCAGCGACCCACCCGTCGAAGTCGGCCCGTAGCGCGCTCAGTTGGGCGGGGGTCACGGCATCGGGAATAGTCAGGACCCCGTCACGCCAGAAGGCCTCGACCTGTTCGGCGGTCAGCATGCGGATCCCGGCTCACTCGTCACCGGCCACCCCGTAGCTCGGAGCCGCTCCCGGGTCTACCGCCCGGTCCAGGTAGGGCTGCATCTGCGGCTCGTAGTCGGCCCACAACCGCCGCAGTACCGCCACCGGATCCTCGTCGTCCCAGTCGCAACGCAGGTCGACCAGGGCGAAGGGCTGCTCGTGGTGCACCAGCAGCGCCGCCGAGTGCACCGGTCCCTCCTCGCCACCTGCGGCCAGGCCGGCCTCCAGACCCCGCAGCAGGCGATCGGCCAGATGGGCGTCGGGCTGGGCCTGGAAGGCCGCGCACATGGCGGCCGGTACGTCCAGCGATGAGAGCAGGTTGCCAGCCGCTATGCAGTGGTCTCCCTCCACCACCCTGTTCGTCCCCAGGATGTGGGCGCCGGTGAAGTGCCCGGTACGTCCCGCCAGGTCCACGACGGCCAGCTGCCTGTAGTCGGCGTTGGCCCGCCCCTCCATGACGGCGGCCACGGCCCCGGCCGCCGTGTCGCCGGCTTCGAGGCGTTCGAAGACCCGGACGGCCAGCGTCGGGTCGGTGATGTTCTGTGTGGCCACCGCTCCCACACCGGCCATGGCGTGCGGGCAGCGTGACCCGACGCAGATCGACGAGGTGGTGATCGCCACCCCGGTCATGTTGGTCCTGGCACAGTGCCCGGTGATGGAGAAGGTCATGTCGGCGCGCTCCCGGAAGGATCGGTGGGGGCCAGCCGGTCGGCCAGGTAGCCCATGAAGTGGTGCAGCTCGTGCTCCAACCAGCTGAGTGGCCCCGGCGTGGCCAGCGGCGAGCGGGACCCGGCGTGGATGCCCTCCACCACCACCCGGTCCTCCTCGCAGACAGCGGTGAAGAACCCGACCATCTCGGCGATCCAGGCCTCCGGGTCGGTGAGCGAGGCATGCACCTCGGGGGCCAGGGCGATCCCGAACCGCAGTTGGACCTGCCCGGTGCCCCGGGGGCGCAGCGACAGGTACCAGAGGTGGTCGGGGGCGAGGATGTACATGTGCGACGGGAACACCGTCGGCATGAACGTGGTGGTCCGCCACCGACCCACCAGCCGGTCGTTGTCCGGGTGGGCCCGGCCGTACCGGGCATTCCCGTCCTTCTCGAACATCTGGTAGGTGAAGGCCCCGTGGCGCTGGTCGGGGAAGACGACCGAGCCCATCGGCATCCAGGTACCCAGCGTCTCGCGGTGGGTGACCGGCAGGTGGTAGCCCTCCATGAAGTTCTCGGTGAGGAACTTCCAGTTGCCGTCCCACACGTCGTCGACCCGGTGGACCGGCACGTAGTCGGCCACCCCGTAGGGCGCCACGAATCCCTCGATGGGAGCCAGCAGGTCGGACACGGACCCGATGTCCGGATCCAGCGTGCAGTAGATCCATCCCTGCCAGACCTCGGTGCGGATCTCCGGCAGGCAGATGTCCGCCTTGTCGAACCCGTCGGTTCGCTCCATGTGGTTGGTACCCACGAGCCGGCCACCCAGGTCGTAGGTCCAGGAGTGGTACGGGCAGGTGATCCGTCGTGCGTTCCCATCGCCCTCGACGAGCGTCATCATGCGGTGGCGACAGACGTTGGAGAACGTCCGGACCTCGCCGTCGGTGTCCCTCACGCAGAACACCGGCCGCTCCGCGATGGTCCAGGTGAGGTGGTCGCCCACGTCGGGGATCTCGGCGGCCAGGCCGGGTGAGACCCAGTCCCGGGCGAAGGCCCGGTCCCGTTCCAGGTCCCGGACCTCGTCGCTGTGGTACATGACCGACGGCATGTTCGTGGCCGCCGAGAGGGGTCCGTCGGCGACCGTCCGCAGGCGCGTCAGGGCCTCGAGGACCTCGGTGCCGGGGGTCGGACCTGCGGCCGGGAACGTCGGATCGGCGGTCATGGTCGAGCGGGTCGTCAGTCCGGGATGACGGCGGTGACCTCTATCTCCACCACCCACTCCGGACGGGCCAGGGCGGGCACGACTATCCCCGTGGAACATGGATGCACGCCCTTCAACCACCGCCCCATGACGCCGTAGACCGCCTCCCGGTAACGGATGTCGGTGAGGTAGACGACGATCCGGCAGACGTGGTCCAGCTCGGAGCCGGCCTCGGACAGGAGCAGGGCGATGTTGGCCATGGCCTTCTCGGTCTGCTTCGCGGCATCGCCGACGTGGAGGGACTCACGCGTGTCGAGGTCCTGGGAGACCTGGCCCCGCAGAAACACCATCGTCCCCCGTGCCACCACGCCCTGGCTGAGGTCGTTGTCCAGGTTCTGCTCCGGGTACGTCTCCCTGGTGTTGAACGGACGGATTCGATGGTGGGTGGTCATGGCAGTGGTAACTCCCGGTCTCGGAACTGGGATTCTCGCGCGCTCAAGCGCCGGCCGTGGCCTGCGCCGTGGCGCCGAACCCCTCCTCGAACGGCGTGGAGCCGCCCCGGCCGCCCTTGGCCGAGAATCCGTTGCCGAGGGCCAGCTGGGCCAGGCGCTCCACGTACAGGTCGTCCCGGAAGTGCAGGGTGAAGGTCCGGGCGTCGCGCATCATCTGGCCCAGCGGGTACCGCTCGTGGCAGGCCCGGGCACCTACCAGGTCGAAGCCCTCGTACGGGATGGACAGCACGGCGTCCTTGGCCAGGTGCATGGTGCGAACGGCGTCGGCTTCGCACTCGTCCGGATCGTCACCCCTGTCCAGGCGGGCCGCAGTCGACCGTAGGCAGGCCCTGGCCGCGAACAGCCGGGCGTCCATCTGGCCCAACTTCACCCGCACGGCCTCGGAGCCGCTCAGGTCGGGCCGGGCGCCGATGTACTCGATCAGGAAGTCGAAGGCGCCCTGGGCCGAACCCAGGTGGTTGGAGGCGTACGCACAGCTGAAGGTCCGCGGATCGCCGGTGATCCAGCCGCCGGGAGTCCCGACCACATGGTCGTCCGGGACGAACACGTCCTGGAACTTCACCCCGCACGAGATGGTGGAGCGCATGCCCAGCATCTGCCAGTCGTCCAGGAGTTCCACGCCGTCCCAGTCCACGTCGACCACGGCGAACACCATGCGGCTGGCGTACGAGGTGTCGCCCTCCACAGCGCACCACACCATCAGGTACTTGGCCGTGGCGGCCACCGAGGCGAAGCCCTTGCGGGCCGTCAGCCGGTAGCCGCCCTCGACCCTGGTCAGCTCGGACTGCAGCACCTCGGCGCCGTTCTCGTAGAGGTGGGCCTCCGAACCCAGCGAGGCACAGAAGGCGCCGTCCACGATGCGGGGCATGAAGTGATCGCGTTGTTCCGGGCTGGAGTGCCAGGCGATGATCCCGGCGGCGTGGTTGTGCACCTGGATGAGCTGGGCCGTGTTGGTCTCCCACCTCGCCATGCGCTCCAGCACCTCGTACCACGGCCCATACCGGCCGGGTAGCCAGAAGCCGGCGCCGCCGTACTCGGTCGGCACGCAGAGGGCGTGCAGGCCGGCGGCCTTCGCCTCGGCGAAGTTCTGGTGGGGGAACTCGACCGCCTCGTCCAGCGCCCGTCGGCGCTCCCGCCAGCCTGGTCCGAGCGCGTCGACGCGGGCCAGCACCTCGGCGGTGGTCGGCGGCTCCGGCCATGGAACTGTGGTGGCGGCTTCGGTGGCGGTCATGGGATACCTGTCTCTCCGGGCCTCAGGCCTCTTCGGATTCCGTACAGAACCTGTCGACGGTGCGCCGCAGCACGTCGGTGCAGCGATCCAGCTGGGCAGGGTCCACGAACTCGTCGGGTCGGTGGGCGTCTGCGATGTCGCCGGGCCCGAGGATGACCGCCGGTACGCCGAGACGGTCGGCGTAGAGGCCGGCCTCGGTACCGAAGCCGACCGAGCCCGGCTGGCCGGCTCCGACGAGCGCTCCGAGGGCGACGACGGCGTCGAGGGTCGGGTCGGTCGCCAGGGCTGGATAGCCGATGATCGCCTCGCAGGTTGCGTGGCCCCCGACGGCGGCCAGCCGTGCGTGGACGGCGTGTACCTCGGCCAGGACGCCCACCAGGAGGTCGTCCGGGTCGACGTCGGCCCCGTGGCGGACCTCGAAGTCCATGGTGCACGACGGCGCCAGCACGTTTAGGGCCACGCCACCGTGGATGGTCCCGACGTTGGCGCTGACGCCGCGCGACGGGTCATTGACGGCATGGATCAGGACGGCGAGGTCCGCCGCCTCGTGGATGGCGCTGGGCTCGACACCCGCCCGACTGGAGTGCCCGGCAGCAGCCACCAGGTCCAGCCGATGGCCGACCTTGCCGGCATGGGCGTTGCAGAGCCTCATGCTGGTCGGCTCACCCACCACCACCACGTCCGGAGAACAGGATCCCCCGGCGGCCAGGACGTCGAGCAGGCCGTGCACTCCCACACAGCCGATCTCCTCGTCGTAGCTGAGGCCCAGGTGCACAGGTGCCCGGAGGGCGTCGACGTCGGTGGCCTCCATCAGGACGAGGGCGGCGGCCAGGAAGCCCTTCATGTCGGCTGAGCCACGGGCTCGCAGTTGGCCGTCCACCTCGGTCAGCTCGTAGGGGTCGGTGGCCCAGCCGGAGCCGGCGGGTACGACGTCGGTGTGGCCGGACAGCAGGAGGCCCCCGGGAGCGTCGGGCCCGAACCGGAGGTGCAGGTTGGCCCGCCCGGCCTCTCCGGGCACCACGGTGACCGCCGCGCCGGCGGCGGCGGCCCGATCGGCGTACAGGTCGATCAGTTCCAGGTTCGACGTCCGGCTCTCGGTCGGGAAGGCCACCAGGTCGGCGAGCAGGTCGACGAGGCTGTCGGTGGGCGCATTTCGGGTGGGAACCATCCCGTGGATTCTCCATCCGGCCGGTACATCCGTCAACGGGATGTTTCCGATGTTCTAGATCTGTTTTACCTATGTTTCCTGTTCAGCGGGTCCGCGTGGAAGCTCAAGGGCCTCTCGGGCGAATGCAGCGAAGGCCTCCAGGGATCGCAACGGACGGTCATCACGTCGCCGGGCCAGCCCCAGGCCAAGAGGTCGGACGCTGGTCCTCAACTCGACGTGGGCCACCGCGCTCCCGTCCTGGGCGATATCGGTGGCTGGCAGGAGGTTCACCAGCGAGTAGCCGAATCCGTTGCCCACGAGCGAGCGGACCAGCGACAGGTCCCTCGTCCACGACGCCGGTTGGAATGCCAGGTCGGCAGCCAGGAACAACGAGGTGAAGTACTCCCGGCTGATGGGAAGGTCCAGGAGGACGAACGGATCGTCCACCAGGTCGGACAGGTCGACCGACTCCGCGCCTGCGAGGCGATGGCCGGCGGCCAGGAGGGCATGGGGCGTGGCGTCGACGACCCGCTGGAAGTCCACGTCGTTGCCCAGGCCCATGTCGTACGTGACCGCCACATGGATGGCACCTGTCCGGAGCCAGGCCAGCAACTCGACCTGCGTTCCGGTCCACATGTCGACGTCCACCCCGGGGTGCCGCTCCCGGAAGGAGCGAACCAGGGCGGGAACCACGATCGGCGACACCGTCACCAGGGAACCCACCACCAGCCGTCCGGAGGACACGGATGCCACGTCCGACATCCGACCCTCCATCTCGGCAGCCCTGGCGAGGACCGAACGCGCCTCGGAGAGCAGCACCTCCCCTTCGGGCAGGAGGCTCACCCCCCTACCGCGGTGACGCAGGAACAGCGTCAGGCCGAGGGTCGTCTCCAGGTCCCGCAGCGACGTCGACATGGCCGGCTGGGACAGGCCGATGGCGGCCGCCGCACCGGTCACGGAGCCGTGCTCGGCAAGGGCCACGAAGTGCTCCAGTTCCCGGAGGGTCACCCTGCGCGCCATCCCCCAATGATGGCCCCAACCGGACGCCTACGCTGCCGCCATGACCAGTCAGCTCCATAGCGCCGGCCTCGATGAGGCCGATGCCTTCACCACCGACGGTGCAGTGCACCTCCGTGGCCTGTTCACCGACTGGATCGACGAGTTGGCCGCCGGCGTGGCCCGCAACGAGGCCCAGCCCGGCGAATTCTTCAACGACAACGGCACCACCCATGACGCTGGCCGATTCTGGGACGACTACTGCAACTGGTCCCGGATCCCCGAGTTCGAACGCTTCGCCTTCCGGTCGGGCATCGCCGACGTGGCAGCCGGGCTGATGCGGTCCGAAACGGTGCAGTTGTTCCACGAGCACGTGCTGGTGAAGGAACCCGGCGCCCCCCGCCAGACCCCCTGGCACTGCGACGCCCCCTACTACTTCGTGGACGGTCCCCAGACGATCAGCATCTGGATCCCGCTGGACCCCGTGCCGCTGGAGTCCACCCTGCGCCTCATCCGAGGCTCGCATCGCTGGGAGGAGGCGGTCCATCCCGTGGACTGGACGACGATGACCGGCTTCTACGGCGACGACGAGACGACCCACAGCGGTGGCTTCCGACCGGCACCAGACCCCGACTCCCAGCCCGACCGGTTCGAGCTCATGGAATGGGCCTGCGAACCCGGCGACGCCGTGGCCTTCCACTTCCGGACCGTCCACGGAGCGCGCGGCTCGTCGAACCTGCGACGGGCCTTCTCGCTGCGGATGGTGGGCGACGACGCCCGCTACGTCCAGCGCCCGGGCCGCACCTCACCGCCGTTCACCGGCCACGACATGGTCGAGGGCCAGCGCCTCCGTGAGGACTGGTTCCCGATGATGCCCATTGCGCGCCGAACCGACCTGACGGCAACAGGGGTGGGGGCCGACTGAGGGGTCGGCCCGGTCACTCCGCCCGGACCTGGATGCGTTCACCCAGGTCGTCGAGGATGGAACGCAGGGTGTCGAAGTCCGGATGCCGGAGTCGGGCCCAGGCGTTGGCCATGTAACCGGCCTCCACGGGTTGCGTCGGCGTACCGGGCGCAGGCAGGTGCATGTCGATGATCCACTCGCCGTGGTCGCGTCGGACCTCCTCGACCCCCTCGTACCGGCTGATGGTCCCGTCCCGGTCCGGTCTCAAGGCGATCATCCCGGCCGAGTACCGGCGCGACGGATGGGCAGGCGTCTCTCCGTCTACGAGCAGGCGCGCCCACTCCAGGTACAGGTCCAGGTCGTTGGCGGCCGAGTAGACGTCCCACATCCCGACACCGGGTGGACGGCAGCCGATCTCGCTGAAGGTCAGCCCCTTCGGCCCGAAGAACCACTCCATGTGCGTCGCTGAGGTTTCGATGTCGAGTGCGGCCAGCACCCGCCTGCCCATGTCCCGGATCTCGGCGTAGACCTCGTCATCGGCCTGGTTGGTGGCGATGATCTGCGGGGAGATCCACTGGGTGCGCATCGCCTCGAGGACGCCCGGGTAGTAGTGCGACACGAACTCGTGGACCACCTCGCCGTCCACGGTGAGGGTGTCCCAGAATCCCTCGTGCCCTTCGATGAACTCCTCGATCGCCACCGACGCCCCCCGGTCCACCCCACACTCCACGAGCACCGACTCGAGATCCTCGGGGTCATCCACACGGTGGGTTCCAGCCGCACCCGCACCCGCCCGCGGCTTGACGATGAGCGGATACCCGACCGTCTCGGCAAACTCCCTGGCCTCCTCCAGCGACGAGGTTCCCGTGGACTTCGCCGTCGGGATGCCCGCCTCCCGTAGTGCCTCCTTCATCGCCGGCTTGTCCCGACAGAGCCAGGCCGTCCGGGTGGACGTCCCGGGGATGTCGCACCGTTCACGGACATGGGCGGCGGCCATGATGTGCGCCTCGACCGTCGCCTCGAGGCGGTCGACCGGTTCACGGGCCTGGACCATCTGCACCACGTCGAACATGGCGGCCTCGTCGACCACCGACGGGACCTGCTCGTAGGCGTGGAGCCAGCCCTTCAGCTCGTCGTCGAGCGCCTCGACCGGTGCCTCGCCCAGGCCTGTTACCCGGGCACCGACCTCGGCCAGCGCCCGGACGAACTCCCGCTGGTTGCGCGGAAAGCCGGGTTCGACGAAGAGGACGTGCATGTCAGGTGACCACCATCTGCCGGTACAGGTCGACGTACCTCGCCGACTGACGCTCCCACGAGAAGTCCCGCTGCATGCCGTTGCACATGAGCATCGTCCATGCGTCACGGTCCTCCCAGACCCGGAGGGCGTGGTCGAACGTCGCCCCGAGGGCGGACGGGTCGAACTCGTGGAAGACGAATCCGGTGCCCGACCCCGTGAGGGCGTCCCACGGATCCACGGTGTCGGCCAGCCCGCCGGTGCGGCGCACCAGCGGGACGGTGCCGTAACCGAGGCTGAACATCTGGTTCAGCCCGCACGGTTCGAAACGCGATGGCATGAGGAACAGGTCGGCACCGGCCTCGATCCAGTGTGCCAACTCGTCGTGGAACCCCAGGTAGACGCCGACCGCATCCGGATGGGCGTCCCTCAGGGACTGGAAGTACCGCTCGTAGCGGTCCTCGCCGCTCCCCAGCACGACCAGGCGGATCCGACCCTGTTCGAGGTACCGCGGGAGGATCTCGGGGAGGAGTTCGAAGCCCTTCTGTGCGGTCAGGCGCGACACGATGCCGACGACCATCGGACCGCCCGCCTCTGCGTCGGCGACGGGCGCCATGTCGAACCGGTCCAGGAGCGCCGCGCGGCACCTGGCCTTTCCGCCGAGGTCGGCGGCGCTGAAACGCTCCGGGATGAGCACATCGTTCTCCGAACCCCACTCGTCCACGTCGATGCCGTTGACTATTCCGACGAGTTGGTCGGAACGGGCCTTCAGCAGCGGTTCGAGGCCCATCCCGAGCTCCGCCTCCTGGATTTCGGCGGCATAGGTCTCGCTCACGGTCGACAGCCACGAGGCATAGAGGATCCCCGTCTCGAGCATGCTCAACCGGCCCTCGGCGAGGTGGTCCTGGTGGAGCATGCCGCGGACCTCGGTCAGCCCGAGGTCATGCACGACGTCGGCGCCGAACGTGCCCTGGAAACTCATGTTGTGGATCGTCAGCAGGGTCCGGGCACCGGCCAGCGCCTCGACGTGGCGATGAGCGGTCTCCAGGTAGAGCGGGAGGAGTCCGGTGTGCCAGTCGTTGCAGTGCACCACGTCGACCGGCCAGGCCGATCGACCGATCGCATCCAGGGTGGCCCGGCAGAGCGTGGCCCACCGCAGGTGCTCGTCGGGATCCGACGTGTAGTACCCGGGTCGGTCGAAGAATTCCGGACAGTCGATGAACTCCACCTCGAGCGCCGTTCCGTCCTCGCGCTCCGAGTTCGGAAGCGGCGACGTCGACACCCCGTAGACGACGGACCGGCCAGGAAAGTCGAGCCTCAGATCCTGGAGTCCCTCAACCGGGGTGAAGACCGGTCCGTCTCCGCGCAGCTCTCCATAGAGGGGAAGGAACACGCGTACGTCATGCCCCTGACGGTGCAGGGTCCGGGCCAGTGAGGCCACCACATCGGCGAGGCCGCCCGTCTTGGCGAAGGGTGCGGGTGCAGGGTCCGGGCCAGTGAGGCCACCACATCGGCGAGGCCACCCGTCTTGGCGAAGGGTGCGGTCTCAGAGGCCACGAGGGCGATCTTCAGGTCAGCGATGGCCGCGAACCCTAGCGAACCGGGCCTCCTGAAGAGGCGGCCTCGTATGCTCACCTGCTATGACAGCGGTCGTCTTCGCAGCTCCGTACGGGCTGGACAGCACCCTCAGGTTCCTGACGGCGGCCGCCGCGCTCCCCGATGTGGACTTCGGGGTCGTGTCGCACGAACCGGCCGACTCGTTCCTGCAGAAGCTCCCTCCGGAGCACCGGTCGCTGATCTCAGCACACGCTCAGGTGGCCAACGCCCTGGACCCGGACCAGTTGGAGTCAGGCGTACGCGAGGCGGCACGACAGCTCAACGGTCGGGTGGACGCCCTCATCGGAATCCTCGAACCCATGCAGGAGCCCCTGGCAATCGTGCGGGAACGGCTCGGGATCCGGGGCATGGATGCCGAGGAGGCAAGGCGGTTCCGGGACAAGGCCCACATGAAGGACGTGCTGCGCGCCAACGACCTGCCGTGTGCCCGTCACTGCCTCGCCACGAACCCCGACGAGGCACTGGCCTTCGCCGCCGAACACCTCCCGCTGGTCGCCAAGCCACCAGCAGGCGCCGGCGCCATCGACACCTTCCGGGTCGAGGAGACCAGCCAGCTCGAGACGTGGATGGCCGCCACTCCCCCCAGCCCGGAGCGTCCACTCCTGCTCGAGGAGTTCATCCAGGGTCACGAGTACTCGTTCGACTCGATATCGGTCGGCGGCGACCACGTCTTCCATTCGATCTCGTCGTATGCACCCTCGCCGCTCCAGGTCATGGAGACCCCGTGGATCCAGTGGACGGTGCTCCTCCCGCGTTCGATCGACGGTCCCGAGTTCGGGGCGATCCGCACGGCGGGTCCCAGGGCCCTCACCGCACTCGGGATGACCTCGGGCTTCACCCACATGGAATGGTTCCAGCGCGATGACGGTTCGATCGCCATCTCGGAGGTCGCCGCCCGGCCACCGGGCGCCCAGATCACCAGCCTGATCTCATACGCCCACGATTTCGACTTCTACCGGGCCTGGGCCGAGGCCAGCGTCTTCGAGAGGTTCGAGCCACCCGAGCGGGTCTTCGCTGCCGGCGCCGCCTACCTCCGGGGCCAGGGCGACGGCGCTGTGGTCAGCGTCGAAGGGATCGAGGAGATCCAACAAGAGCTCGGCGACCTGGTGGTTGAGGCGAAGATCCCCCGTGTCGGACAGGCGAAGGCCTCCGGCTACGAGGGAGAGGGCTACGTGATCCTCCGTCATCCCGACACGGCCGTGGTCGCCGAGGGGCTCGAACAGATCGTGTCGAGGCTGCAGGTCCGGCTGGGACACCAGGGCGACTGATGGGCTGCGACACGTGAAGGTCCTCATGATCTCGCCGGGCTTCCCCGCCGACATGCCTCTCTTCACCCGGGCCCTGGCCCAGTTGGGCGCCGAGGTCTACGGCATCGGGGACCAGCCGCAGGCGGGCCTGGCTCCCGAGGTGGCCGACTCTCTCACCGCCTACCTGCCGGTCGCCGACCTGTGGGACGAGGACTCCACGGTCGACACGGTGGCTGACTGGCTGGAGTCCCGCCACGAGCAGGTGGACCGGGTCGAGTGCCTCTGGGAACCCGGCGTCCTGCTGGCCGCCAAGATCCGGACCCGCCTCGGCCTCCCGGGCCTCACCGTCGAGCAGGCCGTTGCGTTCCGCGACAAGGAGACCATGAAGCAGGTCCTGGATGCCGCCGGCATCCGGACACCCCACCACTACAGGGCCCACACCGAGGCCCAGGTCCGCGAAGCCGCCGAACGCATCGGCTACCCCCTGATCGTGAAGCCCATCGACGGTGCCGGTTCGGCCGACACCTTCACGGCCCGTACCGCCGACGACCTGGACCCGATCCTGACCGCCATCGGGCACGTACCCGAGGTCTCGGTGGAGGAGTTCATAGAAGGCGAGGAGTACACCTACGACACGATCTGCGCCGACGGCGAGGTGCTGTTCGAGAACGTGGCCTGGTACCGGCCGAAGCCACTCGTGGCCCGCCTCAACCCGTGGATCAGCCAGACCGCGACGTGCCTCGGTGACCTCGAGACCCCGGAGATCTCGGTGGGTGTGGAACTCGGTCGACGGGTCATCAAGGCGCTCGGCTTCGAGAGCGGCTTCACGCACATGGAGTGGTTCCGCACGCCGGAGGGCGAAGCCGTCTTCGGCGAGATCGGCGCCCGTTCACCGGGCGGACGGCTAACCCACGGCATGAACCTGTCCTGTGACGCCAACCTGTTCACCGGCTGGGCCGAGGCGATCTGCACCGGACGGATCTCACAGCAGACGACCCGGCGGTACAACGCAGCGCTCGTCTTCAAACGGGCGGTCGGCGCCGGCAGCCACATCACGAGCATCGAGGGGCTGGGCCCGATCCTCGTCGAACACGGCCAACACATCCCGCTCATCGACATGGTGGCCGTCGGCGCGCCCCGACGTGACTGGCGCAAGGTGGTCACCGGTGACGGCTGGATGGTGGTGCGCCACCCCGACCTCACCACGACCCTGCAGATCGCCGACCGTCTCGCCGCCGAGGTCCGGGTGGTCGCCGAATGATCACCTCGAGGCGCAGGGCCGCCGACCGACGCGTGGTGCTCCTCGGACCGCAGCACACCACCCAGACCGTCGCCCGGGCTGTCGAGGACCTCGGCGTGACCGGTCCCGTGGCAACCATCACCGCCGGCTGGGAGGAGCGCGAGGGCGAGGACGCCGAGCTCTCCCATGACCTCGGTGGCCGGACCCGGAACCTGAGCCTGTACCCGAGGGCCGAGGAGGTCTTCGCCCAGGACGAGTCGGTGCGCGAGCTCTTCTACGAACGCATCCGCAGGATGCGCGAGCTCCGGTCGCTCTACCAGCTCCGTCTGGCTCCACAGCTCCAGACCTGTCGGACCCTGCTGGAGCGCACCGACCCGGCGGCACCGGATGCCCTCCACGGCCCGGAGATCGAGGGCGCCATCGCCGGCATCCAGTCGCTCGACGCCGAGCACCTGGCCCGTACCGCAGAGCTCGAGTCCGAGATCTCAGAGCGGATGGCATCACCATCGCGACCGGCGATCGAACGCCATCGTGCCGAACTGGCAGACCTCCTGGACGGCGTCGATGCGGTCCTCATCGCCGGCGGCCACGTCGGGGTCCTGATGGACCGACTTCGCCTGTTCGACGTCTTCTCCACGATTCCCACGACCCCGGTCGTCGCATGGTCCGGTGGAGCCATCGTGGTAGCCGAGAGAATCGTGCTGTTCCACGACAGCCCACCACAGGGCCGCGGTAACCCCGAGGTCCATGCCCCGGGCCTCGGCCTCGTCAGCGGGCTGGTGGCGCTGCCGCACGCCGCCGACCGGCTGAGGCTCGAGGATCCTGCCCGTGTCTCGCTGTTCGCCCGACGGTTCGCGCCCGACCTGTGCGTCGCCATGGACGACGGCGCCCGTATCCAGATCGACGGTCCACGCGCCGCCTGGCGCGCCACCGAAGCAACCAGGATCCTCGGGACCGACGGTCGTGTCCTCGAGATGCAACCGGCATGAGCATCGCCAGCGTGGTGATCAATGAGCTGGTCGACGACGCCCGCCGGGGACCCGACGCCCTCCAGCAGTCCCTGGACGCACGGCAGTTCCCGCTGGTCGGCGACGGTTGGGCCCTCTTCGTCTACCGCGGGTACGCCGACGACGTCAGGCTGCACCGCTGGATATCCGGTCTCCCGTCGACGCAACCCTTCCGCCACATCGAGGGCACCGACCTCTGGACGCTGGAGACCGAGCTCCAGGACCGTGCCCGGGTCGAGTACAAGCTCGAGGTCGTGACAGGCCGGGATCACAACCTGATCAGGGACCCCCTCAACCCGACGTTCGCCCAGGATCCCTTCGGAGCCAACTCCGTGGTCCAGGGCCTCGGCTACACGATGCCGGAATGGGCCTCGGAGCATCCGGCGGCGCGGCGTGGTGAGATCCTCGAAGAGGAGGTCTTCAGCCACGCGTTCGGCGAACCCCGACCCGTGTCGATCTACCTCCCGGCACGGTTCCGCGGGACCCGACGGTACCCACTGCTCGTCGTCCACGACGGGCTCGACTACCTACGGTTCGCCAGCCTCAGGACCGTGCTCGACAACCTGATCCACCGGCTGGAGATCCCGCCGATCATCGTGGCCATGGTCGACTCCCCGGCCCGGACCACCGAGTACGCCGCCGACGAACGCCACGCCCGCTTCCTCGCCGACGAGCTGGTCCCCCACCTCCAGGAGCGGTACCCCCTCCTCGAGGACGCCGGGGACCGGGCACTGCTCGGTGCCAGCTTCGGCGCCGTGGCGAGCCTCCACGCCGCCTGGTCGTCACCCGGAACGTTCGGCAAGCTGCTCCTCCAGTCGGGTTCGTTCGCCTTCACCGACATCGGCGACCACGACTACGGACCAGTCTTCGACCCGGTGGTGGAGTTCGTCAACGGGTTCCGCAAAGACCCCGGTAGGCCCGCCGACCAGATCTTCCTCTCGGCAGGGATCTACGAATCGCTGATCTACTTCAACCGATCGCTGCTGCCGGTACTCCAGGGCACCGGCGCCGACGTCCGACTCGTCGAGGCACAGGACGGCCACAGCTGGGTGAACTGGCGTGACCGCCTCCGGGAGGGCCTGACATGGCTCTTCCCCGGACCCCTGTGGATGGTCTATGAGTAATCTGGCGTCCTGATGCCGACGCAGGTGACACGACGCATAGGGCTCTCCCTGGGGGCTGACATCTGTTGGCCGAAGTGCTTCGAGGACATCCTCGAGCGCTGGAACCCGGAGTTTCGGATCGGCGACGAGATCGTGCGATTCGAGGTCGAGCGGGTGACCATCGACCCCTTCGACCTGCGCGAACGCACCGGCTACGACCTGGTCATCGACCGGCTCACCCACTGGTACGCCAACACCCGCGAGTGGATCAAGAAGGCGATCCTGCTCGACGACCTCTACGTCTTCAACAACCCGTGGTCGGTGCAGTCCATGGAGAAGCAGACCAGCTACTGCGCCATGATGCGCCTCGGCATGCCCATCCCGGACACCTGGATGCTCCCGGCCAAGGACTACGAGGAGAGCGCCGACCTGGAGCCGACCCTCCAGCGCTACGCCCGGCTCTTCGACCTGGACGAGATCGGCGAATCGATCGGCTACCCCCTCTTCATGAAGCCCTACGACGGGGGTGGCTGGGTTGGCGTGTCGCAGGTGACCGACGGTGAGTCCCTCAAGACGGCGTACGACGAGAGCGGCAAGTTCCTGATGCACCTCCAGAAGGGGGTCTGGCCCTGGGAGCACTTCGTGCGCTGCGTCGGCGTCGGGCCGCAGGTCCGGGTCGTGTCGTACGACCCGGATGCACCCCTCCATGCCCGCTACACCGACGACTTCGACCACCTGCCCACTGCGGACCTCGACCACCTCCGCGCCGTGACGCTGACCATCAACGCCTTCTTCGGCTGGGACTTCAACTCGTGTGAATCCCTGGCCAAGGAGGGCACCTGGTATCCCATCGACTTCGCCAACCCGTGCCCGGACTCGCAGATCACGTCGCTCCACCAGCACTTCCCCTGGTTGGTGCTGGCGAAGCTCCGGTGGGCGCTGTTCTGTGCGGCGACCAACCGACCGTTCCGCAAGAACCTGGACTGGGAACCGTTCTTCGAGATCGCCGACAGCGACGCCGACTTCGCCGAGAAGCTCGAGGGCTATGCACGCCTGGCGGCGGAACGATTCGACACGGTGGCGTTCGAGGCGTTCTGCGACGAGCACCTGGGGCCCCTGGAGGAGATCGCCTGGGAGTACTTCGGGAGCGAGGACGCAAAGTCCGCGGTCCGCCAGAAGGTCACCGCCCTCTATCCCGACCATGAGGTCGACGAGTTCACGGAGCGGTTCTGGGCGGCCATCCAGGTGTGGCGTGCCGAGCAGCAGGCGGATCGATGAGCGACGCCGACCGGGTCACCGACAGTTGGCATTCGCCGCGGCTGGACCGCGAGGTACAGGTAGTCCGCTGGGGCCACGCGGGTACCCCGGTCATCTTCTTCCCCACGGCCGCCGGCGATGCCGAGGAGGTCGAGCGCTTCCTCATGCTCGACGCCCTGGCTCCGCTGGTGGACGCCGGTCGGATCCGGTTCTACTCGGTGGATTCCGTCCCGGGGCAGGTGTGGCTCACCGAGGACAACACCATGCCCAACGCGATCAGGGTCCAGCATGCCTTTGATGCCTTCATCGTGGAGGAGCTCGTCCCCGCCATTCGCACCGACTGTGGTGACGGTGCCGTGGAGATCATCGTCACCGGTGCCTCGATCGGCGCGTACAACGCACTGGCCTCGATCTGCCGACACCCCGACCTGTTCTCCCATGCCATCTGCCTGTCAGGCACCTTCGAACTCTCGAAGTTCCTGCAGGGCGAGATGGACGAGTCCTGGCACCGCGCCTCGCCACTGCACTTCATCCCGGACCTCGACGACGACGACCCCGGCCTGGGGCAGTTGCGTCAGAGGTTCGTGCTGCTGGCCCACGGCACCGGGCGTTGGGAGAGCCCCGAGGAATCATGGAGCGTCGCTGCCTGCCTGGGAGGGCGTGGTATCCCGAACCGGGTCGACGAGTGGGGCGAGGAATGGGACCACGACTGGCCGGTCTGGCGAAAGATGCTGCCGCAGTTCCTGGACGAGATACTGCAGTCCTGAGTCCCGGGTCGGCCGGCGTATCCGTCATCCGACGAACTCGCCGGTGGGAATCCGCTGCCGGGTAGGAGAAACACGTTGAACAGCCAGAGTCTGCGCGCCTCGCTGATGGCGTTGGCCCGGAACCACCACTGGGACTGGACGCCGTCGGCCAGGGCGGTCCTCGACGACCTCCCCGGGTCCTCGACCGGCAGGCACCCCGTGCAGGTGGTCTCGTCGCTGGACGAGGCACAGCTGGATGCGCTCTGTGACGACGGCGGCTTCCTCGACCGTGTACGACGCCGAACCGACCACCTGGACGACCTCCTGGCCGACACCCCTCCGACGCCGGAGATCGCCTACTTCTCACCGGAGTTCGGCATCAGCGACCTGGTTCCCCAGTATTCCGGTGGACTGGGGGTCCTCGCAGGCGACCACCTGAAGGCCGCCAGCGACCTGGGCCTGTCGCTCGGCGCCGTCGGCCTCTTCTACCACCGGGGGTTCTTCCGACAGGAGGTCGTGGACGGCGAACAGACGGAGCACCTCGACACCTACGCCCCCGCCGACCTCGGGTTCGTGGATACCGGCGTCGAGGTACCGGTCCCGATCGGTGACCACGACGTGACCGCACGGGCCTGGCGCCTCGACGTCGGTCGGATCCCGTTGCTGGTCCTGACCACCGACCTCCCAGCCAACGACGTCACCGACCGCGCCATCACCGACCGGCTCTACAGCGGGGACCGCCGACACCGGATCCAGCAGGAGATCGTGCTGGGGGTGGGCGGAGTCCGGGTGATCCGCAAGCTCGGTTGGACGCCAGCCGTCCACCACCTCAACGAGGGCCACGCCGGATTCCTGATACTCGAGCTGCTCGACGACCATCTCACCGACGGCCGCTCGTTGGCCTCGGCCCTGGACGCCATCCGGCCCGGCCTGGTATTCACCACCCACACCCCGGTCCCAGCAGGGATCGAGCGCTTCGACACCGACCTGGCCGGCGAGCACCTGGAACCGTTCGCCCGGCGCTGGGGGCTGGACCCGGAGGAGCTCGTGGATCTTGGCACCACGCCCGACGACCGGGACTCGTTCAACCTCGCCACCTTCTGCCTCCGTGCCTCGGCCAGGGCCAACGGCGTCTCAAAATTGCACGGCGAGGTGAGCCGGTCACTGTTCGCCGATGTCCCGGGTGGACCGGCGATCACCTCGGTCACCAACGGCGTACACGCCCGCACGTGGGTCGCCCCCCGACTCCAGGACACCTTCGACGAGCACCTCGGAGGCGGCTGGGCCGACGGCGACCCCGACGCCTGGAATCGGGTGGACGGCATCGACCACGAGACCATCCGGAGCGTCCGCCGGTCCGGTGCGTCGGACCTCGGGGCCCTGGTGGCGGAGCGACTCGGCGCCCGGTTGGACCCGGATGCGCTGGTCATCGGCTTCGCGCGGCGGTTCACCGCCTACAAGCGGGCGACGCTGCTCCTCCAGCACCGTGAACGCCTCGCCGAGCTGCTGGCTGACGACGACCGCCCAGTGCAGTTCGTCTTCGCCGGGAAGGCCCACCCCGCCGACGCCGGGGGCAGGGCACTGATCGCCGACATCGTGGCCTTCGGCGGGGACGTCGCAGCCAACGGCCGCTTCCTCTTCCTTCCCGGCTACGACATGGCCATCGCCCGGACCATGTACGCCGGCTGCGACGTGTGGTTGAACACCCCTGTGCGGTCCCGTGAGGCCTCCGGCACGAGCGGCCAGAAGTCCGCCCTCAACGGCGGACTGAACTGTTCGGTGAGCGACGGCTGGTGGGACGAGATGGCCGATGGCCGCAACGGGTGGACCATCCCGGCATCCGACGGAACCGACGAGGACGACGACGAGGTTGTCCTCGCCCGGGACCGGACCGAGTCCGCGGCCACGCTGGACATCCTCACCGGCGAGATCATCCCCGAGTTCTTCGCCGACGGAGACAGCCGGTCCGATGCATGGACCGGCCGGATCCGCCACAACTGGCGGACCCTCGGACCCCTGGTCACCGCAGGTCGCATGGTCTCGGACTACGAGACGCTCCTGTACCGACCGGCGATCCAGGACGGACACCCCCGATGACCATTGGTCCCGGATGGTCGACCCCCCTGGGCGCCACCTGGGACGGCAACGGGGTCGGGTTCTCCGTCTTCTCCGAACCGGCCGAACGAATCGAGCTGTGCCTCTTCCATCCCGACGGCAGCGAGACCCGCCACACGCTGCCTGAGACCAGCTCGTCGATCCACCACGGGTACGTCGCCGGCATCAACCCCGGGCAGGAGTACGGCTTCCGGGTGCATGGCGAGTGGAACCCCGCAGCCGGCATCCTCTGCAACCCGGCCAAGCTGCTGGTCGATCCATACGCGCGGGCGGTGACCGGCGAGATCCGGTGGGGACCCGAGGTCTACGGCCACCAGGCTGACGATCCCGATATCCCCGATCCCCGGGACAGCGCCCCGCACATGCCCAGGGCTGTCGTGGTCGACCCGACCTTCGACTGGGGCGACGACCGACCGCCGGACCGTCCCCTGGCCGACTCGGTCATCTACGAGACCCACGTCCGCGGTATGACCATTCGGCATCAGGGCGTACCCGAACGGCTCCGCGGCACCTTCGCCGGCATGGCCTGCGCACCGGTCCTCGAACACCTCACGGCACTGGGCATCACGGCCGTGGAACTCCTACCCGTCCACCAGTTCCTGACCGAGCATCCGATCGCCCAGAGGGGCCTCACCAACTACTGGGGCTACAGCCCGCTGGCGTCCTTCGCCCCCCACGGCGCCTACTCGTCGGTGGGCGACGCGGGCGGCCAGGTGGACGAGTTCAAGGCGATGGTCCGGTCATTCCACGACGCCGGCATCGAGGTACTGCTCGACGTGGTGCACAACCACACCGTCGAGGGAAACCACGAGGGCCCGCACCTCTCCCTGAAGGGCTTCGACAACGCCGCCTACTACCGCCTCGACCCCGGGGATCCCGCTCGCCACCTCGACTTCACAGGCACCGGCAACAGCGTGGACACCGTCCATCCCCGATCGCTCCAGCTGGTGCTGGACAGCCTCCGCTCCTGGGTCCTCGACATGCACGTCGACGGCTTCCGGTTCGACCTGGCCACGACGCTGGGCCGGGGCCACGACGGCTTTGACCCCGGGTCGCCGTTCTTCGAGGCCATCCGACGGGACCCTGTACTCAGCCGGGTGAAGCTGATCGCCGAGCCGTGGGACCTCGGCCCCGACGGCTACCAGGTCGGCAACTTCCCCAGCGGCTGGTCGGAATGGAACGGTCGCTTCAGGGACGACGTCCGGGACTACTGGCGTGGCCACGACGGTTCACTGCCCGACCTCGCCTCACGCTTCGCCGGGAGTTCGGACCTCTACCCGTCCAGAGACCGGGGACCTACGGCGTCGATCAACTTCGTGACCGCCCACGACGGGTTCACCCTTGCCGACCTGGTGTCCTACGACGAGAAGCACAACGAGGCGAACGGCGAGGACAACGCCGACGGCGACAGCCACAACCGGTCATGGAACTCCGGTGTCGAGGGTCCGACCACCGATCCGGAGATCCTCGCCATCCGGTCCACACGCCGCAGGTCGATGCTCGCCACCGTGGTGCTCTCCCAGGGCGTCCCGATGCTGCTCGGCGGCGACGAGTTGGGGCGGAGCCAGGGCGGCAACAACAACGGTTTCGCCCAGGACAACGAGGTCTCGTGGTTCGACTGGGGCCACACGGACCCCGACCTTCTGGCCTTCGTCGGTCGGCTCCTCCGACTCCGGGCCGGACATCGGGTCTTTCGCCGCCAACGCTGGTTCGACGACCCGGCAACCACCACCGATGGACTTTCCGAGATCGGCTGGTTCGATCCGGCAGGTGATCCGATGGCAGTTGCCGGATGGGCGGACCGGGATGCCCGCTCGCTGGCCGTGCACCTCGACGGGGTGGTCCCCTCAGCGGAGCCGGGAGGCGACACGGCGTCCGACGACCACTTCCTCCTGCTCTTCAACGCCCGACCCGACCCGACCACCTTCCGGGTCCCGGCTGTGCTCGTACACCGCACCTGGTCTCTCGAGATCGATACCGCATCGGCCACCGGGGAGTCGTCACCCGACCAGTGGGTGGTCGCGCCGTGGGCGCTGGTCGTCCTGAAGAGCGACGGTCCCTAACCGGGAGGGACCACGATCTGTCCCTTGGAGAGGACCACCACCCCACCCTCTGACACCGTGTAGTGCTCGGCGTCATGCTCGGCGTCGAAACCGATGCGGGCACCTGGCGGCACCACCACATTCTTGTCCAGGACCGCCTTGCGCACCTCGGCGCCATCTCCTATCACCACGCCGTCGAGCAGGACCGAATCCTCGACGAGGGCGCCACCGAGCACCCGGACCCCGGGCGAGAGGACCGAACCACGGACCTTGGAACCCGAGATGACCACCCCGTCGCTGAGCAGCGACCGACGGACCGACGACGAACCGTGGGTCCTGTCGTTGACCACCTTGGCCGGCGGCTGGGTCCGTCCCAGCGTGAAGATCGGCCACTCCTCGTTGTAGAGGTCGAAGGCCGGGAAATCATCGACGAGGTCCATATGGGCGTCGAAGTACTGGTCGATGGTGCCGACGTCACGCCAGTAGTGGCGCCCGTCGCCCTCACCGGGGACCCAGTTGGTGGTGAAGTCGTACACGTGGGCTTCGCCCTTGTCCACCATCATCGGGATCAGGTCGCCACCGATGTCGTGCCGGGAGTCCTCCACCGCAGCGTTCTCGAAGAGGAGTTCCCTCAGTACGTCGGTCCGGAAGACGTAGTTGCCCATCGATGCCAGCACCTCGTCAGGGTTGTCCGCGAGGCCGACCACCTCGTCCGGCGCCGGCTTCTCGATGAAGCTCTCGATCTTCGACCCGGCACCGGGCGTGATGACGCCGAACTGGTGCGACTCGCTCCGGCGCACCCTGATGCCCGCGACCGTGACCCCGGCCCCCGAGTCGATGTGCTCGTCGAGCATCTGTCGGGGGTCGATGCGGTAGATGTGATCGGCTCCGAAGACGAACACGTAGTCAGGCCGTTCATCGTCGAACAGGTTGAGGTTCTGGAACAGCGCGTCGGCCGAACCGAGGAACCAGCGGGGGCCACGGCGCATCTGGGCAGGAACCGACGTCACGTAGTTGCCGAGGAGGGTGCTCAGCCGCCAGGTCCGCGAGATGTGTACGTCGAGGCTGTGGCTCTTGTACTGGGAGAGCACCACGATCTTGCGGTAGCCGCCGTTGGCGAGGTTCGATAGCGGGAAGTCGATGAGCCGGTACTTCCCGCCGAAGGGGACCGCCGGCTTCGCCCGGTCCAGGGTGAGCGGGAGCAGGCGCTTTCCCTCACCGCCGGCAAGGACGATGCTCAGGACCCTCGGACGGGCGGCGACTTCTGACATGTACTTCAGATTGTCCCATATGGTGACCGGATGCTGAAAGGGTCCGCAGGTCGCCACCACCGGGTGGCCTCCGAAGGCCGGATGCCGGCCCCCCGATGAGGGCATCCACACCGACGTGACCCGACTGCTGGGCGCACATCTGGACGGCGATGGCTGCACGTTCGGCGTGTGGGCGCCGACCGCATCGACGGTGTCGGTCGTCGGCGACTTCAACGACTGGGAAGCCGGGGCCGCCGTGCTGGAACGGTCGGACGATGGGTGCTGGACCGGCCGGGTGGCCGGAGCGGCCGGCGGGGACAGGTACAAGTTCCTCCTCAGGACGGAGAACGGTTCCGAGCTGCTGAAGGCGGATCCGATGGCCCGGGCGACCGAGGTGCCACCGCTCACATCCTCGGTGGTCACGTCGCTCGACTACGACTGGGGCGACCACGAATGGATGGCGACCCGGGGTCCGCGAAACGACCGTCAGGCACCGATCTCGATCACCGAGGTCCACCTGGGGTCCTGGTGCGACGGGCCTGTCCGATACCGGGACATAGCCCCACGACTCGCAGACCACCTGGAACTGACCGGCTTCACCCATGTGGAGCTGCTCCCGGTCATGGAACATCCGTTCTACGGCTCGTGGGGATACCAGACCACCGGGTACTTCGCCCCGACGGCCCGGTACGGGTCGCCGCAGGACCTGATGTCGATGATCGACCTGCTCCATCAGCGGGGCTTCGGCGTCCTACTGGACTGGGTGCCGGCCCACTTCCCGATCGACGACCACGCCCTGGCCCGCTTCGACGGCACCTGGTTGTACGAACACGCCGATCCCCGGCTCGGCTTCCATCCGGACTGGAAGAGCGCCATCTTCAACTACGACCGTCCCGAGGTACGGGAGTTCCTCATCTCCAGTGCGCTGTTCTGGCTGGATCGCTACCACGCCGACGGGCTCCGGGTGGACGGCGTGACCTCGATGCTCTACCGCAACTACTCGAGGCCCGACGGCGAGTGGATACCGAACGAGCTCGGCGGCCCGGAGAACCTCGGTGCGGTCAGCTTCCTTCAGGAACTGAACCGGCGGATCGCCCGGGAGCATCCCGAGGTCATGACGATCGCCGAGGAGTCGACCTCGTGGCCCGGCGTGACCCGTACCAGCCGGCCGACGACCGAAGGCGGTTCCGATGTCGGTTCCGAAACCGGCCCGTCCGACGATCCGGACGCCTACGCCCTCGGATTCAGCGCCAAGTGGGACATGGGATGGATGAACGACACCCTGCGCTACCTCAGCCGGGACTTCCAACACCGTCGGTGGCACCACGAGGAGCTGACCTTCCGGTCGGTGTACGCCTTCGACGAGAAGTTCGTCCTGGCCCTCTCGCACGACGAGGTGGTCCACGGAAAGCGGTCGTTGCTGAGCCGCCAGCCCGGCGATCCCACCCAGCAGCGTGCCGGCCTCCGCCTGCTGTTCGGCTACCAGTTCGGACTGCCCGGCAAGAAGCTGCTGTTCATGGGTTCGGAACTCGGACCAGTCGACGAATGGGACCATGACGGGACGCTGCCATGGGATCTCCTGGACGAACCGGGACCGGCCGCCCTGATGGCGTGGGTATCGGAACTGAACGGGCTGTACCGACAGGAACCTGCGCTCCACCTCGTTGACGACTCGGCCGACGGATTCACCTTCGTCCTCGGAGACGACGAGGAGAACTCGGTGATCGCCTTCCTCCGCCACGCCCCCGACGAGCGGTCGATCCTGGTCGTCTGCAACTTCCGGCCGGAGAAGCACACCGGCTACCGGATCGGGGTGCCGGAGGCCGGCCGGTGGGTCGAGCTCACCAACAGCGACCGGGCGGCGTTCGGAGGCGGGGGCTGTGCGAACCCCGATGTCGAGACCGACGAGGTCCCCTTCCACGGATACGAGACGTCGATCGCCATCACGGTGCCTCCGCTGAGCACCTGCTTCTTCGCCTTCGATGGCTGAGGCGGAACTCACCACGCTCCGCCGGCTCGCTGGAGAACTCGGGGTCGCCACCAGTTACACGGACGGGCTGGGCCGGACGGTGACTGCCCGACCAGACACGCTCATCCGGATCTGCCGATCACTGGGCGCATCCCTGGAGACACCAGCCGGTGCCGCCGAAGCCCTGACGGACCTCCACCGGCGCCGCTCCGCCGTCCTCGCCCCTCCTGTGCTGGTCGCCTGGGACGGGCGACTCCGGGCCGACGCCATCGCGACGGGTGGTGGCCTGGTGACGCTGGATGACGGTCGGACGCTGGAGGTCGACGCCTCGCTGCCGTCGTTCGGCCTTGCTGCCCCACTAACCACCGGTCACCACCACCTCCAGATCGGGGTCGGCGGCACAGTCGCCACCTCGACGATCATCTCGGCACCGACCCGGTTCTGGCGTCCTCCGAATGCCTCCGGCGGATGGGGCGTGGCCGCCCACCTGACCGCCCTTCGCAGCGATCGGAGTCGATCGGTAGGTGACCTCGTCGACCTCGAGACGCTCTGCCGCTGGATCGCCACGCACGGCGGCAACCACGTATCGGTGCTTCCGATCCTGCCGACCTTCAACTCGGAACCGACCCAGCCCAGCCCCTACTCGCCGGTCAGCCGCCTGTTCTGGAGCGAGCTGGTCCTGGACCTGGGCGCCGCCCACACCCCATCGATGCCCGCTGGGAACCTCCGGGTTCTGGATGCCGACGCAGAGGTCCGGAGGGCGCTCGCCGGCCATTCTCCGCCGGACCGGATCGACGGCGAACTCGCCGCCTACGCAAGGTTCCGTGGGGCCCAGAAGCGGCTCGGGCGCGACTGGCACCGCTGGCCTGAGCGACAACGGCAGGGTGTGCTCAGGCCGGAAGATGTGGACGCCGACGAGGAACGCTTCCATCTCATCGCCCAGGTCGAGGCCCGTGACCAGCTCAGCGGACTCGGCGAACGGCTCGACCACATCGACCTCCGACTGGGATTGGACCTGACGGTCGGCGTCCATCGGGACGGATACGACCCGTGGTCCCGACAGGGCCTCTTCGCCACGGACGTCTCAGTAGGTGCGCCTCCGGATGCCGGCTTTCCCAGCGGTCAGGACTGGGGCCTTCCGCCAGTGCTTCCGGAGGCCTCGACCGCCGAGGGCCACGGTTATCTCTCCGACTGCCTGGCCCTCCAGGCACGGGTGGCCGGGCTCCTGCGAATCGACCATGTCATGTCGATGCAACGCCTCTTCTGGATTCCCGCCGGAGCCGACATCTCGGAGGGCACCTATGTCACCTACCCCCGCGAGGAGCTGTTCGCCATGCTGTCGGCTGCGTCGCACCGATATTCCTGCGAGCTGATCGGGGAGGACCTCGGCACCGTGCCACCCGCGGTCGACGAGGCCATGGCCCGTCACCATGTCCGTGGGACGTACCTGGCTCAGTTCGAGGCGGCTGGCGGCACCCCGCCCGATCCGCCCACCACCACCGAGGTCTCGATGGTGGGATCCCACGACACCCCCACGTTCGCCGGCTGGCTCCGGGGGGACGACATCGATGAGCGCATGGCTTTCGGACTGCTGGCTGCAGACGCCGGGCCTATCGAGCGGGCAGACCGGGCCAGGGCGGTAGAGGCCCTCGCCGCCGCCGTGGACGGAGACCCGACCTCACCCGGGGAGTTCCTCACCGCTGCCCTGGAGTGGCTCGGTGGCTCAGCCAGCCCACTCGTGGTCACATGGCTGGAGGACCTGTGGCTCGAGGTCAGGCCGGTCAACGTCCCTGGCACGGCGTCGACCGATCGGCCCAACTGGCAGCGGCCGATGTCCAGATCGCTGGATCGGGCCATGCGGGACCCGGTGGTGAACCGCCGTCTGGAATGCCTCCATTCAGCAAGGCGGAACGCCCCGCCTCCTGACGGCGGACCTGTCAGGGGGTCTCCACGAGGGTCTGTGCGATGAGGTGGTCGACGACCCTGACCAGGGCTTCGTGCTTCTCCGCACCAGCGGCGATCGCCTCCTCGTAGATGCGCAGCTGGTGGTGTGAGCTGGTTCCGCGCTCGATGATGGTCCGTGCGTGGAGGATCTCGTCGACACACCCCAACTCGACAGCGCTCTCATGTGTCAGCACGATGAGCTCCTCCAGGAGGTCGGCGTAGGGCACGATCTCCCCCCGGCCGAAGTCGACCAGCCCCTCGTCGATGCCGTACCGCTGTGCCCGCCACCGGTTCTCGCGTACGAGCATCCGGGTATAGATACGCCAACGCTGGTTGTTCCGCTTCAGCCGGTAGAGCATGTGCAGGATGCACAGGTAGATGGCCGCTATGGAGATGCCGTCACTTGCAGTCGTGCAGACGTCGGGGATCCGCATCTCAAGCGTGGGAAAGCGGGCGGACGGCCGCAGGTCCCACCAGATCTTGCTGGCGTCATCGATCGCACCGACCCGGACGAGGATGTCGACGTGGCGCTGATAGTCGCCCCACGAGTCGAACTTCTCCGGAAGGCCGGTGCGTGGCATCTCATCGAAGGCGGCCAGACGGTACGACATGAGACCGGTGTTCTCGCCACGCCAGAACGGTGACGAGGTCGAGAGCGCCAGGAGGTGCGGCAGGAAGTAGGTGATCTGTCCCATGAGGTCGATCCGCAGGTCATCGTCATCGAGCCCCACATGGACGTGCATTCCGCAGGTCAGGAGCCGGCGGGCGACCGCCTGCATGTCCCTCGCGAGCACGTGGTAGCGCTCCAACTGGGTGTATCGCTGGGCATCCCAGGCAGCGAACGGATGCGTCGATGCGGCGATCGGTGCCATGCCGAACTCGCCGGCCACCTCGGCGACGGTCCTCCGCAGATGGCTGACCTCCGCCGCCGCCTGGCCGATCGTGTCGCACTTGCTGGTGCCGATCTCGATCTGGGCCTGGAGGAACTCATGGCTGACCCGGGCCCCCAGGCGGCGCTCGCACTCGATCATCACCTCGTCAGGTGGCTCGCTGACGAGGTCCCTGCTCTCCAGGTCGACGAGGAGGTACTCCTCCTCGATGCCGACGGTGAAGCTGGGTTCCGTCATACCGGGACACACCCCGACAGGCTCTGCATGTTCTCGGACCTGGCCCCGAGCGTCCGGTCCAGCCGCCCGTTGTCGCAGAGCAGGGGTTGTGGGGCGACGACATCGACATTGACGAATGCGAAGAGACGGGAGCGGGTGTCGTGGTCGTGTCGATGCTCCACTGGTCAGCCCCCTTCCGCCAGTCGGAATCCTAACGATCCGGCCCCGACCCATGGAGATGTCCCGGAGAGCCGTCCTCGTGGGGCAGGCCGGCGTGCCGGGTTCAGACGTTCAGCGCCGCAGCGGTGAAGCCCCAGGTGCCACCCGACTGCTCGATGAGGTGCCAGTTGGTCCGGGCGTATGCGGCTGCCGTGTTCGACATGGAGAAGTCGTCGGCCCAGCCGCAGTCGTTGAAGATGGTGGCACCCATTACGTCGGCCTCGGTCAGGTCGCCACGCTCGATCATGAGGCGTACGGCAGCGGCCGACTTGGCGGCACTCCTCCCGAGGTCGGTGCCGCTCTCCTGGAGCTCAGTCTTGGCTGCCTGGAGGATCGCTCCGAGGGGATAAGCGTCGCCATTGATCTCAGCCTGCACCACGTATGAGAAGTATTCGGCGGTCCCCTCCGCGATCCAGCCCTGGGCGTCGTACTTATCGGGATCCTCCGAGCCGTCCGGCGGTGCGCAGTAGGTGGTCAGTTAGCTGGAGAGGGCGTGGTACAGCTCGTGGAGGTATACGCGCTGGGCGGTCGCGGAGCTCACACCTGTAGCGAACGCACAGATCGCCATCCGGGATTCGAAGCACGGATCGGGGGCGGTTGCGGCGTCGGCTCCTCCGCCGATCCAGAGGCGGAGGGTCTCCTTGAGGGAGCTGGCGTTTTCGCCCCGCCATCCACCTACATCGGCGCACGGCGTGGCATCGATCCAGGTGTCGACATCAGCCAGCAGACCGGCCAGCGCTGCATCCGAGAGCGTGATCTGCATCTCGTTGAACGGGGCGTCGAACTTGTCGCGGGCATCCTCCCGGACGAGGGCTCCGACGGGCCACACCACGCCGAGTATGTCGGCCTGCCGGGCGCTCATCTTCGCTGTCGCAACCTCGGTCCAGCTGCGAATGTCAGAGGTGGCAAGCGAACTCAGGTTGATGATCTGGATCGTGGGAACCCGCGGGGCGGTCGTCGTGGGGGCTGGAGCCGCAGTTGTGGTGACCGGCGCAGCAGTTGTGCTGGCCGCCGGAGCCGCAGTCGTCGTGCCAGCCAGAGCCGCAGTCGTCGTCGCAACCGGAGCCGCAGTCGTGGCCGTTACCGAATCGGCGCCACCACCGCCACATCCGACGAGGAAGATGGCTGCTACGGAGATCAGGAGTTTCTGGATCCGAGAACGATGCCAGCGTGGACTAGACACCCCCACCCCGAGCTGTGGGACTCCTCCGCATCGGGCTCTCGGGTGCACCAAGGAGCATGTCATCTACGGGCCTCAGACCGTGCCCATGGTCCTGACGATGTCCTTCATGCGGAGGACGAGGTGGAGGTCGTCGGTCGGCGATTGTTCAAATTCCGGTATCAGGTGCTGGTAGAAGGACAGCGCCTCGATGGTCTCGCAGTGGACCAGGAGACCCCGGCATCCGATCCCTTCGCCTATGGCAAGCGTCCGGAGGATCACGTCCTGGAGGAGTGCTGCACCCAGACCCCGCCCCTCGTGGCGATCATCGACCCCCAGGCGAGCCAGCAGGGCAACGGGCTGCGGATACCGCCCTGCTCCCTTCCGGAGCCGCGGAGGCGCATCGGCGATCTCCAGTCCTGCCATCGTCCACGCATAGAAGGCGACCACATCGGAGGTGCCGGTGCCAGGGACAACGAAGACCCTGGCCGTCCCGACTGCCGATGCCTGTCGGGCATGGCGGCGCAGCCACGCCGTCTGTTCACCGGACCTGCACCTGAAGGCACCGAGACGATGGTCCGGCCCCAGCGGGATCGGCTCGTCGTACCGGGCGGTCACGCCGTAGCGAAAGGCGAAGGCCGATCCATGAGGTCCCGAAGACCGGCCAGCTCACGGGCTGGCCGTCGGTTGACGGCCTCCCATGCCTCGGCGGCGGACTCGTCCAGGACGAAGCCGGTGCGGTCGGCCAGCACCCGTCTGGCGGCTTCCACAAGGCTGGACACCGCGAACTCGGTGAGGTCGGTCCCCTCCGCCTCGACCGCCCTGGCGATCAGCGCACGGTCCTCCGGTGTGGTGCGGAACTCGAGGCGGGCCGAACGGCGTCTTGTCTCACTTGTCGCCATGGGATGTCTCCGGTCGCTGGTGTACGACCAGTGTACGGCCACAAGCAGGTCGTAGGCACGTCCGCCTGGAGCCTTCCCCGGGCCGGCACTGCGCTATCCGGTCGGGTGCAGGGCCACGATGGCCTCGTGTTCGATGGTGGCCACCAGAGCGCCGTCGACGCTGATCGCCACGTCGAGTACAGCCCGCGTGCCCGAGCGGGTGTCGAACCGGTCGACCACCGTGGCCTGCACGGTCGCCATGGCCCCGACATGGGCAATGCCATGGTGGCGGATCCGACTCCTGGTGTGGATCCAGGCGCCATCCACCAGGTGGCGTGTCACCACCCCGTTTGCGAGTGCCGGCCATACGGCGGGGTGCACGATGCCGTCCTCCGCATAGAGACCCAGGTCGTCTCCGGCCCGTAGGCCGTAGTCGGACCATCCACCGGTCAGCGGTTCCTCGTGGGGTTCGAGCTGCTCATGCAGTGGTCGGCCCCGATCCGTCCAGTCGGGTGGCCCCGGCCATGCCGTGCACCTGACACGCGCCCCACCACCCACCAGGGCCATCACCTCGACCGATCCTGTTTCCGTCGGGGCCGCAGGCACGCAGTCGACCGGGTCGCCGGCCTGTACCGGAGCCAGGAACTCCACCGTCGCGCCGCCCTCGGCCAGCCACGCTGGCCCCCATGCCTCGACTATGGGCCGGGTCACGTATGCGTAGACGGTCACGCCGGCGACGAGCGCCGCGTCGAACCCGGCGGCCCGTCCGCCTGTACCGGAGCCAGGAACTCCACCGTCGCGCCACCCTCGGCCAGCCATCCAGGCCCCCATGCCTCGACGATCGGGCGGGTCACGTATGCGTAGACGGTCACCCCGGCGACAAGGGCCGCATCGAACCCGGCGGCCCGTCCACCCTCATCGGTGTGGATCGGGTTGGAAGCGTGCTCGGGCAGGTTCCTGGCCTGTACCGACCAGGTCGTCGGGTCCATGGGTTAGGCCCCCCTCTCGCCGGGTCGACGGTAGCCGTCGACGAACAGCAGGTACGGCTACAACGCACCGTCTCTCAGGACGGTGCCGACGATGACCTCGATCAGCTGGAAACTCGACTCGGCACTGACGTCCTCGAAGTAGACGGTGCCCGGCCATGGAGGAACCCGCCCGTCATAACCGTCGTCGGAGATGGTGTTGGCCACCGTCCTGACCGCATCCACGTACTCGCCGCTCATCACCTCCAGGTCGCGGGCCGCGGCTTCCATGTCAGCGATGCTGTTCCTGTCGATCTCCGTGGCACCGATCCCCGCGAACAACGGGATGCCCCGCTGGATCGCCTTCTCCACGTAGAACGGCATGGGTATCCGGTCGTCGGCCAGGCGGATCACGTAGCCGCGGCACACGCTGTTCTTCAGCTCGAACAGGTCGTCCAGGCTGACGGCCTCCGGTTCGGTTGCCCCGCTGCTCCTGCGTCTGGACGAGCCCTCCCTCTTCTTCGCCCGGGTGACGTAGTCGCCGCGGTAGTTGGCGATGTAGACGCGGTCCCCCCAGCGGCTTCCCTCCACCAGCCGCTGGATGGAGCCGATGGCCACATCCCGGCAGTTCCCCGGACCGATGAAGAAGGGCGAGCCCGATGCGTCCGAGAACTCCACCCAACCATCCGGGTGCTGGTCGAAGAAGTGGTCGATCCACGGCCTGAGGACGACCTCGGACAGGTGGTCCAGGAACCTCTCGACGAACGCTGGGTCCTTCGTGAGGGCGGTGATCAGGTGTTCCTGCCCGAAGATGTCGGCTGCGAGGCTGTAGGGCGCCGACAGGTGCAGGACCGGCTTGAACCCCGTGAGACGCCGGTAGCACGACAACGTCTCGTCGAGGATCCTGGGGATGCCGGTCGTCACGTCAAGCGGTGGCATGTCCTGCCAGTTGTCGGCGTCGACCAGCGCTACGCCCGGATCCGTGCCGGGTGAGAACCTGTCGGAGTAGATCATCTCCTGGCCCAGGGCCTCCGCTGTGAAACCGTAGACAGGCCAGCTCAGGTACACCTTGCGCATGCCGAGCAGCTTCAGGTTCAGCATCACGGCGCGTACGTACCGCTCGGGGTCCCCCTTGTAGAACTCCTCGGCTGTCACGCCGTAGAGGTCGAAGATGATCCCCAGGGTCAACAGGTCGATGGAGCCACAGACGTTTACCGCGTCCTGCGGTGCCGGCCTGGAGAAGACCTCGTCGAGCTGCCCGCTGAGGCCGGCGTCGAAGATCTCCGTGAGGCGTTCTCTGGCCTCCGCGTCACCTGCCTGCCAACGAGCCAGGAGCCGCAGACCTTCGGGAAACACCAACTCGTCGAATGGCATGTTCTCCACCCATCTGCCGACCTGTTCGTGCCGATCCCGGATCCCAAGGTCCACGACCGCGGCGCAATGCCTAGCACGCGGCGGATGGCGTTTCTACCGCGCTGACGGGTATTCGTAACGCTCAGGGGGCGATGGCACGATGGCCCGAGGACGGGATCGCCACCAGGTCGGGTCAGGCCTTCGACACCTGTCCCAGCTCGGTCCGGATGGCCGCCTCCAGCTCCTCGTGGTCGAAGCCCATCGGGCCCAGCCCACCCTGGTAGGAGACGGTGCCGCCCCGGGAGATGAGGTACAGCCGGTCGGGCCATGCCCCGTAGGCGTCGGCCAGGGGATCGTCGATGGGATCGATGACCACCGGCAGGTGGATGCCGCGAGACATAGGAACATACAAGCCTCTGTTCTGGCGGCGATTCTTCGCCGATGTCGAGGAACCGGTTGATCATCATGGCGGTAGTCGCCGACTGGCGAACCCACGCGGACGTCAATGACAGCGCCGCTTCTCATGCTCGCGGATCCAGGACCCGGACGGGGCCAGGCCCTCAATGCCAGCCGCGACTACCAACCCCAGTAATGACAAACCCCCCGAACCCTGAGGGTTCGGGGGGTTCCTATGTCTCGCGACATCACACTGGTGGCGGGGGCAGGATTTGAACCTGCGACCTTCGGGTTATGAGCCCGACGAGCTACCAGACTGCTCCACCCCGCAGACGGAAGGGTAACGGAGGGCTGGTCCGGCCCCTACCAGGGACGGGCGCTGTGGCATCCGACCGTTTCAGCAGCCGACCGGATGAATCGCGTGGAGTCAGCCCCGGTCCTCATCCAGGGCCTCTTCCGTCGTCATCGTCGACGGATACCGCTCCCCGTCCGCCAAACCGGTCCGCATCGGTGGCCGTATCCACCCTTCGCGTATGCCTCGCCGCACGTTCGAGCCCTCATCGATCGGCTCCAGCAACGCAATCGGGTTCCCGTCGTCGACGATGACGACGACCTCGCCGCTTCTCGCCAGCTTCAGGACCCTGCCGACATCTGCACTCAAATCCTCCGTGGAAACGTCCATGGCACAACGGTAGTTGGCACCTGTGACTACCTGAATGAGAGGTTGGCGGCGGCCAGGCGTTCGGCTATGACCTCGTAGTCAGACGTGGGCCGGGGCCGGTAGCCGTAGAGGTGGAGTGGCTCCCTGACAGCCACGTCGAGGTCGGCTACCGCCGCCGTGATGGCCCCGTTCAGCCTGTC